>Ga0163151_10000335_pt1 | contig 83286 bp, 80 predicted proteins | sample OliLakLV19MP5IB2_FD_145596 | JGI IMG/M metagenome (GOLD analysis project Ga0163151, IMG submission 145596) | Freshwater microbial mat bacterial communities from Lake Vanda, McMurdo Dry Valleys, Antarctica - Oligotrophic Lake LV.19.MP5.IB-2 | ecosystem: Environmental > Aquatic > Freshwater >...
ATAAATCCCTCCATACCCCCTGCCTCTCCCTGATGCGCTAATCCGTGGGAAAGCGTACCAAAAAGAAACATAAAGAGGACAAAATCCCTGAAGAATTAAAGGCGGACAGAATCGCTGGAGAGTTACACGGGGAACCTTTCAAGGCTGTCTATTTTATCTTATACATTCGTCAACTCCTTAGCCATTGCCTCACTCAGATACCCCACCTAAACAACTAAAAATTTTGATGAATCTCATTTTGAGAGGCCAAATTCTCTGGCCCATTTCTTGAATTGGTAAGAGACAAGGGCCGGGGGTAAAAGTGATTTCCATAAAAAACATGATGTTGCTAGCCAGTGTGAGTGTTTGGTTTACGGGGTGCATGAAGTCGCCCTATGAAGCCACCAAAGAATCCCAGATCAATATACCCTCTTTCTCCTCAATAGTTGTCTCCCCCAAGTCCTTTGAAATGAATGACGATAGCGAGCTTAAGGGTACGATTGATGCTATCTCTCGAGTAAGCGGTGGTATTACCTACCGTATTTCGAAAGCACCCTTGCATGGCCGACTTGTTATAACCGAAAGTACTGGCGAGTTTTCTTATATACCCGGTCGGGGATTTTATGGAAATGACAGCTTTGAAATCTTTGCTACAGTAGGATCAATAGAATCAGCACCTGCCAAGATGGATATTAAAATTAATCCCCTGTTTACTGACGCTGACCTCGCACTCAATGCATCGCCCAACTGTGCCGCTGACCCCATTGTAAATACTTGTCTATTTTGGAAAAATCCCGTGGCACAAAATAAGGCTCCACTGGCCGCCCCCATCACCGCAACTTCTAATCTAAGTGCCCTAACAACTCACTCCGTAAATATAATGCCTGACTGGTATGACAGCTCAGGGTTTCTTAAAAATCTATCCATTGATGTTTATGCCGATACTCTTGCCAATGTGGCTTCTCGAGTAAGTACAGCTGGAGCAAATTTTAAATTTTCCTATGGCAATGATCCCAAACATCAATTGAGCCAAGTCATGGCCTTTTATTGGCTCAATATGCAAATTAAATATATGACTGCGCGTGTGGGGAACTTTTTTGCAAGAGATAAAAACTTAAGAGTTTTTGCCTGGGATAATTCCGCTGGCGCTCGGGACAACGCTTACTACGCTACAGACGCCAATGAAATGCATATGGGCATAGACTCGACAACGGGCAATGAAAATGCTTTGGGTGCTGAAATTATTCTTCACGAAATGGGCCATGCAAACGTGGATCACGCCACCAACAGACTTATAAATCAATTATCAAGTGCCACCCACAAATTTTGTGTCAACGCTACCGATGGCAATGTTTGCTGTACGGGGCGCCTAGGCTGTTCATTTGCTATGAACGAGGGACAGGCCGACTATCACTCAATAATAATGTTCGACTCTGATCCCGCACTAGGCCAACATATTACAAACACAATTAACGGTTTAGCGAGCTGCGGAATTTCACGAAACAGTGTGCTAAATTCAGCTATCACGGCTGATACGGTATTGGGCGCCTGTGGTAATAATGGTTTCGACGTCCGCTTTAACGGCGAGGTTCATGTCGTGGGGTCACTCTATGCCTCTATTTGGTTTGAACTTCGTAAAAGAGCAAAACTCGTCAACGCTGCAGAAGTCGTACTACTTGATAAACTATTTAACGAACACTTAAAAATTATCAGAGGTAATGATACTTTTAGTACCATTTACGATAAAATCATCGCCATCGACACCAGTTTATTTGCCAGCAGATTCGCCACTTCAATAACGGCTGAATTTCGGCGGCGCCTTATTATCCCTTAAAAATTACTTAAGGAATAAATTTCGAAACTTGGGCTGACATTTTACTTTCGTTCCCCGCATTATCATAAGCAGTAATTGCAAAATAGTGCGTCTTTCCGCGAGTCACATTATTCCAGGTGTAAGCGATGACTTTACCCAATGTTACTGGCGCCCCTGTTGAAAAATTGCCTGAGACCTCACTGTGGTACACCTTGTAGCCCGCTAAATCCTTCTCGGTATTGGCAGTCCAAGCTAGTTTGACAAAACTAGACGACGTCGCCGCTTTGACGTTCCAAACAAAGTTGACGCTCGTTGAAATACTGGCGACAGTGTCTTTGACAGTTATTGTCGTTGAGTAAGGGCTCGACGCTGAGGCGTTACTTCCTATAGTTCCAGAAATTAAACCTGACTTAACAGCAATGCTGAGCCCTGTCGGCAAGCCACTTGCCGAGTAATTTAAAGCACTCCCCTGAGGACTTGAGGCCTGAATCTGCAAACTCACAACAGCACCATTATTATTTGTTTTGGTACCAGGATTGGTCACGTTAGGTGGAAGCTTATTAGTACTCGCCGAAATATTCCAAGTTATCGTCGTGCTGCTCGTGTTATTACCGTCACTCGCTTTCAATGTGGTATTATAGGGACTCCCCGCCTTGGTTCCTGACGTCACGTTTCCGGTAATTTTACCCGAAGTCGAACTGATGCTTAACCCTTTTGGCAAACCCGTTGCTGAAAATGCAATCGGTGAGCCTTCAGGATCTTTAGCCGTGACTTGAATCGATACCGAGTTACCCTCTTTGTTGCTTTGATTGCCGGGGTTCGTAATTTTGGGCGGCAGATCCTGTCCTGAACCACAGGCGGTACCTAACAATCCGATGTTGATAATTTTAGAGGTGTCCTTTGTGTCTCGAAAAATTTGGTATTGGCCTATCATGCGATTGTGAAAACCGGTGCACGTATAATTAAAATTAACTTCGCCATTAGAGCCCATATTTATGAATCCACCACATTTAGTGTCATTAAATGAAAAACTGGTGGCGCCAGTTGAGCCGACCAGGCTCCCTGTGCAAGTAAGCGTACCAGCTGGAGCATAGATATTCGTTGAGGATTGCCACTTAAGTTGCGTGCAGGTTCTCAATTTATAGGAACCATCACTCGCTTTTGAAAAAACGACTCTTAACGGATAGGCGCCACTGCAGTTTACTGGCAGCTGCTTAATTGCCTGAAATTTTCTAAAGGCATCAAAGTCAGAGTCAAAGTTAAAGTCAGAAGCCGCTTCGGGCTTTTGTGAAAATCTCACTTTACTTTTATTGCAACCAGTTATTAGATACACAAATACTAAAGAAAAACACATAAGTTTTTTCACACGACCTCCGACCAAGCAGAATCATCCTAGTACAATCATCGTGCCAATTTAATGTGACAGAATGCGGCTATCAAAACAATTTGTGCCAGGGCGAAGTCAAACATATTTGATCTCGTCTCATTTTTCAAAACTTACCAAAATGGCCCATATTAGAAACTTTTATTGAAATTTTTTTGTAGTGACGGGGAATGTTCAGCACTCAGTTTTTTTTTCAAAACTTTTCTATAGGAACTATTATCTGAGTAGTACCTCGGGATTTTTACCTAAATCCAAAGTTATATTTTTTTGGTGAGCCTCAAGAGTGCCACCGCCAATTTCTAAAAGTTTAGCGTCTCGCCATAGCCTCTCAACAACGTATTCACCGACATACCCATAGCCGCCTAATACTTGCATCGCACGATCAGCAACGTTTTTACCCATAGTAGTAGCTACTAGTTTTACGCCGTCGGAATCTAAGCGTTGGCCATATTGATCGAGTTTTAATTTCCGCGCGGTCTCATAGACATAAGCTCTTGCCGCCATATATTCAGCGTAACTGTCGCCAATGTATCTCTGAATTTGTCCAAAATCTTTTAGTGGTTTACCAAACGCATGCCTTTCGCTCGCGTAGCGATTCATGACCTCCAGACTGCGTCGGGCAATTCCTAAACTCATCGCCGCTAAAGTGAGGCGCTCCAACTGCAAATTTCTCATCATGTGCAATGAAGAATCACCCGGTTTTCCCACCATATTAGACTTTGGCACTTTAACTTGATCAAACACGAGCTCTGCCGTGTTGCTGGCGCGCATTCCAGTTTTGTCGCGAATCTTTTGTCCAACACTATAGCCTTTAAAACCCTTTTCAATTAGGAAAGTCGAAATCTCGGCTCTTCCCTTTATCGTACCCGTACGTGCATAGACCCAAACGCAGTCTGCGGGCGTTCCGTCATCATCTACACAGCCATTGGTGATCCACATTTTTTGACCATTCACAACCCAATAATCTTTTTCCTCAACACCTGTGGTGGACATACCAAGAACATCAGTACCTATATGAGCCTCTGACATGGCCATGGCACCAATCCACTCTCCACTACAGAGTTTAGGTAAAAATCTCTCTTTTTGCTCTTTGCTGGCATTAACCGCACAGTTATTCACACACAACATCGCATGAGCCAAATAGGACAAACATAAACCGGGATCAGAGGCCGAAAGCTCCTCATGAACAATTACAGAGGATAGCGCATCCATTCCTGCTCCCCCATAATCTTCAGAAACAGTAATGCCGAGGAGTCCCAGTTCTCCTAATTTTTTAAATAGTGACAGATTAAAACGCTCTTCGCGATCATGTTTAAGGGCTTGGGGTTCAATTTCTGACTTTACAAATCCACGAACAGAATCACGCAACATTTTGTGACTTTCTGTAGGATTATATAGATCATATGAAGTATAGTCTTGCATCAGCACCAAAACTAAACACTTCCCTAAATTTGCGTCAAATTATATTTCGAAGTTTAAAGAGAATGTTGTGAGAAAGCCTTGGTTATAGCCGCTAGCATAATCAACTTCATAGATTTGTTTGAATCCGCGCATAAAAAGTCCTTCAACGACAAGGCTCGCATTGGAGCCAAGCTTAAGCTTTCCGCCGAGGCCTATTGTGCCTAGAAAATCCATGCGACTATACTCTGCTGTATTATCTAAAGTCTTTGTACTAGTGGTTCCATATTGTTCAAGTCTTCCGCTAGTTAGGTATGCAGGCCAAATACCTGCTTTGCCAAATAAGGCCGACTGGCTGGGCTCATTAAAATAGTAGAGCGCCATTATCGGAAGAGCAATGTAACTACGATCCCGATACTCAATATAGTCTTCGCCAACTCCCAGAAGGCTGAAATCGAGAACTTCGCGTTTGGCCCCAGCACGTAAATACACTAGGCCCGTCTCAAGCCTCAGGCGCCCAGAACCTATGTCTGCAAGTAGCCCTGCACTATAACCTTCAAAATATTCATATCCTTGAGCAGCTCGCCGGGTGGGGTCTTCACTTGGTCCATCAATCATGAATAAACTGTAACCTACCAAGGGCTGAACCGACCAAGAGCTAACACCTGATTCTTTCTCGACTACGATGGGCGCAGATTTACTAACAGGTGTCGAGGTGACAGTGGGGGTGGGATCTGGTTCTGGTTTAGCAGTAGAAACAGTTGAAATTGAATTGGCAAATACTTTCATTTCTGGCGTTTCTTCCTGGGGATCGGCTTTTTGAACTGCGACCCTTTTCGCACGGAGGACTTTTTTGTTGGCAAGTCGTTCTTTGCGATTTTCTTTTCTAATAGCCGCAAAGTCCTCTAATTTTTCACTCTTGTCGAGGTCTCCGGCATCTGAAAGGTCTTTCATAAAGTCATTTTCTTCTGAATCAGATGATTTACTATTTCCGTATTCAACATTGGAAAATATGTCTTTGTACTTATCTTTAACAGCAGTCTTTTTTAATGATTTGCCTTTTGCCATCTTAGTGGTCTTCGCTATCTTTTTTTGAGGCTTACGTGCCACTGACTTTCTTTTAAGTTCCAGCACGAGGGGATCAGTTTTAGCGAAGGCAAATGCCAACTGGATGGTAATTAAAATCGTTATTACAAATTTCATGCGGACTCCTCAAAAAACTAGGTAAAATTCATATTCATGTAAGTGCAGCGCCTATACCAAGCGAAAGGCCCTATATTCGATCCTGACATCTATAAACTGCTTTTTAGCGCAGCAATGGGCGCAAAATGTGGCTCTCTGTCAAAATTAATTGCACCACCCTTAAATCTAGATTTACAATTTTTTTGGTCTATTTTTGGTCTTTTAAAGTGGGGTACACATGTTGCGTCTAATTTGCTTTTTTATGTTTTTGGTTTCTTGTCACAGTGTCGAAAAATTTCCAGAGGCTAGCGAAGTCAAAGTTGGCGCCAATATTCCCGATAAAAAATGCCAAGAAATTTCAAAAGTAACGGGCCGTTCAAGTTCCGTAAAACCCGATGAAGTCGCCGCGATTACCGATCTGAAAGCCGAAGCTTCTCTCATTGGCGCCAACTATGTTCAGATGATTCAGAAATCTAGTCTTGGGACTGAAGTCACGGGCATGGCATTTAAGTGTCCTTAGAAAAATTGGCGTATTTTCTGCATTTACACTTCATGTGAAAAATAAACGTATCCCTCTGGTTTTTAAGCTACTTTCGGCGCTGATTTTCGGCTCTATGTTGGCGCAATTGACACCTGCCTATGCCGGCGGAAGCTCGGGCGGAGGGCCTGGTACTGCAGTTATTAATTCTGATCAAACCGCCACCCTACTACCGATTTATCTCGCCAATCCTAATTTCCGCGATTCATTTGTCTCTGGCATAGTTGAGTTACCCGAACCCTTTACGGCGTGTGAACATAATCCTCTCTTTACGCTGGTGCTCCCCTATGTCGCGTGTAACCCGGTAAAAGCCGTTACCCTAATCGGCCAACTTCTGCTAAAAAAGATAGAGAGTTGGCGCTGCTCTTCGCCCACCCTTATGCAAGCCATTCACCAAGGACTTTTATGGTCGAATTTCTATTTTACAAAAGATAAAGCGGCTCCTGATACAGAGCCTCTTGACGATGGATACTACCTGCCCGCTCCAGATCAAAAGATCCAATTAAAAACTGCTGCGTATTATGATCGCGATACCTTCGTACGAGTAAACACTGAAGTGTACAACCTATTAGGTGACCACTCGCGCGCCGCCCTCTTTTTATGGGAATCATTACGCGAAGTTATTTTAGCCAATGGTGGGAACATCAGTCTTGAGCAGCAACAAAATTTAGTGGCCAAAATTATTTTATCTTTGCCGATAGAAGGCGAAACCTTAGAAACCAGTGAGTTCATGAGTGGTGCGCTTTTAGATTTGGCGAAAGAAAATCATTTAAATAAAAATTCCGAAAAGTGCACTCCGGCCCGACCTTTTCCTATAGACTTTCGCCAAAAGTTAATTATAAAACGCTCGCACGACCTGACGAAATTTTTTAATCGTTAGATTTCGTAAAAATCTAGGGCTAGAGAATAAATGACTTCTTCTTTTGACTCTCTAATTTTCTTTTGAGAATTTTCCATACACTTTATAAAAAATGATTTTAGCTCTAAAGCATCATCTTTAGAAAGTGTGACTACTGTTGAGTAATGGAGGTCTCTTGGGCCTTCGTGCATTAAAGACGTCAGTGCATGAACACGCCAGTTGCTGTGATGTTTAATCACCATTTGTGAATCATCATTGTTAATATATAAATGCGCAGTCCCCAATGCCAAACCATTTGATTTTTCAACGACTAGATTTCTGCTCACTAAGAATTCCACAACCTCGATCACTTTTTTTATGGGAATGCGAAAGTGTTCTGCTAGCGCTTGAATGTTATTTAAACCCGGAACTGCAACCGCCATATGAACGGCAGCATATATAAAAGACGAATAATATTTTGACTGATCTTCGTGAGATAGATTTTTATCGACTTGGATACGATCCTTTAAAGTTAAACGTTTTTTCAATATTTGATTTAACTCATCTCGAAAATATTCCTTAAGTTCTTTGGTGGCTGCACGTGCCATTAACACTAGATTTATATAAAAGCGCGATTCATCAGGGGAATGATTTAGAAAGCGATTTACGCGCTCAGCGTGCTCAAGACTAAAATGCGCTTCTTTGTGTAGAACTTGTGAAACAAAGGCGCGTTGACAATTAATACTTTGGGCAAGTTGAGCTTGAAATCCCCGCCCACCCTTCGGGTGAGTTTTTATCTTGAAGACTAAATAACGTTTATAATCCTGAAAATCAAATATGTTTTTTTCCATAAATTCCAATGGTTACAGGGTACTTGTAGAGTATTACTATATTATCGGTTAATTAATTAAAAACATTTGACTTTTAATTTTCCATCACTAGCACTATTATTAATGCACTGCAACACAACCACAAACTAAGGAGATTTCATGAATACAATTATACTTACCGCTTTAATTTCGATTTTTTCGTTAACATCATTTGCCGAGCTCACCGAGAGATCGGGGTTTTTTTATAACACGCAGGTTTGTTCACCTCATGCATATGACAGGCTGTCGGGCCCCGCCAATTATATTCGCAATCCTTTTGAACTCCCCCACACATGGGATCACTTGGGTAATGAGCGTGGTAAGATAAATTGTATTCAGGTTCAAACTTCGTTCTGTATTCAAAATATTTCTCCAGATTTTACTTTTAACTCACAGTCTTTTACCGGTTGGCTGCTCTTGTCGGGACTCGTAATAGAAAGTGGCAAGGTTTCTGAAAAGTCCATTTCAACGTATTTGGCAACTACACTTAAAGATAAAAACATAATTAACTCGCGGAACTCAAATTTTAGTTTCCCGAGTCTTATGCCTGCCCTCAACGACTTTCTTTGGGGAATTCCCGGCGCAATTACCGGTGCTGTCGAAGATACGATCAATGCCATCGACGATTCTTCACATGAAAGCCGACGAGAGGAAGAATTAGAGAAGTTAACTTACGCAGCCAAAGTTAAATTAATTAGCGAAGCTCTACACGCAACTGAGCCCGCATTTGTTTGCCCGGGTAGTGAAAATCAAATCAATCGTGTGCGAGATTCCCTAAAAGCACGACTACGTTAGTTTCTCATAGGTGGCAGGGCCAGTGCCCTGCCGAGCCGGCGTGGTTCACAATACGAAGATGGCACTAGGCTATAGTCGAGACTACTTACAACTCGATCTGAAATTTCATAATGCAAGAGGAAGTTCCGATAATTATGAATGGTGAATTCGAACTCCTGTGCATTAGTATCTATTACAATCCTCTCTCTCTTCTGCTTTAAAGCTTTCAGCCAAAAAACAGAAACATTTGCAGACGAAAATTCAAAATGTATGAGCTTAGAATTTCTCGGCCAGGCCAGAGAAGCGTACAGTTGCGATATCGATTGGAGTTTCGATTCATGTGAAGGCGCTATTCCTGTTGCGGCAGGTGCGTCGCTAGGCATCGGCGCTTACTCAACAAAAAGAATTCAAAGCAATCTTACTAACAGGCCAATAGCCATTGAATTCAATAACTACATTGAACAAATAGCAAAGTTTGAGGAGTTAAATCGCACTTATTGGAGTTACCAATATGAAGCCGAGCGAATTAATAAAGTTAATGGCAATGTGTTTGATAAATTCCAGATCCATGAATATTCACCAGCCATAGAAGAAAAGTATGAGAAAATGGCAAAAAATCCGGCCTTTAAAGAATTTGAGAATAAATGGATTGAGGCCAACAAAAACGCCGAGAATGCCAAAGCCAAAGCAAAAGAGTTTCGAAACAAGATCCTCGATCCCATGAGAGACAAGTGGGCGCCCAAGACCTATGACAAAAATGTTAAACTAAGCCTTAGACAATCTTTCCAACAGCTCACAAATACAGAACTTGCACTCCGAAGGTCCAACTTAGCTAAAATTGAAAGAGATGTTTATAAAAAATATTATCCCGATTCGACGTCTGATAAAATCCAAAAGTTGACCGCTGAAATCGCTTCGAACAAAGCAGACTTTGAAAAAGCTCAGAAAAATTTCAAAAGCGAGGTGTTCAAGGAGCATTCGGCACACCTACAAAGAATGTCGGCACTACGAGGTGGTATTTTAGGTTTAGCTGGTGGCGTAGCACTCGGATTAGCTATTGAAAAGATACCGCATGCACTAAATTACATTAAGAGCAAAACTTGTAGTAATCTCAAAGGCCACGATGAGGTGCGCGAATACTTACAAATTTCATTGGGAGTAAATGATTGCGCTGTGGCATTAGATACGCCAAAAGAATTTGATTTACTGACTAAATCACCAATGGAGCGCGCCAGGATTTTTGATAAATATCCCATCTTATGTAAAGCGTTTATTAAAAAGTACGACGAACGGGTATCTCGCTTAAGTGGTCTAGCCATTGAACCCACTCTGCTAAAGTGCACAACGAGCAGCGCCGAAGCGTCGATAAAAATAAATAATAGAAGGTATGATTTCACAATCGACAAGGTCGGTGAAGATTTAGTTATTTCCTCCCAACTTGGGAGAGGCGGCGAGATTCCCGAAAAACCTGTTTACGTCAATTGGAAGTATTTAACTCGTGAGACTAGGTTTTCATCTGCCGCCCTATCTTCAGACTCCCAATCGGGCTCACTTATGAGTACCAATGCCTTGCCGGATGGCGAATTGAATCTCCTTCAACAAAGTTATTTAGATCTTCGAGGAGAGTTTAATCCGCTACTAAGAATGAATACCTCAGGAAAAAATAATATTCGCTCAGCTTTACCAAGAGATGTAGTGGGCACAGTCGCAGAGCAAAGCATTGCACTTAAACATGGGTTACCGCAGATTGTGCAGGCTTGTGGGAGCATTTCCGACTTCAGTGGCACAGCTCAGAAGCCTTCGCCACCAGCTCATTGATTGATAGTCCGTGCCTTTTTGAAATACATATAAAAGGGATAACCAGAACCGATGATCAGTACACCAATGACGCTCTCCCGTGGCAACGAGATTACCGAACTGACGAGAAGCCAAACACTTGTCAGTATGAACAATACGGGTGTCCAGGGGTAAAACGGAACTTGGTAAAGGTTGGCTATGGGCTTCTTTTTTCGCCGCTCGACAATCACGCCAAATGTACACATGGTGTAAAATATCCATGCCGAAAACACCACATAGTCAGTTAACTGATCAAACGAATTTGTAAATGCAAACGCAATAGAAATTAAGGCTTGAATAATAACCGACATTACTGGCACGCGCGTGGTGTGGCTCAGTTTTTCGAAAATATTCGGAAATACTTTAGCTTCACTCATGGCATAAGGAACTCGCGCAGAGGTCAAAATAGAACCATTCATTGCTCCTAAAGCAGAAACAACAAAAAGAAACGAAAATATCTTGCCGCTGTTTTCTCCAAAAAAAGATGCGGCGGCCTTTGCAGCTACGGGGAGAGCTTCTGGATTATACTTAGAACTAGAATTAATGACTTCTTCAAGTGGTAAAACCATAAAGTAACCGATATTTATTAATACATAAACAGCCATGACGATGAGGGTTCCCCAAATTAAAGCTCTCGGCACATTTTTTTGGGGATCTTTAATTTCTGAAGATACCATCGGCATATTGTTCCAACCATCATATGCCCAAAGAGCTGCCATCATAGCGGCAGCAAAAGCCGAAAGACCAGTGAACTCCCCTCTGGCAAAAGTAGCGCTAAGGTCAACACTTGAGCCACCAACTAAAAACATTGCGAGCGCTAAACCTAAAACCATTAGGATTTTAAGCGCCGTAAGCACCACTTGAAGCCTTCCAGAAACTATAACCGTTAAACAATTAATGCCAGAAAACACGATAATTGAAATTATGGCCCAGGTTTTAATAAACGTACCACTTTCGGTAACGCCGAGGCCACTAGCAAAAAATGTGGCAGCGCCAATTGCGTAAGCGGCGATCGATGCCGGCGAACCGATCCAAAAACGCATCCACCCATAAAAAAATCCTGAGAGATCCCCATAAATTTCTTTTAAATAGGCAAACTCGCCGCCGGCACGCGGATACCGTGCCCCTAGCTCTGCATAGGACAAAGCACCCGCCAAAGATAAAAGTCCCGCGACCACCCAAGCTGATATTACGTAAAATATACTTTTGAGATCATGGGCCATAATCGCCGATTTTAAAAAAACTCCGGTACCGATCATCGTTCCAGAAACTAAACCTATTGCCCCAAAAAAACCTAAACCTCGTATCAAACTTAGTTTTTCTTCAGTTTTTTTATTCATTTGTTCAGATCCTTCTTAATACGCTCGGCAACTTTTTTATTAAAACCAGGAAGGGCAGCAATTTTTTCCACTTCAGCTTTGCGAATGGCTTCAATAGAGTCAAACCTTTTAAGTAAAATGTCTTTTCGTTTTTCCCCAAGGCCCTCAATAGAATCAAGTTCGCTCTCCAATAAACTGGATTCTCTAATCTTGCGATGATAACTAATGGCAAATCGGTGGGCCTCATCACGAAGGCTCACTAGAATATGAAGGGCGTCTTCGTTTCGCGCAAAAATCACGGGATTCTGCCGACCAGGAAGAAAAAAGCGCTCCTCTGTTTGCGTCACTTCTTGATCCGAAAACTCACCTTGTGTTCGAGCTTTGGCCAGCCCAACCACAGGGATATCAAGTCGACCAATCTCCTTTAATACTTTGACTACTTGATTCAACTGCCCTTTGCCACCATCCACAACTACCAAATCCGGATCATCGTACTCCGTATGTCTAAAGCGCCTTTCCAAAACCTCTTTTATCGAGGCATAGTCATCTGGTCCTGTAACGGTTTTTATCTTGTAGCGACGATACTCATCCTTTTCGGGCACTCCATCAATAAAAACAACTTGAGATCCTACTGATTCTTGGCCTTGAAAATTACTGATATCATAGCACTCTATTCGTCTGGGGCGCCTTACTAGGTGGAGTCTCTTCTGAATATATTCCAAAGCTTTTTCTTTATTCTCGGAACGGGTGAGGTGAAGTCCAAATTGTGACTCCGCATTCTTCTCAGCCATTTCTATGAGGCGACGGCCATTTTCATCTGTGGCAAATCTCACTCGAACCTTTTTGTCTTTCCGTTTAGTCAACACTTCGTTTAATAGTTTTGTGAGATCCTGTCCAATTTCCACTGATAAAAGCACTTCGTCAGGAACAATGTTTTCATAATAATATTGATTAAGAAAATCGACTAACCACTCGCGGACATCTTCCTTACTTGAAGATAAATTAATTTGTGGTAAAAAATGATTCCTCTGACCTATTACGCGGCCCTGGCGCACGTGTACTGTCGCCACCAATGTTCCTCGCTCGTCTCCAAAAAAGCCGACGGCATCTTGATTTTCTAGGCTATTGGCATTAATCACGCTCTGTTTTTCTAAGATAGTTTCTAACGCTCTCAAGCTGTCCCGCACCTTGACCGCTCTCTCAAATCGTTCTTCTTTGGCGGCGAGCTTCATTTCTCTTTCAAGGTTTTTAATAACTTTGCTGTTTTCTCCATTTAAAAATGCTAAAGCGCCGTTGATGTCCTTGCGGTATTCTTTTTCACCGACTAGCTTTACGCATGGGGCCTTACACCGATTGATCTCATAGGTCATGCAAGGTCGTTGTCTCGCGCGCATAAAGCCATCGTTACAATCTCGCACCATGTAGGTTTCGTTTAAAAAGCGAATTGTCTCTTTAACCACGAAGCCATTTGTATAGGGCCCAAAATACATCGAGCCATCTTTGACAACTTTGCGACATAAATAAAGACGTGGAAATTTATCGGCGAGACTGAGGCGAATATAGGGATAATTCTTGTCGTCCTTAAGTCTAATATTATATTTGGGACGATGCTTTTTTATAAGGCTGGCTTCTAGTAAAAATGCCTCAACTTCGGTTTTAGTAATTATGTACTCAACATGACTAATCTGCTTTACTAAAAAAACAGTTTTCGGACTTTGATCTCCTGAAGCGTTAAAATAGCTGCGCACTCTGTTTCTGAGATTCTTTCCTTTGCCGACATAAATAATTTTACCCACAGGGTTCTTCATAAGATAGACACCCGGGTCTTTGGGGAATTCGTTGACGAGGTCTTTTAGTTTAACTGACTTCTTTGCCACTACTCACTTCACCCTCTGTGGTTTTGTCAAACTCTCGATCAATACTACCCGACATCATCGCTAATTGTTTTAGCTGGAGCCGTTTGATTTCATCTCTCAGTTCAGCGGCACGTTCAAATTCTAAATTCTCTGACATTTTCTTCATTTCTTTTCGGAGCTTGGCGATTTCCTTAGCTAGTTTCTCGGGTGGCACCAAAGTGTGCTCTCCCTTGCCCTTAACAATCACAGGCTTTGTAGGAACCGTCGAGTAATCGGACTCATAAATATGGCCTAACCCTTCCCGAACCAATTTTTTTATGGTTTCAGGCGTAATGCCATTCTTAGTGTTATATTCTTCTTGCTTCTCCCTACGACGTTTAGTCTCATCCATAGCCTTTCGCATAGAATCCGTTATTTTATCAGCATAGAGGATAACTTTACCTTCAGCATTGCGTGCGGCACGGCCTATTGTCTGAATTAGTGAGCGGTGAGATCTTAAAAAGCCCTCTTTGTCTGCATCGGTGATCGTCACGAGACTGACCTCGGGTAAATCGAGCCCTTCTCTGAGCAAGTTAATTCCCACTAAAACATCAAAAACGCCCAGGCGAAGGTCTCTAATTATCTCAGTTCTCTCAATGGTTTTTATGTCACTATGGAGGTACTTTACCTTTACACCCAATCCCGCTAAATAATCAGTCAAATCCTCCGCACTTTTTTTAGTGAGCGTGGTAACAAGAACACGTTCTTTTTTCTTAGCCCTCTCTCGCGCCTCTTTTAAAATATCATCAACTTGATGTTTGGCTGGCCTTACTTCAACGATCGGGTCAAGTAATCCAGTCGGCCGAATTATCTGCTCTATGATTAGTCCATTAGATTTTTGCAGTTCGTAAGGCCCAGGTGTCGCTGACACGTAAACAACTTTATCTGCAAAATTCTCAAATTCCTGAAAATTAAGAGGTCTGTTGTCAAGAGCGGAGGGAAGTCTAAAACCATGCTCAACCAAAGTTGACTTTCGAGATCGATCACCCCGGTACATACCTCCAATTTGGGGAATTGTAATATGGCTCTCGTCTACAAAAGTAAGAAACTCATCCGGAAAGTATTCCAAGAGTGTTGGCGGCGGCTCCCCTGCCTGTCTACCCGTCAGGTGCCGCGAGTAATTTTCGATGCCCTGACAAAATCCCATTTCATCGATCATTTCAATATCATAATATGTCCTCTGCTCTATTCTCTGTGCTTCTACCATTTTAATTTCGCTATTAAAATGGTTAATTCTTTCTCTCAGCTCTTCCTGTATTCCTTTGACGGCGTGTTTGATTTTATCTTGAGAGGTTACATAGTGACTTGCTGGATACACAGCTACTTTATCAACCTCCTCTAAAATTTTTCCGGTAAGAGGGTCGGCCCAAGATATCTTGTCTATATAGTTTCCAAAAAGTTCCACTCGAATGACCTTTTGGTCTTCGTAGGGTGGAAACACCTCCACTACATCGCCACGCACTCTAAATGTGCCCCGCTCAAATTCAAGATCGTTTCGTGAATATTGAATTCGCACAAGCTCTCTCAACAGCCCATCGCGTTTAATTTCTTCACCATTCTCAAGGAGAACCACCATATTTTCATAAGCTTCAGGACTTCCAAGACCGTAAATACAAGAGACACTGCTCACGATGATCACATCACGTCGCTCAAAAAGTGCATGAGTGGCCGAATGGCGCATTTTATCTATTTGTTCGTTTATCGCTGAATCTTTTTCAATAAACGTATTTGTCGCTGGCAAATAGGCCTCAGGTTGGTAAAAATCATAGTAACTGACAAAATATTCAACCGCATTGTGCGGAAAAAGTTCTTTAAACTCACCGTAAAGCTGAGCCGCCAAGGTTTTATTGGGAGCCAAAATTATTGAGGGCAAGTTTAACTGATTAATAACGTTCGCCACTGAAAAAGTTTTGCCACTGCCAGTAACCCCCAAAAGCACTTGGTGATTTTGACCCGCGCGAATGTTTTCTACCATAGATTGAATCGCCTGGGGTTGATCGCCGGCAGGTTGAAAGGAGCTGACTAGTTGAAAGGGTTTTATAATGCGAGGAGTCCGCTTCACTGTTTTTTCCTCAGTTGTTTTCTAAAATTTTTTGCTACTTTTTAACTTCCCAAAAAGTTCCTGTGGGAGTGTCGTGAACGGAGATCCCTTTTTGGCTCAGCTCATCCCGTAACCGGTCGCTCTCGGCAAAATTTTTGTTTTTTCTGGCTTCAATTCGCAAGTTCACCAGAGAGTCTATATCCGAGCGCAGGAGGCTCATTTGCTTAAGCAGCATATCGTCCAGCACACCTAAGAATGCTTTGGGTTCTTTTTGAAACAGAGCCATTAGGGCCCCATGATCCCTTAGCCAAGCACTAAAAGCTAGTGCTCTTGCTTTTACTTTTTCGGTAATCTTTTGTCCGCGCGTATAACTCTGATTAAAAGCTCTTACTACTTCAAATATTCGCGCTAAAACCTCAGGTGTATTAAAATCATCGTTGAGACCTACTTCTATTCCTTGACCGGCGCTTTCCAAAACCTTTTTAAATTCGGGATCTAAAGTCTCGGCCTTTACCTCGCTTTCAATAATTTCGCTCGAAAGCGCAAGTGCGGAATAAAATCGGGCCAGACCAGACACTGCATGACTTACCTGATTTACCGAAAAATCAATTTTTGAGCGGTAGTGAGTAGACGTCATCATATACTTAAAAATTTCGGGATGGTATGTGGTAAAAAAGTTTCTCCCGGTAATAATATTACCAAGTGATTTTGACATTTTTTCGTCGCCAAAGTTCAAAAACTCATTGTGCATCCAAATCGTTACAAAAGGCCTATTTGAGGCACCCTCGCTTTGGGCAATTTCATTTTCATGATGTGGAAATATCAAATCAATACCGCCGCCATGAATATCGATAGTCTCACCCAATAGTGTTTGGCTCATGGCCGTACATTCAATATGCCAGCCAGGCCGGCCATCTCCCCACGGTGAAGGCCACTTCGGTTCGCCAGGTTTGGCGGGCTTCCATAACGAAAAATCAAATGGATTTTTCTTTCTTTTGTCCACTTCAACGCGTATGCCAGCCACAAGCTCGTCGATTTTTTTGCCACTGAGTTTACCGTAGCGTGGAATGTCTTCAATAGAACACAGCACTTCTCCATCAATGACATAAGCTTTCTTGTTAGCAATTAACTTTTCAATAGTAGAGACAATAGGTCCCATAAATTCAGTCACACGCGGATTATGACTGTGAGGTTTTAATTCCAAAGAGTTAAAATCTTTCTTAAACTCCTCAATAAATTGATTTGCGATGTCTTCTGATTTTTTTCCTTCTCGATTGGCACGGTCTATTATTTTATCGTCCACATCGGTATAATTATAAACAAAGGTCACTTGATAGCCTAATTTTTCGAGCCAATTTCTTACCAAATTAAAAAAAACAGCTCCTCTAAAATTGCCAATATGCAAGAAATCATAAACTGTGGGGCCACAGACATACATCGATACTTTAGGCGGATTTAGAGGCCTAAATTCTTCTTTTTTCTTAGTTTGAGTATTGAAAATTACTAAACTCATACCTAAAAACCACCCCGCTTCACTAATTATATTTTTAAACAGCGATTGGCCCGTGCGACAAGAACATCTTTACTGAGCAAGGGAACGAGCTGTTTTAGTTCGGCGCCATGAGGCTTGCCAATGATGGCTACCCTTGTTGGCATAAATAAAAATTTACCTTTAACATTACATTCGTCTTTAACAGAATTAATAATCGCATCAAACTCGGCTGTACTTAAATACATTTTGCCGCAGCCCTCTATTTTTTCTCGCCACTTAGTTATAACCTTGAAAGAGGTTTCCCATTTCAAAACTTCTTTACCCTCGTCGTTTAAGTCGAGCTCTGTGAGACTAAGTGGTCTAAATAACTCTACGGCGTCGACCAAGGTCTCCATCGAAGTTTTCATAAGTCCAATGGCCTTATCCTGCCACTCAATATCGCTCGGCAGTTTTAAACCCGCACCATCAAAAAATGGCAATAGCTTTTGCCAAAGCTCAGCATGAGGCATAGTTCGAATGTACTGTGCGTTTACCCATTTTAATTTAACTTCATCAAATACCGCAGCAGCGGGATTTAAGCGATCCAAATCAAATTGTTCGATAAGCTCACTTTCGGTAAAAATTTCTTGGCCTTTTGGAGAGCTCCAGCCCAAAAGCGCAATATAATTTTTTATGGCTTCGGGCAGATAGCCTTTTTCTTTGTACTCGTGGCAACTCGTATCGCCATGACGTTTACTGAGTTTTTGACGGTCGGCTCCTAGAATAATTGAGAGGTGGCCAAAAATTGGAATTTCAAACCCCAGAGCTTCATAAATCAAAAGTTGTCTTAGTGTATTACTTAAGTGTTCCTCAGCGCGAAGAACATGAGTAATTTCCATGAGGGCGTCGTCAATCGTGCAACAAAAATTATAGACTGGCATCCCATCAGAACGCAGTAAAATAAAATCGCCCAGCATTCCCGGCGGAAATACCACTTCTCCACGTATGAGATCGTTAAACTTCACATCATGAGTATGGGTTACTAAAAAACGAACCGCGCCTTTTTCTCCGCGAGAAATTTTTTGCTTCGCAGTTTCAATGTCTATCTTTCGGCAGGTGCCATCATAATGAGGTGGGCGGCCCTCTTTCATGGCTTTTTGACGTTTTCGTTCAAGGTCCTCGTCGGTACAAAAACAATAAAAAGCCTTTCCCTGTGCTAAAATTTGATCAGAATATTTTTTATAAATTTCGAGACGCTGACTTTGGCGATAAGGAGCAAACGAACCCAAATCTTTTAAAGTTTTTGGGTCTGGCCCTTCATCCCAATTAAGTCCCAACCAAAGCAAGTCTTCAACTTGCATTTTTAATGCGTCTTCTGTGCTTCGAACCTGATCTGTGTCTTCAACTCTTAAAACATATTCTCCGCCGGTATGTTTGGCGTAAAGATAGGAGTAAAGCGCAGTGCGCGCACCACCCACATGCAAATAACCGGTAGGACTAGGCGCAAATCTCGTTCGAACTTTGCCTATTGTATTTTTTGGCATTATTGAATCGAAAAGAGATTTTATAAACCGAAAATCTCTTTAATTCCTTCCTCTTCATCAAACTTCGAGGATTTTGTGGCTAAACGCAACTCTTTTAAGAGTAGGCTTCGAGCTGTGTCGAGAAGTTTGCGCTCCCCAAAACTCAGCTCTTTATCGACCTTAAGCAAAAACAGATCGCGCAAAACTTCAGCAATTTCAAACACCGAACCGGTCTTAATTTTTTCCATATATTCACGATAACGGCGATTCCATGTTTGGTTATCTACTTTGGCTTCGTTTTCTTTCAATATACCAATGACCTCTTGCGCCTCTTCTTCAGAAATAATTGGGCGCAGACCTACATTTTGAATATTATTTTTGGGAATCATAATTTTCATTCCCGTTTCTAAAATTTCAATCGTGTAGAAAATATGAGCCTTGCCCAAAATCATTTTTGAATCTATAGAAACTACTCGCCCCACTCCATGCCCTGGATATACCGCATTATCATTAACTAATAGCTCGGTTATAGTGAGCATTTTAGGCATTCTTCGTTCATTCTGTTTTTGATTATTTTTTATTATCACCTGTAAGAGCCCCCAACAGGCATAATGTATATCACTTTTGCCGCCAGTTATCAATAAAAACATGTGATTTCAGGTACTTAACTAAAATATTTACAATTGCTTGATTTAAGTGTTTGTACCAAGGTTTCCAGTACCTTAGCCAATGGATAGGAAATGATACCGGCCTTTAATTCCAATTATTTCTTCATTTATCGCGGCATGTACGGGCATTTTTAATTCTGGGTCCATTACTACCAATTCTTGAGCAGCAACTCTTGCGGACTTCAGAATTTCAATATCGTTTATTAAGTTAGCCATTTTAAATCCAGCCATCCCTGATTGCCTTGTACCTAAAAATTCTCCCGGTCCCCTTATTTTTAGGTCCGCCTCAGAAAGCTCAAAACCATCATTGGTACGTTCCATCCATTGAACTCGCTCTTTAGATTCTGGCCCGACGGCATAGCCTAAAACTAATACACAGTAACTCTTCAATGCTCCCCGACCCACTCGGCCTCTTAGTTGATGAAGCTGGCTCAATCCAAAGCGCTCTGCATGTTCGATAATTATTAACGTAGCATTGGGCACATCCACTCCCACTTCTATCACCGTAGTTGAAACCAGCACTTGAATATTTCCCTTCCGAAAAGAAGACATGACATCCTCTTTCTCTTGGGAGCTCATTCGACCGTGAAGCAAGCCAAAATTAATTTCAGGCATTTCCGTTTTCAATTTTTCGTACTCGTCTACCGCATTTTTTAAATCGACTTTTTCGCTTTCTTCGACAAGGGGAAAAATATAATAGGCTTGTCGACCGTAGCCAACTTGAGTGGCTAAAAACGCTAATATTTGGGGACGCTTATTCTGAAATGTGACCCGGGTGACAATTTGAGTTCTTCCCGGCGGCTTCTCGCGAATGATGGATAGGTCTAAGTCACCATATACTGTGAGCGCAAGTGAGCGAGGAATGGGAGTGGCCGTCATCAATAAAAGATGGGGACTAACACCTTTGTGTTTTAATTGTTCTCTCTGTTTGACCCCGAAGCGGTGTTGTTCATCCACAATTACCAGACTTAGGTTCTTAAACTCAACACCTTCTTGAATAATCGCTTGGGTGCCAACACAAAAGGAAATCACGCCATCTTTTAATTGCGCTAATGTGGCAGCTCGCTCTTTGCCCGAAAGATCGCTGACTAGCAAACCCACTTTTATCCCCAAGGGCTCTAATATTTTTTTTGCCGTGCTCAAATGTTGTTTGGCCAAAATCTCAGTGGGCACCATGAGTGCCGCTTGATGACCATTTTCAATGGCTAGCAGCGCTGCCATAAATGCAACAACGGTTTTACCGCTGCCCACATCGCCTTGCAATAAGCGATGCATGGGATGAGGCACCGACAGATCCAAGAAAATTTCCGAAATGGATTTTTCTTGGTCATTGGTCAATTTAAAAGGTAAGATTTCACGAAATCTCTTTGTAAGATCGTGTTTTTGAATTAAGGCAATGCCATTTTGTTTTTTTATCTTCGTTCTATTGAGAGCTAAAAATAACTCAAGCCAAAAAAATTCTTCAAACTTTATTCGTGTATGATAAGGACTTGTGAAATTGGTAAACTCGACGCCGGCAGATTCAGGAGGGTGATGGATTTTCTTCATAGCGTCGATCTTCGAGACAAGGTTATATTTCTTTTTTATCCATTCGGGGAGTGGGTCTACGCTGGGCAGTTTACTCGAGGCTAGCCCCTCAAACGCAGACTCCACCAATTTTTGAACTTTTCTGGTCGATAAGCCTTCGGTTTCTGAATAGAGTGGGACAAGTTGGTCTTTGCCTTCTAAGTTTTCTTGAAAATCGTTAAGGTCAGGATGATGAAACTCGAGTCGGCCTCGATACTTTGTCACTTTACCAACAACCTGCACTGTTTTTCCGATTTCTAACTTTTCGAAATAACCTTTAAAGGGTACACGAAAATATTTGCAATTAATTTGTCCGCTTTCATCAGAAACCAAAACGTCATGGACCCTGCGTGTTTTTCCGATGTGCTGGCTACCGACTTTGATGATTTTAGCTTTAAGGCTAACTGTTTCGCCCTCGCTGAGGCTCCTGATGTCTCTAGCTCTTCGTCTATCTTCATAGGCACGTGGATAATACTCTAAAAGATCAGAAAGCCGCCGAATTCCCTTTTTGCCAAGGAATTCGCCCATTCTTGGGCCTACTCCCTTTAAGTACTGAATCGGCGTGTCATAGCTTAGGTACATAGTCCATGAGATAAAAGTGTTTTGCTTGTCAGTCAATGAATCCAAAGGAAAAATAAGAAGGTGATGGATAAAGAAAAATTTGTTCGCATACGCATTAAAAGTGTTTACCCAGATGTAGCCACGGACTTTGACCTTTTTGTGCTCATCGGAGGTCGCCATGTTTTATATTTGCATTCTGGCGACAAACTTAGCCTTGAAAAAATGTCTTCGCTTGAAGCTCACCAAAACGCAGCCTTTTATATCCATGAAAAAGATTTCAAATCCTTCAAAAAATATGTTCACCGAGAAGTGTCCGGAGATAAACTCAACAATAAACAAAAAGCACTTATTCTAAAAGAGAGTTCATATGCTTTAGTCGAGCAGCTTTTCGAAAATCCCGATGTCAATAAAGCCCTTGATGAATCTAAAGAAATCATTCAGAGTTTTGTGACCTTTATGGAAGCAGTCCCTGAAGGCATGGCACATCTGATCAGTCTCTCCAGTCACGATTTTTACACCTATAACCACTCACTCGATGTCGGCATCTATTGTTTGGGACTTGCCAAGGCCCTGAGCTATAATTTTCGGGACCTTGTAGAGGTTGGTCAGGGCGCGCTTTTTCATGATATCGGAAAACGCCTCGTGGACGTAAACATAATAACTAAAGCGGGCCCCTTAGATGAAAGCGAATGGGCGCAAATGTCCAGACATCCTCAATATGGACTTAAAATTCTTAATGATCACGGCGGTATCACTGACGGTATTAAAGCCGCTTGTTTTGAGCATCATGAAAACTTTCTAGGTACAGGATATCCTCAAGGGTTAAATGGCCAAGATATTCATCCCTTTGGACGTATCGTCGCATTGGCCGACACCTATGATGCCCTCACCACAAAGCGTTCGTATAATAACCCCATGTATCCCAAAGATGCCGTTGAATTAATGGCTCATAAAATCTGTGATCGCTACGATCCAGAAATGTTAAAGGCTTTTACGTCTATTTTATTTAATATAGAAAAAAAGAAGTAGACTACTCTTCCTCTTCCTCTGATTCGCTGTCGCTTTCATCGTCTTCGATTTCATCGAGGTCAATCTCCTCAACTTCATTCTTTTTCGAAGTAGTGATGGGGGCGTCTTCTTCACCTATAAGTTCCTCATCGGAAAGCTCTTGCAACAGATCCCTTTTAAATCCGCTGCTGCGAGTAAGTTTTAGCTGCTCTCGCAATAAGGGGCCTGGTTTACCTGTAAAGTCACCCGGTAAAATTGCATCACTGGCAGCAACAATGACACCCGTCGAAACCGAATCTTGTGTATGAACAATTTTTAAAATGCCCACCTCACGGGAATTAAGTTCATCAAGGGTCTTTTTGTCGCGCAGCTCTTCGTTTGCCAGTACCGAGAGGAGTCCTCCAACTTTGATACCGTCACTCGTTCCCACATTAAGGTAAACAAAATAACCGACACCAAAAATTTCAGTTTGGCCATCAAGAAATCCACCGGTAATTTCGCCCGAGATATTTTGTAAAGCGCCCTTTATAGAAAGCTCTACAGTAGGAAATGTCTGGCGAATCAACTTGGCACCGACCGCCACCGCATTTGTATTAGCAGTAATAATGGCCCTAAAAAGCTCAGCGCCCTCATCTATGACTTCGACCAACTTGAGTTGACCGTCCACACTCACAGGAACACCGTTAACCTTTTTAAAGAACTTCCTCGGTTTTTTTAACTGGCTAATCACCAAAAGACTTTCTCCGAGTTTACCTCCTGATACCTCTACGTAAATCGGTTGAAAGTTGGAGCCGATTAACTGGTCGTTATTTATTCGAACGATTCGCCCATCGTCCTCCGGAAACTCTTCCGCAACAAAACTGACAAGCGGCACGATAACTTCGGCAGGTTGAGATAGCGGTTTACCTGAAAAAATTAAATTCGAGGAAACTTTTCCGCCCGAAGTCACATCCCAGATCGGAAGGCTTGGTGGAATTACTGGCAACCTCGCTGTCGATTTTCTTCGCGTAGGGGGAATTACAACCTCTTCCACTGTGGTTGCCCGCAACCCTTCACTCGGTAACAATTCATCCTCGCCTAAATCCGGTAAGATGGCCTTTTCTTCGGGAGTTAATGTGCCGGCCATCTCAATTGACATGGACTGCTGTGGCTCTTCTATTTCTATGGTCGGCTCCTGGGTAAGAGTACCGGGGTAAAATTTTAATTTTTGTTTTGAAATCACAAAGTGGGGATTATAAATATCTTTATTGAGAGACCAAATTTTTGGCCAAAAGAAGGGGTCGCCAAAAAAAGCACGGCTAATATCCCAAAGCGTATCACCTTTTTGAATCGTGTAGTTTTCGCTCTTTCGCGATTTTACGATTTCTCCCCAATCTTTATCTTCTATCGGGCCCCTTAGCCCACTAAAGATTTCAAAAAGTCTATCTTCGAGCTCCACATCGGGGAGGTCAGATGCTTCGGGCGATATTGATTTTTTTGATTTTTCTTGGACAGTCAATTGAGGATCTGCAACCTCGGCTTTTTCTTCGGTCTTTTCTTCGGTCTTTTCTTCGGCCTGTTCTTCTAGACTATCCTCAGCATCAAGTTCCTCTTCAATATCGACGTTGTCGTCATCTTGGGCCCATAAAGAATTTTGAAAACCACAAAAAGGTGAAAAAACCATTGCAGCTAGTACTATTTCGAAAATCCATTTTCTCAATCTAGCCTCTTTTTATTTCAAAATCTTTAACTGAAAATCAGACTGAAAATATTCCGGGCTACCAGGATATTTTTTTCGAACACTTTCAAATATCTTGGTGGCCGTTTCTTTCTTTCCTAACTTCCTCAAAGCAATTCCCCTACCTACCATAGCAGAGGGTAACTTATTTCCATTTGGATAATACTTTTGCAAAAGGCTAAAATTTTTCGAAGCCCGCTTGTAATTTTCTTTCGACAGCGCCAATAAACCGTTCAAGTAAAGCGAATTGTCTGCATGAACACTTTTGGGATAAGTCTTCAAAAATAAACGAACTGACTTATTTAATAGCAGACTATCCCCTTGCCGGTAAGACTCAATCACCTTGGCGTAAAGTAAATGCTCAGGATTTGTTTCACCCGAAAAAACAGTTTGGGGAATTATTATCAACATCAGTGCGATTAAGCTTGGCAATTTTCTTAGATTTCTCATTACAAACATTTTAAGAATAATTACCTACTCTGTCAGTAAATTTTCAGAATCTAAAATCAGAAAAACTATTCTAAAGACTTGGCTCACTTTTCCACATCGGTTGTGGATTAAATAAGGTTCAAGACCTTAGGCCATAACACGGACAAGGGTTTGAGCGAAATGCCAGTCAAATAACAATATCTTAAACTATTGAACTTACGAATCAAATTACGATAACGTTGAGCTTCAATTTCACTTTTTTTTTAAATCTTAAATTCTTAAACTGGACAGCCCTGTTTTCATTCATCACTGAGAAATTATTGGGAAGTTTCAGCAACTTGCATACGTCTGTCATATGGTTATTGGTTTCGCTTTGCTTGTCTTCGCTCAGATATCTTTATATTTGAAATGGTTTGACCTGCTCAAACCTCTGGCCAAGGTTTCCCACGACTTTTGCATAGCCAGCGCCCCAATAACCGAATGGAAAAGTCTCTATGTGGCAATAGTATGTGCAGAGCCTTTGCCTGAAAGTAGTTTTAAGCAGGCACTTAAGCTCAGTTCTTTGCTACATATTATTGTTGTTTCTGGCACACACTTACTTATTTTAGAACTAATTTTAAATAAAACATCATTAGTTATCCCTCGCTTAAAAATTCTCATCCCTATTTTTCTGGTGGGATTTGCTTTTGTAACTTTCTTAAGTCCGCCTGCAATTCGAGCGCTAGTACATATGGCAGTTTCTAAAACGAGTGAATCTAAAAAACTCTTCTGGAACCCAATGCAGCTTTCTTGGCTTTCATCGTTTGTAGTTTTGTCGATATTTCCAGAATGGTTGAACTCCTATTCTTTACTCTTAAGCACTGCTGCCAGCCTTAGCGTTACAGTTTTTTTTCGTGCAAATATTTCAACAATTAAAAAACACACATTGACGTATTTAATTATGGCAATATTTTTATTGCCCATCGGCCTGCCCCATCCTTTGGCAATTTTGTTTAATGTCGTTTTTGTGCCAATCGTAGGTGGAATACTTTTTCCGTTAAATCTCGCCTGTTTTTTCTGGCATGATCTTAGCGCAATAGTTGATTGCCTTTGGGCTGGATTCAATGAGTCTTTGCTATATCTTACAAATGGACTTTCTCCGCTCGGACAAAGAAATATCAGTATCCGTTATTTATGGATTCTTCTTTTCCTGATGCAGATATCTTTGATTTTTCATAAAAGAAAGTCCCTGCCGAAATGATTAATTGGCTGTTGTTGGTATTTCTCCTAATGGTTCCTCCGCCCATTGACCCAGGCCTCAGTCAATCAGAATTTATTGTTTGGAATGTTGGGCAAGGGCTTTGGGTAACCTATATTGATAGTAGCACCTGCCACCACTTTGATATCGGTGGCGAAAAAAACAAAACAAAATTCTTAAAAAAAAGCCTGCGAGAACATTGTTTAAACAAGATTAATTTTGCCTACTTTTCTCATTGGGATTGGGATCATATTGGTTTAGCTCAAATTGCCAAATCCTGGTTGCCTAATTTGTGCATTAAAGTATGGCCTCAGGGATCCTCAAACTTCAGAAAGAAAAATACTTTATCTACACTTGGCGAGTGTCATTCGGGTCCACTAATTCCTGAAATTGTTGAACTTACGTTTGAGACTCAGGCCAGGTATAAACCCAACCAATTGAGTCGAATTTTTCTAATTAATAATGAAATTCTATTGCCAGGGGATTCTCCTGTTGACATGGAAAAAAAGTGGCGCGAGCAAATTTCTGATAGAAACCAAATTCGAATACTTGTGCTAGGCCATCATGGCAGCAAAACAAGCACCAGTCCCTTAACATTAAATAAATTGCTGCACCTTAAAGCAGGCATTGCTAGCAGTAACCCAAGAAGATATGGGCACCCACATCAATTGGTGTTGAAGCGACTCAGAAAATCCCATGTACCTGTTATCAAAACTGTTAGCTGGAACTCGCTACACTTTTTATCAGCGAAAAGAACTCGACCAAGGGCCAGTCTTACTACGAAGCATTAGCTTCTAAAATTTTTCTGAAAATATTTAAGGTGGTGCTATGATATTTCTATGGCTACGAATTCCACGGCAATCGCCGTTTTTCTTAAGACTCCAGGATTTTCTTCGTTACATCAGGGTTTGGCAAACACCATTGGAGATGACAACGCGAGCGAGGCAGATCGACTATCAATAGACGCGACGGCTTCAGTCGTGAGAGCCGCCATGGCTCAAGATAAGAGACTTATACCTTACTGGGTTTTAAATAATCCCAATGAACACCTCCCGGCCGTGGCCCAAGGCTTTAAGACTATTACTCAAGGTAAGGGAAAACTTTCTGAACGTATCAGCCAGGTTTATAACGATCTTTTAGATTCTCACTCAAACGTAATTATTTTAAATACCGAGTGCCCACAAATCTCTCCCTCACTGATCCTGTCTGCGGATATTCTATTGTTAAATAATCAAAGAAAATTAAAGCAATTCGTCTTGGGCCGCACAGAAAATGGCGGATTTTATTTGTTTGGCGGAGCTCAATATATTTCGGACATGATCTGGAAAAATCTGAATTTAGGAAGCAAGAATTCTGCAAATAATCTGACAACAGCATTAAGCCAACTGGGCCAAGTCAATGAGCTAGAAACTCTTTATGATATTCATGATTATAACAGCCTAAAACGTCTGGGCAACGATCTGGCCTATGAAGTTACTCTCCTACCAGGACAAAAAAATCTCGTAAACTGGATTAACAATCAAGCTTTATAAGCTTTGAATTCCATTTCGAGATCACGTGCGACAGGCTCGTAAGATACAAAACCCTTATAAACGTTTAGACCCAATAGAAGTGCGGGGTCTTTGGCTACAGCCTCTTCTACTCCCATGGCGGCAAGCATTGAAGCATACTTGAACGTGGCGTTTGTTAGAGCATAAGTCGAAGTGCGAGCGACAACTCCCGGCATATTGGGCACGCAGTAATGAATAACTCCATTTACTTCGTAAGTCGGATTGGTGTGCGATGTGGGTTTACAAGTTTCAATGCAACCACCCTGATCAACCGACACATCTACAACAACACTTCCGGGTGTCATGCGTGAAACAATTTCTTTAGTTACAAGCTTTGGCGCCTTGCGACCCGTGATAAGAACGGCGCCTATTACTAAGTCTGCATTGATCACCGCTTTTTCAATGTTGGTGGTGTTTGACCAAAGAGTTGTCACTCTGCCCTGATAAACCTGGTCAATATACTCAAGACGTGAATGATTAACGTCAATAATGGTGGCCTCGGCACCAAGACCTATCGCAATCTGAAGAGCATTAATCCCCACAACTCCGGCGCCAATAATAACTACCTTACCTCGTTGTACTCCCGTCACCCCACCCAGCAAAAGTCCCTGGCCACCGTGATCTTTTTGTAAATAACTGGCGCCTACTTGTGTCGCCATTCTTCCGGCAACCTCGCTCATAGGAGTCAACAGCGGAAGGCTACCATCTGTTTTTTGAATTGTTTCGTAGGCGATGGCCTTCACTTTTCTTTCACACAAGACTTTAGTGAGTTTTGGTTCCGCCGCTAAGTGCAGATAAGTGTATAATATTTGATTCTCTCGTAGCATGTCATATTCTTCGGGCAGTGGTTCTTTCACTTTCACAATCATGTCGGCTTTGGCATAAACCTCTTTTTTTGTGTCGATAAGTGTGGCGCCCGCTTGAATATAAAGTTCATTGGTAATTCGACATCCGACTCCGGCATCTTTTTCTACCAAAACTTTGTGTCCTTCTTGCACGAGCTGCCTCACTCCTGCTTCAGTTAAGCCTACGCGATTTTCGCTGATTTTAATTTCTTTAGGTACACCGACGATCATAATAATAACCCCTCAACAAATATAGTTACTTTGCAATGTTAGCGTTTTATAATAGCCACATGAGAGGGTCAATGGGAATGGTTTTTCTTAATATACTCATCGGTATGTTTCTCGCCTCCATTTCCTCGATCGCCTATGGTCTGCCGCCTGAGGGACTAGAAGGCTACGGAATTTATTCAAAGGAGTCCGCTAACTACCACGTCTATTTACAGGGAGAAAATCGTAATTCTTATTGGAAAACTGAAGGCTTAGGTACCTCGATTATCAGTGATTATCTTAACGAATCCGGAAACCAATGGACCCTCGGATTTTATCAAAATGCCGATACCGTTAACAGCAATCACCTTGCCTATTTTGTACGCTACGACTTGATACCATGGGAAACTCACTCGTTATCGCTAAAATATCTTCACCAAGATTGGTACTTTATTGAATCAGGTCAAGAAAATATCGGGTTAGAATTTAGTGGCTATTTTCCGTTTGAACTTGCGCGCTCAAGTTTTTATTATTCGATTGGTTTTTATTACCGATGGCTCAAACAAAGTTGGAACCAAGATGCCCATAAGCCATTTTCTTTTCAAACTGAAGATAAGAGCGGCTTTCCAACCTTTACCTTAGGATTTCAAAAGGAACTTTCTGATGATGGCAGCTTTTTAACTTTTGATTACAATGATCGCGATGCCTTCAATTATCAAAACGGCGATTCGTGGTCTACTGACTTGAGCGTCAACATCAGTTTCGGAGAGGAACGTTTTTTAAAACTTTATTATGGGGTCATGTGGGGGGGCACTTTTACTTTCTTACCCGGATTTCCAATGAGCGAATATTTCGGCGTCGGCTTAGTTTTATAAATCAATCTTATGCACAGACACCATGTTGCCATTAACAGTTACACGCACATAGTGTTTGTCATTGCCAGGATCTAAAACCGTGTTAATGCCCCCTGTGACAATATAGTTGGTAAAGCCCAATTGTTTGGCGCGGTAACCATGATAATGGCCCGCAAACATAATGTTCACCTGGTATTTATTTAACATGTTTTTTAAAATAGCGGCTTCTTCTTCACTAGCCATTTTATTAAGTGTATCAAAGTCAGCTGAAATTGCCGGATAGTGACTCACCACAATCTTAATGGGTTGAGTGGTATTTTCTAAATCAGACTTTAACCAATTTAATTGCGGCTCCCCTAACACGCCATTGCCAGTATCTATCATAGAAAAGTGCACGTTATCGGCATCAAACGAATAAATACTTCGCCCTAAAAACTTTGAGTAGCTCTTCCATCCATCAAAATAAAGATCATGATTGCCAATTACCGCACGAAAAGCCATACCCAAATCGCTAAACACTTTCATAAATTCTGCAAATTCTTCTTCTTTCCCAAAATTTGTGACATCGCCCGCAAGTACAACAAAGGCGTCGCCCGCGGCCTGCGAGTGTTGGGCCGCGCTTGGCAATACCCTGCCCCACGAGACCCCAGTATGCGAGTCGCCCATGACCGCAAAGCTAAAGGCGTCGGTACCTGCTGGGTCAATGTTTCCAGGATTAAAAAGTGTACCGTTCATATTATCTTTAAAGCGATCCCTAATGCCGCCAAAATCAAAATTATTACAGGCGATGATGGCACCTATGAAAAGTAATAAGAGGGTGAGTACTTGAGTTCGCACCAATAAAGCCTAAGGTTTGCTTTTTCAGAGGTCAATTATTGACTTCAGCTCATGCACTAAATAAATTTTTTGCATGAGTCACTTTTTTGCTTATCTTTCTCGCATGAAATTAATTTATCGCTGGGGTCTTTGGTCAAAAAAACCTAAAAATTGGTAAATCGACAAATTTTAGGTAGCCCATCGCTCAACCGCATTTGATTTGCCTTCACAATAATAATCAGACTAAGCCAATTTTTGAAGTAATTACTTTACAGAATCAAAAATAAAATTTGGCTGAATTCGATCGATAAAAGTTATTGCGTTACCGCCAAAACCAGGAAAGAGTGAGCCTGCTTTACCTAAATAAGTGGATTCAGCCGAACTGGATTTCATACTTTGACGATATTTTTCAGCCAGATCTATTTCAGTGGCCTTTCCACCTGCAGAATTTGAGCCATATAGAGATCCCGCTGCAGCTAAAATTAAGTCCATGCGGATACCATTTTCGGTCGCTCCAAATCGTCCTAAATTTTTCATATTTAGCTCTGAGCCCGCAAAAGCCTGTCTGTTCATCTGATAACCAAGATTGGCAATATAAGCTGCTGAACGTGCGGCTTCGGCATCTGATCCATTCTTAATTAAATTTCTAGATAAATAGGCCGTCATCCAAAAATGATAACTCTTGCCGATGTCACAAGGAAAACCGACCCTCGCAGGCAGACTATACAGCGCACCTTTCTGTTGTTTCGATTTTTCGGTATCTAGTTTTGGTAATAATTCAGCTATCACCTGAAGGGCAAAGGCATTGGGGTTGTCATTAATATTTTTCAAATCCATCCTATTGCCAATTCCTTCACGGCTCCAACGTTTCGCGAAATTGGGACCCCCCGAAGCTAGTGCCGCCATAGCGTCCCACGTTTTGTTTTCAGCTTCTTGAGAGGTTAACCCCGCCTCTTCAAAAGAGCTTTTAATATCGTCAAATGCATTTGTTTCTGAAGAAAGGGCTGAGTTTTGCCTTTCTAGCATTTTGAGAGCAGCTCTTCTAAGTCCTTCAGTCGCTGCAGCATCTGTTAAGATTTTTTTTACAATTGGCGCCGCTGTTACCATTGAAGAGGTAAATGGCATCTCTTTTGATCCCATTCCCATGCTTACTGTTGCAGGGAGCTCTTTATATAAAACTGGTCTGGGAAAATTTTGATCGGCGACATAACTTTGCACAGCCATAAGTGATTCGATGTGCGATAAATTGCCCATACATGTACTCGCAGATGAATTCGAGAACAGAGTGCACGCCCCGAATTGAAGGACAGAGGACGATGGTTTCCTGTCCTTGATGGGTTGATAATCTGGAGTATAGAGAAAATTATTCTGAAATGATTTAGAAAGTGCTGCCTTGAGATCTTTGTTAGAAGCCGGCTTGCAAGTTGGAAACCCTGTGGGAGTGCAGGTCACTAAAAAAGATGCACTGTTAGCTAATTCTTTAATAGCAGGATGGCCCGCCATTGAAAGAGCCCAGATATCGAGTTGGGAGCGCTCTTTTGTCTTTTCGGCTAAAAGCTGCGCAGCTCCTTTCTCATCACCCTTTGTCTTCATTTCATTGTAGGCGCGTTGAACGTCAGAAGAAAACTGCTGCGAAAACCGATCCATACGGTTCCATTGGCAAAAAGAAGAGAAGTCTTCTGTAGCATAATCAATTAATTTAATTTTTAACTGAGATATGTGAAAAGCAATCAAAGGGCCAACGTTACTTAATTCACATTCCCGCTCTGCATAAGAAATGGAAAAAGATAGAAAAAGTGGAAAGGCAATTAAAACTCGATACTTCACAGAAGCTTATCGGCTAAAACAGGGGCTCTATTTAATTTAGCCAAGGCCTCTTTCCAGGTGGATCTATGCCCACGGCTTATAAGAAGGACGACCCTACCTTAAGTCGAGTATTCTCAATTCTTATCCACTTCACTTTCAAAATAAATCACAATAGATTTTTAACCGAGGTATTTATGAAATTATCAAAACTAGGTACATTTTTTTTAATAGCGGTGGCTCTCGTTGTTGGCGGAGTCGTTTTTCACAACTGCGCGCGCGCAAAGTTCATTAATCCTGACGTTCGCCATAGCGCTTTTGCATTGGGCTTATGTCGTCCCTGTAGTGATGAGAGCGGCTCAGGTGTTACTTGTAGGTCCGATCAAGTCAGCTCTTTTAATGCCTGCCTATTTGAAAGCTGCAATCCTGGGTTTGAATTGAAGGGAGCACGCTGTGTTCCTGTGGTATGTGTGGCAGGTGCCATTGCCGATTGCGCTATTGAACACGGTGAAGGGCGTATGACTTGTTTAGAGTCTGGTAATGTCTATGGCGCCTGTACTCCTATTTCTTGTGACAGCGGTTTTGAAATTCAAAATAATCTATGTGTGGCAACTGTTTCACCTCCCTCTGATCCCGAAGATCCGCCATCTGAAACACCTATCTGTACTCCCAACAGCCATCGTGATTGCAGTAATGAATCCACCTATGGCAGCGAAACCTGCAATGAATCTGGTTCGGAATACGCCGCCTGTGTACTTGCCGAATGTAAACCAGGCTATCATAAAGACGAAAGCAATATTTGTGTGGCGAACCTTTGTGACCCCAATACGTTAACCCCTTGTACAATGGGTGCAGGTTCAGGTTTTAAAATGTGTAATAGTATCGGCAGCAGTTGGGGCGTCTGTGAACTCAATGGGTGCCAATCGGGCTATCTTTTAAAAAATGGAGTCTGTGTTGTACAGGTTTGTACTCCCGGCGAAGAATCGGTCTGTGAATTCCATAATGGTTCAGGATTAAAAACTTGCAACTCTGAAGGTCTAGATTACGGCGCCTGCGTGCTCTATGGCTGCCAACATGGCTACGGAGCTGAAAACGGAAGGTGTATTGAGCACATTTGTACACCTAGCTCGCAGGCAACTTGCCAAGGCGAGAGTGGGAGCGGTCAGAAGTATTGCTATGAAAATGGCAAAGGTTTCGGCCCTTGTACATTAAGGACCTGTGACCCCGGCTTTAAACTTAAAAACGGTCAATGTGTTGTCGAAGCTCATTGTGATGCTGGTGAGACACTGGCCTGTACCGAACAAAATGGTTCGGGCTTAAGAACTTGCAACACCAGTAGCAATCGCCTTGGTCCCTGCGTCGTCAATCAATGTAATGCGGGTTATGAATTAGTCAATCAGGGTGGGTCGAGCGCTTGTAAGAAAACAAAGTAGTTATAATTAGAGAGGCAAATCTCCATGAAATACACTTTAGTGCCGCTCTTCGCATTGTGTTTTTTAACACTGAAAGCGAGCGCGAACATCTGTGGAACGGATTACCAGAATTTTAATCCCACTACGAGTGGCTTAGACTTTGTCACGGTACAGTCCACAGAAACTTTGAAGCCCTGTATTATTAACATGGGTTTATTTCTGAATTTTTCGCGAGACAGCCTCACTTATAGCCAGGTGTTAAATAACAATTACCCCGCGGGACAAAAAAGAAAAGACAAAACATTGGCTGCTGACTTAAGCGCGGGAGTGGGTATAACTGAAAACTGGGATTTTGGCATTAATATGCCCATTCTTTTAAATCAAACCGTCGCTAGCGATCACTACGTGTCCTCGTTTGATGATCAAGGTATTATGGAAATCAAAGCCAATACCAAGTATCGATTTTGGGGTGGCGAAAGTAGCGGGTTAGCCGCGGTTTTATCTATGAATAAAAATCTTGTCGAAGACAACCCATTTACCGGAACAGGCGGCGGACCAACGTGGAATTTTGAATTAAGCGCTGACACAACCTTTGCGACAAAATGGGCTGGGGCTGTCAATTTGGGGTATCGCTTGCGTGATCCCGGTGAACAGATCGTCGGCGTACCATTTGTGCCGCTTGAAGACCAATATATTTATTCATTGGCAGGTAGCTATTTGTTTTCAGAAATAGATACCAAACTTATTTTAGAACTTTACGGTAGTCGTGCCGTCAGACATGTTGCCTTTGACAGTGATCGAAACCTAAACGCTCTCGAAGCATTAATCGGAATTAAACATGATTACTCAGAAAGTATAGCCCTGCATTTTGGAGGCACTCATCAGATTGGCGAATCTTTGGGGGGCGCTGAATGGCGTGTTTACGCAGGCCTCAATTGGGCTATCGGTCCATATTGTAAAACCAAAAATGATGTACTTGTTTCGTCCATAACTAATCAGGCACCTAATATGCCCAAGATGGAAGAATTTACTTTAGATGTTGAACTCTTGTTTGGTATTAATCTGGATATAGTTGATCCTGAATCCTTTGATAAATTAGATTCCCTTTTTAAAGAAATGTTCGCGCGTAAATATGATCGCATGGTCATTGAGGGGCATACCGACTCCATTGGAGACCCCGACTATAATATGAGTCTGAGTCAACGCCGAGCGCTTTATGTTCGACAAGAAATCATCGCACGCTTTAAAATTCCATCTGATAAAATTGCTATCGCTGGTTATGGCCAAACTCAGCCGATTGCTGACAACGGTAACTATCAGGGCCGCAAAAAAAATCGCCGCGTGATGATTAAGGTGTGGCGCTAATCGTGCATTGTCTCGGTTATTGGCGATGATGCTATTCTTAACAGAGACGGAATTGAGTTCGGCTTTACATTGAATTCTGTGTCTCGAGGGTCACGGTGCCCTTAGCTCGGAATTTACTTGTCTAAGCCTGGGCCTATGCCTACTCTGGAAGTGGAATCTAACAAAAGGGAGTATTGAGTGACAAAAATACTTTGGTTTTCGGCATTTCTTTTCCTTTCCCTAACCACGTTCGCTCAGTTGGCGACCATTAATATTGTGCCAGGTAAATCTTTTGGAGACGTTAACATTGGTGAGAAACGCATCAATCTCAATAAACGAGGTTTTGTCCGCGATCAAGCTCGCCGATCAGAATCCTACCTACGGAAAGGGAATTTTCTTTTACGTATGGAAAATGATTCCGTAGTACAAATTTGGCTAGACGGCGATTCTTTCGAAAATCTACGATTCGAAGGAAAAAAATTTCCTAGCGTTTTGGATTTGAAAACATTAAAAACCTATTTTAAAGATTGCGGGCCTGAAATAAAGAGTAGTGGTGGAACTATTGTCTACTGCGAAAACAAAGGCGTTGAACTGACCTTTTCTTATTTCAGCCCAAATCCATTCGGGTTTTCCGTAATCAATCCGGAAAAATCACTGAAAGAATAGACATGATTAGTGAATTCGACATTTGATTCGATACTTACAAAAGGTCACTCCATACACTGGTCAACGTCGAAGAGCTTTGCCTTGGGATCACTGAGTTTGCTTTTATAAAGCACATACATTTTATCGACATTCGCCCATTGATCTGAAATATTAGAGGTCCCCTTAGAATCGTAGCCGCGGCTGTATTTGTTGACTTGAACTTGACCTAAATAAGCATCACCTTCGCCACCACATATTTTTACATTTTTCTTCTCAGAAAAAACTATACGAAAATCTTTAGCAATTACTTTGCTTCCCAATGAATCTAATTGTTTTAAATGATTTTTATCAACAGGGGCGGAATTGGCAGTATTGAGAATAAGCAGGGCAATAATTAATTTCATGATTCTAAGTCTACACTGAGATGGAACTCCGATACAAACGAAAATAAGGCAACGAAGGTACTTGTCAAACTCTTTGATCACGAAATCCGGGAGTGGGTAGCCGGTATCCTGTTCCATTTTCTCTTGATGCAATTAATAGACGTCGTTAATAGCAGCTCCAGAAAATTCGAATGTTAAAATTTCACCTTCGTAACTGAGAAATGTCACCCTTAAGGCACCTTGATCCAATTTCTCAAAGCTTTGTTTCAAAGTCGTTAACTCAGGGCTGCTCTTCTTGTCTACATCATTTCCGCTTGCAATAAATGCGAAAAGCAGATGCTTCCTAAATCTACTTTGCCTTTTGTCTTGAGGTTTTGTAGTAACGGTTTTCTCATTTTTTAATGGTGGCGGAGGCGGTGGTTTAAGCTCGGGCTCTTGACCTTCACCCATAAGTTCAAGGTTGCTTGCACCGAGTTCGATCGCTCGATCAATTAAACCCGCTCTAGATCGGCCAGAGGAAAATTCTGCCATTAGCTTTTGTTTAGGATTCAAATTGACCTCGGTTGAAATATTTTTGAAGATTTGCATTCCTGCAAATACTATTGCTATAAAAAAGACAAGACCCAAGACCTTAAGATTTTTCATACTAGAATGATAAATACAAAAATAGTTAAATTCAATGACAACTTCCGATCGCGATAACCAACCTGATCGGGTTCTATAAGTGGGTCAATTTCAAATTTTTTTAGAACTCGATATATAATTGATTTCATTCCCTGAAGTATCGCAATTTGATCTTTCCATTCGTTGATTCTAGCTTCTGCAAAAAATAATGAGTAAATGCTATAGGGTGCGAGTCCCAGGCATCGATAAAATCTTTTAAGCAAAGGATCTTCAATATGTTCTGTAGCATCTATGTCAGTTTGTCTATCCGCACTTGGATCCATCTTTAATATCCAAGCGTCAACCGGTGTAGGAAATAAAACATTTAAATTGGGTTATTTTTTTCCACCATATGCACGTAGTGAGATTCCTGAGCCATATCCTTAACTGTGATGCTTTCAGTGAAACTACTTTCAGACATCCACGCCTCCCGAGCAAAAGCGACTATAAGTATAAAAATGAACTTGAGATAGTATTTAATTAAATTCCTATCGGCCCCATGAACGAAAGTTTTTTAAAAGACTTCATTTCAACGCGTTTATTTGTCTAGTACGTCAGTTATCATTTTAAGGCTAACATAAGACTGGCCATTAGTAATGGCAGTACCTTTGCCACTTGCAAATTTAAAGAGTGGACCTTCTTTGCCGAATACGATTTCAAGCGTTTTCATTTTGCATAATGCTTTTTTCGATTCCGCATCGGTACAGTATCCAGCAACATTTTCAATCATATTTTCGGCAATGTATTTTGCGTTAATAAGGTCATCGTTCGAAGCAAATGAATCTGCTTTGACGTCAATTTTTAGAGCACAGGCGCAGGCTTTTTTGTATGCGTCCTGAGCTTGAGCAATTTTAGGCATAATGTCCGTTTTCATATATTCACGTTGTTCTTTGCCAGCAAAGGCCGTTGCCGATAACAATAAGGTCAAACTGATAATTAATTTCATAGATCACTCCTTCTAAGTAAAATTAAAAAATATTAATGTTTTCCATATACTGCATTCTGATTACGTTGCTCTGTTTAGATTTTTTTGTCAAATATTGAGATTGTAGCCAAAATTGCATGCACTTCAGGACGATAGTCGTAAAGCAGAAACTACTAACATTGCGCTAATTCATTTCACATGTAATCTTTGTTTAACAATTAATTCGGGAGGAATGATGAATCGGATATTTAGTTTATTATTACTAGGCATGATGAGTTTTGGAATGTCTACGGCATTGGCAGCAAAAAAAACTATGCTCAATGTGAATGTTAATAATATTTCTGCCGCTTTAAAGGGTTTAAAAGATAAAAAGGTTTCACTTCTTTTGCATGGTGGCGGAAATGTCTCTGGCGGAATCAGTGATGCCAGTGCCAGCTGGGTTCATCTTATTCCAACGACACCGCAAGAAGGTCAGGAAGTATTGATTTCAACGTCGGCAATAGCTGGAGTTATTTATCATGCGGGACCAAACGATTAAAATATTTTTTTTCGCAATATCCATTTTTTGTCAACAGTAGGTATGGCAATGCAGATGCTGTTTTAGCTTTTATAATCCTGCCCTGGCTACCTTTTCGGCGCTTTTCCAAACGAATAAACCCTAAAATCATTCCTTTGATAACCAGGGACATGAACTGAGTTGGGACTATATTAGTCTAACTGACTAAGTCTTTTACAGAGCAAGTCTACCCCTTCTCATATAATAGAGTTCACCTTGGCAGAGTAAATGTAAATACCTCTTGCTATAGGAGAATTCCATGCATTTTTTTAAAACGTTTTTCATTTTAGTATGCCTTTTGTCAGTCTCTGGCTCTGCATTAGCTGATATTCGATTATATACTTGTCGGTTTGGTAGCTCTGTTGTGAAGTTGTCCGTTGATTCAAGTAATTTGAAAAATCTCGATCTAGAAGCCAGCATACGCCCTGATGTCCAACTTGGAATATCAAATTCAGATATTCAAAATATTTCATTTGCACTTGGTGAATTAGATGTTGAGGACTCTAGAATTGTAGGAAGCACTGTTCTCTTAAATTTTAAATCTGGAAGTGCTGAGGCCATTCAGATCATTCAACTTCTTCCCGGAATGCCATATCAAATGATGATTTCCCCTGCGGCTGATGTTATCGAAGCCCAAAATCCTGGAATAAAAGTTAGCGCCGGTATGTGGCCTTATGAATGCAACTAAATCCACTTCAAAAATTGTCTAAAGCTGGGTAGTTTCGCGAAGGCAAACCAAAATGCGGCTTGCCTTCTGACCTTCAAAAGCGTGCGATTTAGGATGAGTCCTTTAAGAAAGGCCAATTGACAGTATTGTTTATTTTTGATGTCATAAGAGAATGAAATCAATTTTATCACTTTTGTGTTGCATTAGTTTTTTTTGTGACTCTGGGCATACGAAGGAAAATCAGTTGCCTGCACTGAAAAAAATAAATGATACCACAACTATCATCAGTCTATTCGATAAGAACAAGATCGTGGCAGGTGGCAAAGAATGGGACGCACTGAAATACTGTAATGAAGAAACTATTTCGAACCCCGATCAGCTTGAAGCTTTTTCTCTAAATGATCAGGAGGATGAATTGGTGATCCTATGCAGTGGCACGCTGGACGGTGAAGAAAATGTGGTATCTATTTTCTCCAAAAAGGGGTCGCCCAAAACAAAAAGACTAAGGCCCGTCAAAAGTTCGAGCCGAATCAGCGATAAGACGTTAATAAAAGCCGTCGAAGAATTACTTAAAAAGTAAACTCTGAAGCACAAACTTCGATCGGCTTTACATTGAATTCTGTGTCTCGAGGGTCACGGTGCCCTTAGCTCGATTGACACGAATTTTAACAGAAGATGTTGATGGCTTAGTGACTCCACTATCATGATCATAAACACTATACGGTATGGTCAATAAAAGTCCCTTTGAATCAAAAGTTGATTTTGCCTTACGAATATCAATTCCTGAAAAAAATGTAACTGCTGTGCAAGATACGCCTGGGCCCTGGCCCTCGGTAAAAGGCATTACAATCGCAAGGCCATGACTTTTCGCTGCGGGCTCTCCAACATCTACGTTGTAAATTTGTACATCTCCACTATAAAAGTTTTTGAAATTTTTCTCAATAGGAATCATCAGGGTTTCAATTCCGATATCGACCTCCTTGCAACTGCTGACTTTAAAATCAGCATTGCTAGCAAAACCTTTTAGTGAAATAAGCCAGAATAAAAAAAACAATGTGCTTTTCATTTCAACTTCTCCTTGCAAGCTTTTCTGAAGCGGCAGTGCTAGTCGTTTGGTTTTTCTATACTTATAGATTTAAGGTTTCCAATTGAAGTTTCAGAATTTGTTAATTCTTTCAAATTAGATATTTCTAATGCCGCAAATCCGCCGGATTTCTTCAAAACCTCAAGTACGTCGCAAAAAACTTGAACCTCAGCAGCTGAACCTGAAAATTTTAGTTTATAATTAGCACCACCTAAATCATTGCCTGTAGTGACTGAACCCGAAATGATGTCTTTAGATTTCTCGCACTTACAGTCTTTAATCTGCAACAATGAGGTATGTGTTTTGCCACCAGCGTGAGCGGAATAGGGAGAGATCCCCACAAGAACTAACAAAATAAATATTCTCAAAATACTTTCCATAATCTGACATTAACTTTCGACAAAGAAGGCGGGCACAATATTTCAGCCATAAATTATGGTTACGTCATCTGGGACTGATGTCAATCTCTCTGTGCTACTGCGGCTTCAAATTATAAAAATCAAAACAGTAGGCATAGGCTACTTCTTCTTTTGATTTCTCAATTAAGTTTAAGTCATTTTTCAATTTTGAAACGAATCCCTCTTTGATTTTTTCAGCATCTGCTTTTGACAAAGTCATCGTACCTGAATAATGCAAATCGGTTTGGTTTTTGTTATCGAGCGATGCAATTGCATGCATACGCCAGTTGGTATGATGTTTATTTATATTTTTCGACTCTCCGCCAAGATGAATATGTGTTGGACCTAACTTAAATTCGTTATCTGACAGGACGGCTAAGTTAGTTTTAGTTAAGAAATCCAGAATTTCGATAATTCGACTCCTCGAGAGTTTTAAGTAATGCGTGAGAGCCTCGACTGTTCTTAGCTCAGGAATTGACAGCAAGATTCGCACAGCACCGTATTGCCAGGAGCTATAGAACTCTGCCTCGTCTTCACGACTGAGGTGAGACTCCTTCTTAATGCGCTCTTTGATAACAAGACGTTTCTGCAGGACACTCTCAATTTGCTCTAGAAAATATTTTTTAAGTGTTGGAGTGCCGGCTCGATCTTTTTGTAAAAGAAGCAAAAAGAAATGGGCTTCATCTTGGGTGTGGTCAAAAAACCTGTTGAGTTTTTCTCCCTGCTCAAGACTCAAATCGGCCCTTTCATTCATAACTTGGGACATATAAGTTGAATGACAACCGATAGCCTGAGAAGAAGCCAAACGCTGTCCGGTTCTCTTTCCCCCAAAGCGTTCGTCCAAATATCTACGATAATTAGAGAACTCAAAAATACTCTTCATTTAAGGTACTATTATAATAGAGTTTTACTCTATTTATAAGTGAAAGATTTAGTAAATTGATCTATTTTTAAACATCACCGTAGTGTAAAAACTTGACTGTGAGCGTTAAATAACTTATAACTATGGAGAATATATGAAGAACCTTTTCGCACGTCTAACTTTAACATCAATGCTTATGACCCCACTAATTACATTTGCAGGTGCTTCGGGTGGCGGTGGTGGGAACGTGTCCCTTGAGACCCAGGCTTATCAGATTGCCCTTTCGGACTATGTTACTAATAGGCTTCCCTCAGACGTTATTGCTTTCTTAAGCAAGGGTCGAGTCGATAAAATCTCTGACCCCATTCTCGGGGACTTATTTAAAAAGATGTTAAGTGGAAACGCAGTGATAAAAGACATTCAAAAGATGGGTAGTAACCAATATCAAGCACTGAGTGAATGTCCCCAAGGAAAGGATGAATACACAAGCGGTCAGAGAGAAACGCCTATATGTTTTAGCATTTCCAACTTATCGCTTCGCTCTCAAAAGCCTTCTGCGGGTGACCTCGTTCTTCTAGCCGTCCACGCCCATGGGCATCAGTTTGGTTGGGAGCTAAGTTTACCTGCGGAACAGGAACATATACATACAATGGCTCAAATCTTTTCTCCCGACGTTATGAGAAGTGTTCCTTCGGCACCGAGTCTTAATATATCTACTGGATTTTACTCCGTAGATACAAAATTACTAATATGTGATCGTTATCTTGAGTATGATCAGGCGAATAAGACCCTCTACTTAGAGCAGGTCCCGCGAAGAGATGGTAAATATGATGTTATGAGGGAATGCGAAAAAGGTATCCATCTTGTGGCTAACTGCTCTTTTGCTAGAAGCGAAAGCGATTGTTTCAGCATGGTCTACGACGCAAAAAAGACAGCAGAATTTGCGGGAATTGATTGGTCTACCAATTCCTTTGATCATACTTGGGTTTACGAAAAAATTAGATTTTTAAATGGAAATTTTATATCTCACTTTTTCGTAAAATATACCAATGGAAATAACTTTGAATCTCAAGATTATATCCTTAAATTTAAATTTCTTGGCGCTAATGTTGAAATAGTGAAACCAGAACAAAATTGAGATCCCAATGTACGGTTATGCGTCTTTGGCGCAAGTGTTGCATTTTTAGTTCCTCTTTGAGGAACGTCGCCAAGTGATAAAACTGTTTAAAGCTCCCCTATTTAGCCTAGTTACGTTGGTTTTTACAATAGGTGTTCACGCCAAAGCACCCACTTGTTCTAGCCAATTTTCCTCCAATTTCGCAATTTTTGACACTGAAGTCGCAGGCCCAGTCACTATAGTGATCGATGCCGAAGAGGTACTCGAGGGTATGGATTCAGCAATGCTTAACAAGCTGTTTGGCGCCCCCGTCTTAGCCGTGGGTGGCGACACTCCCCGCTCACCCAAAAAAATAAAAGGGGTCGTGGTTCACTTAGGTGATTCCGAGTTTCTAAAAAAATATGTTGTTGGAGAGTCTAATCTCACAAAAGGCTACCGCGATTACTACAAAAAGTTTGACGATAAGATTCATGAGTACAACGTGATGTCAAAAATTGATCCCGATATCATGCCGGCTTCTACGGTATTTAGTGATTATGTTCCTGAGATTAGCGAAACAACTGCAGGTCGGCAATTACTTAAAGATATCAAAAGCATTAAATCGCGATTGATGAGTAATCCAGCTTTTAAAATAGAGGCTGCCGAAAAAGCACACCTTATTTCTTATGTGGAAAAATTTATAGAACTCGTGCACCGAGACTTTCCGGGCGGTGCAATCATTAAATTAGCTGGTGAATTTCAAAGTGCTGATACAGGCATTATTTTAAAGTCCAATCAAATTAATGCCAGTGAAATGGTCGATGAGTTCAATCAATCTTTTTTAAAACTTAGACATGAGGTGTTGTCTAAAAATAAATCCAAGCAACTCTCTGAAAAGGATTTTTCTAAGGACGAGGCGGCAACCAAATTTGATAAAAATTGGTCGTTTATAAATGCCTTAGTCTTCGGTGAGTATGAAACAGTTATGGCTCAGAAAAAAGAAAACATTGTCCGCGAAGGCAGGCTTAGCATGGCTAATGGGCGAATCCTAAACGCTGTAGACAGGTTCTATAGACCTTGGGGACCTCCTGACTTATTTACTAAAGCCTCTGCAGTCTTGAACGAGTTTATCGCCAAGGCTAAAAAATCGGGCTTCCCAATGGATAAAATGTCGGGTGGAGTTGACTTTGCTTTGCTCGAAGATGGACGAATCGTAATATTAGATTTCAACTTTGGCGCGATGGACGGATTTCTAGATGGTATAAATTCTCCCATCACCGCAAATATGTTTATGTCTAATGTCGTTGGGCGCAGAACTAACCTATTGGTGGAGTTAAGTCAGGCCCGCGACCTCATTCTAGAAAAAAAGTGGCGACTTATTTTAAATTTAAGCCGCAAGTATTTGGGGCACTTAAATGCTACCGACCGCTCGTCTGTCAGAGGAGACATGGTAAGATGGCTCGGCATGAATAATTATTTGACAGCTAAAGAAGAAGAGTTTCTCTTTCAAAAAAATCAATTACGATTCCAAAAATAACTATCTTCGATAGCAGGTTCGGGTAAATCAGCGCCCAACTCAATATGGCGGTAGCAATCACGACTTTCGATAATTTTTCGCACCAAAAGATTCATGATGTCATGTCCTGATTTATAAAGCACAACATGGCCCATGAGTGGCATACCGAGAGTCACTAAGTCGCCTAGCGCATCCATGGCCTTATGTCTGACGAATTCATCGGGGTAACGGAGGCCCTCGGGATTCATGATTCCGTCGTGATCTAAGACTATCGCATTCTGAAGGCTGCCCCCACGTGCCAATCCCCTGGCTTTTAGAGACTCGACGTCACGTAAAAAACCAAAAGTACGGGCTTTCGAAAGTTCGTGAGTAAAGCTATATTCGTTAACATCGAGATCAATTTTTTGAAGACCAATCTTGGGATGCGGAAACTCAATCGTACAGGAGACGCGTAAACCATTATAGGGTTTTACATACGCGTGTTTTTCGTTGGTTCCAAAATAAATAGGTTTGGTAATGTAGGCGTATTTGCGGGGTTCATCCTGCTCGACAATGCCGCCATTAACGAGTGCTTGCAAAAATCCTGATGCACTTCCGTCACCAATGGGAATCTCGGGCCCATCAAGTTCAATAAAGAGATTATCCACCCTCAGGGCAGCTAAAGTAGACAGGCAATGTTCAACTGTTGCCACCGAGAAATGCGGACCCGCTAAAGTAGTAGCATAGGAGGTTGATTTGACATATTCCCAACGGGCGGCCAAAGCCGGTGAGCCGGGCAAATCTTTTCGTACAAAGTAAACGCCGGTGTTTACAGGCGCCGGCGCAAAGCGCAGCCTTGACAGTTCACCTGTATGAAGGCCCACGCCTTCGATCTGTACGGTCTTTCTGAGCGTTCTTTGCAAAAACATAACTAATACTATCTATAGCAATCTCGATGCCAAATTGAGTAAAGTGCCATTTCTTAACCAGTTAATATGACAGTAATTTTCTGCGAGACTTTAGTCTATTAGGCAATTTTCGATAAATTCTGTTGTAATTATTCCACAGGACCAGTGCCTGAAAAACCACAGGCCTTTTGAAACCTACGTTCCAATCCGATACCTATAACGAATAGGTATATGAAAAATTTGGGAATTATTTTGTTAATATTTTGGTGTGCGCTTGGCTGCTCTTCGACAGAGAAGGACGACTATGATATTTATCACCCCAGCACTCTTCACCCCGCCGCTAACACCGTCGACGGATTTTATTTGGATAAGGCAGCGCCCGTCCATGCTTCACCATCAAAAACTTTAGACTTTTGGATTGGTGGCTGTAACCACAGCACCGAGGGAAGCTACTACTCAAAAACTAGCTATCGTTGTTCTAATAGATGAAGTTTTGCTGCTTCAGAAATAATTCTCCCACGAGGAGTTTTTTGTAAAAAACCTTCTTGAATCAAAAAAGGCTCATAGACTTCTTCGATAGTCTGAGGCTCCTCATTTAAAATTGCAGACAAAGTGTCGATCCCTACCGGACCGCCTGAAAACTTTTGGTCGATAATTGATAAAATTCGCCGATCCATGGGATCAAGGCCACAAGGGTCAACTTCTAGCTCATTGAGGGCAAACTTGGCAATGGCAAGATCAATATTGCCGGTACCTTTGACTTGAGCATAATCGCGAACTCTTTTTAATAAACGATTGGCAACTCGTGGAGTACCGCGACTGCGTTTCGCTATCTCAAGCGCACCCTCTGGAGCCACCTCAACTTCCAAAAGTTCTGCTGACCTAGAAACAATTTTTTGCAAACTATCTTGATCATAAAATAAAAAACGCTCCACGATACCAAACCGGCTTCTTAAGGGTTGACTAATTAATCCCTCGCGGGTCGTTGCGCCAATCAACGTAAAGGGGGCTAATTGAAACTTCATGCTTCTCGCGGCCAAGCCATCGCCCGTCATCAGGTCAATATAGAAGTCCTCCATCGCACTGTAGAGATATTCCTCAATAACTTTCGAAAGCCTGTGAATTTCATCGATAAACAATATTGAAAATGGTTTAAGGCTAGTGAGAATGGCCGCCAATTCTCCTTTTCGATCAAGCGCTGGCCCCGAGGTCGTTTTGCATTCCACATTCAAATTTCGCGCGATGATATGAGCCAGAGTTGTCTTTCCTAATCCCGGTGGCCCGGATAACAGTACGTGATCCAAGGGTTCATTTCGCTTTTGAGCAGCACTGACAAATACAGAAATTTTTTCTTTGAGTTTACTTTGTCCCGGAAAATGCTCAAAGGTGTGCGGACGAAGCTTGTTTTCCCAGGTGCCCTCAACCATTTGTTTCTCTGGATCTGTGACTCGTTCCAAACTCAAACTCCTAGTTGTGTCCTGATAAATGTTTAAGAGACTCCCGAATTCCTTCACTAAAATTAATGTCAACTGGCATCAAGCCCACCACTTTCTCAACCTCAATTAAATTGTATCCCAAATTAACTAGGGCAGAAATTATATCCTTTTTACCTGCAGCTATCTTGGCGCTTTGCTTAAAATGTATTTTCTGGGTAATTTTATCTTTTAACGTAATTATAATCTGTTCGGCGGTCTTCTTTCCCACCTTTGGTAAAGCTGTCAAAGCGTTGATATCCCCCTCTTGAATCCACTTAACAAGGTCCTCAACTTGAGTGCCCGAAAGAATTTTAAGCGCCATTTTGGGGCCGATACCATTAACTTGGTTTAGGGCTAAAAATATTTCTTTCTCGGCCACAGTGGCAAAACCAAACAACTGTAAAATGTCTTCTCTAACGTGAGTATAGATTTGTAAAGAAACTATTTTTTTTCCAAAAACATCATCCAGAGTATTTGCCGAACAATGGATTTCATATCCCACACCCCCCGTCAAAACGATAATGGTATCTTCTCGCTGTTCCTTTAATTCACCTTCAAGATAGCCAATCAAAGCTCCACCCCACTTGATCGTAATGGTTTTTCTTTTTCTATCGCCCAACCCGCAAAAAGTGCTACGGCCAACGCGTCTGAGGCATCATTTGTCGCAAATGCTTCTACAGTCAAATGACGTTTTATAAACATGGCAACGACGTCTTTATCCGCATTTCCTTGCCCACAAATTCCTTTTTTTATTTCCGTGGGAGCATACTCTCTGAGCACAGAATTATAGCGTCCAGCTTCGGCCATGCACACACCCCGAGCAAGACCAATTTTAAATGCGGAGTCTGCATTTCGGCCAAAAAACACACGCTCTATTGCCGTAAAACCAGGCTTAAAGTTCTTATAGATGTTTTGCAAATAAGTACTTAAATTAAAAAGTCTTTTCTCAATGGTGTCACGGGAATTCAGTGCGCAAACGTCGTGAAAAATAGCGCGCCAAATTCCCTGCTCAAGAGTGACCACACCCACTCCTAACAATCGAGTTCCAGGATCAATTCCCAATACGATCACAAACAACCCCTTAGACACATCGTTTAACAAAAGTTTATCCAGATATGGGGTTTAATCAAGTTGATATTCGAAATCCTTGATGCCAATATGGCAAAAATGGAATCCATTGATCCTGAATTTGTTGAGCGTTATCAAATTATTTTTCAAAAAGACCCCAACTCTAGAGTCTTTGCGTTACTGACTGAAGCCTATCGTAAAATGGGTATGCTGGATAAAGCTCGAATCGTAGGCGAATCGGGTACTTCGAAACATCCCGACTTTGCCAGCGGCCATGTAGCGCTTGGCCGAGTTTACCTTGATCTGGGGGATCCCGAAAAAGCCTGTGAGCACTTTCGATTGGCAACCGCACTTGCCAGTGAAAACATTCTTGCTCATCAGCTTCTCGCGCAATCGTACCTAAAATTACGTCAACCAAAAGACGCCTTAAAGGCCTTTAAAATGGTGCTACTTATTAGTCCCACTGATATTTCTGCCCAAAGGGCTATTAAGAAATTGGAGAGCTTAACGGCTGATGAATTTTCGCAGGACTTATTTAATGACGTTAAACCTGGACGGGAAAAAAATAACGGAAAGACTTCACACCTAGCACCTCCTACATATAGAACACTCGAGCGCATGCTTTCTCTGGCAGATGCCTATGCAGCGAGAAATGATATCGATAAAGCTATTTTAACACTAAAAGAATGCGAGGACGTGCTGGGAAGTCACCCTGAAGTCACGCATCGCTTACGCACCTTTAAAGATTTTGGCGGGGGGCTGGCAATAATTTCTGAAAGTTCAGAACCTTTGAAGCCCATAAGCCGTCGTGATACAGCTGTACAAATAAAAAAAGAAACACTGGAGAAACTTCTTGTTAAGGTGCGAACCCGCCGAATTAATGTGAAGTAGTTTAAAGAAAGAGGACTTATGTATTCGACAAACGATTTTAAGAAGGGCTTGAAGTTAATGGTTGAAGGAAACCCTTATACAATTGTTGATTTTCAGCACGTTAAACCTGGCAAAGGAAACCAATTCTGCCGAACAAAACTACGAAATCTTTTGACGGGTGCAAACCTCGAAAGAACATTTAAATCTGGCGAAAAATTTGAAGTTCCAAATGTTGAAACGCGAGATATGAATTTTCTTTACAGAGACGAGGGTGGATTTCACTTTATGTCTCCAACCAGCTATGAGCAGCTAGACCTCGACGAAACGGCCGTCGGCGAATCTCGCTTCTATTTGTCTGACAATACCGCCGTTACTATACTTTTTTATAATGACCGAGCCGTAGGTGTTGATGTGCCAAAAGCTGTGAACCTAAAGGTCAAAGAAACCGCCCCCGGCTTTAAAGGAAATACGGTCACTGGCGCTACAAAGCCAGCAACGCTTGAAACTGGACACATTGTCCAGGTTCCCATGCATATCACTGAGGGCGATCTTTTAAGAGTCAATACCCTGACTGGTGATTACGTTGAACGCGTAAACAAATAACGCATTTCACCCAGCCTAACAGAAGGCACCTTAAATACCTTAAAATATTAAGGTTGGGGGAGAGATTTGCAATTAGATTTTGAATCCAAAATTGCTGACCTTTTAGCGCTAAATACGCCGGTTGAACAGATAGCCGAGAGACTCATTGTCGAGCTTATGAACCAAAAAGTTTCCGACAATTCTATCGCCCCGCTGGGTTATTTCTTTCTAAACTCGGGGCAAACAAAAAAATTATTTTCCTTCACGAGGGAACTTTTAGAAAAATCTAAACCGCTCCCCTGGGGAGCGCTGGCCCTATCTTTGTGTAAACTCAATGAAGAAATTCCCGATGATTTTTTAACAGCGTTACGTGAAGGTGCCACTGAAGATGGCCAAATAGAAGCTTTACTATCAATTAGCAGACTTTGCAAAATGGACGCGAGACTTCGGGAATTAAAAGAAGCCAAAAAGAGAGAGAGAACCTCTCGACATCAGGAGCAGCGCCAGGTTTTGATAGACAAACTCACCTATTTAAAGTCCCAAAGAATGGTCCACGAAGAAGGTCGAACATTAGAGGATTTTCAAAAACTTTTTCCCGGTGACCCCTACATTAAGTCTTACACCGAAGAATTTAGCAAAAGACATGCCGCCGTGGTGGTCAAGGAGATAGCTGAAAATCATAAGCCTCATAAATTACTCAAACGCCCGATTACTCACTCGCCGGTCAATCTTAAATGGGCCAGAACTCTTTTAACCCATCTTGAAAGCATCGTCACAAAACATCCTAAAGCCGCCACTGACTTTTCAATGTTATTTTATTTTTTGGATTTTTATGAAGAAGCCCTTTATGTTTTAAATTACGCCCCCTCATCGCCCTCGACGGATTGGCTTCGCTTAGAATTAAAAATTCTTTCGCGCCGGTATGTGGACGCCATCGAAGAAGCCCGTTCGCTAGAACAAAAATATGCCCTGGATCCCGAGGCCACCTTTGCCACAACCTATGCGCGAGCACTTTGTCTATGGGAGCTCGGGCAGGAGGGACTTGCGATCTCAATTTTACAGGGAATTATTAAAATTCGTCCGCAGTTTCGCTCGGCCGTTTCACTTCTACAACAGTGGCGCCAGGAGCTTGTATGAGAAACCAGATAGTACGCCAATTCGTAAAATGGTGGCGTGAACAAATCAAAAATGTACTTTCGCTCTTACTGCTAATGGCTTTTTCATTCTTACTGGGTTTTAGCGTTAAATACCACTACCCTCGAATGAAAGTATGGCTCATTACCGAGGTTGAATTTTTAAGCTCAAAATTTTTAAAACTTCAAATCCTTCCTATGGATATTGAACTCAGTGCCTTTCCAATAGGTATTAAATTAGTAAATTTGAGAGTCAAACCACTCGATGAAAAAAGAGCTTCATTTCCCAGTATTCAAATCAAAGAACTTCTAGCCACTATTAGCATGTGGGATATTTTGTCGGGCCACCTTCGCCTTTCAACGCTCGAGATTATTGAGCCTGAAGTCGATTACATTGAAAAACCTAGCCAAAAAAAACCGACGTCACTGGATTTAGAAATCAGCATCCGCCAGTTGACCAACTTACCGCTAAGACGCCTTAAAGTGAGCCACCTCAATGTTCGCTCTCGCCTCACTAGCCTTGATCTTGTGGCAGAAACTAAAGACCTCTCGTGGATCGTAGACAATAAGAATGGATCTTTATTTTATGAAATTCTCGCCAAAGATATATATGCAAAAAAGATTTCTTCGACTCTGTCCTCGAGATTTGGGTTTTTTGCTAAAGGTAGTGTCAATCGAGATTCCATTCATATTTCAAATCTAATTCTGAAAAGACAAAATTCAGATTTAACATTGACAGCACATGCTACTGGGAAAGTCGAAGAGCTCTTGCTGCAAAAAGTGGAATGGAAAATGACTTCTAATCTAGATTTGTCAGAGCTGCTACCTTTGGTCTCCTCGTTTGTACCACAGCTCGATGCCCATCAAATTAAAGGCAAAGTCGACCTCACTACCTTTGGTGAATACACGAATAAAAAGGGTATCAACGTAAATTTTTTGTTGAACACTGCGGGACTCGCTGTGGATCAGTTTACTATCGATAAAATCGAGTCACGTGGATCATTTTCCAAAAAGCGCCTTCTTCTCCAAAGCTTTTTCATCAATAACAGTTCGGGTTATTTTGGACTCAGAGACACCGAGATAGATATTAATGAAAGTGAGAATAATAAAATAAGCGTTAAATCCAAGATTCAAGTAAACCAACTCGAACTACAAAAATTTCTTTTGACACTGGGTTTGCCTGAGAGTCCCGTGACCCTAAACACAAATGGTCAGTTTGATTGTCAAGGCGAGGCCCATCCGAAATTAGATCTTTCCTGCACGGGACAGGCCCGAGGCAACAATCTGCATGTTTACAGCGAAGAAGATAACTCCAGCATAGTGAAGCTCGATGCGTTCAAGACTGAGGGAACGGTGAATATTAATTCTCAGGAGGTCCGCTACTCCTCCAAGTTGCAAATTCAAGAGAGCGTCGGATCTAGCCAAGGCGTGGTCGATTATAAACGCGGCTTCCGAATCGAATTTGATTCGCCAAAAGCCATATTCTCAGAAGTCAGTCACCTGGCTGGTTTAAAACTTGAGGGTGAAAGTCAAATCAAAGGGTATACTGAAGGGAACTCCTCAAGTGCCACTTTAAGTATTTCTGCAAATGGGCGCAACCTCTGGCTCGAGGATTATGCCCTTGGCAATGCAAGAACCCAACTGTCATATGCCAAGGGACTACTCAGTTTTTCAGATATAAAAGGAAGTATAGATGCCTCCAACTATTTGGCAAATGTGATCATAGGATTTAGTCCAAGTCGAATCGAAGTGTCGGCTAACTCGTCTGACTTAAACTTAAAAGACGTCGCGTATTCGATTTCCCGACGAATAAATATTCCGCTTGCATTGAGTGGCACTGGCAAGGCCCAAATTCATCTCTCGGGCCCGCTGTCGGGCCCTCTCCCCTTTTGGGGCTTGAGTTACCGCTTGTCCTCTCTATTTAACGATGCCAGAGTGGGCGACGAATTATTTGATGGTCTCACTTTTAATATTTCGGCCGAAAAGGGAATCATTAAAGCCAACAAAGTTACGCTCAACAAAGGGACCTCGCGCGTAACTATTAATGGCAATATTACTCCGCCCGGCATTTTTGATTTGGCGGTGCTGGGAGACCAGTATCGCCTCGATGACTCCCAATACGTACGTGCACTCACTCAAGAACTTAAGGGACAACTTGATTTTGATTTATCACTGAAGGGACCTGCACAGGCTATCCAGGGTGCTTTTAAAGGATACCTGAGTCAGGTTAGTCTCGGCGTTGAACCCATTGAGCCATCCAACCTTTCATTCCAATGGAGCCAGAAGTCACTCAAAGGTAAGGGCAACTTTTTTGGCAATCAATTGTCAGCGCAAATTGAAGTCCCCTTTGAAAAAAATAGACCATCTTTAATGTATTTTAAGGCCAAGGAGTGGAATTTTCTGCCGTTGTTAGCGCTAGTGTTTAAAAATGAGCGGCAGTGGGATTATAAAAGTTCGATGACGGGATTGCTTGAACTTCGATCAAATGCTGGCGGTTTTTGGAAATCGACGGGACAAGGAACCATCGACAGCATTACCATTCAACGAGGTCCTATATCAATGACCACCGACCACCCCTGGAAAGTAATCTTCGACAATGGTGAGATGAGCTCGAATCTCCTTAGCCTCAAAGGACCTAATGCCTTTTTTAAATTAATGGTCAACAAATCCACTCGAGAAAACCTCAACCTCTCAACAAGTGGAAAGATCGACATGTCTCTACTTTCTCTTGCCACACCATTTTTTAGCGAAATCCGCGGCAACATGACACTTTCCCTAAAAGCCCAAGGAAGTATCGACAACCCAAGAACTCTTGGCTCTATGTATGTAGAAAATGGACTCATCAAATTTCCTGGGTTCGCTCATACTTTTCAGAATATTAAAACCGATATTTTATTCAATAACGAGAAAATCTTGATTAACTCTCTGTCATCTATTTTAGGTGGAGGACCACTTCTCGCCAGCGGTAGTATTACTATCGCGGGGTTAAACAAAGTCATTGTAAATATGACCGGAACCGCTGAGAGAGTGCATCTCAATGTTCCTGAGGGAGTTAGAACGGTTATTACAGGTCCCATCGAATTTTATGGCGATTCATTTCCTTACACACTCAGTGGACGGCTAAAGATTGATGAGGGACAGTTTCTAAAAGAGTTTGGAGTCGCCGAATCTACTTCCACTCTCATCCGTCAGAGTTCATTTTTACCTAAAAGCGTTGGCGAAAAGGAATCTCATCCCCTAAAACTTAATCTCAACTTATTTGTTTCAGACGATTTTAGAATCAAAAATTCAAAATTGGATTCTCTCGTTTATGGCAATCTTAATGTAAAAGGCTATGTTGACGACCCCAATATCACAGGCCAAATTAATTTTCTTAAGGGAGGTAAGATATTTTTTCAAAAAACACCTTTTGAAATATCGTCGGGAACAGCACAGTTTAGGGTAAACTCTAATAACAACCCAGACCTCTATGTCGCTTCTGCAGCTCGAGTCCAAGAAGAATATGATGTCACTTTATTGGTTCAGGGAACAGGGAGCAAACCCATTTTGAACTTATCAAGTCAGCCAGCGCTTACAGAACCCGAAATTATTTGTCTCTTAGCCATTGGGCTTACCTGTGATAAACTTGAAAAGTCGGTGGGCTCATCCCAACAATCACAAGCAACCTCCTACCAAATTGGAGCGGCCGTATTGTCACAAAACCCTTTAGGAAAACAAATTAAAGAACGAACCGGTTTTGACGTTGAGTTCTCAACTTCATTTGACAGCGAGTCCACTAGCGTACCCCAAATTGTGGTTGGTCGACAGCTATCTAGCCAAATGGGAGTAAAGGCTACAAGATCCTTTGGCAAGGAACCCAAGTATGACGCCCAACTTTTCTATAACTTTAATAAAAACATTTCAGTCATAGGTCGCTGGGAGGGACGTGAGCAGGTAGAATCATCGACGCAATCTACGCAGAAAAAAGAATCTAACAAGGCCCTGGGTTTCGATCTCGAATACAAGGTGGAATTTAAGTGAAAGGTTTCTTCTCGACCTTCTATTGGTATTTAAGCCTTGTTGCTATTTTGGTATGTGTTACGACTTCAGCAGTTGCCCAAATTGATTTAGGTTCAGTGTCGCTCGAAATCCAAAAAAAGGTCCAACCTCTTATTCAGCAGCTGCAGAAAAACTCAGGGGACCTTTCAGTCGCCGATCAACTTTTAAAGGCTCTGATGGATACGGATTCATTTGAAGCTGTAGAAATTCACAGGCAAAATGGAGTCCTGAGAATTCTCACCCGCCCCTCACGAAGGATTTCGCAAGTCATTATCGAAGGAAATCAAAATATCACATCTGCAGAGACGTCCCGAATAATTCAAGTCAATATAAACGACAGTTTTGACAGAAAACTAATGGTCGAAGCCGCAAAGAGATTAAAAGATGAGTATGAGGGCTTGGGTTACTTGAATGCCATAATTGAGGTAAATTTCATTATTGAATCGAAAGAAAAGGTCAGTGTGTATTTTAAGATAGCAGAGGGAAATCTTTGTTCTGTCAAAAATATTATCTTTAACACTCCTAACAAATTCCTACTCGTCGAACTCAACCGCAAAGCTAAAGTTTATATTAATAAACGGTACTCCAGCAAAGTCATTGCAGAGTTAAACTCAAAATTGAGCGACTACTTAATTGGTAATCGTTATCTTAATACCTCAATACTAGCCCCGGCATTTAACTATAACAGCAGTCGATCTGAAGTGACGCTATCTTTCGATGTCATTGATCCCTATAAAATTCATTTTCTATTTAAGGGCAATCAACCCAACCTAGAGGATGATTTGAAAAAATCCATTTCACCTGAGACCTCTGCACAGTTAGGTTTTAATCTGGGCGTTGAGGCTGCCAACCGAGTTAAAGACTATTACTTAAAGAATGGTTATGCCTACGTCACTATAACCCAACAAGTGAAGCAGTGGGAAGAATCTTTTCGTCGAGAAATTCACTTCACGATTAACGAAGGCGCTAAAATTAGGCTGCAGCGATTTTTTGTTCGTGGCCAGTTTTCTAAGCCCGAAGATTACTACTCAAAATTTATTCGTAACCACAGCTCCGAAATGATTGAGAAAGGTTATTATGTCGAACGTGATCTTGAAAATGGCGTTAAGAACCTCGCTACTGAGCTTCGCAATCAGGGATATTTTCGTGCCAAGTTACAATCCCACAGTACTATAGAAAGTGACAATAGAAAGACCGTAGACATCCAGCTTACTCTCAATGAAGGCCCACTAACGTTAGTTGATGACATTATTTTTGAGGGCAACAAGTCTTATTCTAAAAGTGAACTCGAGGTTTCTCTTTTTTTGAGGCGAGGTGGGCCACTACACCTAAATGATCTCGAGAGAAGCCTCGAGAATATTAAAAAGTTCTATTTTGATCAGGGTTTTCTGGAAATGCAAATTTTGGGCGATGCCGATTCTCTCGTGAGTTATGATAAAACAAACACGCGCGCCCAAATCACTTTTCGAATCAAAGAAGGGGTTAAGGTCAAGGTGGCCACAATTGTGGTGGACGGTGCCGATCAAACTAAAAACTCTGTGATTCTTAGAGAGCTTGAGTTTGTCCCCGGCGACACTTTAACTCCTGAGAAAATTGATACATCGATAATGGGGTTACAGCGCCTAGGGCTTTTTTCTAAAATAGAAATCGATACCCTTCAGAAAGACACTGATATACCGCAACGTACAGTTATTGTCCGAGTCATCGAAAAAAATCCTGGTGTTTTTAAGTTTGGAGTGGGACTGACGAACGACACAAATTTGGATGTCCGCGCCTACACGGGAATTTCTTACCGAAACATTCGGGGAACAGCTAGAGCAGCGAGCCTTAGAGTTGAGCTCAACAGGTCAGTAGCCGCTCAAAATGGCAAAGAGCTCGACCCCGGCGAAAATTATTTAGAAAATAAAATCACAGCGGGCTATTATGAACCTTTCTTATATAAAAATCATATCGATGGCCGGGTCAATCTAACGCATTCAGAAACTAAGCTTCGAACGGAAGAACAGGAGCCCGCAAAAATTCAAGAGGCTAATGCCATCGATTTTTTACTCGAGAAAGATTTAACTAAGAAGATAAAGCTCACCTGGGAAGCCTACGGTTTTACTCGAGAAAGGGAATTCACTTTCGGCGGTTCAACCCCCGAGAACCGGCGAGATATCGCTAGAATCGGACCAACCTTGGATTTCGACTATCGCGACGACCCCTTCAATCCCACTCGTGGGCACTTTATGCGTTTTAACCTTGATTACAGTAGCCCAAAGCTGGGCAGCACCAGAACAATTCATTTTGTTAAGATGGCCACGACAGTAAGTCATTACCTGCCCGTGGGAAAGAGCAATTTTATCTGGGCGAATTCTCTGAGAAGTGGGTATGTCGCGAACCTTTCAAATCTCTCAGATGGAGGTGTTCCCTCTCAACAAACATTTTTCTTGGGTGGTCGTTCTACAATTCGCGGCTTCGACCCCCAAACTGAACTCATTCCCCGCGCTGAAGAACTCAACCACCTTGAGGACATCAACGATTTTTCGCTGAGTGGAGATAGCCATTTTTATCTGATCAAATCAGAAATCCGATTTCCCATTTATGGCTCGCTGGGGGGAGTGGTCTTTTATGACGGTGGGGCTGTCGTTATTCCTGGTTTCCGTTTTGAAAGACAATACCGAGACTCCGCCGGCTTTGGTGTCCGCGTCACTACTCCCGTAGGTCCACTTAATTTAGAGATCGGGTATAAACTTAATCGGATTGCTGAAACCTCTGTACTCGATGTATTAAACCAACCCACCACTTACAAAGAAAGCAAATATCAGATTCACCTTAGCATCGGGAGTTTCTAAGTCGAGCCATATAAAAGCCGTCATACCCGCTTTCATCAGGCATCAGACTTAACTCTTTTTCTAAACTAAAATGGGGAAAGTCCTTCAGAAAGGCTGAAATATTTTTTTTATTTTCTCGGGGTAAAATACTACAAGTCGCATATACAAGGCGTCCGCCGGGCTTAACCATCAAGGAATAGTCTCGTAAAAGTTCTTTTTGTAGATTGATGAGTCCTTCGACTTTTTCTTTGGTTAGCTTCCATTTTGTATCAGGTTTTCGTCTCAAAACCCCAAGCCCCGAACAAGGAACATCTAGCAAGAGGCCATCGGCAACTCCCTCAAGCCGTTTTATTACTTTGCCGGAATCTATAACTCTGGCCTCTATGATATCAACTCCAGCGCGACTCGCACGCTTTCTCAAATCTTCAAGCCTTGAGGAATGAACATCAAGCGAAATAATTTTTCCTTTATTCTGCATGAGTGCCGCCATGTGAAGTGATTTACCGCCTGCCCCGGCACAGGCATCAATTATTCTCTCGCCTTTTTTTGGCTCCAGAAATGGTCCGACCAGCTGCGAAGAATAGTCTTGAATCTCAAAAAGACCAGTTTGAAATGCATTTGATGTAAATAGATTTTTCCGGTTTATCAGCTCCAAAGCGTCTGCCGCTAATTCCCGCGTTTCAATCTCTTCTTCGTTCAGCAAGCGAGCGCACAATTCCTTAGCCGTAATTTTTAAACGGTTGGCCCGCAGAATGACCGAACTTTGCTTATTAAGAATAGTCAGACAGGATTCCCAACGATCTCCCAATTCAACTCGCCCCATCTCATCCAACCAATCTGGAATTGACTCACGAATTTTAAAAGGGAAATTTTTAATTTTTTCTTGGGGCCATGAAGTCTTTTTGATTCCTTGAAACTCTCGCCACTGAGGTAAATCAATGTTTTCGCGAGTGAGGTACATTCCTAAGACATGCCAATAATTAATTCCGGAGGAGTTGAGGTCATGGTCTAATAGAAAAAGAAAAAGACGCCACCATCTTACGATTTCATAGACACTCTCGGCAACAAATCGACGATCACGTCCACCCAATTTTTTATTGGTTTTAAGTTGAAAACTAACAACCTTGTCGGCGTACATTCCGTCTTTGAATATAGAATCGAGCGCTCTCACGATAATGTCACAAACCGGGCGATGAATATTCAAAATGAAAACAGAACTCCACCAATTAGATAAGAACTATTGAGTTGGCCATCACTTAAAATATGAATATGATTTTGAAGTCCGGTCTCGACAAAAAAACCAACCGAATCGATGAGATTTAAAAACCTCAGTCCTAGCAATAATTGGTAATCTAGCGAAAGGGCCGACTCGCCTTCTAGCTGCTTAAAGAAAACACCCGGGCCAATTCCTGCTCCAAAGTAAAAGGGAAACTGGCTGCTAATGTCTGGCAACAAAACAGCAGCTAAAACAGACATTTTGGTAGCGCGGTTGCCAGAAGCAAATTCATAAGAACTAAAATCAACTCTCAAATAAGAATCACCAAAATTAACCCACTCGCCAAAACGGTAGGTCAGCCCCCCAGAAAATTTAGCGACACCCTTCTCTCTTTTTTGCGGCCCCCAGCGATAGGCTGTTGAAGACAAATGGTTGCCAATGTGAATTCCTAAGTAGTGCTCACCACCAACGGTATTGGTGGCTGCCGGTGTTCTTTTCTGTTCTTTGAAGTATTCGGCCGCCGCATCTTTCCCAGTTTTTGATGGAGTGTCTGCAGCATTGGCCCGTGGAGCATTTGAAGTAAGAGCCAAAAATAGAAATAAAACGAATCTCATACCAACTACATAGATAAACCTGACAAACTTGTCTATCCCTAGCTGCGGCTGGTTGACGCGGCATGTATTCCATGCTAATTCCTCCCTAAATGACTAACCGCCGGCAATCACGCGAAGCTGCACTACAAGTTCTTTTTCAATATCACTTCACTCCCGAGATTAATGTGAGCGATAGCCTGGCGTTATTTGAATCTCATTTTCTCAAAAATCAGGACTCTTGGAAATACGCTAAAGTCCTTACTTTGGGCGTCCTTGAAAATATAAAGCAAATTGATGAGAGCTTACAAACCAAGTCACGAAACTGGAAATTGGGGCGCATGGCAGGTGTCGACCTCAATATTTTGAGATTGGCGCTTTTTGAAATATGCTATTTGAGTCCACCGGTGCCAAAGAGTGTGGTTATCAATGAAGCCGTTGAACTAGCCAAGAAATTTGGCACAGAACAAAGTTCGGCTTTTGTTAATGGAGTGCTCGATAGTTTTTCTTGACCTCTCTTCTACCAAGCGCTGAGGATAGTATTATGCCTTATACAGTTCTCACCCGAATGACGGCTTTTTCTTCAGGAGCCGATCTTTGGATTGTACCCGACATTAACCATTCTCAATGGTCCCAAAAAATTGATTGGGAAGTGGGATTTCAAGCTGCTAGAGCCAAGGGTTATGTCCCTCCCGAAACTCCACTCGCAATTAAAGAAATTGCCACAGAACTTAAAATAAAAATGGAGGATTTTCGTCAAACCAAAGCAGCACCTCTCTTATTGGCCACAGAAAATCATTTACCAAATAAAATGACGGTGTTTATTCAAGTTCCAAAAAACAAATCTCAGTGGGTAATGGCGGCTTCGGAAATTTGGAAGCAATTAAATTTTCCCGAACTCCGAGTGTTTTTGCCCGAAGGAGTTGACGTTGACGAATTCAAATCTGCGTGGCCCCATCCTGGCTTTGATCGCAAAATAACTTTAGTTCCGACATTTTAAATCGAATATCTAAACTATCTACCCGAACTAAACTGCAAGGCTCTAAATAAGACTTCGGCAGCGGCCTTGGCCGGGCTATCTTTTTTAACATAGAATTTAATATTGTATTGATAATTGAGTCCAGCAACTTCGATGTGGTTAAGTCGACCTGATTGAACTTGTTTACGAATGGAATGCGCCGGCAAAAAGCCCCAGCCAAACCCAGACTCCACGATTCGTTTGAGCGAACCCACATTAGTGCTTTCTATGATTGGACGAAGTACTATTTTTTTGGCCTCAAGCAGACCACTCAGGAATTTGTCAAATGCGGGATAGTGGTCATTCAATTTTACAAATGGATTCTCAGCCAGGGTTTCGACCGGAATGTTCAATGGCAGCGTCGTATCTTTTGCTGAGGCCACAAGCCACAACTCATCCTTAAAAAGAATTTTTTCTTCGTAGGCTGAAAATTCACCACCGTATTCTTTGCTCACGTCGGGAAGAATAACTACATCCATAGCGTTCTTTTTCATGGCTTCCATTATGTCTATTCCGGCGCTGTATTCTAGATTTAGAGTTAGTTGGCTATTAGTTTTTAAAAATAAACCGACAATTGGACTTACCATATACATGCCGATTGAATTCAGGGTGCCAATATCAAGACGCCCCTTAACATCAGACTTCATACTTTGAATGGCGACCTCAGCCTGTTTTGTCAGGTACATGATCTTTTTTGCATACTCAAAAAGTAGCTGCCCCTGCAATGTCGGTTTAACCTGCCGAACACCACGAACTAGGAGCTCTACACCCAACTCTTCTTCTAGGTTTCGGATTTGTTGACTCACTGCGGGTTGAGTTAAAAAAAGCTTTTCCGCGGCGGCTGTCATGCTGCCCTCGTTCAAGATCGCACAAAAGGTAGCCATCTGCTGTAGATTCATGGGTTCCCCCTCTAAACCTAGTTGTATAAGCATTTCTTATGGAGAATCAAGAATTATATAAATTGCCGAGTTTACAAGCATTAGGTTATGTCTTGTGCAGGAAATTCGTTTGGGGGAGGGGTTGCATGAGGAAAGTCCAAAATAGTGCCAGTGCAATAATAACACTTTTACTGTTGTTGGTGGCCTGTACCGAAAGGCCTAAAAACATGTCAGTTGAAGTTCGCAATCTGACAGTACGCCAGACTGGGTTTATCATTGAAATCTCGCCTGGACAGGAATTACTCCTCGAAGAAAATTTTTCAGGCTCACTAAGAGTCATCGATGGGGCAAAAGGAATTTACGAAATCCTTCCTCCCTTCACGGAGGCAGACATCGAAAAAGTCCTGCCCAAAGCTGAAGTGACTAAAAACATGGTTATACTCCCTGAGCTGTCGCCAGAAAAAATATCTGCTAAACAAGTAGCCTACGCTCAAATGGCTGCCATTCCCGAATCTAAGCTTAAGCCTTGTGTTAGCGCCAGAGAACCTCCTAAATCAGAAATTTCTGTTTTGAATGAAAGTGAGCTCAAAGGAAAAGCGGGCTCCATAAATCGAGGTCAGGTCTTAAGGCTTTCTGCACAATTAAGCGAACCTCATCCACAGCATCCTGGTAAACTTAACTTCGCCTGGAAAATATTGTTTCCAAACGAACAAATTCCACAGGGGCCTTTTTCTTATGACACTAATTTTGATGTTCAATTAAGTGAATTGGGCGTCTATTCGATTGGACTTGTCGCTCAAGATTCTCGTGGAGTCTGTGCCCTGTCGGTGGTCGAAGTGGGGGTCACGGACAATCCCCAGTTAGTGCGCAATGCCAATCCAAATCTTCTTCCGCTGTCAAAACTTGACGGGGACTTCGGACATGTACGGGCACTAAATGCCGAAAAAGCGTGGACGATTTCTCAAGGTAAAGGGCAAAAAATTGCCATTATCGACACGGGAGTCAATTATAACCACCCCTACCTTTCAAGTAACATTGCTATTAATGACAAAGAATTGCCTGGCAACAACATCGACGACGATCGAAACGGCCTCATTGATGACGTATTTGGTTGGGATTTTGTTCAGGAAGACGCTCTGCCCTACGATGACTCCGGTCATGGTAGTCACGTTGCAGGTCTTGCAGCAGGAAAAGTTTTCGGTATAGCTCAGGATGCCAAAATTCTTGCTATTAAGGGCGTCATGGTCGATGGAATCACTGACCTCGGCTTAGTTATTAGCGGCATATATTATGCCGCTGATAATGGTGCCACTGTAATTAATCTTTCTCTCGGAGGCCCCGCGAGTAAAGACCCTCAAAAAGATCTGATCCCACTAAGAAAGGCTTTTGCTTACGCCGAGTCTAAAGGTGCTGTCATAGTAACGGCCTCCGGGAACGGTGCAAGATCGGCAAATGGCTCAACCGTCCCTATAAATATCGATATTAGTCTCCATTTACCAGCTGGGTTGGATATCTTAAATAACATTTCTGTGGCGGCAACAAACGCATTTGGACAACTAACTTCTTATTCTAATTTTGGAATAAAATCGGTTAAGGTTGCGGCACCTGGTGGAGATGATAGTAAACCAGTATTTAGCGCCAAACAGGATAACTCTAAAGGGAATCTTTTTTTTGGCGCCAGCGGCACCTCGATGGCGACTCCGATAGTTTCAGGCGCCATTGCTTTAGCTCGCGCGGCTAATTCTGAAATGTCCATGAAGGAGCTTAACGAAATACTCCAGAAAAGCGGCACGACCAATCCGTCTCTTCGTGGAAAAGTAAAATCGGAGAGAATTCTGGACGTTTTCGCCCTTGTGAACAACGCTCAAAACAGGCTATTTTAACGCTTGACTTGTTGAGTCGCTAATTTATTCTCATAGGATGAGCTTTCGAAGATTTTATATTCATAACCAACTGTTTTATTTCATTCTTTGTTCACTTTCACTAGCTGCGCACGCAGAACTATTTAAAAGTTCGTACCTAAGCTTCGAACTTCCCTCTAAATGGCAATGTACGCTCGAGGGGACTGAGCATGTTTGCACAAGTACTACCCAATCAGGAAAAAAAGAAGCGGTTATCGTATTAACGGCCAAAGAGCGTGGTCCAAGCGATTCGCTGGCGGCCTATGAACAACACTTGAAAACTCCCAGGACCATTCCCGACGACAAAGGCAAGCCAGTCCAATCTAAAATAGTTCAAGTAAAACGATCCTCCGTTAACAATCATGAATGGGTGGACGGCTTTCATGAGGGTAGCGAAGTTGCCAACTACTTCACTCGATATATGGCTACTATAAAAGATAACTTAGGAATTCTCGTGACATTTTCGGCTCACAAAAAGGTTTACTCTAAATTTAGTGGGGATTTTGCTAAGGCCATTCAAAGTTTAAGGGTGCTTTCGGTTCCCTCAATCAACTTTAATGCCACCAATATTACTACCACCAATAATCCCATAAACCCTCAACGCCAAGTGGTTGTCGATGACATCGATCCGTCGGATCCAGAGCCCATTGCCGAATCGAGCGACAACTCGACAACCCTTCTGGGCCTTATTTTACTTATACTGGCCGTAGTCATTTATTTCTTATTTGGGAAAAAAAGTAAGCCTCGTCGCTGATAGCATTGAACTTTAAACATATCTCTTGTAGTTATCCTCCTATGCCCTTTTATTCGGAATGGTTTAAGCGTCTATCTGATTTCGAAGTTTCACCTAACCTTTTATGGATTGCTGGTATTTCTTTTTTAGTTGCCTTTTTATTTCTGATTCGCGAATTTTTTTCTTGGATGGTCAAACAAGGTGAACTCAAACGAGACCTAAAAGACATAAAGGCTGAACTTGAAAGTATAAGTGAACTCTTGAGAGATTATGAGAGAAATAAAGGTGCGGAATCGAACACTCCGCAACCTGCATTCCCTTTAGTTAGCAATCAAAACCACGATCAGTCGTTAGAAAACTAACTTCATAACTCGAGCTTCGACATCACTGGACATGGGACCGGTTATGGCAATACCCTCGTTGCTCAATCTCGAACGTCGTCCGAATGCAGCATCCGAAATCTGAAGTCTTCAAAATAAACCTATCTCCAGAGCGAACTTAAAACTTGTAGAGTTTGGCCTGCCATTTGCTGACAGTGTAGTTATGAGTCGACATAGGCTTTGGCATTTTGAACCTAAACTGGTGCGTGATACCCTTCACCACGTTTTTCAATGCGCCAAACAGATTCACGAAATTGAATTGGAATTAATAAGACAGCTTAGTCAAATCGATGAAAACCGCTACTTCGTAAGACTTGGGTACAAGTCCTTGCGAACATTCTGTGTTCACGACCTTAAATTCACGCGCACGCAAGCGCAAAGAATCGTAACAGAGGTTCGACGCCATCGGACGACGTTCGAGATTGAGCAACAGGGGTAAGTGCTACTACCCAGTGTGCATTTCAATTCGCCAATTATTTTTAAACCAGTGCTAGGTGGTCAGAGTAAAGTGAAGCGCGGCGTCGCTTGGGGAATGTTTTTTACGAGAGCCGTTACAACTTCATTAGGGAGCTCTGTATAAAAGGGTTGTCGGCTATAGTAAAGGCGAATAGGACTTCGCAGTAGCGTCAGCGCTTTGTTGAATAACTTCTGACTGTAACCTCACCCAACGCCGAGAGCTGAGATTTTACAGCGTTGGCATTTGAGAAAACCAATATTTTTAAATTTTTTGGTTGATAGTATTTTCGAATGGCTTCGTTAATATCTTCGGCGGAGATTCCGCGTACGTTTTCTACAAAATCAGTTAAATAATAATCAGAAATTTTATAAAGTCGTAACGTCAAAAGATTGAATGCGAGGCGCTCAGCCGTTTCAATGGACCTCGGAAAATTACCAATCAAAAGAGCTTTGGCGTCATTGACTTCTTGTTCGGTAACGCCCTCGTCGCGAAATTTTTCAACCTCTCCCAAGGTCTTTCGGATTAATTCGCCCACCTTATCGTTTCTTGTGCTCGCCGCTACTATAAAAGGACCAAAATCTTTACGGGCGTCAAACGCGGCGGATATGCCATAAGTCAACCCTGCCTTAACTCGCACACTCTGCATGAGCCGACTGGTAAATCCCGAACCTAAAATCGTATTAGCAATTCGTAGTTTTAAAAAGTCGGGGTTATCTCTTTTTATGCCCACATGCCCAATTCTCACCTGTGTCTGCACAAGATCGGCCTTGTCTATAACTTCTAGCTTTATGCCCTGCCACGGATTGAGCGTGGGGTATTTAGTGTCGTCGATATTTCGTGGCTTCCATCGTGCAAAGCTTTTCTCTAACACTTCAATAATATTTGAGTCATAGTTTCCGACAACTGCCAAAACTGCATTGTTAGGTCTAAAATATTGTAAGTAATGTTTTACCACGTGCTTTTGTTTAATTCCACCGATGCCAGAAACAGTGCCCATGACTGGGTGACCGTAAGGGTGATTGTTATAAAGAAGTTCGCCAAAACTCATGTCAGCAAAGGAATCAGGTTTCTCTGAGATTTTTTTTATACCATCGATGGTTTGTTTCTTTAGTCTTTGAATTTCGCTGTCAGCAAAATTGGCCTCTGTGATTAATTCGGCAAGAATACTTAAGATCGTTTCTCGATGGAAAGATAATCCTGAAGCCGAGACTTCAGTATAATCATATCCCGTCGATATCTCTAGCGAGGCGCCCAATTGTTCTAAGCGATCAACTATCTGCATCGCACTGCTCTTTTGTGTTCCCTTTTTAAACATGTCACCCACAAAATTTGTAAGTCCCGGAATTTGATTGGGGTCATGAGCTGCTCCGGTGCCAAACATCATCGAGAACGAGGTGTATGGCAACGACTTGTCTTCAACCAACAGTACTTTTAAACCATTAGAAAGTTCAGTTTCAGAATAGGGTTTGATGTTAAACGAAGACCCACTAAATGGATTAATTGAAGCACTGGAACAACCAATGAGCATCAATAGACCGCCAGCTAATAATCTTTTCATAAAAGCCTCACTTGGGATATATCCTAACAATAGATCTTTGCTCTGGTTTTAAATATTGCTCGGCTACAGTCTGGATTTTTTCTCGGGTGACGGCATTGTACTTATCTAAATCTTTAAAAAACATTTGATAGTCACCAAAGAGGGTTTCGTTCATGGCAATAATATTGCCTTTGCCGTGAATAGTTTTTAGCGAATTTACATAGTCAGTCATCACTGAGTTTTTTGCCTTTTGTAACTCTTCTTCCGAAATAAGTATTTGCTTTACCCGCCATATTTCGCCAAATATTCCCTGCAATACAGGGTCTTCTTTTATTCCGGAGCGTAACGATGTGATAATTCCAAAAATTCCATCGTCCTGCAGTGTATAGTTAAAAGCCTGCATCGATAAAGCCTTTTGCTCTTTATAAACAAGCCTTCGATGTAGCCGACTTGACTCGCCGGCGCCAAGAATATTTGACAATAGATCGAGCGCATAAGCATCATCAGTTCCCGCTTTAGAAGTTTTAAAGGTAACTCCTATTGTGGGTGTCTGAACCTCTTTGGAGATTTGCCGTGCTCGCTCCCCACGCTGGAGAGGCTCTACTTGATATTCAGATTTTTCAAGAGTTGTCGAGGCCGGTAAGGATCCGTAGAATTTTTCGACCAATGCCTTGGTTTTTGAAATACTAATATCGCCCGCAATAACTAATGTTGCATTGTTCGGAGCATAAAACTTTTTATAAAAGGCGATGCAATCGCTAACCTTCATTCGGTTGAGATCCTCCATCCATCCAACTACGGGCCATTTGTAGGGATGAACTTTAAAGACCGCACCAAATATTAATTCAAATAGAGTCCCCTGAATGGAGTTCTCAGTCCGCATCCTTCGCTCTTCTTTTACTACCTCTCTTTCGCTTTTGAGGTTGGCTTCTGTGACTTCCAAATGAGTCATTCGATCTGACTCTAGATCCATAAGCACCTCTAACTTATCGCTAGGGGCATCGATATAGTATCCCGTGTAGTCATTTGAAGTGAAGGCATTGTTGACAGCTCCATTTGCCTGCAAAATTTGATCAAATCTTTCTGCTGGATATTTGGCTGTGCCTTTAAACATCATATGCTCAAATAAATGAGCCATACCCGTCAGTCCGGGTTTTTCGTTCTTAGAGCCAACACGAAACCATGTATGATAGCTGACAAGCGGTACCGAGTGGTCTTCGTAGAGAAGCACATTCAAGCCATTATTTAATTTGAACTTTTCAACTGCTAGTTTCAGTTGAAGTTGATTTTCTGGCGGTTTTTCTGGCGCCGAAAAACAAAGGCCAGAAAAAAGCTCTAAAAAAACAAATGCTAGCGAAGCCACAATCCTTTGTGCCATATCCGCTCCTATTAAAAAACCTTATATCTATTGTGATTATTGAAACTGATTTTAGTCAAGAAGGTAGATTTTATTGTACTACAAAATCAGTAAATAAGACGTCTTTGACGACACCTTCTTTAAGAAAGCCATTTAAGCTTGCGGCTATTTGATCTTTTAGAAATAGCTTTCCTTGAATAGTCTCTATGTCCTGGAACCTTTTTGCATTGAGAATTTTAACAATTGAATCGCGAGCGACGGCCCCCACCTGGACCACCTCTTCGAATCCCTTTTCGTCGAGCATTTCTAAGGCGATTTCAAAGCGAATTGCTCGACGCGGGTGCCCCGATAAGTTGAGAGTAAACTCGTCCATTCGATAGAGTATAATATCTGATTCCATTTCATCTAGTTGGGATGCGAGAGTCACCACTTCGACCTCTTCAGTGATCTTAGGAGCTTCAAAGCCTATCGTATTAGCAAATACAAAATAGGACCCAACTCCCAGTACCCCGAAGTTCACTACAATTGCTATCGGTAAAAGCAGCATTCCAATTCCGCCGGATTTGGTAGGTGTAGGATTCTCATTTTCAGCCATAACACTCCCTAGACTTCTTATCGGCACCATGACAAAAGTCTTGAGATTTTATCTAGAGTTGGACTTCAATTTCTTGACAAAAAAGCCGTTTAATCTTGTGATTAAGACTTGAAGATTTACTTGTATCTAAACGCGCCAAAAAAGATGGGATTTTTGACTAAGTTTTTGACAACATTTTATATACTATTACCCGCTGCGTTAGTGACCTCGGTTACAACTATGTTCCCCTGTTATACACGTGCTTTGGAAACAAAGGACCTGCCCGCCAGAAGTCTCGAGGAAGAGGTAAAGGACAACTCCGGCAGTCTTCAACAAAAGCTCGGCTCACAAGTCCCAGATGCAATACTCAATATAAGCACAAATCCCTTTTTTTCGAATTATGTTTTTTTGATCGACAAGACCGACCGAAGTCTCACTATTTGGCAGAAATCGGCAGACAGCACGAAGGCTATCAGAAACTACCCCACCGACATTGGCAAAAATCAGGGCGATAAAACCTCATTAGGCGATCACAAAACCCCCGAAGGAATTTATACCTTTCAAGAGATGTTCGAAGGTCCCAATCTTGATTTCTCTCTTTATGGGAGTCGAGCTTATACCATTAGCTATCCAAATCTTTTTGACAATCTTTTGGGAAAAACAGGATCAGGCATTTGGCTTCATGCCGTGCCTGATACTGTGGCCTTAACTCGTGGGTCTAGAGGGTGTGTGGTTGTGAGAAATGGTGTCATTAAAGAACTCTCGCAATTTATTAACCTCAAGAAGACTCCAATCATAATTCGCGATGCGGTTCAATATGTAGCGCCCGAATTGCAAAAGAAAAAATATCAGGACATAGCCGCAAAAATAGAAGACTGGCGTCTGGCCTGGGAACGAAAAGACGTCAATAAATATATCGATTACTATAGTGAAAGCTTTGCGGCTCTTGGCATGAACAAGAAGCAATGGCGAAAATATAAAGAAGAACTTAGCGTAAAGTATAAAGAAATAAAGATAAAATTTTCGGAGCCCAGCATCTTTGAACAAAAAAACCAAATTACCGTCAGAACTTTACAGTCATATGAGTCTAATGAACATTCCGACTTTGGTGAAAAAACAATTTATCTAACTTATGACGGCACGAATATTTCAATTGTAGGCGAAGAATGGACTGAAACAAAAGATCCAGGTGTGATTCAGGGGTTTAACAGTTCGCTGTTTTCTCTTAAGCCTAGTACAAATTAATCAATCTAATTAGCGTGGCCGTTGCCTTCATAATCAGATTCTTCAAGGTCGAAGGTAACGCTGTTATGTGCCTCGTCCGGAAGTTTATCTAGATGTTTTTGAATTTCTTCATTTGAAATATTTCCACGTCTAAGGTTCCAATCGAACATTCGCTTGTCAGTTTTTAACAAATCCAGTGCATCTTTTAAGTCCAATGTTTAACTCCTTAGTTCCAAAATTTGGGATCCTTCGGCTTCGAAGGTTCATTATTTACCACGAGCTTTAAATTACGTCCACGCCATTTACCGGTGCCACCAGTACCTTGGCGCCCCATGTAAAATCGCGTATAAAAGAATAGAAAAATGTATCCCGAAACTAGACCACCCAAATGGGCGAGATTGGCAACATTACTGTCAGAACCAACACCCGCATTTAGAACCGTCACTAACTCAATTCCCGCTAAAATCATCACGAAAAATTTAGCCTTCATCGGAAAAATCATCATAAAATGAATAATTCTTTCGCCAAAAATGATCCCGTAGGCCAAAAGTAGTCCAAATACTGCACCACTAGCGCCCACGACCGGAACACCCCAAGCAGAACTACCACCGACCACCAATTGATAGAAAGTCAAAAAAACGGTGTAAAGGAGGCCTGCTCCAACGCCGCAAACCATATAATAGACCAAAAAAAATCGTGAGCCCCAGCGTTGCTCTAACTCCGAACCCAACCACCACAATAAAAGCATGTTAAATAAAATATGAGTAATACTTAGGGCGTGAATAAACATATAGCTAAGAAACTGCCAAATAAAAAATCTCTCGACGATCAAGGATGGAATCAGACCAAAATAGCGAGTAAAAAAAGGTGCCTGAAGAAAATAAGGTTCAATAATAACTGTGATAAAAAACCAAATAACGACATTAGCTATGATGAGATATTTCACCACGGGAGTTAGGGGAACCACTGCTTGAATATTAAAGTTACCTTGTCGCATGGGACTTACTATCTCCACGAGGTTCACTTAGTTCAATAAGCACTCCACCAGTAGACTTAGGGTGTATGAAGGCCACCCACATGTCATGAGCACCTATTTTAGGCTCTTCGTTAATTAACTGTATACCTGCTTTTTTCAAACGCGCCAAGACTTCACGAATATTTTTTACGCGAAAACAAATATGGTGAATGCCAGGGCCTCTTTTTTCAATAAATTTGGCGACGGGACTCTCTTTATCGTTGGCCTCCAGCAACTCTAGAGTACAATCGTTAGTGAAAGGTAAAAAACTTGTTTTTACTTTTTCAGATTTGACTGTTTCCTCGTGAGTACTGACTAGTCCTAAAATCTCATAGACTTTTTTACCTTGAGCTATCGAATCGACCGCAATGCCAATATGATCAAGCCTAACGTCAACCATTGGCTAATTCCTCAAAACAAGGCTTGAGACGTTTATAGACCTCATCCAGAGTTTCAATCATAACCTTGGAGCGAGTCACAAGTGGGAGAAAATTCATGTCTCCCACCCAGCGAGGAATCACATGCTGATGCAGATGATCTGGAATTCCCGCGCCGGCAGCGTAGCCTAAATTCATACCCACGTTTAGACCCGCACAATTAAAACTTTTTTTTAGTACTTTTATGGTTGTCAACGTGAGGCTTTGAAAGTCAGTAAATTCTGCCGAGCTCAATTCTTCAATGTGGGCGCAGTGTTTTTTGGGAACCACCAATAGGTGGCCCGTGTTGTAGGGATACTTATTCATTACGACAAAAGAGTGCTTTGAATCATAAACCACTAAGCTCTCTTTGCTACTTCCCGACTTTTCCGCAAGACAAAAAACGCAGCCTTTGGGAGGATTTAATTTTAAAATGTATTCTCGCCGCTCGGGGCGATAGAGGATTTGTGGGACCAGCCACGACCCAAAATCGAGTGACATAACCTCCGACGCTATTGTACTTTTTTTAGTATTTTTCTTAGTATTTTTTTTTCGCTTCAATCACGCCCGCCCTCTAATACAGAGGGCATAAGGAAAAGGGGCATTCCCACTAAATCGACACGCAAAAGCTTTCCAATGACCTTAGTTGCCTCTGAGTATTCATCATCGTCACCATCTTTAAACATTTTAAAAAACATAGGCTCTCGCCAAGAAGATGGCTCAAAAATTACTGGCTTCCCTTTAATTCCCCCGCGAGAGGCAGCCTCTTTAAACGCATCCTCTAAATTGCCAATCTTGTCGGCGAAGCCCAAGCTGACTGCTGACTCCCCTGTAAAAACTCGCCCATCTGCATATGGTTCCACTTTTTCAAGCGCGATATTTCTGGATTCACTCACAGCTGTTTTGAACTGCATATGAACACTATTAATCATGTTCTGAAACAACGCTTTTTCGTCTTCGCGCATAGGGCGGTACTCCGCGCCTGAATCTTTAAAAGGTCCGGTCTGAATCGTATATCGTTTAATTTTTGCCCAATCATATAGACCTGCAAGGTTGGCAAATTCCATTATGACCCCAATAGAACCCATAAGTGTGCCAGCGTTTGCAAAAATCACGTCCCCAGCAACGGCAGTGTAATAAGCACCACTAGCTGCCACATTTTGACAAGAAATTATCACTGGTTTTTTGGTTTCGTTACGAAAGCGTTTAACTTCGGTATACAGTTCTTGACTGGCCCCAACCGCTCCCCCCGGAGAGTCGATTCTCACAACAACGGCTTTAATCTTATCATCACGACCGTATTTATTAAGCTGCTTAATAAATTTCTCGCTCGATAAAATAATGCCATTAAGCTTTAACAGTAGAATGCTATTGGCCTCGACCTTTTTATCCGGCGGCTGCAATACCGAAAAAAAGGCACCCGTGACCGCTAGGTAAACTCCCCCCACAAACATGAGGAGAACAAGGATCATCATGAACTGGAAAAGTCGCTTCATTCGTTAGAATCGCCGGTCTCTGCCTGAGCTTTACCGAGGTTTTTAAGCGCATCACCAAATACATCACCGAGACTAGTTTTGGCTGTAGACGCTGCCTTTTTAACATAATCAGCAACATCAGCTTTAGTTTCTCGAAGCTTTACTAGTTTTGCACTTAAGCCAATTTTTCGCGAATCTCTGTCGACCGTAATGATCTCAGCTCGAATTGTGTCACCAACATTAGCCACTTCACTGGGATGCTTAATACGATTTACCGAAATTTCGCTCACGTGAATAAGACCTTCAACGTCAGCTGCCAGCTCTACAAACACGCCGAAATCGGCAATTTTGTTGATCTTGACGTCGTGCTGAGAACCAATTGGGAACTTAGCTTCAACCTGACTCCAAGGATCGGACTCAAGCTGTTTTACGCCGAGACTGAAACGCTCGTTTTCGGAGTCGACACCAAGGACCACTGCGCGCACCTTATCACCTTTTTTATAAAGTTCTGAAGGATGATTAATACGTTTGCTCCAAGAGAAATCAGAAATATGCACAAGTCCATCAATTCCGTCTTCGACACCAATAAATACGCCAAAGTCAGTAACAGATTTAACTTCACCTTCAATGATTGTTCCTGGTGGGTAGCTGTTTTTTAGTTCATCCCAAGGATTGGTCTGAAGTTGCTTCATACCCAAACTAATGCGACGGTTAGGCACATCTATTTCTAGAACCACAACATCTACTTCATCACCCTCTTTTACAATTTGAGAGGGATGTTTCACGCGCTTAGTCCAGCTCATTTCACTAATGTGAATTAAGCCTTCAATGCCGTCGCCAAGCTCTACAAAAGCGCCGTAGTCTGCCAAGCTTACTATTTTGCCGTGGAGTTTAGTCCCTGACGGGTATTTTTCCTTAACCGCTTCCCACGGATCAATCATCAACTGTTTTAAACCAAGGCTGACACGGTTTTTCTCTTGATCATACTTAAGAACTTTCACTTTAATCTCATCACCCATTTTCAAGATTTCAGAGGGGTGTTTTACACGGCCCCAGCTCATATCTGTGATGTGAAGTAGACCATCGACGCCGCCGAGATCGATAAAGGCGCCGTAGTCAGTGATGTTTTTTACATTACCGACGACTTCCGAGCCTTCTCTCATAGCATCTATTGTCTGAGTTCTTAGCTTTTCGCGTTCTTCTTCTAATAAAGCCCGACGAGAAAGCACGATATTGCCGCGCTTTTTATTAAATTTTATAACTTTAAATTTATATTTTTTACCAATGTAAATATCCATGTTCCGAACGGGACGGATATCAATTTGGCTTCCTGGTAGAAAGGCTTTAACTCCGATATCAACACTTAATCCGCCTTTAACCTTGGCAATGACCACACCCTCGATCAGCTCTGAATTTTCAGCCGCACGAGAAATATCGGTCCACGCTTTTAACATATCCGCTTTATCTTTAGATAAAACTAGCATGCCATTTTCGTTTTCTATTTTATCGATAAAAACTTCGACCTCTTCACCGACGATGATATCCTTTTGTCCTTCAACAGTCCTGAATTCACCGATAGGAATCATACCCTCTGATTTATAATTGATGTCCACCAAAACGTAGTCTGGGGTGACCTCAACAATTCTGCCTTTAACAACATCGCCAACACCAAAATCACGATCCTTTAGTGAAGTCTCAAACAGAGAGGCAAATTCGGCGCTCCCGTTTTTATAGCCTGTAGCTTTTTCTGTTGCTGCTTTAATTTCTTTGTCACTCTGATCTAAGAGAGACATAATTTCGAGTTTACTTTTTTGTGCACGTGTAAGATTCTTGTTTTCATTTGTCATATTTATTGTGGCTCCTCCTTCTGGTAGGTTTTCCAAAACCGACCTTCATGACTTTATTTTCTGTCATGAGTTTTTTTGTATGGAAATATCGTTATAGGGGGTAAATAGCAGAAAAGTCCAAACAAAATTAAAGAAATCTTTTCTGAGCAAGACCAAGCACTTGGACTATTACAGACTCGAGCGGCATGCTGGTGGTATCAACGACTGTAGAACCTGGAGGCACTTGCAAAGGTGCGGCTTCTCTCCCCTGATCAGACCTGTCACGAGACGAAACGTAAGCCTTTGTTTCTTTTATTGTTTTGCCTTCTTCTTTAGCTCGTCGACGTGCCCTATCTGTCGTTTTTGCGGTTAGATAAATCTTGAGAGAGGCTTGCGGAAATACCACTGTTCCGCAGTCTCTGCCCTCTGCTACGAGTCCTTGAGGGGATCTGATAAAGCAATCTTGTTGGGCCGAAAGGAGCGCCTGCCGTACTGAAGAAATGGTGCTCACTTGGCTAGCAACAGCACCGATTTCTTCCTGTCTTAATTTTGGCGTGACGTCACCTTTCATGTAGCGAAAAATAGTCTGTTCAGTGGCCATTTCTACTGACCAATCTTTGGTGTTTAGTATTTTCAATAGACCAGGCTCATCGTCGGCACTGACTCCCAAAGTTAGCGCCACATAGGCAATGCCGCGATAAAAAACGCCGGTAGAAACCCAACTCCACCCTAAACGTTTTGCCACCTCACGACTCACTGACGACTTACCCGAAGCCGAAGGCCCATCGATGGTTATTAGCTTCAATACTTTAGAAAAAGAAGAAGGAGAAGAAGAGTTCATCCTTTAGCCAAAACTTTCTTGATCGCACTAATGGCAAATTTATTATTTTTCATGGTTCCAACACTTAAACGAATCAAATTATTCAAACCATAATTCTTAAGTGGGCGAAGGATAAGGCCCCTTTTAAGTAAGGACTCGAAGATGCCACTTACATCGCGGCCGCAATCAAACAATACAAAGTTACCTTGCGAGGGGTAGACCTTTAAACCCATTTTTTTGAGTTCACTGTTATAATATTCGATTCCGGCCCAAGCTAATTTGACGGATTTTTTGACATGATTAGGATCGCTCAGCGCCGCTACGCCAGCAACCTGAGCTAAACCGTTGACGCTAAATGGCGTTCGAACTTTGGCAACGGGCTCTATCACCTGGGGATTCCCTATGAGAATTCCGACTCTTAAACCCGCTAGCCCGTAGGCTTTACTCATGGTTCTGAGTAATACAAGATTGGGGCAGGTTTTTAAAAACTTTTCGGCATAACCATAATCGTTGGCACGAACAAACTCTAAGTAAGCCTCGTCAATAACTAAAATCAAATCTCGCCTAAGCAACACGGCGTCGACTAGGGCTTTCATTTGCTCACGAGTAATGTAAGCACCCGTGGGATTATTGGGATTCGCCAAATAAATAAATTTATGTTTTGGCGTCCAGTCGTTTTTAATGAATAAAATTAATGCCTCAACGTCATACTGAAGGTCACCCTTAATTTTTATTTCGAAAGTATTTAAACAGTGAGCCTGAGCACTAATCTTAAACGCCACAAATGAGTTTTGAAAAGTGACGACGCTATCGCCTGGCTGACAATAGGCTTGTAGCAAAAGCCCCATGAGTTCATCGGAGCCATTCCCAAACACTAACTCTTCAGTTTTAAAACCAAAAATTTTTGAATAGGATTTTTTGAGCTCAAAACAGGCGCCGTCAGGATAAAGATGCAATTTTTGCTTCAGCGCCTTTTTTAGTGCGCTATAAACCTTAGGACTTGCTCCCAGAGGATTTTCGTTGCTCGCAAGCTTTATAACTTTTTTAATACCGTATTCCCGCTGAGTTTCCTCAATCGGTTTACCGGTCACGTAAGGGACAAGGGTTTTGATTTTTGGGGCTACTTCTAACACAAGCTTTGATTGTTCAAATATTCGTAAGCGAGTTGCAAGAAATAAAGAACTGACTCAGCGTTTAAATCCCTGAGGATTATCTTTTGCGAGTCTTTGCAAGTAAACGCAGGATTTCGAGGTACAACCAAATCAGGGTAACCAGCAAGCCGAACGAGGCATACCACTCCATGTACTTAGGCGCCCCGTGTTCTGCGCCTTTTTCGATAAAATCGAAATCGAGTACTAGGTTTAGGGCCGCTATGACCACGATCACTATTGAAACCATGATTCCCATGGGCCCACTGTCATTGATGAACGGCATGTTGATGCCAAACATTCGCAGAACAATTTCCATCAAATAAACTAGAGCAATGCCACCGGTTGCAGCAACCACACCAAGTTTGAAATTTTCAGTCGCGCGAATTAGTTGAGACCGATAGGCCGTTAAAAGTGCAATAAAAGTGCCCATCGTGCCAAGAACCGCCTGCATCACTACGCCTGGATATTTGGCCTCAAATAAGGCTGAAACTGCGCCAAGAATTATCCCCTCAAGCGCAGCATAAATGGGAACTAAAATCGGCGAAGCGGTCGGTTTAAAAACGATTACTATACCTAAAATAAATCCAATTATGGCTGATGGCAAATACCACACCGGAATTGTCGGTGTGACGCCGATTGACCAGCCACCAGGAAAGGCCTGTTGCCACGACCAAATTGCTGTTAAAAAAACGATGCCAATTAACAAAAAAGATTTGTTAACAGTACCAGAGATGGTCATCCTATCCGTGGCAGAAGTAGATCGAGCTTGAAAGACTTTGTCGTTAAGTGCCGGGTTTGATGTTCTCATACCATGATCATAGACATGACGTTTACAGGAAGTCTAGTTCGCATTATTCTGCGCAGCGAATTTCAACTTTTGAACAAAGAACTTGGATCACGTTGGGATTTCCAGCAAGAGGCGTTGCTCCTACCATTACCGTGTTGGCTGGGCACATATTAAGAAAAAAAGTCCGACCAGAGATCAATAATCGACATGATGGAGTTAAATTAAATTTTTCGCCCAAACCAAAATTTTCTTCTGCCAAACAGGTTGCGCCAACGATAAAAATCAATAGACTAAGAAATCGCATAAGTCCCCCCGATTTGCAGCCCATCCTATTTACGAAAGCAAAGGGGAGAAATCAATCAAATTTATGTTTCGTTAAGATTATTTAATTGATCTCGAAGGAGGGAACATTTTACGAGATAACTCGTGCACCAATGTCATGCAGCGCCTTTTTTATTTTTTCAAGATGCTCGTGATTAAATGTTTCAATTTGAAATTCAATGCGCGCCTCACGGAGCGCAATATCGAGATCCATACGATTATGTACAACCTGCAAAATGTTCGCGCCTTCACGCGCCAAAACCTGCGTGAGGTGACTAAGGCTGCCTGGCGCATCGTGAAAGACTACGCTGATTTCGGCCTTACGACCTTTGCTAATTAGTCCCCGCTCAATCACTTTGGCCACGCTATTCAAATCAATATTTCCTCCAGAAAGAACAGCCACTGACTTTTTTCCCAGCTTTAGTTTTCCCGATAATATCGCAGCGAGTGAGGCCGCACCCGAACCTTCAACTACCGATTTGGAACGCTCTAGCAACAAAACTATGGCCTCCGCAATTTCGTTATCGCTCACCACTACTATGTCATCGACTAACTTAGAAATATAATCTTCGTACATATTAGGTTCTGCTTTTTTGACGGCAATTCCATCAGCGAGCGCCGAATAACGAAGCGGAGTTTTAGACAATCTTTTATGAAACATGTCGGCCATGGCAGGAGTGGTATCGCTTTGTACGCCATAAACTTTACATTTGGGATTAAGGGCTTTAATAACTGTTGCAATGCCGCTGATGAGCCCTCCGCCGCCAATAGGAACTACAATTGATTCGAGGTCTGGCAAAAGATCTAAAACTTCAAGCGCAACTGTGCCTTGACCCGCAATTGTCATCGGGTCATTAAAGGGATGTACAAATACGTAACCTTTTTCTTTCATAATTTCTTGCGCCTTCGCATAACAATCGTCATAGATATTGCCATAAAGGACAACTTCGGCCCCATAACTACGAGTTGCCTGAACTTTAACTAGGGGTGAACTCTCGGGCATCACAATGATCGCTTTAGCATTTAATGCTGTTGCCGATGACGCCATACCTTGCGCATGATTTCCGGCAGAACAGGCAATGAGACCCTGATTTCTCTGCCCGGCCGTTAAAGACCTAATATTATTATAAGCGCCGCGAATCTTAAAACTTCCAGTCTTTTGTTCATTTTCCATTTTGAGATAGACTTCACAACCTAACCGTCTTGAAACTTCTAACGAGTGTCGCAAAGTTGTGACTCGCGCCACTCCCTCTAAATGTTTTTTAGCTTCTAGAACATCTTTTATGTTAATGGGCACTGAGGATCCCCTTCACCAATATGTCGATAACCCATAGAGCGGCTTAAACTGATGTCCAAAATACTCGGGCCGCATACCATTATCAGTTATAGCCTCGGCTTTTGCCTCATCAAAATAATAAAAGGGCGCCATGACCTTACCGCAGAACTTACACTTCTCCACGGGAAGCGTACGGTTTTCATTGACCTGGCCACAGATGTGACATCGACGAAAATGCAATGTTGATTCCATGAACTCGCTCCTAAACCTCTGACCACCACACCTATAATCCTAGCATTTGGACTAAGGTCCAGCAATAGTCCAATTTGATAATTAGCTAATTTCTTTAAAGATTTATGGATAATGACTTTTCACGGCGATGGGATGCGCGCTGCGGGTGTCAAATGACTTTTCGCAACAGATTTGACTTCGGCTCATTTGGGTACGATTTACCAATTCCGTTAAGGACTTGCGTTTAAAAATGGATCTGGTACCACTCACTCCGTCTGCGGAACCAATGGGGAGACTGATCATGAGAACTCAGGTATTCTTGATTCTAATTTTTTTACTAAATTTTAATGTCCAGGCCAGAGAGGATGCCCCGTTGGATCCCCCTTACCCTCATAAGATGGGCCTCAAAAGAGACTTAGGCTTTGAAAGCTTACGGCGCCTAAGGCCTGCCTCCAACAGCGAGAAAGTTATTGGCATACAAACAAGTGTAAAGGCCCAAATATCACGTGGCACTTGTTCGATGTTTTCAGCAACGGCTATTTTGGAATCAAAGCTGATCTCGATCAAAGGGCTCCCTATCACTTTGGATCTTTCTGAGGAATGGTTAGAGTATATAGCTGTTCGCGGAAAAACCAGCGATGGCGGTAACTCGCCGACCAATTTTTCGCTCCTCAGAGAACACGGCATTCCTGACGAGATTGACATGCCCTATATCGGCGATGCTTGGAGCAGTCTTTCTTCTTCGGGTTTAATATTTGAGCGTTGTGGTCACCTTTCCTCGCATAAACTGACTTCCTGCTTACTGACACATTGGGATCCTGACTTTTTGTACATGAGCGAAAATGAATTGCAGCAAAAAAGTCCTGAGTTTTTTGCCGCTCGTGCGATGGCCAATGCATTTAGAGATTCTTCTATTCACACCAGTGACGAAAGCGTTTACGTGAGCAGTGAATCCGAAGCTAAAAAACACTTGGAGGATGGCACGCCTATTATTTTGGATATCGATTTTTATTATGGCGCATGGAACCACCGAATTGCTCCCACTATTGGTGTCAAAAGAAATATGGCGAGTTGGTATCGTGGAATTGTAGGTTACCCTGAAGTCGGATCCGTCGACCTAAAGAACTCAACTGATGAACCTGCAGGACATTCGTTTGTAGTGGTAGGATACGACGACAAAAAAGTGATTGAAACCGAAGTGCTTATGACTGATGGTTCTAAGAAAAAATTTAAACACGTTGGCGTTTATTACTTTAAAAATTCCTGGGGTACTGACGGCTTTGGCAAAAAATTTACTTTAAATGGTAAGTCCTACCCCGGTTACGGCCTCATTACGCAAGATTACGCGCATGAATACGGGGCTTTTTTTAATTTGCCACTCAGATAGTACTTAACATGAACTCGCAATCGCTAGAAAAGATTTAACCTCAAGCGACGCGCCACCTACCAAAAAACCGTCGATATTTTCTTTCTCGATTAGGCTCTTCGCATTGTCGGACTTCACACTACCACCGTAAAGAATCGAAGTCTTTTCGGCAACGGGCCCCCCGGCAATGGATTTTAATACTTCTCTTAAATATTTGTGAGCGTCTTCGGCCTGCTCAGGTGTTGCGACCTTACCCGTGCCGATAGCCCACACGGGCTCATAAGCAATTGTAAAAGTCTTAGTAAAATCAACTTTGGCCAAGCCCTTTTTTAGTTGCTCAGCAATTATTTGGTTTGTTTTAGCGCTCTCGCGCTCACTTAGGTCTTCACCCAAACAAAGCATTGGAATCAATTGAGCTTTCTGCGCACACATTACTTTTTTTGCCAGCAGCTCATCCCCCTCACCAAAAATCTTTCGGCGCTCGCTATGGCCAACAAGCACATACCTCGCGCCCATTTCGCTTAAAGCACTCGCTGAATTTTCGCCTGTGAAAGCGCCTAGGTTTTCAAAATAACAATTCTGCCCCCCCCATTTTAGGGAGGAATCTTTTGTTACGAGTGCCAGCGCTTCGCAACTGAGAGCCTGCGGAAAAATCACGACCTCACATTTTATCAATTTCAACTGCGGCAAAAACTCTTGCATGTATTCACGAGTTTCTCGTGGGGATTTGTGAAGTTTCCAGTTGCCAGCACATATAACCTCTCGCTTACTCACCGCGCTTACCTTTTCTTAACGAGTCTATTCCCGGTAGCGGATCACCCTGGAGATATTCTAGGCTAGCGCCTCCGCCCGTCGAGATATGAGTCAACATATCGGCAAACCCAGAGGCTTTAGCCGCACTCGCAGTGTCGCCGCCACCCACAATTGTGTCAGCTTCAAGACCACTTAGAGCTTTTGCTATCGCAAATGTGCCCTGACACATTTTAGGGTTTTCAAAAACACCCATAGGCCCGTTCCAAAATACCGTTTTTGCCGAAAGCAGTTCTGTACAAAAAAGTTTTTCAGTTTGGGGTCCTATATCCAATCCTAAAAATCCGTCGGGTATCTTTTCGTTGGGAGTTGTGATCACTTCGGAACTTTTTATACTTTGAGAAACTCTGTGGTCTATAGGTAAAAGAATTTTTTTGCCACGAGCCTTAACTCTTTTAATAAGTTCGCCAGTAAATTCTATTTTTTCACGCTCAACAAGAGAATGGCCTACCTCCACACCCATGGCTTTTAAAAAAGTATATGCCATCGCGCCACCAATAATAAAGCCGTCTACTTTATCTATGAGCTTTTCAATAACTCCAATTTTATCGCTCACTTTAGCCCCACCCATTATTACCCAATAAGGGAGCCGTGGACTTTCCAATAGCTTGTCTAGCATCGCTAATTCTTTTTGAATCAAAAAACCAGCACCTCTAATCGGCATCAGTCTTGGCAATTCACTTACGCTAGCGTGAGCTCGGTGACTAGCCCCAAAGGCATCGTTAATATAAACATCGATGTAACTGGATAATTGCGCGGCGAACTCGTGGGAATTTTTTTCTTCACCAGCTGAAAATCGCAGGTTCTCAAGCATGATGATTTGATTTTTCTTAAGTCCTGCGATTAAGGCTTTCGGCGCATCGGATTCGGGATCATCCACTAAAATAATCTCATGACCATACTTGTCGCGAAGATATTCCGCCACGGGTTCCAGCGAAAACTTTTTGTGATCTTCGGATTTTTTAGGCCGGCCCAAATGGCTTCCTAAAATCACGTCTGCCCCCTGTTTAAGTGCATAGTCAATGGTGGGCCAGGTTGCCGTAATGCGAGTGTCATCAGTGATATTGCCGTTTTCCATTGGCACATTAAAATCACAACGAATAAAAACTCGCTTATTTTTTAAATCAAGATTTTCTATTCCGGTAACGCCTTGAAGTCCTTTACTCACTCAAATCCCTTTCGCGTTCATATGCAGCGCCATATCCACCATTCGACTTGAAAAGCCAAACTCGTTGTCGTACCAAGAAAAAACTTTTGCCATACGGGTGCCAGACACCATCGTACTCTGTAAGTCGACGATGGAACTATAAGGACTGCCGTTAAAATCGCAGCTGACCAAGGGTTCTTTTTCAGTTGTCAGAATCCCCTTCATAGTAGTTTTACTGGCCTCAATGAGTGCCGAGTTGATGGTTTCTTTTGTCACGTCCTTTTTAGTGGTAAAGTTAAAATCCACCAAACTCACGTTGGGCGTTGGCACTCTCACCGAAAGACCGTCAATCCTACCTTTAAGTTCTGGCAATACTAATCCCACAGCCTTGGCGGCCCCAGTCGTAGTGGGAATCATCGAAAGCGCCGCTGCCCTGGCTCGTCTTAAATCTTTATGAGCACTGTCTAATATTTTTTGATCGAGAGTGTAAGAATGAATAGTAGTCATCAAACCGTACTCAATTCCAAAAATCTCGTGAAGAACTTTGGCCAAAGGTGCCAGGCAATTTGTGGTGCACGAAGCATTACTAATCACTAAGTGTGTTTTGCTATCATATTTGTCGTGATTAATGCCATAGACGACGGTCATGTCGACGCCGTCGGCAGGCGCTGAAACCAATACTTTCTTGGCGCCTCCCGCAATGTGCTTCATAAAATCTTCTTTCCCTTTAAATGCACCTGTACATTCCAATACAATGTCGACTTCCCAATCTTTCCAGGGAATTTGGGCAGGGTCCTTAGTTTTAGAATAGTTAATGGTTTTACCGTTGACCACGATGTTTTTGTCAGAGGCTTCAATGGTACCCGGAAACTTTCCATGGGTGGAATCGTATTTTAAAAGATGAGCTGATTCCTGGGGACTACCGAGATCATTAATCCCAACAATATCTAATTTTTCAAATCCAGCTCGAAACAGAATTCGACCAATTCTCCCAAATCCGTTGATACCTACGCGCGGTTTTTTCATGGCAATCTCCTCTTTGAATTCAGCGCTCTATACAAGAATTATCTGCTAGTCTTGTCAAGACCATAATAGCTTAGAAAATAAGCGTTGCGCATTTTTCTTAAGCTGGGCGCTTAACACCTCTTGGCTCAAACCGAGTATCTCACAAACCTTTACTGCAGTTAGCACAACAAGTGCTGGCTCATTTTCTTTTCCCCGATGTGGTACAGGCGTCATGAATGGAGCATCAGTTTCGATATGAATCCGATCCAGTGGCAATGTCTTGATGGTTGAGCGCAAATTCTCGGCATTTTTAAAAGTACAAACACCGCTAATTGAAATATCAAAGCCCAATGCCAAGGCTTCGTTAGCTAACCACTGAGTTCCTGTAAAACAATGTAGGACTCCTTTTACCTTACCTTGAAACTCTCTTAAGATTGCCACGGTGTCAGCTTCAGCATCGCGAGTGTGAATTTCGACTGGCAATTTATGATACTCAGCGAGTCGTAACTGGCGACGAAAGACTTCTCGCTGCACGTCTTGCGGCGAGTGATTGTAATGAAAGTCGAGTCCAATTTCGCCGACACCTATAACCTCGCGCTCTCCTAATAACGAAGATAGATTTTTTTCGACTTCATCGGAGTATTTACTCGCGTCGTGTGGATGTATACCGAGTGTACAAAATAATGTGGGGTAATGTTTTTTGGCGAGCGCTAAGACAGTCATTAAATCTGCAGGATCGGTTCCAATCAAAATCATTTTCTCGACGTCGTTCGCCAGCGCTCGACTTACGATAATGTCAGAGTCCTGCTTTATCATATTTATATGAGTGTGTAGATCTATCCAACCCATGAGCTATTCTCTAGAACCTTTTTGCCGCCCCAATAAAACTTTTCAAGCGTTAGCTTGCTGTCGACATTTCGCTCTAAATCACGCTCACATTCAAAACTGAGATTCCAAAGATCTAAAATGCAGAGCGAATTTCGCCCTCGCAGCTGTTCAGCAATGCTGGCAAACCCTTGTCCGAGCGTCGCCGATCTTCCTAGTCTTAAGTTCAAAACGTCCCGCAAAGCTCTCTGGCAATAATTAAATACATCGCACAGATTTTCTCGGGTACTTTCTTTAGCACATTTTTCGACCTCGAGATTCAAATAATTTCCCGAGACAACAGCTGTAAGCAGATCCACAGTTTTTTGGCGAGCTTCCTCAACTTTTTCAGGATGGGTGCCTCTACTTGCAC
>Ga0163151_10000336_pt1 | contig 82997 bp, 92 predicted proteins | sample OliLakLV19MP5IB2_FD_145596 | JGI IMG/M metagenome (GOLD analysis project Ga0163151, IMG submission 145596) | Freshwater microbial mat bacterial communities from Lake Vanda, McMurdo Dry Valleys, Antarctica - Oligotrophic Lake LV.19.MP5.IB-2 | ecosystem: Environmental > Aquatic > Freshwater >...
CTCTTCTGGGTCGCCCCCATCTTGGGGGGCGCGATTGCCGGCGTGGTCTATCCCTTTCTGGCCGGTCAGCCGACGAGCAGCCCGCCGACCCGCGCGAGCAAGTCCGCACGCTAGCCGCGCGCGACCTGCGTCCAGGCTTGTCGCAGCGGCAAATCCGCGAGTGCAATAACAGCGTTCATGAGTCATGTGGGTGAGGAGGCTCAATTCACAGCCAAGACGTGACGGGGAATCAGCCACGGTGAAGGCCCCGATCGTTTCCGTTGCATCGCACCATTAACGATCGCGCTCGGCTTGTTCATCCGTGGGTCGTTTTGCTAGGATGCGGCGGCTGGAGTGTCTGTAGGCTTCCCATGAAAATTGCGACTTTCAATGTCAATTCTCTCCGCAAGCGTTTGCCGATCGTGCTCGACTGGCTTGCTCAACAGAAGCCTGATGTGCTCTGTCTTCAAGAAACCAAGGTCCAAGACAGCGAGTTTCCGCTGCTGGGATTGGCAGAATCCGGGTACGAGATCACCTACCGGGGGATGAAGGCCTATAACGGCGTCGCGATATTGAGCCGGGAGAAACCCGAGGCAGTGGCATATGGATTTGATGATGGAGGCGACTCGGAGGACGCGCGGATCCTGCGCGTGGTGATCAAGGGGGTTCCCATCGTCAATACCTACGTGCCGCAGGGCTTCGAGATCGATTCACCCAAGTATCAATATAAGCTTGGCTGGTACGATCGACTCCGGAAGTATTTCGAGAAACATCTCTCGCCGAATACACCGGCGATCTGGTGCGGTGATATGAACGTGGCTCCGCGGCCGATGGACGTGCATAGTCCCGAGAAACATCTCAAACATGTGTGCTATCACGAGGATGCGCGGCGAGCCTATGAGAAGACGTTGGCCTGGGGATTTCAGGACGTATTCGTGAAACTCTATCCAGACCGACAGCAATATACGTTTTGGGATTATCGAGCGCCGGGGTCGCTGGACGCAAATAGAGGTTGGCGCATCGACCATATTCTGGCGACGGCCCCGCTGGCAGAACACTGTGTCAGGGTTGAGGTGGACGTCGAGCCGCGGCGAGCGAAAGACCCCTCAGATCATACATTCTTATGGGCGGAGTTTTCGGTCTAACCACGCGCGCAACGTCCACATCTGCCCAATTCTGTCGGTTCGCTACATCGTTCCCACCGACCGAACTGGCTCACGAGCTCGAACGAACCATTACGCGGCGTTCAGGGCCCGCTGCCCCGCACGCAACGTGGTTCCGCGATTCTGCGCAATCAACGGATCGAGGACCAGCCCGCAATTGATACAGCGGAGTACCGGGGCCTCCTGAGAAAACTCCGGTCGCCACTCTTGCACCATCAGTCCGTTGCATTTTTGACAGATCATCGTGCTCACCTCCATCTTTCATGTGTTCCAGCGCCGACCAGTCAGCCTTTCACGAGGCAAACTCTACCATTGCAAGATTAATACAGTGTTAACTGGCAGTTAAAACTCTCTAATGTCTATACATGACGACATGCACGATGTTTCGGTGGTAGGCGCCGGCGCTGCGGGGCTGGCAGCCTCGATTTTCGTGGCAGAGGCGGGAGCGAAGGGCGATCACGAGCAGAGGATTGTGTTGCTCGATGGCGCGAAGACGATCGGCGCGAAGATTCTCGTGTCGGGAGGGGGCCGCTGTAACGTCACGCACGATGTCGTGACCGCCATCGATTTCTTCGGCAATCGCCGAATCATCAAGAACGTCCTGGCGGCGTTTCCCGTTGAGCAGACCGTGACTTGGTTGGCCTCGTTAGGGGTTGCGCTTAAACGCGAAGAGACCGGGAAGCTCTTTCCGGTGACCGACAAATCACGAACCGTTCTTCACGCATTGGTCGATCGCTGTCATGCCCTGGGCGTGGTCATCTACCCAGACCATCGCGTGACAGATATCGTTCCCCTCACCGGCTCAGAGGCCGGATTTGTTCTGCACCACGTCCATGGAACCGTGCGATCGAAGACCGTCATTCTGGCGACTGGAGGGCGATCGATCCCCAAGTCGGGGAGCGATGGATTCGGCTATGAGCTGGCACGACGATTGGGGCACCAGGTGACGGCCACCGTTCCGGCCCTCGTGCCGCTGCTGCTCGACGACCGGATGTTTCACAAGTCCCTCTCCGGGCTCTCGCATCACGTCGAATTGACGACTGTGGCGCAGGGTCGTGTCGTTGACCGCAGGGCTGGGAGTTTACTCTGGACGCACTTCGGCATCAGTGGGCCGGTGGTCATGGATGCGAGCCGCTTTTGGACAATCGGGCATGCGCAGGGGGAACCCGTCGAGGTCTATGGAAATTTCTTACCTGGTCAGACACAAGAACAGGCGAAAGTGTGGTTGATGGAGCAAGCGACGGACAATCCCCGGCGCTCAGTGCAGAAGACATGGGCGCAACAGGTTCCAGAGCGGTTAGCCGAGGCGCTCTGTTCTCACGTTGGATGCGATCCCAAGACGGCGGCGGCACAACTGCCGCGAAAAGACCGAGATCGTCTGCTCGCTGCGCTGACCAAGTTTCCCTTTCCCATTGAACGGGATCGGGGCTGGAACTATGCCGAAGTGACGGCGGGTGGGGTTCCCCTCGAAGAGATCGACTTTCGGACGATGGAATCCAAGTTGGTGCCGGGCCTCTATCTGATCGGAGAGATCCTCGATTGCGATGGCCGGATCGGTGGGTTCAATTTCCAATGGGCTTGGGCGACGGGAAAGCTGGCGGGCCGGGCGGTTGCGTCCTGTAGCCAGTCACACCGCCAGTCGTAAACTGTTGAAACGCCCTCCCCAGGCCGGCCGCGCAATTGAGTAGGGCTCCCGATCTCCCGTCTTACCGCAGAGGGGGATCGCCCGATATGTTCCGCCGACTCATGCTGAATACTTGGCTGCTCTCTCCCGCACAGATCGCTGCAGGCTGACCCTATTCCCTATTCTGTTTGATCGGTGCTGTCACAGGCGCGGCGAGATACCGGCGGAGAATAGCCTGTTCGATTCGTGAGCGCCCACGATCCGGCGCCGGGAATCGCAGCACCAACTGGATACGCCCTTCTTCGATGACTTGGATGGTAATGCGCGGCTCCGGCGACGGAGCTTCGAGGAGATTGGTCTGTTCCAACAATTTCATCTGTCGGCTGGCTTCCCCCATAAACGAGGAACATTCTGCCTTCGCTGCATCGAGCAGATGCCGTTCGGCGTCCTGCCAGTCGTCATCGTCCTTGAGCGGAATCGAAAGAATATAGAGCCCATAGTCCTGGCCCGGGTTTTCTTTGATCAAGGGGCTCATGAACAGCAAACTGTTCGGAAATACGGTCACACGTCCGGTATAGAGATGCGACGCTTGGCCGGGCCCGATCTCAAGGAGCTTGGTCGCAAAGATATCATGGTCCAAGACGACGCCGCGATGACCGGCGATCTGAATGCGATCGCCGACCGAGTAGACCTTCCCTCCCACCCGGAGCGCCGCGCCACTCCAACAGAGAATGAGTTCTTTCGTCGCCAACACGAGCGCCGCCGCGACCGCCACGAGGGACACAGCAAAGGCTTGAAGTTCATGCGCCCAGATGAAGACCAACCCCACCAGCAGTACGAACACCGTGGTATTGCGGACAGAGACCACCCATCGACGTTTCGCTTCCATCGAGAGTGTGAGATTCTTCGAGATCGCCCGGACGATTAACGCCCGCACGATGAGGAGGAAGGACAGCAGCAGCAGCGAGGAGAGCCCGTCGAGCAGAGCTGAGCTATCGATGTGTGGTAACCAAGCAGGCATGGATGACCACATCAGACCATTATCATGAGACTGTTGCAAAGGGTTTCTGAATCCCGTTTTTCAGCGAGCGCACCTCAAATTCAGGATTGTGAGAGTCGCCTCCGTACGATGTTCTTGTGGAGGACGTTCATATGGGGTGTTGCAATAGTCTCACATCAATGGGCATTGAGCGTATCATGAGTTCCCGGCACACATTCTTCACGTTTCCACTGTTTCAGGATTTTCTGTTCGTTGAAGATCAGGGTGTAGCGGTAGCAATACAACATGGCCTTGGGACCATCGACAATTGATGTGGCTGCTAGCTGCGCCTTGTCGGTCAGGTGGGAAAGGCTGACGGAGGCCAATTCCTTGTCGCTGATCGGAACGCGATAGGTCCAGACCGAGTCCCCCCCGAGAACAGGATCCTTCGCCGTATGGGGCGGCCCAAACTTCTCCGCCACCTCATCTTGCGTGAGCCGATCCACACCGCTTTTGAAATAACTGTCGCGCCACGGAGCCCCGCACGCGAGCATCGCTCCTGCGAGGAGGAGCATCCCGACCGTTACCATGTATCGACGCACTCGACTCATGACTTAGGCTGATCCTTAGACTCATGCATGCGCTTCATGGAACAGTAGAGCGCATACCCTTGTGCCAACATGCCGGTGATCAGCAACCCCAGCGCCGTCTTCATCCACTGCGCGCCCCTGTCTTCCAGTCCATAGATCCCGACGACGAACCCGAGCGCGATCGCCACGATCCCCACAAATCGCGCGATCATCCCTTGTGTCCGCAAGTGAATGGATGCCGGATTCTTATTGTGCATCGCCATCGCAGGGGTACGCTACACCGGATGGCGCGATCGGTTCAACAGGTCATTGGGAATGTTCTCCGGTCTCTTCGTGAAACAATGGTCCATCTCGCAGCACGAAGGGAGAGAGTCGAACGCGATCATTGAGAGGCTCTTCCTCCTGCGCCCAACCGTTCGACAATGGACTCCGCCGGATAGGTCACGATTTCCGCCAACGTGGGGTGGTAGTGGGGCATGTTCAGGAGATCAACCGCAGTCCCATGGTAATACATCACCGCGATCAGTTCATGGATCAATTCGCCCGCATCTGGGCCGACGATCTGCGCACCAAGAATCTCACCGGTCTGAGGCGCCGCGAGCAACTTCACAAACCCATGCGGCGCGCCAAGACACAGCGCTTTCCCATGGTCGGCGAACGGATAGGAGGCCGTGAGATAGGGAATCTTGTCGGCCGTTGCGCGCATTTCATTCAGCCCCAGCACCGCGATCTGGGGGTCGGTAAAGACCACTTCCGTATCCAGTCGATGATCGATCGTCTTGGCCGGTCGATCTGCATGTGTCGCGTTGTACGCGGCAACTTCACCCTGCTGGATGGCGAGATGCACAATGGGCGTGACATCGTTCACGTCACCCACGGCATAAATATGTGTGTGCGACGTGCGCATTGCGTCATCGACGACAATCCTGCCGCCGTCAATGGTCACGTCTGCCAGATCGAGACGAAGCCCTTCAATGTTGGGCTGTCGGCCTAAGGCCTGAAGAATCTCCTGGCCGACATAGGATCGTTCACGTCCCTCTTTCATCGCCCAGACTGTCTTTCCCGTTGTGTCCTCGGTCACACGCAGCAACTGCGCGCCTGTCACGATTTCGATGCCTTCATCGCACAATGCCGTTTCAACTGCGCGGCCGACATCCTCGTCCATGCTGGATAGCAGCGTGCGGGCCCGTTGAAGAATTGTGACCTTCGTTCCAATCCGAGCAAAGAATTGGGCGAGTTCGAGGGCGACAGCCCCACCGCCCAGAACGATCAACGAGCTCGGTTGAATGCGGAGATCCAGAATCGTGTCGCTCGTGAAATATCCGGCTTGGCCCAACCCAGGAATCGGAACCTCACGGGGCCTCGACCCGGTGGCCACAATGAATGACCCGGACGACAAGACGGTGTCTCCCACGGTGATCTCGCGGGGTGACCGGAAGGCCGCCTGCGATTGATAGAGCGTGAGTCTCGGATCACGAAGCTGTCCAATACGATAGTCCGCAAACTCGCGCACCAGCCGATCCTTCCGATCTACAATCGCCGACAGATCGGCCTGGACTGACACCGGGGAGAGCCCAAACTCCTTCGCTCGCCTGAGCAGGGCCGCGACTTCGGCAGAGCGCAGGATGGCTTTTGTCGGCATGCAGCCGCGCAGGATACAGAGCCCCCCGAGCGGGCCCTGATCCACAATCGCCACGTCGGCGCCGGCATCGCGCGCGGTCCGTGCGGCGGCATAGCCTGCCGACCCGCCGCCGATCACGATCACGTCATACGTCTTGCGCGCTGAAGCCGGACTCTGTGATTTCATCGTTCGTTCCCTTTATAGTGTGTCGTCAGGAAGGGAAGAATACACGATGGTGCAACCTGGCCGCTATCGGCACTATAAAGGCCAAGAATACGAGGTGCTGGGTGTGGCTCGACATTCAGAAACGGAAGAAACGTATGTCGTCTACCGCGCCCTCTACGGCGAACGTGGCCTCTGGATCAGACCAACGACGATGTTCCTCGACACGGTGATCGTTGATGGTCGTCCTTGTCCTCGGTTTCAGTTCCTTGCTGTCTCGTAATGCCCACTCACGCCCCTGCATCTCGTCCCCCATCTTGCCCTCCACGTGTCCCCAACGGTCGCGCGGGCGAAAGCGTTCAAGCTTAAGTACTTACCGCTAGCCTCCGATACAGAGAGTACGAGGTAAGTTATGCCGATCATCCGTGCCGTCAATGGCATCGTCGAAATGCATCCTACGCTGCCGGTATCTCCTCGCCCCCCTGCGACGCGTGCCGACGCGGACAGACGGGATCGTTCAAAAGAACAGGAGCGCCAGGCTGCCGACCCTGTTGCACGTCTCGCTCAACAGGCTTACCAGCAACAGGTGCATCAGGATCCTGTACCGAAGCCGGCTCTCCTCGCGCAGGATATCATGACCTCGCCGGTCACATGGTTGCCGTCCGACAGTACCCTGCTGGCAGCGTGGACTGTGATGAAACGCAAGGGGATTCACCATCTCCCTGTGACAGCGGCTGACGGCACCCTGGTCGGAATGATCTCGAGCCAGGACCTGTTGCCCTATGCCCATGAACTGGAATCCGTCAATGCGCCTGGACCGTCCGCCGAACTCACGCTCCCCCGCGCGATGAGCAGCCGGATCTTATCTGCCGCTCCGACGACAGAAATCAGGGAGATCGCCCACGTCATGCTTGAGGAGCGCGTAAATGGGATTCCCATCCTCGACAACTTCGGTCATCCGATCGGTATTTTGACAACCAGCGATATTCTCCGTGCCATCGCCAACCGAAGCCCACTCGATCTTCGAACGTAACCACCGTCTCAACAGGCTGATTATCTTCCAGCACGTTCATATCGTGTCTCAACGCCGTCAGATCCCGCGCCTGCCGACTCACGCTGCCTGTGCGATTGCCTTACCCGTGACAATGGGCAACGGCTTGAACCGGAATCTATCTTACTTGAAGTTGCAGTACTGTTTCGCACATCCTCCCCTGATCGAGTGCAGAACGCGATCCAACGAATGACCTGTGCCGGGCAAGAGTACCGCCCGTCGGCATTGAGCATTGAGAGCCGGATGCGTGGGTTCAGTTTCGTGTGGTTCCTGTTGAGGAGAAGCAAGAACGATGGCGAGACTCGCACGACTTCTCTTGTCGGCCTGTGTCCTGACATGCCTGCCTCTCGTGAGCGAAGCGGGAGATATCTTCACGGGATTTCAGATCGACAATACGAGTCAGTACTTTACCTACCTCGGCGTACGGACCCCGATCTTGGAGAACGCTGCGGGGTCCGGTTTGTTCGTTCAAGCGATAACTTCTGGGCTCGGCTATCACGTGAGGACCGATGGACAACTCCTGGATGCCAACGTCCAGTCAATTGTCCCGTCACTCGGCCTCACCAAACCGCTCGGTCGATGGGCGCTCTCCGCTCTTGTCGGCCCTCAGCTGCGCAGAATCGAAGAAGAGCAGCTACACGCACGTCGCACGATCGCCTATCAGACCGGTGTATACGGCCAACTTGAAGCGCTCTACCGGCATGAGAAATGGAACCTCCACGCCATAGGGTCGTACGCCGACCTCGATAATTTCTTCTGGAGCCGGCTACGCGGAAAGGTTCTGGCCTATAAGCCCGAGAAGAGTTGTTGCGCAACCTATGCCGGCTGGGACGTGACAGGAATGGGTAATGTCGATTTCCGAGGGATCATGACAGGGCCCGTCGTCGAAGTTCAGGTCGGCACAGTATTTTTGCTCGTCAGGGGTGGATACCAACACAACACGACCTTCCAGGGCGGCTCATTCGGAGGACTCGATATCTATTACCCTTTCTAGCAGGCGGGTCAGCAGGCTGCGGGAAAACTCGACTAGTGCGTCATACGTCGCGCTTCGCACACGGGCCGTCTCGCATCAAAATGGCCCACAGGATGCGCAAAGAGGCCGTCCAGCAAGGCCGCAGCGAGCGAAGAGGCGAGGCGTACGCTTCGGTACGTTGAGCCTCTGAGCGATGCGAGAACGATGCTGGCGGACTTTTTCCGCATCCTGTTAGGTCAACCAGGTCCATTGCGAGAAGGTGGCAGCCTGCCCGACTCTTCGCCCCTCTGCATCCACGACATTCCAGATGAGGGCGTTCTCAACAAGAAACCGTCGGCCGGTCGAAGAGATTCGTACACCCCGATAGGTGTCGAGATAGCCGCTGGTTTTCGCTTGTTCTAACATCCATTCCCGCTCGGCGCGATTGCTCGGCTCAGCCGTCAGCCGTGACGGGGTCTTCAGGAGTTGTTGCCACGTCAGTTCCCACAGCTCCAACGCAATGTGATTTCCGTAATTGAGTAGAGGGTCTTCTTCCATCCCGTGGGAGACGACGACAAAGGGAGACCGGAAGAGCGCCTGGGCTTGAGAGGCCCGATCTCCCACGCGTTCGAGTAGTTCACGGTCGGTCCAGTGACGGAAACTGTTGAGGAGCAGTTGCGACCATTCGACGACGGTAGGATTCGTCCAGCTCTGAGACGTCACGGCACAATCCTCTTCTGGAGTCACAGGGACAGGGCCTCGTACCACGTCCGATCGGTCAACGCAAGAAAGTGGTGATCACTCTTGTACAGACTATGGGAGGATTCTGTATAATGTGCGTTCTCTCGTATGTACTATCCGGGAGAGACCGGAGGAATCACCATGGCCGCTCTGACCCTCTTCGAGAAAATCTGGGAATCCCACGTCGTCCGCTCAGAGCCTGACGGGACCACCCTGCTCTATATCGACCGGCAACTCGTCCACGAAGTGACGTCGCCGCAGGCGTTCGAAGGACTTAAGCTCTCGGGCCGCCGGCCTCGACGTCCCGGCGCCATATTGGCGGTGCCGGATCACAACGTCCCGACTACCGACCGGACCCTTGGCATCGCCGATCCCCTTAGTGCGATACAGATCAGGACGTTGGAGGAAAATTGCCGCGACTTCGGCATTACACTCTTCGGCATGAACGACATCCGACAGGGCGTGGTGCATATCATAGGACCTGAACAGGGCTTTACCCTGCCGGGAACGACCATCGTGTGCGGCGATTCGCATACCTCGACGCATGGCGCGTTCGGTGCGCTGGCCTTTGGCATCGGCACCAGCGAAGTGGAGCATGTGTTGGCCACTCAGTGCTTGGTGCAGAAACGACCCAAGACCATGGAGGTCCGCGTCGATGGGGTATTGCCGGCTCACTGCTCGGCGAAGGACGTGATTCTGGCCATTATCGGCAAGATCGGCACAGCCGGCGGAACCGGCTATGTCATCGAGTACACTGGCTCGGCAATCCGTTCCCTCAGCATGGAAGGGCGCATGACGCTCTGCAATATGTCCATCGAGGGTGGCGCACGCGCCGGGATGGTCGCGCCGGACGAACACACCATTGCCTATATCACAGGGCGTCCGTTGGCTCCGAAGGGGGCATTGTTCGAGGAGGCTGTGCAGGCCTGGCAGCAGCTCAAGACCGATGCGGACGCGACATACGATAGGATTGTCACGTTGCGGGCCGAAGACATCGCACCGCAAGTCAGCTGGGGCACAAGTCCTGGAATGGTGACCGGCATCGATCAACGGGTGCCGGATCCGCGAACAATGACCGACGAGAACCAACGTCAGGCTACAGCTCGGGCATTGGAATATATGGGCCTCACCCCGAACATGCCCATGACCGATATCGCCATCGACAAGGTCTTCATCGGATCCTGCACCAATGCGCGCATCGAAGATCTCCGCCTGGCCGCAAGTTTGGCCAAGGGCAAACATGTGGCGAAAACCGTTCATGCGATGGTCGTGCCTGGTTCCGGTCTCGTCAAACAGCAAGCTGAACAGGAAGGGCTCGACCGCCTGTTCAAAGAGGCGGGATTCGAGTGGCGGGAGGCCGGCTGCAGTATGTGTCTGGCGATGAATGCCGACGTGCTTCAGCCTGGGGAGCGCTGTGCCTCAACCAGCAATCGAAATTTCGAAGGGCGCCAGGGGGCCGGCGGTCGTACGCATCTGGTGTCGCCGGCCATGGCAGTAGCCGCAGCGATCGAAGGCCATTTCGTCGATATCAGGAACTGGGCGTGAGGGGATCGATCACGGATTGCAACAGAGATCTCGCGTCCGACGCTTCACGCTTCACCTTTCACGTTTCACGAGGGGCATGATGCAAGCCTTTACCGCACTGACAGGACTCGTTGCCCCATTGGACCGGGCCAATGTCGATACCGATCAAATCATTCCGAAGCAATTTCTGAAGACGATCAAGCGGACCGGGCTCCGCGAAGGCTTGTTTTTCGACTGGCGCAAACAGAAGGACGGCTCACAGGACCCATCGTTCTTTTTGAATCAACCGCGCTTCCAGGGCGCGACCATTCTGTTGACGCGCGATAACTTCGGCTGTGGATCGTCGCGTGAACATGCCCCCTGGGCGCTCCTCGACCAGGGTTTCCGTTGTATCGTCGGGTCGAGCTTCGCCGACATCTTCTACAACAACTGCTTCCAAAATGGGATGTTGCCCGTGGTGTTGAAGGCCGACGAGGTCCTGGCCATGATGAAAGACGTCCTGGCGACGCCCGGATACCAACTGACAGTGGACCTCGAAAGCCAGACGGTGACCACCCCGGACGGCGTCCGCTCACACTTCGAGATCGACCCCTTCAGGAAGGACTGCTTGTATCGAGGTCTCGACGCCATCGGGTTGACCTTGCAACAGGAGACGGCTATTACCTCCTATGAGGCTCGACGACAGACTGAAGCCCCGTGGCTATTCACGGATCTCCGTCAGAATCAAGGGAACGCGTGATGATAAAGCTGTTTGTGCTGTTGCTCTTCTTCATCGGCGCGGCCTATCTGCTCGTCGCCTTCAACTACAGCTATTCCGACGGAAACCGAGCCGGCTATATTCAGAAATTTTCCAACAAGGGATGGGTCTGCAAAACGCACGAAGGAGAACTGGCCATGACGACGGTGCCTGGTGTGGCCCCGACCGTGTGGAGCTTTTCGGTTTCGGACCAGAAAGTGGCGTCGCAACTCTCGCAGATCGTAGGGAAACGGTTAGTCTTGCACTACAAAGAGTATCGCTACATCCCCACCTCGTGCTTTGGGGACACCGCCTACTTTGTCGATCGCGTTGAGGTCGCGGAGTAAACCGCCTTCCGGTCTACTCAAGTCCCACGTGCCCACCTCGTTTCAATCGCCGAAGCTCAATGCGGATCCGCATTCGTGCCCGCGCGCACACACCAGACTTGGACGCTATGGGCCCAATTGATGAAGGTCGCGCCGCCACCCAACCCGAAATGTACGCCCCACGAACCTTTAGGATCCTCGCCAGGTCTCGTTGACGACCAATAGACGGCTGGCCGGATAGCCAGAAATGGATGACCAGATGAAAGGGCCAGGCTCGGAGGGGTAACGGAGGGATCCACCAGACTGGCCAGCTCTTCAAGGGAGGGCAGCCGCCAGCCTTGCTGGCCCCCGACACGTTTCTCCAGGCACATGCGGCGAGCCACCGTCCATCTGACACTTGCCGTATCCGGGGACTTCTCCCAGACCAAGCCGGTTTTTTTATCGAACACCGCGTCGTTCGTGAAGGTCGGCAGGATGACGAACCGCTGCCCCGCCGGCAGAGCGTCGGCTCCATTCTGGATGACGCCCGGCAGATCGTCCGGTATTCCTTGCCCCGCTGACACTTCCGTACTGCCATGGCCTACCAGGATCAGCCCAGCAAGCGTTAGCGCACCCCTCGTCAGGGTGAGAACCCGTCGTCTCATCACGTTCCCTGAGCCCACATAATTCATTCAGGCTAGATCCATTTCTTTATTTTGAAAAATCCTAGCATGGCAATCACGATCGCCGCCATCAGCCCGAGTACCAGCGGGTAGCCCCATTCCCATTTCAGCTCCGGCATGTGCTCGAAGTTCATCCCGTAGATACCGACGATGAAAGTCAGGGGCATGAAAATCGTCGTAATGATCGTCAGGATTTTGATGATCGCATTCGACCGATAGCTGATGCTTGACAAATAGATGTCGAGACCGGATGAAACCATTTCGCGAAGCGTTTCGATGGTATCCACGATTTGAACCACGTGGTCGTACACATCGCGGAAGAATACCTTGGTGGACTCCCGCAAGAAGGGGCAATCTGATCGGGAAAGATTGTTCGCTGCTTCACGGAGTGGCCAGACCGCCCGCCGCAGAAACAGCAACTGCCGCTTGGAAACATGAATCTGATGCAGTGTCTCCGGCGTCGGATCGCTGACCACCAGATCTTGCAGCGTTTCGATCTTTTCGCCCAACACCTCCAAAACCACGAAATAGTGATCGACAATGGCGTCGACCAGCGCATAGAGCAGATAGTCGGCCCCGGACTGCCGCAAGCGTCCTTTCCCCCCACGAAGTCGATCCCGCACCGGCGTGAAAACATCGGCCCCATTTTCCTGAAAAGACAGCACAAAGTTCGACCCGAGGACCAGGCTTACCTGTTCGACGACGATCTCCTGCCGGTCGGTGACCGAGAGCATCTTCATCACGAGAAACAAGCAAGTCTCATAGTCGTCGAGCTTCGGCCGCTGATCGGTGTTGGCAATGTCTTCGAGGAGAAGGGGATGGAGCTGAAACTGCTTCCCGAACGACTCCAGAATGTCCATCTTGTGAACGCCCCCGACATCCACCCACGTGACAGACTCATCGGTCGGTGGTGCCAACCCATCGACCGACGGGTTCGGACGTTCGTCGCAGCGGGTTCCGGCGTAATTGAACGCCGTGATCGTGACCGCCTCCGTTTTTTTCTCGCCGACATGGACCAGGGTACCAGGGGAAAGCCCCGTCTTTCTGGATCGTTTTTTGATCAACTTCATCGATAGAGACCTCGCAGGACCCCCTGCTTGTACGCAGGTTCTCGGCGATGGTCAAGGGGATCGTCGGCGCTGGTCGGCGGATGCCGTTTTTCCTCTTTGCCGATACAGCAAGACCTGCTACTCTTTCCCGTCATCCTTGTGAGGTACGTACCATGGAACAAGAATTGGCCCTGTTGGTCGAAACGATCCGGAAGGCCGGCGCGAAGGTGCGTGAATTGGTTAGGAATGGATTCGAGGTGCACACGAAGCCGGACCGTTCGCCGGTCACGACCGTAGACCTTGAGGTCAACTGCATCCTGCATGAGATGCAGCGCCGGGAGTTTCCACAGGATGGATGGCTCTCGGAAGAGTCTCCCGACGACTCGGCTCGACTCACCAATCGGCGCGTCTGGATTGTGGACCCCATCGACGGCACCAAGGCCTTGGTGAATCGGATACCCGACTTCTGCATCTCTATCGCATTGATTGAACGAGGCGCACCAATCCTCGCCGCGATCCTCAATCCGTCGACCGACGAACTCTTCACTGCGGTGCACGGAGGTGGACTGTTCTTGAACGGCACGCGAGTCAGTCCTTCCCTCGTGCAAGACGGTAATCCCGTCATCATGGTCAGCCCATGGGAGTTACGGAGCGGCCGATGGGCCATGCTTGCCAGGACCACTCAATGCCGCCCCATGTATTCCATCGCCAACGCACTGGCCCTGGTGGCCGCCGGCCGCGTCCAATCCGCCTTGACCATTGAACCGGAAAACGAATGGGATCTCGCAGCCGGAGTCCTGCTCGTCGAAGAAAGCGGCGGCGTCATCAGTGATGCGGACGGGAAACCCTTCGTCTTCAATCAACCGACACCCAAGTTTCGCGGCGTCATCGCTGTCGCCGCCACAGCTGACAAAGGCCTCCACCCCAACCTCCAGACCCACGCCGAACATGCCGGCTCGGAGCCAGAGCGGAAGCGAGCCGCTCCATGATCGTTGCTCTGTTGAGAACCAGTCTGTTGGGTCGAGCTACCGCAGGACGATTTCGATCAGTCAGCCATTTTTGAGGCTGTCCACCCCATCCCATAGCCACATCATTCCCTCGCACGCCCATTCCTGGTTCCCGCCTCCGATACGCGCTCGAAGAATCGCGCTGCAGGCCATGAAAGGCTAGGATGGTGAGACCCTCACTCCAATTCGTTCTCCGGATGAGACACACTGTGGATCTGCCATGGGCGAAACTGACTCTGGCTGGGGTCATAGGGGGACCACGTGAGAGGGCTGATTCACACAGCGGCTCGTTTGGCGAATGGTGCCGATTCGCCGCGGCGGGGCTCCGGCCCCGCAGTTTCCAGGACCGGGCGCAACTTCGCTACATCCCCGAAAACCTTGGTGCTCCGGCTAACATTCACCCCTGTCTTGGCAGATGGAGGGTGAAATCACCGCCCATAGACCCTCGATGTCCCGCAAGGAATATGCTTCCGATCTTTCCTGGACTGAGGTTTCGCATCTGGTCGCACCTCCTTCGTCTTGTCCGAAGACGATGTTCGATAGGTCCTAGGACTTTCGGGTCGACTCCACAGGTCTTTTGGACGCTTGCTATCCCTGTAATCCAAAGTCTAAAATCCAGCCTTCCTTACATATCAAGGTGTTGAAAGGTCAGTTCCATGGATGGTCCTGAGTTACTTCTTGAGTATCTGACCAGATATTTTCCGATTCTGTTTTTTGTGATCCTCGCGCTGACGTTCGGCATATGGTCGCTGGTTATCAGTCGTCTGGTTCAGCCGAAATATCCGGAATCGGAGAAGCTCTCGACCTATGAGTGTGGAGCGGAACCGTTCTCGGATGCTCGGATGCCCTTCCCGGTTCGATATTACATTTTTGCGATGCTGTTCGTGATCTTCGATATCGAGGTCATCTTTCTGTATCCCTGGGCAGTGGTGTTCACCAAGATCGAGCTGATTGGGTTGATTGAAATGCTGATTTTCATCGGATTGTTTTTGGTGGCCTACGTCTATGCTTGGCGGAAGGGAGCCCTGGAATGGGATTAATCCAAATCGGTCGTCATGACAAGGACGGGGCGTCCGACGTCATCATCACGACGATCGAAAAAGTCGTCAACTGGGGCCGTAAGGGATCGCTGTGGCCCATGACGTTCGGCCTGGCCTGCTGCGCGATCGAAATGATCGCCGCAGTCTCATCACGGTACGACATGGACCGCTATGGCGCCGGGGTCTTTCGGGCCTCACCGCGCCAGTCCGATCTGATGATCGTAGCCGGGACCGTCTGCCGGCGCATGGCTCCCGTCATCCGAAAACTGTACGATCAGATGCCCGAACCGAAATATGTCATTGCCATGGGATCTTGCGCGACGTCAGGGAACATCTACGACAGTTATAGTGTTGTCCAAGGTGTCGACCGTTTTGTGCCGGTCGATATTTACGTGCCCGGTTGCCCGCCAACCCCGGAGGCCCTTTTCGACGGCATCCTCAAGCTTCAAGAGCGGATCATGCTGAAACCCGTGTTTCTGAAACAGCCGGATCAGGTGAAGCCCGGACTGAAAGTATAGGTCTAGATCGATGTTATTAACGGAACTGGCCGGCCGACTCCGTGAGGATTTTTCCGCTGCCCTCGTCAAAACCGCCGAGTGGCGCGGGGAGCTTACGGTCACGGTGATGCGAGATCGGCTCCATGAGATCGCACAGTGCCTTCATGACAACCCGGCCATGGACTTCGACTATATCGTGCATGTGAGTTCGGTCGACTGGCCAGACGACGAAGAACGGTTTGAAGTCGTGTACGAGTTCTACTCGATCAGGAAACGTCATCAGATCAGGCTCAAGACCAGGGTGCCGGAGTCGGACTGCATCGTGGATTCTCTGACGGATCTCTGGAAAGGTGCGAATTTTATGGAGCGAGAGGTCTACGACATGATGGGAATCCGCTTCCGGCACCATCCGGATCTTCGCCGAATTCTCCTTCCGGACGATTACACCGAAGGCTATCCCTTGCGAAAAGATTTTCCGCTCCGTGGCAAGGGCTGGCGCGACACATTCGAGTTCCTGGACGAAACGGCTCGGTAGGACAGACGATGGCCTTTGAAGATCAGCGAACAACCGTCTACAAGATCGATCCGGCCCATCCGGAAAGCGAGACCCTTCCGACGCTGCGGACGGAGGAGCTCCTGCTCAATATGGGCCCCCAGCATCCTGCGACCCATGGGGTGCTGAAAGTGATCCTCGAATTGGAAGGGGAACGCCTCGTCAAGTCCACCCCCGTGTTGGGATATTTGCACCGCGGTGTGGAGAAGCTCGCCGAAGACGGCACCTATCACCAATTTATCCCCCATACGGACCGGCTCGATTATGTCTGCGCGATGTACAACAATTTTGCGTACTGCCGCGCGGTCGAAAAACTCATGAATATTACCGTGCCGGACCGTGCAGAGTATCTGCGCACAATTGTGGCGGAGGTTCAACGGATCGTCGGCCATCAGTTTTGGCTCGGTACCCAGGCGCTCGATATCGGAGCCATGACCGTCTTTTTCTATTGTTTCCGCGATCGGGAAATTCTGATGGACTGGTTCGACGAGCTCTGTGGCGCGCGCCTTACCACCAGTTGGTATCGTATCGGCGGAGTCGAGCGGGACTTCACGACCGCGTTGTTCGATAAACTGAAGCAGTTCCTGGACTACTTCCCGCCGAAAATCGACGAGTACATCGTCTTCCTGGAGACAAACCGAATTTGGCTCGGGCGGACCAAGGGCGTGGCCATCATCTCGGCGGAAGACGCCGTGAGTTTCGGCCTAAGCGGGCCGACGCTCCGCGGCTCCGGTGTCGGCTATGACCTCCGTAAAGCCCAGCCCTATTCGGCCTACCCGAAATGCGACTTCAGTGTGCCGCTCGGCAAGAACGGCGACACCTACGATCGGTACTGGATCCGCGTTCAGGAACTCTATGAGAGCGTGAAAATCATCCGGCAATGTCTGGAACAGATACAGGACGGCCCCATTATGGCCGATGTGCCCAGCGTCACGTTGCCGCCGAAGCAACGGGTCTTTACGAATCTGGAATCCATGATCCAGCAATTCAAGCTCTTCTCGCAGGGCTTCGATGCCCCTCGGGGAGAGATCTATTGCGGAACCGAAGCCCACAAGGGGGAGCTGGGGTTCTACATCGTCAGCACGGGCGGCGGAAAACCCTACCGCTTGAAAATTCGCGCTCCCTCGTTCATTCACATGGGCGCATTCGACCATATGTCTAGAGGCTACATGATCTCCGATGCGGTCACGATTTTCGGGACCTACGATATCGTGATGGGGGAGTGCGACCGATGAGAAGGGAATTATGAATGCTGAATGTTCAATGTTGAATGGAGAGACGGCTCTTCAATTCAACATTCATAATTCCCCATTCAACATTGAGGCAATATGGGACTAAAGCCGGCAACGAATCCTGACGTGGAAGCAGCCACGATCGAACTCTCGATCGATGGAAAGTCCGTGACGGCAAAGAGCGGAGTGTCGCTCTACGACGTGATCTCAAGCACGGGCAAGATCATCCCGGCCATGTGTTACCACTATACCTTCGATCCCTTCGGTTCCTGCGGCATGTGCTTGGTCATGCAGGAAGGCAAAAAAGCGCCGGTACGTTCCTGTACCGCCAAAGCGGCGGCCGGCATGATCGTCAGAACCGAGGGAGACGAACTATTTCAAGCCCGGAAGAAAGCAGTGGAAAAGCACCTCTCCGTCCATCCGCTCGACTGCCCGGTCTGCGACGCTGACGGCCATTGCGAACTGCAGGACATGGCCTTCCAACACGGGGTCACGAACCTGGCTAACGCGAAACAGAAATTTATTCCTGAAGATACGCGGAGCCCGGTACTCGATTTCAATATGAATCGCTGCATTGCCTGCGCTGAATGCATCAACGTCTGTAAGGACGTGCTGATGATCGACGCACTCCAGTTCATGAAGAAGGGCGGATTCAATCAAGTCGTGCCGAAGGGAGACCTGGCATTATCCTGCGAGTTCTGCGGAGACTGCCTCGCGGTCTGCCCGGTCGGCGCGATCACGAACAAGTTCTCGAAGTACCTCTACAAGCCGTGGCAGATGAAGAAAACCACGACGACCTGTAACTACTGCGGGGATGGTTGCCAGATGTACCTTGAAACGAAGGACGCTGAAATCGTCCGCGTGACCTCGCCTCTGTCCTGGAAGAATAAATGGGGCGATCGAGCCGAGACGGCCAAGGGGCACGGCGGGCTCTGCGTGCGGGGGCGTTTTGGGTTCGAGTATATCGATAGCGCCGCACGTCTGAAACAACCGCTCCTTCGCAAAGGCAATCAGCTCGTCGAAGTCCCCTGGCTCGAAGCCATGCACCAAGTGGTGGATCGGTTCTCCGAAGTCCGCCGCAAGCACGGACCAGACGCGATTGCCGGCTTGATCACCGCCCGCTGCACCAACGAAGAGCTGTATCTTTTCCAGAAACTCATGCGTGCAGGGTTCGGGACCAACCACCTCGACAGCAGCGCACGCTACGGCCATCTCAACTTCATCCATGCCTCTCGGCAGGCCTTGGGGATTGGGCGGAGTCCGAACGACTGGGAAGACCTGACAAATGCGAAAGCCGTCATACTCATCGGCTCCAACATCACCGAGACCAACCCACTCACGGCCGTGCGCATCAAAGAAGCGATTCGCATCTATCACGCGCAAGTCGTGGTCATCGACTCCGCCGTCACGAACATGGCCAAGCTCGCCTCCCATCCAGTCCTGATCGCGCCTGGAACGGAAGGACTCGTGATCGACGGACTCGTGAAGGCTACCCTGGACTTAGACTTGATCGACGAGGCCAGCGTCAAGAGGCATCCTCTCGCCTTCGAAGCTCTGAAGGCCGCCGTGGCCCATGTCTCGTTGGAGCAGGTGGCGGCCCAAACCGGCATGTCGGTCGAATCGTTGAACGATACTGCGGCGATCTTCGCGGAAGCGCCCCGCTCCATCATTCTCTGCGCTGAAGGCATCGTCCGCCGGGCCGATGGATATCGGAACGTCTTGAAACTGATCGACCTCGCCTGGATCACCGGCAAGTTGGGCCAACCAGGCTGTGGGGTGAATACGGTGACAGAAGAGGTCAACGAACAGGGTGCCGTGGATATGGGTGTCGCGCCGGAATTCTTCCCTGGTCAAGCTTCGTTCAACGATCCGGCCGCTCGTGATCGCTTTGCCAAAGCCTGGGACGTCACGCTTCCGGCAGCCGGCTCTGGCGCAAATCTCGTCGAGATTCTCAAGCGCTGCAGAAGCGGTCAGATCCGTGCACTCTATGTCATCGGAGAAAATCCACTCGCCACGTTACCCGCATCGATGGAGGTCCGCGCTGCGCTGGATCGACTGGAGCTGCTCGTCGTCCAGGACCCGTTCCTCACCGACACGGCGCGTATGGCGCATGCCGTGCTGCCGGCTTGTACCTCTGCGGAAAAGGACGGTACCTTTACCAATCTGGAAGGCCGAGTCTTGCGCGTCCGCGAAGCCATCGATCCGATCGGGGAAAGTTTGCCGGACTGGCACATCATGACGGCGCTGGCCAACGCGCTGGGCTGTCAATGGGGATACGAATCCTCGAACGATATTCAAACCGAGATCATGAAGTTGCTGCCCGGATATTACAACCTCGGTCAGCCGCGCAAGGTTGTGCCGACGGTGGACCGCTATCTCTCCAATGGGTACGCCACCGAAGTGGCGGCGCGCTATCGAGCGACCGTGCCATCCGATTCCAAGCACCTGAGACCCTTCACATTATTGATGGGACAAGTTCTGTATCATTCCGGTAAGCTGTCCACCGAAGCTATCGGACTCATCACGATTGCTCCCAATACTGGGCGGCTCAGGATGAATCCCCAAGATATGGAGCGGCTCGCAGTGGGTGAGGGGACGACGGTACGTCTCACGTCTGACTCCGGCTCGATGCAATTGGCAGTGCAGCCTGATCAATCCATCGCCCCGCAGACGTGCTTCTTCCCTGAGCATTTCAATGAGCCGCCGGTGAAGGACTTGATGTCGGTCCAGGTCGATCCCACGACCGGAGTTCCCACGTTCAAGCAGACCCGCGTCACGATCGAAAAGGCATGAGAGGGGGCAGGAAACGCACATGAGTGTTACTGCACTGACAAAGCAAATCCTTCAGGCCGCCTTGTTCTACGAGATCTGGGATGCCATGAAGGTGACATTTAAGCATATGTTTCACAAGCCCATGACGCTTCAGTATCCACGGGAACAGCGAACGCTTCCCGACACCCACCGGGGAGCACTGGCGCTCTTACGCTATGACGATCACCAGGAACGCTGTGTCGGCTGTGACCTCTGTGAGGCCGCCTGCCCATCCCGATGTATCAAGGTCATCAGCTCAGAAGATCCGGAGCGTCCACTGCAGCGATTTGCCAGTGAGTTTTACATCGACATTACCAAATGCGTCTTTTGCGGGTATTGCGTCGAGGCCTGTCCCGTCAACGCATTGGCAATGACGAAGATGTACGAGTTCTCGACCCACGATAAACGCACCTTGATGTTCGACAAGAAACGCCTATACGAAATCGGCGAGCGGCATCTCGACGATGCGAAGAAATATCTCTATGCGCACAATCAGGAACAGAATGTTGAGGAAAGTCGGGAATATCGGTATTACTTCCCGCAATCGGTACTCAAGCCGACCCAACCACCACCCAAGCATCTGAGCTAAGCAATCGATGGTTTTAGTCTTTTTTGCCTATTTTGCACTGGCCAGTATTGCTGCGGGCGTCTTGACTGTGGCGCTCAGGCACCCGGTGCATTGCGGCCTGGCACTCCTTGCCCTACTGGTCCATGTCTCCGGACTGTTCATTCTCCTCAATGCCGAGTTCCTCTGGGCCGTACAGATCATCGTCTACGCTGGTGCGATTCTCGTCTTGTACCTCTTCGTCCTGATGCTCATGAACTTAAAGACTGACGACCGATATGTGCACTCCTCCTACCTGTACTTTCTGGTTCCGGCAGCGATCGGATCGTTGTATGTGTTGACCCTCCTGCTCCGTTCACCCTTCGGAGGTGAAAAGGGCGATGCGACGACTGTGGCGATACTTCAGGACGGCGATACCCACGCGGTTGGGATCAAGATGTTCAGCGAGTATCTGTTGCAGTTCGAGATTGTTGGTGTGTTCCTGCTGGGCGCTGTCATCGGGGCGATCGTCCTGGCAAAAACGCCGAAATCGGCCAATCGAGAAGGTAAGGCGTAAGGGATTAGGCGTGAAGGGACGAGCGACAGCAGACATGACGAGGGTTCGCGCGCCTCACGCCTCACGCCTCACGCCTCACGGGTCACTATGATTCCTCTCAGCGCATATGTCGCCGTCAGTGCCGTGCTCTTTATCACCGGCTTACTCGGCGTATTGATCAGACGGAACTTCATCATCGTGCTGATGTCTGTCGAGATCATGTTGAACGCGGCGAATATTAACCTCATCGCCTTTTCCCACTACCTGGAATCCATGGCGGGCCAAATGGCGGCTCTCTTTATCATCGCCATCGCCGCCGGGGAAGCGGCGATCGGGCTGGCCATTATCATCGTCGTGTTCCGCGGAAAGATCTCCACGAACGTGGACGAGATGAACTTTTTAAAGTGGTAACGTGACCGATCTGCTCATCAAGCTCATTCCGCTGTTTCCCCTGCTGGCCGTGATCCTCAACGGGTTGCTCGGACGACGGTATTCCCACGAGACGGCGCACCGGCTTGCCTGGGGATCGGTAGGACTGTCGTTTCTCTGCACGATCGCCGTGTTCGTCGACATTCTGCAGACCGGCGAGTCCCATGAAGTCATCGCCTATCAATGGATTTTCGGCGGCGACCTTACCGTCAATCTCGCCTATCTCGTCGATCCTCTTACGTGCATCATGTTGCTCGTCGTCACGGGAGTCGGGCTCCTAATCCACATCTACTCCGTCGGCTACATGCATGGGGAAAGCGGGTTCACGCGATTCTTCACCTACATGAACCTCTTCATGGTCTCCATGTTGCTTCTCGTCATGGGGAACAACTATGTGGTGCTCTTCATCGGTTGGGAAGGGGTGGGACTCTGTTCCTATCTGCTGATCGGCTACTACTACGAGAAGGTCTCTGCTGCGAAGGCCGCCTCGAAAGCCTTTGTGGTGAACCGCATCGGCGACGCGGGCTTCTTGTTGGCCATCTTCCTGATCTTCGTCAATTTCAAGACGCTCGATTATACGAAAGTGTTTGCTCAGGTCGGCCAACTCTCGCCGGAGATGGCCACGGCGATCGCGCTCTGTCTCTTGATCGGAGCCGTCGGCAAATCAGCCCAACTCCCTCTCTACACCTGGCTCCCGGACGCGATGGAAGGTCCGACACCGGTGAGCGCCCTGATCCATGCTGCCACGATGGTGACGGCCGGTGTCTACATGATCGTGCGGAACCATGCCATTTTCGATTTGTCGCCGACGGTGATGACGATCGTCGCCGTCATCGGCGGACTGACCGCGTTATTTGCCGCCACCATCGGCCTCGTCCAAACGGATATCAAGCGCGTCTTGGCCTATTCGACGGTGAGCCAGCTCGGGTACATGTTTCTCGGGTGCGGGATCGGGGCCTATACGGCCGCCACCTTTCATCTCATGACCCATGCCTTCTTCAAGGCGCTCTTGTTCCTCACCGCCGGATCGGTGATCCATGCGCTCTCAGGTGAACAAGACATTCGAAAGATGGGCGGCCTCAGCTCGAAGATCCCATGGACCCATCGACTATTTTTAATCGGCACGGTCGCAATTGCGGGCATCCCGCCGCTGGCAGGCTTCTGGAGCAAAGACGAAATCCTTGCCCATGCCTTCACGCAGCACCACTATCTGCTGTATGCCATGGCTGCCGTCGGCGCGCTCTTGACCTCCTTCTACATGTTCCGCCTGCTGTATCTGACGTTTTATGGCGCGTCTCGTATGGACCATCATACGGAGCAACATGTCCATGAGTCCCCGATGGTCATGATTGGGCCGCTCATGGTGTTAGGTGTGTTGTCCATTCTCGGTGGGTTCCTGGGGTTTCCCCCTGAACATGGCTGGCTCCATCGATTCCTCGCACCGGTCGCAGGCCTGGGAGGAGAACATGAGGTGAGCACCGGACTCGTACTGATGCTCATGATGATTGCCACAGGCATTGCGTTGCTGGGCTGGGCCCTCGCGCACTACTTTTATAGCGTGAATCTCTCGGCGCCGGATCGCTTGGCCGCAAAGTTTCAGGCGGGCTACAAGATCTTACTCAACAAGTACTACGTCGATGAACTCTATGACTTGGTATGGGTGGAGCCGACCAAGCAGTTGGGACGCCTGCTCGATTGGTTCGACCGCACCGTGATCGATGGTCTCGTGCACGGCGTCGCACGGCTGGCCGACTTGGCCGCGGCCGGCTCGACATGGGCGGAGAAGTACCTGATCTACGGCGGCCTCAATGTGATCGGATACGGCAACCATCTCGCCGCCCGCCAATGGCGGCAACTGCAGAGCGGGATGGTCCACCATTATGCCGCCGTTATTGTGGCAGGGATTTTCCTGCTGGCCGTCATTGTTCAGCTCATCATGCAACTGTAACATACTGAAATGTTAGAAGAACTGGCATCAACATTTCCGATCCTCACCTGTATTTTGTTTCTCCCCGTCATCGGGGCCGTCGTCCTGTGGCTATTCGATGACGAGGATATGGTGCGGACCTCCGCCTTGGCGATAGCACTCATGGAGCTGGCCCTCTGCGTATTCGTGCTTTGGCGATTCATTCCGGAATCTGCCGCCATGCAGTTTTCCGAACACGTGCCGTGGATTCCCGCCCTTGGGGTCAGCTACCACCTTGCGGTGGATGGGATCAGTGTCCTCTTCGTCGGACTCACCGCCTTCCTCGCGGTCCTGATCATCATCTATTCATGGGACACTGTCCGCCATCAAGTGAAGCTCTACATGATGGCGCTCCTCGCCCTCGAGACGACCACGATGGGGGTCTTCGTCTCGATCGACTTGATCCTCTTTTTCGTCTTTTGGGAACTCATGCTCATCCCCAGTTATTTTCTGATCAAGCTCTGGGGGGGAGGAGCGGAGCGGCACCACGCCGCGTTGAAATTCGTGCTCTATACGTTGCTTGGCAGCGTCTTCATGTTGGTGGGCATCGTCCTCCTGGACATCAATTATCACCAGTGGGCGACGCTGCGCCATCTGGAACCGACCTACTCGTTTGACCTATTGGAACTGCTGTCCGTTCCGATCCCGCTCAGCCAACAAATCCTCATTTTCTGGCTGTTGTTTCTCGGATTCGCCTTCAAGGCGCCGGTGTTTCCCTTCCACACGTGGCTTCCAGACGCATTGCTCGAAGGGCCGATCGGCATGGCGGTGGTGCTGGCAGGGCTGAAGCTCGGGACGTTCGGTTTCCTCCGATTCAGCATTCCATTGCTCCCGGACGCATCGAAAAGCCACACCGTCGTCTCGATCGTCATGGCTCTGGGGCTGGCGGCGATTCTCTATGGGGCGATTATGGCGCTGGTCCAGCAAGATTTTCGCCGGCTCCTCGCGTTCAGCAGCATCAGTCACCTTGGGTTTGTGGTGATCGGCCTGTTCGCTCTCAACTTTCAGGGGCTTCAAGGGAGCCTGCTCACCATGATCAACTTGGGATTCAGCACGGCAGGATTATTCTTTATCGCGGGCTTTCTCTACTCACGACAACAGAACACCCAATTGGGCTCATTCGGCGGCATGGCCAAACAGACCCCCGTGCTTGCAAGTTTTTTCTTGTTCATTGGGCTGGCGTCGATCGGCTTGCCTGGCACCAGCGGTTTCGTCGGTGAGTTTCTCATCCTCCTGGGAACGTTCAAGGCCAATTGGCTGTACGGTGGGATTGCGGTCACCGGCGTCATCTTCGGCGCGGCCTATTTTCTCTGGTACTACGAGCGGTCGATGCTGGGTCCGCTCGGCAAGGCCGTGAAGGCCTCCATCAGCGATCTGCATCCCCGCGAAATATTTATCGCGACGGCCTTGTCGGTGATGATCCTCTGGATCGGCCTCTATCCCGCGCCCTTCTTGAGAATGATGAACGGATCGGTGCAGGCATTGGTGGATCGACTGGAACGGGGAACCGTGGCGTCGATCGAGCCCAAACAGTCGGTAAGGGTGGATTAAATCGTATGGCCGACCCACTGCTCTACATCCTGTTTGCTCCATTCGTGGGCGCCATCGCCCTGATCTTCGTCTCCAACCGGCAAGCGATGCTGGTGCGAGGGATTGCGGCGGGATCGGCCCTTGTCTCCTTGCTCGCCTCGCTCTACCTGTTCTACGCCTACGATCACGTAAAGGGGGGCTTCCAATTCGTCCAGCGATTCGAATGGTCCCGCCAACTGGGCATCTCGCTCCACCTCGGAGTAGATGGGATCGGCACCCCGCTGGTGTTGGCGTCGAGCATCTTGTTGTTCGCGGGAATTTTCGTGTCTTGGCATATCAAAGATCGGATGAAAGAATTCTATATCTGGTTACTCATCCTCGCGGCCGCCACGATCGGCGTGTTCATGTCGTTGGACCTGTTCTTCCTCTTCTTCTTCTATGAAATGTCCGTCATCCCTATGTATCTCTTATTGGGCATGTGGGGCAGCCACACGAAAACGTACAACGAGATGACGGATCCGGCAGGCCTCAAACTGCGTGATTCAGTCGGGTTCATCTTCAACTTCGGGTCCAACAGTAAAGAATACGCCGCGATGAAGCTGGTGCTCTTCCTCTCGGCCTTTGCCGTCGCAGCCTTAATGGGTATTTTGCTGATTTATAAGTATTCGGGGCTCAATACCTTCGACATTCTGGTGCTGCGCGAACAGGCTCACTTGATGAACATTCCAGTCTTGGGCACGACATTGGACAAGATCATTTGGATTCTGATCTTTTTCGGCTTTGCCTCGATTGCGCCGTTGTGGCCGCTGCACTCCTGGTCCCCTGTCGGCCATGCAGCTGCGCCGGCCGCCACGAGTATGTTGCACGCCGGCGTGCTGATGAAGCTCGGCCATTTTTCCATCATCCGGGTGGCCTTCGAGATTCTGCCGGAGACGACGAGAGAGCTCATGCCCATCGCGGCGGTGCTCTGCATGTTCAGTATCGTGTACGGTGGGTTGGTGGCGTTCTACGCCAAGGACACCAAGTACGTCATCGGCTATTCCAGTTCCAGCCACATGGGGTATGTCTTCTTAGGCATGGCCGCCCTGGACTACATCAGCTTGACCGGCGCGGTGATGTATATGTTCGCCCACGCGATGGCCACGGGCATGCTCTTTGCCATGGCCGGCTGGGTGTACGATCAGACGCACTCCCGCGACATCCCCTCGCTCGGCGGGCTCTCAAATCGCATGCCGTTCATTTCCGGCTGTTTCGTCATTGCCTGCATGGCCTCGATCGGCGTGCCCGGCACGGTGAATTTCATCGCCGAAGTCATGATCATCGTCGGTAGTTGGAACAAGTATCCGCTCCAAGTCATTGTAGCCGTGGTCGGCATTGTCTTGACCTTTGCCTACTTGTTCAAGATGATGCGTGGGCTTTTCTTCGGACCGATGGATCAGAAGTACAGTCACGCGCACGATGCCGTCTCTTTCGCCGATCGTCTTCCGCTCTTGATCATGATCACGGTCAGCGTCGGGTTCTTTTTCTTTCCCATGCACCTCTACAACGTGGTGCGGTCGGGCGTCGATCCCTTGATTGCGAAGATCATTCGTGTCGTGCCGGTCGCCTCTCAAGATCGTGAAACGTTACGCGTGAAACGTGAAGCGCAAACCGGCGGTGTGCCGAACCGACCGCAGGACGTTTCCGATCACGCGTCACGCGATACGCTTCACGCTTCACGAGGCAAAGAATGACCTTTGTACTTCCGATGTCTCCCTCCGATCTCCTGCTGTTCTTGCCGGAAATCCTGATTACGTCCTGGCTCTGTTTTATCCTGATCATCGACTTCTCGTTCCCTCGGCTGCCAAACGAGCAATTGGCCTATTTCAGCATCGCCGGGCTCGTCGGTACCCTCGGTTGTCTGGCCTGGTTCGATTTCGCCGGGATCACCGGGGCTCTCTTCGGGAACATGTTTGTCCTCGACCGGATGGCGCTGTTCTTCAAAATGCTGATCGTCGGATCGGCGATCCTCATCATTTTGCTCTCCATCGATTACATTCATCGATTCAAGGTCTTCCGTGGAGAATATTATTTCTTGATCGTGATGGCGACCCTCGGGATGATGTTCATGGCTTCGGCGAACGACCTGCTGTCGCTCTTCATCACCCTGGAATTTTCCTCCCTCGGCTTCTATGCTCTCATCGCCTATCTCCGTGAGGACATGGCCTCGAACGAAGCGGGTATCAAGTTTTTCATCCTGGGCATTTTCGCCGCCGCGCTCCTCGCCTATGGCATCAGCTTGGTCTATGGAGAAACAGGCAAGCTGGTGTTTTCCGACATGAACATGGCGCAAGCCACACCGGGTTTGGCCATCGGCTTCCTGCTGATTTTCGCCGCATTAGGATTCAAGATCGGCGCGGTGCCCTTTCACTCGTGGATTCCAGACACCTACCAGGGTGCACCGACGCCGGTGACGGCATTCCTCTCGATCGCACCGAAGGTCGCGGCGCTTGCCATTCTCCTGAGAATGTTCCTCGTCTCCTTGGCGACCTTTAAGCCGACCTGGGTCTTCCTACTTGTTGCCGTCTCTGTCTTATCCATGACGTACGGCAACATCGTGGCCATCGCCCAAAAGAATATCAAACGGCTCTTGGCCTATTCCGGCATTGCCCAGATCGGCAACGTGCTGATCGGTCTTGCAACCGGTACGAAGATGGGCAGCGACGCGATGCTGTTCTACCTCCTGACCTATCTGTTTGCCAATCTCGGTGCCTTTGCCATCGTCATCGCCGTCAGCGAAGCCATCGGCAGCGATGACATCGACGACTATAGCGGCATGGGCCGCCGGTCGCCTTTTCTTGCCTTTTCAATGCTGATCTTCCTCTTGTCGTTGGCCGGGGTGCCCCCGCTTGCCGGCTTCATCGGCAAACTCTACATCTTTATTGCGGCCATCAAGGAAGGGCTCTATGTGCTCATCACTGTCGGGCTCATCAACATCGTTATTTCCATGTACTACTACCTCATCGTCGTGAAGAAGATGTATGTCAACGAACCCCGCGACCGATCACCGCTTAAAATTTCTGGCCCGGTCAAAGCCGTCGTCTACATCTGTCTCGCCGGCACCCTCGCGATCGGCATCTATCCGCAACCAGTCACCGACTGGGTTGTCGCGGCCATCATGGCATTTTCACATGTGGCTGAACCGACCGCATTCCTTCCCATTCCTCCTTCCGTCATCCCCTTCGGTGGCTGACCGCCATCGATTCATGACGCTGTGACGCAACGCGCACACAGACGTAAATCCGTGATGGGCCTTCGACAGCCTAGTCCGGAGGCATACTCGTACAACATGTCGAAGGGTTGAGTAACGAGACCGCTCTCCCTGGAGGTGTCCCCCAGCGTCCAACGAACCTTCTACCGAGATATTGCTTGCAGGGGGTCCCAGAGGAGGGTACAGTTTCTACGATGCTGGTTTATATCACCATGTATTCGCGCGCGTGAACGATGGAATCTCTCACGCAAGAATGCGCAGCTCCACATCCACCAGTTCGATCGGAACCAGTTCCCGACAACAGTCCGACACCGGCTCCCAAGACCGGTTGGCTCATGGAGTGGTTCACCCATTGGTCGATCGAACGACGCGTCTTAGGGGGATTTGGGCTCGTCTTTGTCGGCATTGTGGTGATCAGCGTCATCTCCTACCGCAACACCACTGTTTTGATCGAGAACAGCCGGCTCGATAGCAAAAGTCATGAATTGGTCCAGCTACTCGGCTCCGTCGAGGAGGCGCTAGGCGCTGCTGAAAGCGGCCATCGGCGCTATCTCGTCACTGGCGACGAGTCCTACCTCATATCCTACCGGACCGTGGTCGAACGAATGCCCGAATCCCTACGGTATCTCAGCGGCCTCACGAACGAGGGGGGCCAACAACAGGACCGCGTGGCGATACTCGAACGGCTCATCGCGAGGCAATTGGAAGCAGAGGCGAGGGCCATCGCTCAACGCAAAAAGCATGGGTATGAAGGCGTTCGGCACCTGGCACTCTCCGGAGCGGCAAAAAACGAGATCGAGGGAATCCATCGCCTGACTGCCGAGCTCAACGCAGCTGAGCAACGAGCCCTTCAGGCTCGTGTGGCACAATCCGCTGGAAGCACAAAAAATACGATCGCCTTGCTCGGGCTCGGCGCGTTCTTACAGCTGGCTCTCTTGGCCTCTGTCTACGTGCTCATCCATCACGATGTCACCGAGCGACGCCGCGTGGCTACAGAGTTGCAGAGCCGGGGCGAGCTACTCCTGGCCGCCAATAAAGAATTGGAAGCGTTCAGCTATTCCGTGTCGCATGATCTGCGCGCCCCACTCCGACATATCGACGGATATGCGGCTCTGTTGTCCAAGGCAGCCGGTGACGCGCTCAATGATAAAGCGCGCCACTATCTCCACACGATTTCGAGCTCCGCGAAGCAGATGGGGCACCTGATCGACGATCTGCTCGTTTTTTCCCGTATGGGCCGCCAGGACATGCTTCACACAACGGTCAGCTTGGACCAACTCATCAAGACCGTCCTTCACGATTTACGTCTTGACTTGCAAGGGCGGGCGATCTCCTGGACAATGCATCCATTGCCCAATGTGTCGGGAGATCCGGCCATGTTGCGCCAAGTGTTCATCAATCTGGTCTCCAATGCGATCAAGTTCACCGCAACCAGGCCTGAAGCCAAGATCGAAATCGGTGTGGCCGAAGAAAGCTCCAGTGACGTTGAGATCTTCGTGCGCGATAATGGAGTAGGATTCGACATGCAGTATGTCAATAAGTTATTCGGTGTGTTTCAACGCCTCCATCGAAACGACGAGTTTGAAGGCACCGGCATCGGTCTCGCCAACGTACGTCGAATCATCCATCGGCATGGTGGACGGACCTGGGCCGAAGGCGCAGTGGGCCAAGGAGCCACCTTCTACTTTTCGCTCCCGCTTGCGAGGTCTCTCTGATGACGACGGTGAAGCCCATCCTGCTGGCTGAAGATAACCCGCGGGACGCTGAGCTGGCGCTGGCCGCTATGGAAGAGCACCACATCGCCGATCAAGTGGTGGTCTGCCGTGACGGAGCCGAAGTCCTCGACTACCTCTATTGCCGTGGAATCTATGCCTCCAGGCAGCAGGGTAATCCCGTCGTCGTGTTTCTGGATCTCAAGATGCCCAAAGTCGATGGGCTCGAAGTCTTGAGAACGATTAAGAACGACGAGAAACTGAGACCGATTCCCGTCGTCATGCTGACGTCCTCGCGCGAAGAGCGCGATTTGGCCCAATGCTATGCGTCGGGTGCCAATGCCTATGTGGTGAAGCCGGTTGAGTTTCAGCAGTTCATTCGGGCCGTGAAAGAACTGAGTGTGTTTTGGGGTACGGTCAACGAACCCCCGCCCGAAGGTTCTGGCCAGACCCAGTAATCTCTCGCCAAAGGATCTGTGAACACTCCGCTCCACCTACTCCACCTCGAGGACGATCCGCTCGACGCGGAACTCATTTCGCTCACATTAGTAGAGGGCAATATTTCCTGTCGATCGCAACTCGTCGATACCCGTCAGGCATTTGTGGCGGCCCTCAAAGAAGGCCGGAAGGATCTTATCCTGGCGGACTATTCGATTCCGGGATTCGACGGGATGACGGCGCTCACCTTGGCACGTCAGTATTGTCCTGACGTGCCCTTTCTTTTTGTCTCGGGCACCATCGGAGAGGAATTGGCCATCGACGCCATGCATCAAGGCGCGACGGACTATGTGCTCAAGCAACGGCTTGGGCGTCTGGTGCCATCGGTCCAGCGCGCCTTACGTGAACTCAACGAACGCGCCGAACGGAAACGGGCGGAAGAAGCCCTTCGGCAGACCGAGAAACAGCTTCGGCAGTCCCAGAAGATGGAAGCCGTAGGTCGGTTGGCCGGAGGAATCGCGCATGACTTCAATAATCTCCTGACCGTCATCATGGGCTACAGCGAAGTCCTCTCGGCGGAGCTCGGTCCTCAACATCCCCTTCATGAAGCGGTCCGTGAAACACGGAAGGCCGGAGAACGGGCTGCGACGCTGGTCCGACAACTACTCGCCTTCAGTAGGAAACAACCCTTGGACCAGAAAGTTCTCTGCATCAATGACGCCGTCACGAGTCTGGTCAGTCTGCTGCGTCGTCTCATCGGCGAGAATATCCAGCTCGTCTGCACCCTCGACCCGGCGAATGGGCGGCTGTGTGGCGACCAATCCCAGCTTGAACAGATCCTGGTCAATCTCGTCATCAATGCGCGGGATGCCATGCCGAACGGCGGAACGCTCACGATCGAAACGGCGCGGGTCGAACTCACCCGCAGTCCGGTGTATCAAGTTATCCCGTTACGGCCAGGCCCCTATGTCCGATTGGCCGTCAGCGATACGGGCTGTGGTATGGATCACAAGACACAATCTCATATTTTCGAACCGTTCTTCACCACGAAAGGGGAAGAAAAGGGCAGCGGTTTGGGCCTCTCCACGGTATTTGGGATTGTCACGCAATGCGGCGGCGCCATCGACGTCACCAGTCGAGTGGGTCGGGGCACACGCTTTGACTTGTATTTCCCGAGCGTTGAGTCCGACATTCTTGCTACGATGCCGGCTGAGCCGTTGGGGCAGACTCAGAAGGGTACGGAAACGATTTTGTTGGTGGAAGACGAATCGAGCGTACGGATGCTCATGCGGGACGAACTGCGGAAGTTGGGCTATCGGGTTCTGGAAGCCAAGAACGGGGTTGAAGCCTGCTTACTGGCGACACAACAAGCAGGATCGATTCAGCTTCTTGTGACCGACGTCGTCATGCCCGGCATGGGTGGACGGGAACTGGCGCAGCGTCTCTCTGTGATCAATCCGGATTTACGAGCCCTGTTTATATCTGGGTATATGAACGACGTCGGCCTCATCGCTGGACAAGAAGAGGGCACGAGTCGTCTGTTACAAAAGCCCTTCACTCCAGAAGTGCTCGCTCAGGCAGTCCGGAATTTGCTCGATACCGACGCCCTCCTTCCTTGAAGGATTTGACGCTCCTGATCGGTGCTCTCTATACTCACTGCTGGGAGACGTATGGTACGGGACGATAGCTACTGCCGGTCTGTTTCTTTCTTCCGCGTGGCTCTGTGCCTCCTGGGTCTCGCTGTCGCGTTGTTCAGCTGGCCCTCGACGACGAGGGCTCAGACCCTCACCGGCGATCGACTCGGAGACGGTTTATCCATTTCAGTCTGGGACCCTCATGCGCAGTGCCCCGACGTCGCGCCATTGGTCGCCGTCGAGATCGACCCCGAGCGCTATCGCTTCACGGTGCATTACTACCAGCAAGAGGGCTTTTCTGAGCCGCTCAATATTCGCCAATGGCAAGAACGAACCGGACACGATCTGGTATTCAATGCCGGGCTTTTTCGTGAGAACTATGCGTATCTCGGTCTGCTCTATGGAAATGGCCGTTCGCTGGGGGGCAAGCGCCATGCGACCTGGCTCGGGCTGTTTGCCGCAGAGCCGGCGGCGGATCGTACGCAACGCGCGCGGGTGTTGGACTTAACCTTCGACAGTTTCGATGAACGTCAGCCTCCCTATCGAGAGGTGGCGCAATCGCTCATGCTCCTCGACCGGACCGGAAAAGTCCGTGTGCGCCAAACCGGGAAACGCGCCCAGCAGACCCTCGTCGCCGAGGGAGAGAATGGGCATCTTCTCGTGTTGAAGACCACTGAAGCGGTGTCACTCTATTCCCTGGGAGCCTGTCTGCGGGACGCCTTTCCCTCTCTACGCCAAGTCATGGCCATGGATGGAGGGTCCTCTTCAGACGTCGCGGTCGGCCCTTTGCTCCGACAGGCCACGTCGGAGAAGGCCGGTGTACACAGCTGGATTCCCTTATTAGAAGACAGCATTGTGGCCCATATCGGGCTACCGGCAGTGATTGGAGTCAGCCCGCGCCGGGAGCAAGCCGGCTCCAAGACCGTGAAGAAATGAACGTATCGAGAGGTGACTGGATTAACGGCGCTCCGATTCAACCGGAAAGCCTGCCGCAAGCCAGGCATTCATGCTGCCGGTGACGTTGTAGACATGACGATAGCCCAAATCGGCCAGTGTTTCTGCCGCGATGTTGCTTCGATGGCCGGACTGGCAATAGACCACCAGATGATCGTCCAGCTGGGCTCCGATGTCCCGATGCCGAGCCTGAATGGCTCTAAAGTCGATGTTCAGATCAGTTCCGGGAATGAATCCTGCCGCATGCTCTTCTGCAGATCGGACATCGATCAAAATAAAACCCTTCTGCGGCATTGCAGGAGCCTTGGTCAATCCAGCACGCAACTGCTGGACGGTGAGCAAATAGGAATGATGCGCTGACACACCGCCGATCGAGAGTGCAGACAGCAGCAACAGACCGACAACCGTGATGGCAATGCGCGTGGTCATCGTTGGCCTCCTCGCAACAGGCAGAGTGGAAAATCGTTCGTCTGGGATCACGCTCATGAATATCTATGATAGAAAATGCGAGAAGATCCGGTCAAGCCTCGCCGTCCTCCTTGTCCTCACTTTGGCCGGTTGTGGCGAAGGGGCAAAATTGCTTCAGGAACGGGAAGACGGAGGCATCGTCGCATATCCCTTCACGGGAGAGCAGGGAGAGATGCTCTCCTCTTTTCGCACAGACGCCCTTGCATTGATGAAGGAGAAATGCGGTGGACCCTATACCATTGTGCGCGAGGGGGAAACGAAAGGGCGAACTCGCATAGTCAGCCCTGTGCCAGGCTCAGAGGAAACCGTGCGGGAGCGCCGGTGGGGCATTCAATTTCAGTGTAAATAGGAGATCGCCAACAACCGACAAGCTGTTCAAGAATTTCGTCCAGCAAGGCCGCAGCGAGTGAAGAGCCGAGGCGTACCCTCTGGGGCGCACGGTGCGACGAATAAGGAGCGCCACGTCTGTGCGCGCCGCCGAGTGGTGAGGCGGCCGGGTCCCCGTTGAGGGTCTAAACGATGCGAGAACGCCGCCGGCGGATTTTTTCAACAGCGTGCTAAGAGTGGGTCGGTTGCGCACTCGTCAAGTCGTCGATGGTCAGTAGGCTGACAAGTGCGAGTCCCTCAGTTTCAACCTTGCGCCGCCCATCCTGCTCCTTCCGGTCCACAATGACCAAAGCATGAGTGACAGTGAGGCCCGCTCCCCTTGCCGCTGCGACGGCTTTGAGCAGCGAACCCCCGCTCGTGAGCACATCATCGACGATCACGGCTCGATCCCCTGGTTGGAACGATCCTTCAATGAGTTTTCCGAGCCCATGATCCTTCGCCTGCTTCCGCACCACGAAGGTCCGCCACGTTCGCGTTGGCTGGGCCACGAACGCAAAGTCCGAGATACTGGTGGCGATAGAAATCGCGCCGATTTCCAGTCCGCCGAGACAGTCGAATTCGACCGTCCGCAACGATTCGTACGCCAGGTTGGCGACAAGACGGCGCGATCCTGGATGGGCCATCAACGACCGGCAATCGACATAGAAGGGACTCTTCAATCCGGACGCGAGGGTGAACCCTGTCCCAGAGTCCCACTTGAACGACTGCGTCTCATGAAAGGCGTTCGCTAATTTAGCTTTGAGGGACAGCATTCCAGTCTCGATCTTTCCTTACCGTCAGGCCGCCCATTGTATACTCGGCTAGGATAAAAAAGAATCCTTCCGTCGTGAATTCATTCCACTCCGTTTCCGCACAGATCCAATCCGCGATCCCGCTCAGGAAAATCGTTTCACCTGCTCCGTCAACGTATCGGCAACAAGCTTCAGGTCGAACGGCCAGACGTAACGGAGTTCAACCCGGGATACTGTGGCCGCAGATGATCGAGGATTTCAGGAATCTCAACCTCCGAGTGAGAACCGCCGGGCGTAAATATCGTCGTGGCCACGGTAATGTGGGTGGCCCCTTTCTCGATCAATTCCTCCACCGACTCTTCCAGAGTCGGGGCACAGAACTCGTTGTAGGCCACGGCAAAGAGCAGGTCCCCTCGCCCGCATGATTCATGACGGTTCGTCGCCCTTCGACAAAGCTCAGGACGTCCCGAGCACAGTCGAGGGACGACATCGCCAGGAAAACGCGTTCCTCGTGAAGCGTCCCTCGACAGGCTCGGGACGTCCTGAGCCCGTCGAAGGGCGTATCTCGTGTAAGTGTTTCGAGTTTCATGTTTCTGGTTTCAAGTTGTGTGAGTCGGATTGGTGAAATTCAGAGGTCGAACTTGAAACGTGGAACCTGAAACTAGAAACTCTACTTCCGGACGAACGACGCTTCACGCCCAAGAGCAGCGGATCGGCGATTGCAGCAGAAGTGTTCATGAATAATGCTGGTTAGAGCGCTCCGGGTCGAGCACGCGATGTATGGAACCGGTGATCCGATTGAAGGGAGGACCTCAGGGCTTGTAATCCGTGTGTTCGGAGGGTTTACCCCCATGTGAGAACTGATGTATGAACGCGATCACCTGCCAGATCTGCTCTTCTGTGAGATACGACTTCCAGGCCTTCATGGTTGTCTTTGGAACTCCTTCCGCCACTCGCCAGAACCAGTAGCTGTCTGAAAAACGGCGGGTGTTTTTCTGGTCACGAAGCCCTCCTCCACTTTTTACCGGTTGACCGTCCTTATGGCAACTGCGGCAGCCCTCCGTGGAGTAAATCTGCCTTCCCTCCTCGACGATCTTAAGATCCGTCCACCAGCCAGCCGGCATATGTTTGTCGGCATATTCGGTCGGAACCGGACTCAATCGCATTGGTTCCCCATGGGAAGCCATCTCTTGATTCTTCGCACAGCGGAACCCGCTGTTGAAGTTCCGGTACGACGGTGACTCATAGCTGGGGGATAACGGTAGGTTGAAGTCCCGGTGCGTGGATCGCAGGTGTTCCGGCGCAAGGTCCCACGAGCCGCCCCGCAACACTCTGTATTTACCATTTTCCGGCCCCTTCGGGTTCTGTTCTGGGCTGGTCGTGTAATAGTCCTGGTCATACCAGTCGCTCACCCATTCCCAGACATTCCCCGCCAGATCATAGATCCCATAGGGGCTCTTGCCGTCTTTCAATTGCCCCACCGGCACCAGCGCGGTATGGTTGTTCCACTTTTCCTTTCCATAGTTCGCCCGGAGCGGATCGGGGGGTTCATTGCCCCAGGGATAGATACGCCCATCCGTCCCCCGGGCCGCCTTCTCCCATTCCGCTTCCGTCGGCAACCGCTTGCCGGCCCACTCGCAATAGGTACTCGCATCCGACCAGTCGACATTCACGACTGGGCGCTTCTGATGGAGCGGCTGGTCCATGGTTGTCCACATCGGCGGCCCGTTCACGCCCCTGGCCTCCAAAAACTTCGCATACTGCCCGACCGTCACTTCATACTTGTCGAGGTAATAGGCATCGAGAGAGACCTGATGGACGGGCTTTTCATCGTCACTACCGTCGTTGTTCCCCATAGTAAACTCGCCCGCCGGCACGAGTACCATCGGTGCCCCATCTTTACCGGTGATCTCCTGCTGCGCTTGCGCCTGGCCTGCGGCCCATGCAACGAACGGTAAGGCCATCAGCACGCCGAGCACACATAACCACACCTGCCCTCTCTGTTTCACTCTCATGTTTCTGCGCCTTTCCGATTACCCATCGGTCCCCCACCATAAACCGAGTACGGTCAGCCTTAACACCTCATGCGCCCCGTCGCTTGTCCCTTTGGTTACATCGGCAGTCTTTCATCCCGTGAACATGGGGATAAATCACTGCAATCGGCTCGAAGATATCACGTTCCCAGAATCCTGTTCAGGAAAAACGCGTTACCTGTTCCGCCAAGGTATTCGCGACAAGCTTCAGATCGAAGGGCCAGGCGTAACGGAGTTCGACCTCGGGATACTGCGGCCGCAGATGGTCGAGGATTTCTGGAATCTCAACCTCTGAATGAGAACCGCCCGGCGTAAACATCGTCGTGGCCACGGTAATGTGGGTTGCCCCTTTCTTGATCAGATCCTCCACCGATTCTTCCAAGGTTGGTGCACAGAATTCATTGTAGGCCACGGCAAAGAGCACGTCCCCCAGGTTGGCCCGCAACTCCGCAGCCACCGCCTCAAGTCCCGATTGATAGGGGTCCGTTTCCGGCGTCCTCGGCCACTGGCGAATTCTTGTGTCTAGCTCATGTTCCTCTGCCGACATCGGCGTGCCTGCCGCTCGCCGCTGCCCCTCCAACCGTTTCAGTTTTGTGACGAGTTCAGACGGGCATCCCTTGGGAATACCGCCGTGTCCAACTAGAATCACTCCGCGTGTCATGGTCGCCATCTCATCGCTCTCCTTGTTGTTATTCTCATCCGTTCTCACTCACTTTGAATCCGTCGTTGCCTCTAGATATTCCTGTAAATTGGTCTTACCGTAGCGACTGCCCGGGTACACTCTTCGAATAAATGCTGCCACCAGAGCCATCACCTTTTTTACCGCGGGAGTCTTTTCGGGATCTGTAGCAGGCAAGAGGCGCACAGTGATGGCCTTTTCGTGCAGCTTGAGCTGGACAAAGAAGGTACACGCAACCCCGTTTTCGATCGCAACCGACTCCAGCAGCGCATCTTTGCCGTTCCGTGCGAGAAAGAACTCCTGGACCTTGAGAATCTCGGTCCCCACCCGCTGAACGATCGGCGTGAAGGCTTGATATATGCTCTGTAAGTCTCCGGCTTCCTCTATGACAACATGTGGCATGGTTCTTCCTTTCTACACATGATTGCGTAACATGAGTTCCTTCGGATGCGGATTGAGATAGACCTGATCACGAATGTAGTCAACTTCATAAGTCTGGACGTAGTGCTTGATCAGCGTGAGAGGAACGATCAAGGGCGTGAGTCCCTGATGATAATCACCGATGACGACAAGCAACTCCGCTTTCTCCTTAGCGCCGAGCCGCTCCTTGAAATACCCTAGAATGTGTTGGAGTACGTTCACATGTTTGCGCACCGTCGCTTTCACGGCCAACGCTTTCATGAACAGTTCGCCATACTGGTACGCGAGTTCCTTGGGATGGTGCTGCTGAGCCTGACCGACCAGCCGGCCAAGCGCCTCGTTTTGCTGCGGGCTATGGGCTAACAGTAAATATTTGTGGATGGTGTGGAACTGAACCAGGGCTTGCCTCGTGACTCCGCTCTGCACGAGATCCTGCCAGCGGCGGTAACAGAAGACCCGCTCGATAAAATTTTCCCTGAGCGTAGGCTCGCAGAGCCGCCCTTCTTCCTCGACAGGAATCAGCGGAAACTCCTTCATGAAAATTCGCGCAAACAGTCCGACTCCGTTCCGGCTGGGTATCCCCTGCTCATTGTAGATCCGAACCCGCTCGATCCCGCAGCTCGGCGAACCCTTTTTAAAGACGTACCCGGATAAATCAAGCTCCATGAGTTGCGCGATACGATTTGTGGTCAACGTTTCCAGTGCGTGCGTGTGATCAGTCCCGCTCTTGATCGTCACGAGTCGGGGATTCTGAGGATCGCCGACCAGCCGCATCGCCTCGCGAGGAGTGCTCAGTCCTGCCTCTACCTCCGGACAGACCGGGACCCACTCCACATAGCGACCAAACACATCGGTCAGAAAACTGTCCTTCTTATGTCCTCCATCGAACCGGACTTCGTCTCCGAGGAGACAACGGCTGATGCCAAGGCGGAGCGGCGTGGTCGTCATCTCGTTCCCTGTAGTGTGCCGAGGGCTAAATATTCATCGCGGGCTTGCCTGTGATCCACAGTGGGCAAAGGATAGTCTATACCAATACAGCATCCGGCCAGGGCCTGTTCTTCACGGGTCATCATATGCGGCGCATGAATTCGGTCAGTCGGAACGGCTGCAAGCTCCGGCACATGCTGTCGAATGTATACACCGTCCGGATCGAATTTTCTGCTCTGCAGCATGGGGTTGAAAATTCTGTACCCCGGCATAGAATCCGTCCCGGTCGAGGAGGCCCATTGCCAATTGCCATTATTGGCGGCCAGGTCGGCATCGATGAGCCGTTGCATGAAATAGCGCTCACCGCTTTGCCAATCGATCCGGAGATCCTTGATGAGAAACGACGCCACGACCATCCGCACGCGATTGTGCATCCACCCGGTCTGGTTCAACTGCCGCATGCCTGCATCCACCAACGGATAACCGGTCTGTCCTTCACACCAGGCGGCATAGAGACGATTCCGCTCTGCTCCAGGCAAACGGGGTCTCGGCAGTCCGTCCTTGCTTCGGAACGGACCGGAGGCCACTTGCGGAAATGCGGACAGGATTTGTTGAAAAAACTCACGCCAGATCAATTCATCCACCCAGGTAGACACGTCGCGACGTGACGGGTGGTCGGCTTTGGCGAGCGTCCCCAAGGCCGCATGCACAGCGGTTCGCACTGAGAGCGTCCCAAACCGGAAGTGGGGTGACAGCTTGGATGTCCCGTCAATCGCGGGGAGATTCCGTCCTTCAACGTAGGAGTGGATGGGACCGTCAAGAAACCAGCGAAGCCGTCGCTGCGCTTCCTTCTCTCCCGACTTGATCGACAAGGGAACTGTCTGATAGCCGAGATCTTCTGCCGTCGGCAACGCGGTCAGGGGCGGCACGGCGCCAGTGCGCTGACCCCGTAGCCTGGCTGGGAAGGAAAGGAGCGGCGGGGTCGCGGCGTGCCACTTGCTCCACCACCGGGCACGATAGGCGCTGTATCGCTGCAATGGATCTCCCGTGGATCCTCTGATCTCTTCAGCTTCGAATACCACATGGTCTTTGAACGTGTGGACCACCACTCCACGGGTCATGAGTGCCTGCTGAACTTTTCGATCCCGCTGGATTGCCGCCGGCTCGTAATCCCGATTCCAGTAGACAGCATCGGCCTTGACGTCCGTAACGAAACGGAGCACCTCCTCGATCTGATTTCCCCGGCGCCACTGTAGGGCAAGTCCCCGAGCGGCCAGGGCATCGGCGAGTTCATCAAGACAGGAGAGCATGAACGTCACGCAGGGCGGGCCGAACTGCCGTGAGCGTAAGAGGGGGTTGTCGAATACGAAGAGGGGAATGACGTCGTCGCAATCTGCGCAGGCGGCAGTGAGTGCCGGCTGATCTTGTAGCCGGAGGTCCCGTCTGAGCCAAACAACTCCTCTCATCAATGTAATTCCTCGGATACAGGGGTGTGGTGCTTCGCTGCCAGGTCATCATCCGAAAAGAGGGCTCGATCCCTCGCAATATACGCGACAAGCGGCAATGTCGTGGACACGAGTCCTGATCGAACAGAATGCAAGGGCCAGCCAGCGGATAAACATCACGATGACCTCGATCATTTCTCTTGCAGTGTGCCCTCTAGCGCAAGTCGAGGGACGGCTGAGTCACGTGACCGTCCAATGAGTGCATCAGGAACTTCACTGAGTACTTCCCCTGCGCCAATCCCGTAGCCAGTTCGAGCGTATGAGCTTGTACCCGAGCCAGGCCAGGAGCAGCATGCCGATGAGGGGGACTGCCACAGTGCGCGCAAGCTTCTGGTAATCGGTCATCTGTACCCGCAAAAGATACTGCGGGCGCTTCATCAGATTCTGTTTCTCTGTCGCAAGGATCACCGTATACAGGCCTTCGTCCAGCCGGACTTCGCCCCTGAGCACTCCGTCCGGGTGGGTGCTCGGACGAATATCTGCCACAATCTCACCTTCTGCCCCATTGGTACCCTTCACGATCCGCATGCCGATCGGCTCGTGGCGCAACGCCTGGTCCACGAGGTCCACGACCAGGAAGGTGTCGCCTTCCCGGGGAATATCCGTGCAGTATTGATCTTTCAGCTCGTATTGGGGCTGATAGGCGTTGAAATGCACCACGCTGTCGCCGACCCTGCGCAAGCAGGGGTCGTCTTCTCCGCTCACGCCTCCATGTGCTGCGGCTCCGTCGGGATGACACAGTACCGCAACAAGCAGAATCACCGTCGATCCTATCCCTGCCATTCGCCTATTCATGGCCGAACCCTCCCGTTGTGGGCCTTGTACGGTTGAGATGTATCGCCAACGCACGTTGACCTGACGCAGAAAACCCAACGTGGACGCCTGGCGTCGATCATGATACCTATCTATCGCGCTGACCTACCATGTGATCCCATCTGGTTCTTATAGAGTGTGTCGCCGGCGACTCGGGTGAGCGTCATCTCGCGCACATCCCCATCTCTCTTCATGCCCAGTTTCACCGTGGTACCAGCCTCCCCGCGCACCATCTGTATCGCCTGCTCATAGGTCTTGCCGGCGACTGCCGCCCCATTCACAGTTACGATTTCGTCTCCATGCGTAAGGCCTGCTTGCTGTGCCGGACCCTCTGGATGCACATGGGCTACATACAGCGAGGCCGGATCGCCGATACGTTCTGCACCGACATGTAACGACAGGCCAATGACACCTTTCGGCAGAGTGGCATCGTCTCCATGCGGTCGCTGGGTCTGACTGTCTGGTTTGTCCTGATCCTCAGCAGCCCTGACCTCGCTCGTTATCCATGAGATCTGACATAGCCCGACAGTCAACAGGCTCAATAATACGATGGTCATGACGCTCATCTTCTTGGTCATCATGTGAACACCTCCTTGGTCATACGATCAATGTGCAAGTGAAAGCACCAGAAGAGTCTAGGATTATGCAACACCCTCCCTTATCGTTTCGTCAAGATCGCCCGCAAGGCCGGCTCCAGGGTCGGATAGCGAAAGCTGTATCCCCCAGAGAGCGCCTTGGCCGGAGTGATCCGTTGGCCTGTCGTCATGAGCGTCCCCAGTTCACCCAGCGCGATGTCCAGGGCAAAGCCCGGCACTGGCAGCCAGGAGGGCCGGTGGAGCACTCGTCCGATCGAGTCGCAGAACCGGTGCATCGTCACAGCCTCGGGAGCCACAGCATTGACGGGGCCAGAGACGCTCGGCGTCGTGAGTGCCCATTTGATCAATCCGATGTGATCGAGTCGATGGATCCATGACACCCACTGAGTCCCCGGCATGATCGGACCGCCGGCGAAAAGCCTAAACGGCAACAGCATCTTCGGTAAGGCCCCACCGTTTCGTTCGAGCACCATCCCGGTCCGCAACATGACGACGCGGACACCGAACTCCGTAGCCCTCAGCGCCTCTGCTTCCCACGCAAGACAGAGATCGGGCAGAAAACCTTGGCCGGGAGGGGCTCCCTCATCCAGCACACGATCGTCGCTGGCTCCGTAGTAGCCGATACCAGAGGCGCTGACCAGCGTCCGTAGTTTCGAAAAGCGGCGGGATAGGGCTTCTACCAGTAGACGAGTCGTGAGGACCCGGCTTTCCACGAGGAGCTGCTTGCGAGCCTCGGTCCAGCGCCCATCGGCGATCGGCGCGCCGGCGAGATGAATGACGGCATCGGCCCCGTCGAGACAATGCTCCCAGTCTCCCGCCGTTCGGCCATTCCACTCGACGGCCGTGACGGTCGAGTCACAGGACCGTTCCGCTTCAATCCTTCTTGTAAGGAGCGTGACCTGATGCCCCTCCTGACAGAGAGCGGCGCATAAAGGCCGACCGATAAATCCTGTTCCGCCTGTCACAACAATCTGCATGGTCTCACCTGGGTACCAGGACCATCACGCGGAGACGTCAAATGGTGAGTCTCCAGACCGCGTGTCATTCCCATGGTCGTTAGGTAGTGGGTCAGCTTGATGGAGCATCATTAGCATTTTCGCCAAACAGAAAGTGGTCAATAGTAGACATCTTTCAATTAAGTCCGTGAGCCGTAGAATCCATTATGAGATTTACATGCGGTGGCATAGCTGAATTCAATGACCACTACCGGCCCTTACGATCCAAGTTTTCTGCCTCATCCTGACCGATCTGTTGAGCATATTTTCTCTGCTTCGCGCCGTGCAAGAGATCCGGAGTCGGGCTCAATCGGTTCCTAAGAATGACGGGATCGATGACCTCGCCACAACTCGTGCAACGCAATCCTGTGATGCCGATTTGACCAGTATCGTCCTGGAGGTCTAGGTAATACTCCATGACCATCAACCCTCCGCAACGCGTACAGATGGCTTCGCCGGCTTGCGAAGCGGAGGGTAGAGGATTGTCTGGTTTCCCATTCGATTCCACTGGAAATCCTCGATGGCGATCACAATACTCAAGAGTCTGCTCCTCACCTGACTCGAGGCCTACCGACTCCGGTCTGTCGCCGTACCGCCACAGCCGTTCTCCATCGCGCGGCGCTTGCCCACCAGAATATCGTCACGAGTGCCATGATCACCAAAATGATGAGGTCCATACTGTCCTCCCTCTTACTCTCACTGACCGTTTGGCCGGCCCTGCCCTTCGGGATCCGGAGCGCAGGGCCGGCTCACCGACACCAACTGCGCGGCTTAGTACGGAATCACGTGCAAGCAGTCCTTGCTCTCGTTGTTCCACACCACATCGCACAGGTTCGACATGCGCGCCACGATCTGCGCCGCCACGCCGCCGGTCCCGCCGAACAGCCCGCACCAGCCCAGGGTCACAAAACCCCAATGCAACGGCGCGGCAAACAGTTCATCGACAAACCAGAAGGCATGGCCCCACTCATTGAGTCCCACGTTCGGCAGAATCATCATCGGCCCCACGATCGCCCCCACCAACGGGAACGACACGGCCTTGCTGAACTGCGGCAACCGAGTCATGGCATAGAGATAGCTCGCCACGCCGCACGTAATGTATAGCGGGAACGTGAAGTAGAAGGCAATGATATGGCTGGCCGTGAAGCTCGTGTCCCGAATGATCACCTGATGCCACGAGGCATCCTGCTCCAGGGTGTAGGACCCGGCCCAGTACACGCCGAACACGTAAACCGCGAGCCACATCATCCAGTAGAAGTACCGCTTGAGCTCGGTCTTGGGATCCACGTTGGCGACGTTGCGATCGCGTGTGTTCCAAATCCAGCCCAGCGTGGCCGCCGAGAAGATGATGTTGGAAATCACGTTAAAACGCCATAGGTTCATGAAGGTGTTTTCGAACTCCGGGGTCATGGAGTCTAAGCCCGTGCTGTACCCAAAGACGCGCTGAAACACGACCTCGGATCCCACCGCCGCCAACATCGCAAACCACCCGATCTTGAGGGGCCGGGAATCGTACCAGAGGGACATGTCATACCCACTGTCGCTCCCCCCCAATGTTGTTGTGTTAGCCATACACTGACCTCCTTGTTACGGAATTGAACCGCACTGCCTATTGAGACCCACCCCTCACCCCTTGACTGCCGACAGTTCCGGTCCTTCATTCTTGTCATCCGCTTTCATGGCTCACCGAGCAGACAGGCCCCTCCGGGGTGTAGAGAGGAGCCTGTCCACCTCAGCGGGAGACGCCGAAGGGAGTTGCGGCGCCACCTCGACGAGAAGAAGAAACTGGCCTCCATATCTTTGCTATGGTCATCTGGTCTCATCGCCTCACCTTGCCGACCCACTACTTCTGTTGGGCCTGGCCCTCAAGACCACGGACACAGCGAAAGCCTGTGCCGTGGTTCTGTAGCGCGAATCTGCCGCGTCCGTTCGTCACGTGATCGCAACACGTACACAGAGTTTCGCCGTACCGGTTCACCCAAAAGTATTTCATCGCGATGCACTGCGGGCATTGCCCCGGTACGTCCGTGCTGATGTACATCGCGCCATCGGGGGTAGAGATAATGTCAGCCCAGGCTTTGGCGTTGAACGGAATAGCACTAGGTCCGGCGCTCATGATTTCCCCCTATGCCCGTGTACCATGATTGTTTGGCACCATCTTCCCTGCAGGCTGATCTTCACCGGCTCTTGTTTAATTTTTCGATTGCTTAGAATGACGGGATCGACAATCTCACCACATTGTACACAGCGCTGGGCGGCACACTCCGTCTCGCCGATGCAGAAGAGTAAATCCATGTGGAAGTCGGTCACCATGATTCCGCCGCATCTGGCGCACATCGATTCATGCGGGGCTGCAGAAGAGACCGTATGGCTCCCGAGCTGCTCAGCTCTCGTTTCCTCCGCCAATGCTCTTGCCATAACGACCTCCCTAGGTTTCTCGTTGACTGTTTGTAGCGACTATGTCTAATGTATAAACCATATTGTCCAATTTGTCAAGCGTTGTAGTGGTAATTATTTGACAAACATTAGACATCACGATACAATAAAGACGCACCGATGAATAATAATAGAATTCATAGAGTTGCAAAACTCACCGGCCTCTCAAAAGATGTCATCAGGGTATGGGAGCGTCGATTTGGAATCCTGAAACCGACCAGAGGTGCCAATCGTTATCGTAATTATTCCGATGAGGATGTTGCGTTGCTGAGGTTCCTGAAGGAGCAGCTGGATGCTGGTGGTTCGATCGGGGAGTTGGCAAAATTGGGCCGCGAGGAGTTATTAGGGCGAGCACGAGCCGGTGCGCCGCGAGCGTCATTCGCCGACAATACATTCAGCAGGCTCATGCGGGAACTACTGTCCACACTGAATCCCTTCGATCGTGTGATCTTTGAAAAGCGTTTGAACGGCGCCGTAGCAGTTGTGCCGTTTGAGGAGGCACTTCACGGGATCTTGCTGCCGCTCCAAGAACAGGTAGGGCAGCTGTGGCACGATGGTCATATAGACGTGGCCATCGAGCATTACGTCACGAAGCAAATTCAACAAAAGATTTTCTCGGCCATGAATCAGCTCCCAGTCGCTGAGTTCGGCGCCAAAGTAATCGTCGCCTGCCCGCCTGGTGAGGAACATGACATTGCCGCGTTGACGGTTGCGTATCGATGCCGTCTTCGCGGCTGCCGAGTCTACTATTTGGGAGCTAACGTGCCCGTTGCTTCGCTGGCCAATCTCTGCGGCAAGGTTGAACCAGACCTGACGATCATGTCATTTCCTCTCGCACTATCCGATGGCAAGGCTACGGAACTGGTCCAGGCTCTTGCTGATGAAGTGATTCCTGTCTCCAATCTCGCCGTCGGCGGACATGGTGCGCTTGCCATGCGTGACCTTTTCCTAAAATCTAATATTGAGATCGTGGAAGACTTTGCCGACTTGGATGTCACGCTGGATCGATTCATACGGCAGTCCATATCCCGAGGGTAGCAAGAAGAGGCCGGTCAGATGACGCAATACCCGCTCACCGTATTCTTCGACGGAGCCTGCCCTATTTGCGATCGAGAGATTGCGCTCATGAGACGGTTAGACCGGCGGCGACAATTGGAGTTCTGCGACTTCTCCGCCAAGGAATATGATGCGGCATCCAGCGGCTTTGCCGCAGCGGATCTAGCCACAGTGATTCACGCCCGCTGGGCGGACGGGTCCGTCATCACCGGGGTCGAGGTATTTCGGGCGATGTGGCAGGCAGTCGGCCTGGGATTTTTGGCTAGGCTCAGCCGTCTTTCTTTAGTTGAGCCACTTGTCTTAAAAGCTTACGCGTGGTTCGCACGTAACCGCTTGCGGCTCACCGGTCGTTCTCATGCCTGTACTAAAGACGCATGCAGATCAGCCTTGTCAAACCGGCACCGTCCGTAAACTGATTGCCACCATTCCCGCAACAGATGATGAGCACAATGTATCGTGTCACCTTTCAACGGGACGAGATTACCTACGATGCGGAAGAGGGACAGTGGCTGTATGACGTGTGCGAGGCCGCTGGAGCCTCTGTCCCGTTCGCGTGTAAAGCGGGGGCATGTGGTACCTGTGCGACGCAGGTTGTACAAGGGGAAGAGAGCTTAGGGCCTCAGAGAGCCCGAGAGATTCGGACGCTGGAAAGCAATGGTCTGGATCCTACGCAGTATCGACTTTTGTGTCTGGCGGACGTTCACGGAACGCTCACTCTAGGGGCGAGTGCAAAACCGCAACAGGCGACAGCCCCACTCGGTATGTGCATGGTACGCGTTAAAGAGTATCGCCCGCTTACCTCGACAGTCTGTGAGCTGAGATTCGCAATCGGGTCGGGGGAAATCATCTTTTCTCCTGGCCAATATATGATCTTTCATGTCCCAGGAATCGACCAGATCATTCGGCGGTCCTACTCGATTTCGTCACTTCCTTCCGACAGGACACATTTTGAGATTTGTGTGTGAGCTGTTTCGGGTGGATTCTGCTCCAATTTCATTCATCGGCTCCGCCCCGGGGATTGTATCCAGGTCGAAGGTCCCTACGGTGACTTTCGATTGGAGGACGGATCACAGCGAGACATTCTGATGATTGCGACGGGAACCGGTATCGCGCCCATCAAATCGATGCTGTTGTCTCTCCTTGGGCAAACGGGCACGCGACGTATCCGATTGTTCTTTGGATTGCGGAATGTCTCTGACCTCTTTTATGCCCACATGCTGAGCGATCTAAGAAACACACACCCCTGGTTCGAACCGACCATCATCCTCTCTCAACCTGACCCGATGGGATGGCCCGGATTGCGAGGTCGCGTCACAGACTTGATTAGCGAGCAGGTGTCTGCCGACGAAGCTTCAAACACTGACGCCTACCTCTGTGGAGGGCGTCCCATGATTGAGGAGGCCAAACGATTGCTCATCCATAAAGGCATGAAGGTTGACCGTATCCGCCACGAAAACTTCTTCTAGCAAGATGCTGAAAAATTCCGCCAGCGGTATTCTCGCATCGTTCAGAAGATCTGCAACCAACCAAATCGATTCACGATTTAACCGGACCCTACTGATCCGGAATACTGTTCACCCTCAGATTGTTTGTCTGATACCAACCCACTGGGTTGAGCTTCAGCCCGTTGAGTATTGTTGGCAAGGATTTGCGTAGAGAGTGGCGCGGCTCCCAGCTGAGCAGCGTGCGGGCACGGGAGATGTCGAACGCGTAATGGTCGTCAGACAGATCGATCATCCACGGCTTGATGAATGGGTCCGCGCCGGGCAACAAGTTTTGCAGCCGGCAGCCAAGCTTGGCCAATGTCTTGGGAATGTGATACGTGTTCCATTCTTTGCCGTGAAGCTGGCGGCTGATGGCGCGTTGTAGCTCATCGTAACTAAGCGTTTCCGATTCACCGATGAGCAGCGTCGTGACTTGGGGTAGATCCTTGCGATGTTCGACCGCCAGCACCAACGCCTCGACCATATCCTCCATGTGCAGGAAGGCGACTCCATGCGTGATGTTGCCGGAAAAATACGACCAATGAATCGCTGTTCGTAAATGCGCTTGATCTGCTGCGTGAGGGGGATCGAATGGCAGCGATCGTCGTACACACCACCGATGCGCATGAGCACCACCGGTATGTCACCCCTTTCACGCAAGATCAGTTGCTCCGCCGTGACCTTCGACTTGGGATAATCCCATTTTGGCTCGAGTGGCCAATCTTCGTTGATACGCTCTCCCGGCTCGCAAGGCGCATGCGCGAGCATGGTGCTGGAAAAGACAAACTGCTCGACCTCAAAGTCGCGCAGCCCGTGCAACAGCCGTTCGGTGCCGCGCACGGTGACTTGCTCGTACAGGGGGCTCGACTCGCTCGCGAAACTATAGTACGCCGCAAGATGAAGAATTGAGGCGATCCGCCTGTGCCCGAGCCGACGAACTTCGCCTAATGCCGCGTAGACACTCTCATCCGAGCTGAGGTCACACGCGATGACGTGTGCGGTCTTGGGCGGCGAATGAGGCGGCCCTTTGCGATCGAAGCCCATCCCCGCGTAGCTCTCTCCAACGCGATCAAGGAACGCGCTGCCGATACGCCCACTGCTGCCGGTAACAATCAATGTTCCCAACCCCGTTTCAATTGCCGGTGTGTTATTCATGCCCCCACCGCTGTGTTCATTCGTCACGTACAGGCCTGACCGTAGCGGGCACGCCAATGACAGCAGCCTCATCGTGGAGCGCCATCTCACTGACATCCACTTAGAGTTCCAATCGGCGAGTTGACGCTATCTACAGAAGGACAAAGCCTGCCGCTGGCTCTTGCGCCAGCGGCAGGCTTTGCACTGACCGATCTGACCGGAATGGTTTCTGTCACCTGTATCTGGCACAGTGAAGATCTGTCTCGGAACAGAACCAACGTCATTTTTTGATGGGGCTGCGCTTCAGCTTATCCTCATCGCCCCTGTGACCAAGTTGCCCGCCGATTCTCTTACCAGAAGCGTCGCCTGCTACGCCCGTTAGCTTATCTTCATCGCCTCTATGACCGGATTGACCGCCTACCCTCTCACCAGATGGGCCAAGTTGCATATCGTCTGCAGCCAGAGCCGCAGTACCTGACAAACCAAGGCACAGCAAGAAACCACAAGACATGACACCGACAACTTTGGGAATAGATAACATGGGAACCTCCTCGGTTAAATGTGAAAATAACTGCATCCTTTTCTCTTACGTTCACCGGAGAGTTTTTTGATAGGTCCGGACCGGATAAGAGGGCTAGGTCAGTCCTTCTCTTTTTTCTCCTCCTTCAACACCATCGTGCCCTGCGCTAAACTGGCATTGAGATCGCTCTCCGGGACTTTCTTATGCACCAGGTTCTGATGGCAATCGATGCAGGTGGCCCCCTCCGTTTCCATCTTCTTGTGCGCGGCCTTCGCCGATGCGCCTGGCGGCTTGGTATTTTTGTGGCAATCCCGGCAGGTGACGCTGTCCCAATTCTTCAGCGACATGCGCGCGTAATGGGCCATAATCTGCCGGCGCTCGTTGAATTTCTCGATCGTCGAGTAGTCATACTTCATCTCCGCCAGCACGGCCCGCGTCCCGTCATACATGTGCGTCCACAGAGCCAGATGGAAGTTTCCCAAGCCCTGGGGGACGTGGCAGTCCTTACAGCCAGGATCGGCACCGAGCGCGCCATAGTGCGAGGACTTTTTCAGCTCCTCATACGGGTAGGTCTGGGAATGGCAGCTCACGCAGAACTCGGTCCTGGAGAGGGCATGCTCCCCGCCGAATACCACAGCGATTGCTCCGACCACAATAAGTGCGCCGACAAGCAGTGCGCCACTCGATACACTCAAATATTGTCGTAATTTCCCTCCCATGATTCCTCCTTGTCTATCTCAGCCGATTTGGCCGTAAACTGGAAATCCTCATGGAGCCTGAAGCGCGGCGGTCCTTAACAATTCGTATTCGTGCTCGGAAAATTCATCACATCTTTCTGCTACCGTCAGCTTGTACGATCTCCGCGTTGGTCATCTAGGCTTATCGCCTCACCATGCCGACCGACTATTTCTGTTGGGATTGGCCCTCAAGACCACGGACACAGCGAAAGCCTGTGCCATGGGTCTGCAGCGCGAATCCACCGCGCCCGCGAGCCGTCGTTGTGATGTCCGAGATTGGGCTATGCCAAGACCCACCGCGAATCGATCGGACCACGCCTTTTTTATCAGGGCCCTGGGGATTCCGATCCGGTCCATGCTGGTAGTACTCAGCGTCGTACCAATCCTGCACCCACTCTCGAGCATTCCCCGACAGGTCCTTCACCCCGTAGGGTGAATCTCCGTCTGGCAAAGACCCGACTGGATGCAACGTCTGCTCCTCCTCCCATTCACGGTCAAAGTTCGCCCGCTTCGACGTTGCTGGTTCATGGCCCCAGGGAAAGAGACGGCTGTCGGTGCCGCGAGCTGCCTTCTCCCATTCCGCTTCCGTCGGGAGCCGCTTCTTGGCCCAGCTACAATAGGCCTTGGCGTCGTACCAGGTAGTCTGCACGACCGGAAGCTGTTCGACCCCCTTCATGGACGCGAGTGGGCCTGCGCCATAGGGATTCGGAGGGCTTTGATGGCCCGTGGCCGCAACGAACGCCAGATACCGTGCATTCGTGACTTCAACTTGATCGATCGCAAACTCGTCGAGGTACACAGATCGCTGTGGCCACTCATCGGCCCGGCCTTTGCCTTCTGAATTCCCCATCAAGAACTCTCCGGCCGGGATCGTCACCATAGGGCCGGGGTCGAGCTCTTTGGAGACCGGCGGCGCGGCGACAACAGGCGCGATGGCGACGGCAGAGGCTATAGCCATCATCGCAACAATGGTGCTCCAGCGAGTCCCTCTTCTCCTCAGACCTTTCGTCATTTCTTTTGCTCCTTACTCCCCTCGATGGCCATGGTGGTATGAACTTTCACTTGGCTTACGAGATGTTGCACCTGACGCTCGTCTCCCTGCTCGGCTGCCTCTTGTGCCTGGGTGATGAGGGTTCTGGCTTCGTGCAGGTGCTGCTCGATGTCCGCCTGTAAAGCAGGGGACGCGACCGTTCCACCTAACGCCGCGCGATGATAGACCTCCCACGCCTGGTCCACATCATGCTCGGCCTCATGCACCGTCTGGGCCTTATCTGGTTGCGGATGCAGGGCCGGATCGATGGGATCGGCCTGGAGGGGTGAGGCCCCGAGTAGTGCGATGAGCACAATCCCTGGAAGGAGAATCTTGTCGTGTATCATGGGTGCGCCTCCGTCACGATCAAACCATTGCCAAAACCCTTGCAACCTTGCCTCATGGTCGCTTCATCGACTGTTCAATTAGAGAGCGAAGTTCCAATAGTTCGATGTTCTTGGGATCGATGGCCAAACCCCGATTCACCGCCTGCTGCGCCTCCACAAACCGCTCTCGCCCCATTTCGGTGCAGGCTACGATGGAGGCATCTTTGATTCGCTGATCAATTTCGGGTGGGGCGGTCTTGGCACAGCGGAAACCCAGACCCACCCCGTAACTGTTGTTCAGCGGACCATTCCAAAATCTATGTGTCGTACTGACCGTCTTTTCCGGTGTGAGCCAGGATCCGCCACGAATAACCCGCTTTGCACCGAGCGCGAGCCGGTCGACATAGGTGCCGGTTCCACCTACCCATGCGGGCGTGGCCGGCCCGGTCGGATTGACCCTCGTTTCAAACCGCCCATAGTATCGCGGGTCATACCAATCCGAGACCCACTCAAAAACATTGCCCGCCATGTGATGCAGGCCGTAGTAGCTTGCGCCTTCTGGATAGGAATCCACCGGCATGGTGGCATCGTGATTATTCCCATAATTGACTTTCGCCGGATCAAAGTCGTTGCCCCAGGGGTAGAGGGTGGCCTGGGGACCACGAGCGGCCTTCTCCCACTCCGCTTCCGTGGGAAGGCGTTTGCCACGATATTCACAGAAGGCTTTGGCCTCCTCCCAATTCACCCCGACCACGGGCTGTTGCGGCTTGTTCAAGCGGGGATCGTCCCAGTAGGCAGGGGCCGGATGACCTTTCGCCGTGACGAACTCGCCATACTCCTTGTTCGAGACTTCATACGTATCCATGAGGTATGAGTCCAAGAACACCATATGGGCTGGACCTTCGTCACGGAACGCCTCGAGGGACCACGGAGCTTTCATATGTTTTTCATGCCTCGTGAGTGTCTTGCCTGATTCCACAGGCTCTTCCTTGTCGAGCCCCATCACCGATCCCCCTTGTCCGATGTACCGCATGTCTTTCGGTATCAAGGGCTCCTCCGCACGGACTGGTACGGTCAACATTGTGAATCCTGCTGCCAATGTTGCGATCACAACGGTGTGTGCCAAATTCATTGCAGACCCCCTCTCACAAGTTAGTATTCTGACAGAAGCGACCTCGCCGCACCCCTCCCACCATGAGCCGCCAAGTTCAGCGGTGGTGCGGCGGCGCCGTCTGCCCGTTAGGTATCTTAGCTGTATCGAGACCTCTCATTTCACGCAATGCTGCTTGAGCGATTCCCCGCAGCATCCCACTAAACACAAACTCGTGGGGCACATAGAGCGTATACCAGTAGATCTGCCCGATCAGTCCCACCGGATCGAAGATGGCGGTCTGCCGGATCGTTGTGGAAGAGCCGGTCCCCGTCACCTCGAACTCCAGCCACGCCCGCCCGTATAAATGCATCTCGGATTTGAGCCTTAGGCGGCGTTTCGCCTCAATCGCCTCCACGCGAAATGAGTCGACCGTATCACCGACGCGAAGGGTCGTGGAAGAAGGCCGTCCACGTCTCAAGCCCACGCCCCCTTCTAGCAGGTCGATGAAACCGCGCACCCGCCACAGCCAGTTCCATGCGTACCAACCATTGTCACCGCCGATTCTCTCAATGCATTTGAAGACGACGTCAGGCTGCGCGTCGACGGTCAACGTCCGCGAATCGACCAGGCGTGTGCCGAACTGCACACCCCCCCACGATGGCAATTTGCCCGATGAGGAGAGCGCATCGGACCAGCGCGTTGCCGCGAAATGCGTCTCTTCATGGGCTAAGGCTCGGTGAATGGCCGCATCGATTCCCATCGGACGTACAGAGAAGGTTGTGAGCGCGGCATTGTCCCGCACCACCGTGACATGGACGATGCTCTCAATAATCGCTCGCCCGATGCGGGCGTATAATGGCGTGATCAATCCCAGCCACAGAGCAGACAGCCAGGGGGTGAGGACCGGCACGGGGATGATCAGGGGCTGTAGCCCGCGTTGACGTCCGTATGCACGCATCATGTCTGCGTAGGATACTTGGTCCGCACCGCCGAGCTCGTACAGGCGGTATTTGGAAGTGGGAATCCGAAGCGCTTCCACCAGGTAGTCCAGCAAGTCGTCGATCGCGATGGGCTGCGTTTTCCCCTTGCACCATCTCGGTGTGAACATGACCGGCAGGCGCTCCACCAACGCGCGAATCAGCTCAAACGAGGCGCTGCCGGACCCAATCACGGCTGCCGCGCGAAACTCACACACGGGCAGGCCCGACTGCCGCAAGATATCTCCGACCTCGTGCCGACTGCGCAGATGTGCCGAGAGCTCCTCTTCGTCGCTGCCCAAGCCTCCCAGATAGACGAGGCCCTTGACACCCGCTGCTTTCGCCGCTTCGCTGAAGTTCCTCGCCGCCTGCCGGTCTGTTTCTTCAAACGAGCCGGTCGAACTCATGGAGTGAACCAGGTAATAGGCCACGTCGACTCCGCGCAACGCGGAGTCGAGACTCGCTCGATCGAGAACGTCACCCGCGACCACTTCCGTCGATGGACTGACCTTTGGCTTGAGAAATTCTGGACGCCTGGCGAGGCAGCGCAAGCGGTACCCCTGATCCTCCAACGACGGCAGGAGGCGCCCTCCGACGTACCCGCTGGCACCTGTGAGAAGAATGAGGGACTTCTCCGGGATTGAGGCTGGGTTCGAGGTCGATTCGGTCTCCACCATGGTTTCAGGCTCATTCACGTCAGACCTCCTGCCACGACTTGGGCACTCGGAGGGGGCGCGATGCCGCCCCCCCCCTCCCATCACGCAACTATTTCTTCTTCATACTTTTCTTGATGAGATCACGGGTGGCCAGGTATTCTTTGTTGTCAGGCTCCGAAGCCAACGCCTTCTCGATGGAGACCATTGCCTCGGCGTTCTTCTCAATACCCATCGCGACTAATGCCTGCATGAATGCATCACGGCCTGCTTGCATGGCTTCATCGGAAATTGTCTGCGCCGATTTCGCGCAACGGAACCCGAGGCCGACCCCATAGGAGTTATTCTCCGGCTGATTCCAGAACCGATGACTCGTATGGAGAGACGTTTCCGGCGCGAGCCAGGAACCGCCTCGCAGCACCCTGACCGGGCCTTGATTGGCAAAGTTGTAGCCCTTCTCGGCGCCAGGCGGATTCAAGGCAGGGCTCGTCTTATAATATTTCAGGTCATACCAATCCTCGACCCATTCGAAGACGTTTCCTGCCATGTTATAGAGTCCGTAGCCACTCACGCCTTCGGGATAGGAATCGACAGGGGTCGTACGGCCAATGTTCTGGCCATAGTTGGCTTTCTTCTGGTCGAGTGTATGGCCCCAGGGGTAATGGTTGTCGCCTTGCGGACCCTTGGCCGCACGCTCCCATTCCGCTTCCGTCGGGAGCCGCTTGCCTTCCCACTTGCAGAATGCGCTCGCGTCAGTCCAACTCACGCCGACCACCGGATGACTGGCCTTGCTGAGGCGAGGATCGTCCCAATAGGCCGGCGCCGGGTGACCAGTGGGTTTCATAAATTCTTTGTACCGTGTGTTCGACGCTTCAAATTTGTCGATCAGATAGGCATCGAGCACGACCTGGTGCTTGGCTTCATCTGAATGTTCGTTGCTCCCCATGGTGAACTCGCCCTTTGGGATCAGCACCATGTCCTTATCGTTACCCGGCATCTCCGCCGCTGTTGCGGCGGAGATGGCTCCTGCCATCAATGCCACCCCCAATCCGATCTGAAGCACTCTGTAACTCCTCATAAGGCACCCCTCCCCTTGGTTTTGGAACACCAGGAATCCCCTGGCGCTGCATGCATGCTAGTCAATCGTTCGCTAAAACACAATTCAAATACTGTGCAGTTTTGCCGGATGAGCCTTCATTGGCTCTTGCCGGGCTCCTCGATTGCTCAAAATGACGGAATCGACCATCTCGCCGCATTGCACACAGCGTTGGGCGGCAAACTTCGTCTCGCCGATGCAGAAGAGTAAATCCATGGCGAAGTCTGGCACGAGGAGTCCGCCGCACCTCGCGCACGTCGATTCATATTGAACCGCAGTAGAGGCTGTGGATCCCTCTACCTGCTCAGCTGTTGTTGTCTTCGAGAATGCTGTTGCCATAATGACCTCCATAGGTTTCTAGTTCACAGTATGTACAATGTATGTCTAACGTATAAGCCATATTGTCCAACGTGTCAAGTGTTACAGTGAAATATATTTGACAAACATTGGACGCAGTATTACAATGGGAACGTAAATATGAATACACATAGAATTCATAGAGTTGCAAAACTGACCGGTCTCTCGAAAGATGTCATTCGTGTCTGGGAGAGACGATATGGGCTTGTCAAACCTTCACGGAGCTCCAATCGCTATCGCGAATATAGCGACGAAGAGGTGGCACTCCTTCGTTTTGTAAAGAACCAGATGGAGCAAGGCGCCACGATCGGTTCACTCGCAACAGAGGGACACGATTCGCTTATTGCGCGTATGCGTATCGCAATTCCAATTTTCGAAGAGGGTCAGAAGCCTCATGAGCGTCTGTTAGACGATTTGATGGGATCGCTCGCCCCGCTCGATAAGGCAGGATTCGAGCGCAGACTGAACGGCGCAGTGGCCGTCATTCCATTCGATGAAGCTATCCAGCGGATTCTGCTTCCACTGCAACGACGAGTCGGTGAGCTGTGGCACGAGGGCCGATTGAATATCGGCGTCGAACACTATGTGACGAAGATCGTCCAACAGAAATTGTTTTCGGTCATGAATCAACTTCCGGTGAATGAATCAGGTCCACGAATCCTGATCGCCTGCCCGGAAGGCGAAACACATGAGATCGGCGCCCAAGCCGTGGCCTATATCGCAGCGATCAGAGGTTGCCACGTGTACTACCTCGGTCCGAACCTTCCAAATTCAGATCTCGTGATCTTCTGCGAGACGATCAAGCCCGATCTCGTACTGCTATCTCTCACTGAGGTAAGGCCCGAAGCCGTTGCGCTCCAACAACTCAAGGATCTTGAGTTGTTGGCCACTCGCTGGTCTGTGGCTGTAGGCGGCCAAGGGGCCCGTGCCATGGGAGATCGCCTTCGTGATACCAAGATCGAACTGCTCGATGACATCACCGCACTCCACAACCGCCTAACGAATCTGCTTTCAACCAGCATGCACGCCGCTCATTTCTCGTAAACAACTCGCGCAGCCGCATATACGCGCCGTTCATCCTACGCAGGGTCCAGCAGCGTAAGGGGCCGTTTGCAGGAGAAGGGTCGTTCTCGCTGAAGATCATGGGGGAGTTGTCGGAAGAGCAAGCACCGACCTCGATAAATAAAAATTGCCTGGAAACTTCCATGAGAGATTGGTGACAAGCGGTCGCCATTGGCATTCCCTATCGCCTATGGGTCGGTGATGGTGCAAGAGGCAATCCGGCCTCTCTCTCAGACCTCAACTTCCTTTGGCGCAGACGTAAGACCCATCATCCATTTCGTATCGCTGTAAGCCGATTACGGCTTCTTCTCATCACATCGTATTTATCTATAGGCTTGGGCGCAATTATCTATTTTTCGTTAAGGCTTGAGAGCCGTACACTGACAATCGTAGAAGGCGGAATGAATGAAGGTGAGCGATCATGAAAAACGCCGAATCACACAGTCATCGTGTTCTCATTATAGATGACAACGAGGACATGCGACAGGCGCTGAGCGATGCGTTGACACTGCGGGGATATCACTGTGTGGCGGCTGATCACGGAGGGTCCGCTCTCCGATGTTTAGATAGCGATCGGTTTCATCTGGTGATTTCAGATTATCAGATGCCCATCATGGACGGACTTCAACTCCTTGAGGCATTGAAGACACGTCGAATTCCATTTCCGCCGATCATCATGATGACCGGGAGTATGAGTGAAGAATTCCGGAGGCGGGCCCTTGAATTGGGCGCCTATGCGGTGATCTCAAAGCCCATTACGCCTCATGAGTTGGCAGTCTTGTCCGCACGCGCAATAGAGAGCCGCGTGATCGACCAGAGCGGACTCAGCGAGATGAGGAGTGAGTGAATCAACCATGCGTCGGGCACTCAGTGTCCATTGACTAGGAGGTGAACCCATGAGCCGAAGGGACAAGAACGGTGTGATGAGCAATACTGGTTCCATCAACGGCACTCCCTTGTCGGACCAACTGTCCGAATGGATTAATCGACGTGCCTATGAACTGTATGAACTTCGCGGGGGAGATCATGGGCACGATGCGGAAGACTGGTTCGAAGCGGAGCGGCAGATCAGAGCGGAAGTGGCAACCGGATCCGGAGGGGGGAAGTGATGTGTCACGCGGCACTAAGGCCACACATCGCGGATGCGGATTCCGATGCCGAATCCCGAATGCACACTCAACCCTGAGGTGTTCGCTATGAGGCGAACACCTGTGGCACAACGTGTCGGGGGCTACAAGATGCTTCCGCCGCGGTTCAGCGAGAGGGGCGCGAGAACGTTGTGTGTATACGAACCGGTCCGCAGCAGTTGGTCCGCCGATCCATTAGGCTCGGAGATGAAAGCGGTTATCTTGTTTTAGCGATCGACGGGCTGCGCGAACACAAAGAAGTCGTCATCCGAGGGGCAGTTACACTCAACGCACTTTGGAATCTACAAGAGAAAGGGAGGACGCACGCATGATGGGCAAATGGCTGGACGCCGTATTGCGCCACCACATGTTGGTCCTCATTCTGGGCGGCCTGCTGGCATGCGGCGGACTCTACGCATTCCACTCGCTTCCCATTGACGCCTTTCCTGACGTGACCAATACACAGGTTCAAATTCTGACTCAGGCGCCCGGACTTGCCCCGACAGAAGTGGAACGATTTGTCACCTTTCCGATTGAGCTGCAATTGATGGGCATACCCCGCCTGACCGAGGTGCGTTCGCAATCCAAATTCGCCCTGTCACAGGTGACCGTGGTCTTCGAGGACGGCATGGACCTCTACTTCGCGCGTCAGCTCGTTCTGGAACGCCTGGTGGAAGTGCGGGAACGACTGCCGGTCGGCCTGGACCCGGTCATGGCTCCGGTCACGACGGGACTGGGGGAAATTTATCAGTACTACCTCGACGTCCCCTCCTCACAGTCTCCGCCCTCCGATGAATCCTCCCTGACCGCGATGCGAACAGTGCAGGATTGGGTTCTACGCCCGCTCTTAAAGACCGTGCCTGGGGTGATAGAGGTTAATGCCATCGGAGGATTCGTCAAGCAGTACCAAATCCTGGTCGATGCGGCCAAGCTTCGGAAATACGATCTGGATTTCTACGACCTATTCAAGACCGTAGCCAGAAACAACCAGAACGTCGGCGGAAACATGCTGGAGCGCCATGCTGAGAAGTACCTCATTCAAGGAATCGGGTTGCTGCGCACGACAGACGACATCGAAGGCATTGTGGTCAAAGAAGCAGGTGGGACTCCAGTATTTCTCCGCGATGTGGCGGAGGTACAAGTGGGTCATGCAATCCGGCATGGCGCGGCTGTCCTCAATGGCGAACGGGAAGTCGTCGCCGGCGTCGTCCTGATGCTGCGCGGCGCGAACGCGAGGACGGTGGTTGAGGCGGTCAAAGAACGAATCGAAGAGATCCATCGAGGAGGGCTCTTGCCGGACGGCATACGCCTCATCCCGTTCTACGATCGGGGCGAGCTGGTGACGGCCGCGCTCGCCACAGTGCTGCGCGCCCTGATCGAAGGGGGACTCTTCGTGACGGTTGTCGTCGTACTCTTTCTCGGCCGGCTGCACAGTGCGCTGGTGGTGATCGTCATTCTGGTTGTCGCGCCGTTGGCGACGTTCATCGGCATGCGGCTGTTCGGACTCTCCGCCAACATCATGTCGCTCGGCGGACTCGCCATCTCGCTCGGCATGATCGTCGATCCCGCCATTATCCAAGTGGAAAACGTCGAGCGTCACGTCCATCGGATGGCGGAAGCGGTTCGGGCATCCGTTCCCGAGCGGCTTCGAATCGTACGGCAAGCCGTGCTCGAAGTGCGGAAAGCGAGCCTCTTCGGAGAATTGATTATTGCGCTCACGTTCGTTCCGGTGCTGTCGCTGGTCGGCATGGAGGGTAAGCTGTTCACGCCGTTGGCCTTGACGATCATGCTCGCGTTATTTGTCTCGCTCCTGCTGTCCTTTACGCTCGCTCCCGCGTTGTGCTTCGTGCTGATTCGGCGCACACCGCACCGGGACACGGCACTCGTCCGCTGGATCTCACGGGCCTATGAACCGGTGTTGCATTGGTCGATCGCCCATCGGCGGCTGGTGTTAAGCGCGGCAGCTGGCCTGTTCTGTTGTGCGCTGGCGCTAGTGCCCTTTCTGGGAACCGAATTCATCCCGATCATGGACGAAGGCGCGATCACGCCTCAGACCGTTCGTCTGTCGAGTATCGCGTTATCCGAGTCGATTAAAGTGGAAAAGCAGGTACACCAAGCCATCCTTGAGTTTCCTCAAGTCCGCCAGATTGTCGGCAAGATCGGACGATCGGAAATCGCGAACGACCCGCAGGAACCGAACGAAAGCGATCCCGTCGTCACCTTGCATCCGCGCGATACCTGGCCGACCTACCGGAGCAAGACAGAGCTCGTGGATGCGATGCGGCGGCGGCTGGCGCAGATTCCAGGAGTCTCCATTCTCATGAGCCAGCCGATTCAAGGGCGGGTGGACGAATTGATTTCCGGAGTCCGGACGGAAGTGTCGATTAAAATCTTCGGAAACGATCTGGAGGTGCTACGCGACAAGGCCGCGCAGACGGCGTTGGTGATGAAAACCGTCGAGGGCGTGCGGGACATCAAAGTCGAGCAGATTACCGGGCAGCCCTACCTGAACGTGACCATCGACCGCCAAAAGATCGCCCGGCATGGTCTGAACGTGTCGGATGTTCAGGACGTCATCGCCTCGGCAGTCGGGGGGAAAGCCGCCACCTACCTCTACGAAGACGTGCGCCGATTCGAACTGATCCTCAGGTTGCCGGAGAGTCAGCGTAACAGTGTCCAAGCCATTCGAGACATTCTGGTTCGAGATTCGAGCGGCGTGGTCATTCCACTCAGCGACCTGGCCACCGTCGATGTGCAAGACGGCCCGGTACACATCAGTCGCGAGCATGCGCAGCGGCGCATCTTCATCGGTTTCAACGTCGAAGGGAGAGACATCGGAAGTGTGGTCGAAGAAGGTCAACGAAAGCTGGCCAAACAAGTCCATCTGCCTGACGGGTACAAAATCGTCTGGAGCGGCGCGTTTGAAAATATGCAGCGCGCCATGGCCCGGCTGCAACTCATTGTGCCGGTGACGATCGTCATTATCTTCTTTCTGCTCTTCACGACGTTCGGCTCGGTGCGCGCGGCGGCACTGGTGCTCATGAATTTGCCGTTGGCGCTGATCGGCGGCGTAGTAGCCCTCTGGGTCACCGGGCAGTACGTGAGCGTCCCAGCCTCGATCGGGTTCATTGCGCTGTTCGGTGTGGCTGTGCTCAACGGAATCGTGTTGGTCTCCTACATCAACCAGCTCAGAGACGAGGGGCAGACGAAAGAAGAAGCCGTGATCAACGGATGCCGGATGCGACTCCGTCCTGTGTTGATGACGGCGCTGGTGGCGCTCCTAGGGCTCCTGCCTATGGCGTTTGCCCAGGGGGTCGGGGCCGAGGTGCAACGACCGCTGGCCACTGTCGTCATCGGCGGGCTCGTCAGCAGCACCTTCCTCACCCTCATCGTGCTGCCGGTTGCGTATCTCTGGTTCGGTGCCAGCGAAGAAACACGTGCAGTTTTTCCAGTGGAAAGGAGAAACAGTGATGACCAAGAGCCGTCTCGCGCAGCGTAACGTGTATTGCCTCATCCTCTTAGTCGTGGTGTTGTGCTGGCCCAGTGGCCTCTCAGCCGGCCCTACGGGCGACCGACTCGATGAAGAACAAGTTGTGCGGGTCTATCGGGATGTCGTTCCGGCCACCGTGTTCCTGGCCTCCTCCTACACGACCGGCAACGGTCGCAGTTCAGCGATCGGCTCAGGGTTCATCATCGATGAGGCCGGTACGGTCTTGACGAACGCACATGTGGTCGACGGGGCTCACACCGTCATCGCGAAATTGTACGATGGGCAGCGTGTGAAGGTGGAGGTGCTCGGCATCGATTCCTACAGCGACGTGGCCGTACTCAGGTTAGTGGGAGTGACAGGCAAGCTGCCGTTCTTGCGTCTGGGCACGTCTGGTTCGCTCCGCATCGGGCAAAAAGCCTTGGTGATCGGCAATCCTTTCGGGCTGGGCTTCGGCCTCTCCACCGGAATCATCAGCGGGTTGGATCGATTTCCGACGGGCCTCTCGATCAGCGATCCTCGCGTGCCGCTCATTCAGACGACCGCCCCATTGAACCCAGGCGACAGCGGCGGGCCGTTGGTGAACTCTGAAGGCCGCGTCGTCGGCATTACGACCGCGATGATGATGGGCACACAGAATATTGGGTTTGCCGTTCCCGTGGATATCGTCAAAGAGGTCATCGGGGAACTGAAGGCAAAGGGACAGGTGAGTCGGCCTTGGCTTGGTGTGGGCGGCAAGTTTGTGACGGATGAGATCCGTGAATTGTTCGTCCTGCCGCTTACTGACGGGCTGCTGGTCGGAGAAGTGTATCCGGGTGGCCCTGCTGCAGTAGCCGGCCTCCAGGCGGGGGCCATCGATGTCACGGTGGCCGGCGAGCCGTGGATCATGGGAGGAGATTTAATCGTCTCTCTCCAAGGACAACCGTTTCGAAAGACAGAGGATCTCATCTTGGCATACAAGACTTTCAAAATAGGGAGACCGTCTCTGTCGAGTTTATCCGTGACCGGATCAGGCAGCGGACATCGATCGTGATAGGTGAACGGCCTCAAGGGCCGACCAATATTACGTCCTCGCATTCCGGAAGGGTCTCGCCGGCACCTCAGTCATGGTCACACAAAGGCTCGCCACCAAGGGAGTGAATACTGTGAAATGCAAGAACCGGCATGGAAGAACATCCCTCACGAAGGAAAACGGTCAAACGTCAGATCTGTCATACTGTCATAGGGGGAATCGGCTGAAAGATCATGCAATCACTTCAGTTACGGGGAGCAACCGTTCCAGTCACCTTAACCCAATAGAGGGCCTTATGAATCAGATGCGTCAGGTTCTGGCAGTAGTGGTACTCGCGGTCGTGGGCCTAGTGGGCTGCGCACACGAATGGCGCTCGATGGAAGACCCACATCCTGCCACGGTGGCAGACATGAAGGGAGTCTTGCGTGACCAATGGTCCAGACACCTCTTTTGGATTCGGAATGTCGTCTTGGACAACGCGACGAACGATCTCAGGTCGCGGGATTTTGCAGAGAAGGCCGTGGTGGCCAACGCAAGAGAGCTTGCGAGGACGTTTAGGCCGTTTTACGGCGAAGCGGCATCCGAGAAGCTCTTTACCCTACTCGCCGATCACTATAGTGCGGTCAAAGAATATTCCGAGGCCACCGTGGCCAGGAATACACGCCGGCAGGATGCGGCTCTGGCTCATTTTTCCTCGAATACCGACGAGATCGCCGCATTTCTCAGCGGCGCCAATTCTCATCTCCCAAAAGACACTATCCGAAGTCTGTTTGCCATTCATGTGGACCATCATGTTGCTCAAATCACCAAGTTTCAAGAAAGAGATTATGTCGGGGAGGAAGAGCTCTGGCCGGTGATGCAGCATCATGTCTATGTGATTGCCGATGCGATAACGACCGCATTGGCAAAGCAGTTTCCAGCGAAGTTTTCATAACCGATACGTATACCCTTATGCGCGGGCAGGAAATTCTGCGCTGACGAGCAAGGACGACGCATGCAACAGACGATAGGGGGAGGACATCACGATGCAACTATACTTGGACACCGCGAATGTCAAAGAGATTCAAGAGGCCGCAAGCCTTGGCCTCTTGGACGGTGCGACGACACCCCCCCCGCTTGTGACGAAAGAGGGTGAGGCCCGTCTCTGGGCAAAGAAGCCGTCTTGGCAGTCTCGGGCCGGGTAGATGAAAGAGCCTCTGGGGTTGGCGGGTGAGAGAAAAGGAGCGAATGCTGTGAGAGGCAAGAACGGCATGGAATGATTTCCGTCAAACAAGGAGAGCCACATGACCGATCTGATGGGTGAGGCGTCAATGCGCGTCAAACATATTTTTCATCCGACTGATTTTTCTCCGGCCAGCATGGCGGCGTTCGGTCATGCGCTGAAGCTGAGCCTGGCCATGGCGAGCGATCTGACGATCATGCACGTGGATTCCGCGAAGGCCGACCCGGACTTTGAAGACTATCCACGAGTGCGAGCCACGCTCAGCCGATGGGGCATTCTACGGGAAGGTGCGACGAAGGAGGATCTCGTGGCGCTCGGCCTTGGCGTGCGTAAGATTCTTGCGAAGGCAGACAGCCCTCTCACGTCGATGCTCCAGTTTCTCTGGCGTACACCCACCGACTTGATGGTCTTAGCCACCCATCCGAAAGACACACTTGGGCAGTGGCTATCCGACCCGGTCGGCCCTTCCATGGCCCGCAAATCTCGCACCATGAGCTTGTTCGTGCCGGATCAATGCAGCGGGTTTGTCGCTCTGGACACTGGAACGGTCTTGATGCAGCGGATTCTGATCCCTGTCGATCATCGCCCGCATCCGCAAGCGGCGGTGGACGCAGCGTGCCATCTTGTCGGCGCGCTTGGCGTTCAGGATGCAAGGTTCGAACTCTTGCATGTGGGAGCGAAGGCGAACATGCCGAGCGTGCGGCTGCCACAGCGGGAGGGATGGTCTTGGCATCAGAGCGTCACCGAGGGTGTCGTGGCCTACGAGATTCTTGAGGTGGCCGGATGGCTCCAGCCTGATTTGATTGTGATGGCCACTGAATGGAGACATGGGTTTCTGGACGCCTTGCTTGGCAGCACGACTGAGCGGGTCCTGCGACAGACCACCTGTCCGCTTCTGGCGGTCCCGGTCGATGTATCGCTCGCACCGATACGCCTGCCTGAGAGTTCATAGTTGGGCGAGAAAGAACAGCCACAGATGGGGCCTGCGTACGATTACGATCTATTGTGCATCGGCAGCGGTCCGGCCGGACAACGGGCAGCAGTGCAGGCCGCCAAACTGGGCAAGCGGGCAGCGATAGTCGAGCGTGGCCATGTCGTCGGTGGAGCCTGTGTCGATACCGGGACGATCCCGAGTAAAACGTTCAGGGAAGCCGTCCTTTCACTTAACGGACGAGTCTTTCCAGATAGCCACAAGACGCGGTCCAGATCGGCCGTCCGTCCATCCGCGCAAGAATTGCTAGCCCGAGTTGAGGAAGTTGAGCAGCGCCAAGAGGACCTCATCGCAGAACAGCTTCGACGCAACGGTGTGACGGTCTTCAATGGAGAGGCCAGCTTCAACGATGCACACACGGTGGTCGTCCGGTCCGACGAAAAGTCTGCTGTGATCACCGCGACCAACATCCTAGTCGCGGTTGGAACGACTCCTGCCCCACCTCCCGGTGTGGCCTCAGAACCTGGCCTGGTGGTGACCAGCGATGAGTTGCTGCAACTCACATCGTTGCCGCGTCGGCTGGCCGTCGTCGGAGCCGGGGTCATCGGCATCGAGTACGCCTCCATGTTCGCCGCGCTTGGAATCGACGTGACGGTCATCGACAAGCGGGATCGCCCGCTGGAGTTCCTGGATCGTGAGATCGTAGACGAGCTCCTCTCGCAAATGCGGAATAAAGAGGTGACTTTCCGGCTGGGAGAGGCGGTGGATCGGCTGGAGATCGTGGAGGGGCCGCCTCGGCGCGTCGTGATGTTCTTAGAATCGGGGAAACGATTGGTCTCGGAGTTAGTGTTATTCTGCGCAGGACGGCAGGGTGCGACCGCTCAACTCAATCTCCCCGCGGCCGGGCTGAAAGCTGATGATCGCGGGCGTCTGATCGTTGATCGGGAGTATCGCACCCTTGTGCCCCATATTTTCGCCGCCGGCGACGTGATCGGCTACCCCAGCCTGGCCACGACCTCCGCCGAACAGGGACGGCTGGCAGCTTGTTACGCGTTTGGGGTGGAAGCCAAATCGATGACGCACTTTCCCGTCGGCATCTATTCCATTCCAGAGATTTCAATGGTCGGCGAGACGGAGCAGGAGTTGACCGGTCGGAAGGTTCCATACGAAACCGGAACAGCACGCTATCGGGAGATCGCGCGGGGCCACATCCTCGGCGACGACAGCGGCCTGTTGAAGATGCTCTTTCATCGAGAAGACCACCGCCTCCTCGGCGTACACATCATCGGGACCGACGCAACCGAATTGATCCACATCGGGCAAGCGGTACTGGGGCTCGGAGGAGGGCTGGACTATTTCTTGACGACGGCCTTCAACTATCCGACTTTGGCTGAGTGCTACAAGGTGGCGGCGCTGGATGCGTACAACAAACTGAATGCCTAGCAGGATGCTGAAAAAGTCCGCCAGCGGCGTTCTCGCATCGCTCAGAGACTCAATGAGAGTCTTCGGGAGTCGGAATCACTGGAGGGACTTTTCCGTTCGCCAAGACCTATTGTAAGGGCAAACGGCCCCACGAAGTGCGGTCCGTACCTCCTCGCCTCTTCGCTCGCTGCGGCCTTGCCTGCGGAACGGCGCGTCCCTGGGTCAAGAGGCTGTCTTGGCAGACTCAGGGCGGTCGGGTGGCATAGCCGCCGGGGTTGGGTGGGTGAGAAGTCTGGCCTTTTTGAGCATCCTGAGGCAATTGTACATCGGCGCCGCAGGGAAGATCCTTTCGGCATTTCGGGCATTAACCGAGTTTTTCCGCAGCCTGCTAGGACCGGTTGGATGCGTCGCTCATGGCGTGACAAGCTGAACGGTGATCGATGAAAGGAAGCCGGCGATTCTACTCGAGAAGATTCTGACGGGCCGATTCGACAATCGCTATGACGAGTGAGTGTGTGAGTCGGCGTTCCACCGTGATGGCTTCGACCGGCGTTTATCGTGATGCTCTGAATCATGCTCAAGCCCGCTCCTGGCAATGACATTGTTCAAAATGTGTTATGTTCGACCATCTTGGTTTCGTGAAAACACTTTAAAGAGCCTAGAGGTTCTCCGGTCTCTGCCGAGGAGGATTTGGTGGCACGCTTCACGCAGAACTTGGGACAGAGAATCCGCACCCTCATCCAACGAGAGAAGGGACTGGATGAGATCGCGATCGACGACCTTGCGACCTCGATAAAACTTCGGTCCTGGGAAGCGGTCCAAATCCCCGAACGCCTGCGTTTTTTTTCACGCCTTGCCGTTACGCTGGTGCTGCTGTTTCTCTTGCTCATTGTCTTCGTACCCTGGACCCAGACGATTACGGTCAGCGGGCAACTCTCCGCCTATAGGCCCTCCGAACGTCCACAAGATATTGAGGCGCAGATCACCGGACGGATCAAGAAATGGCACGTCTTTGAGGGGGTGTCGGTCAAGCAAGGCGATCTTATTCTTGAATTGGATGACTACGATCCCAGCTTCATGTCTCCGGACCTCCTGTCTTTCCTGGACCAACGACGCCAGGCACAGGACCAAAGTCGTCAGGCGGCGCTCGCGCGTGTCAAACAACTGGATAAGCGGATCAAGGAGATGCAGAACCTCATCAAGTCTGCGGTTCCCTCCGCCCAGGCGCGTGTGATCGAATCGGAAAACAAGGTGCGGGAAGCCTACGAGAAGGTCGAAGCGGCAAAAATCGCCTTCGCGACAGCCGAGTTGAACATGGACCGGCACAAACAGTTAGCGGAACGAGGCCTCGCCTCGCAGCGCGAACTTGAGTTGACCATCCAGTCGGCGCTCGCCACCAAAGCCGACCTGGCCGGAGCCCAGGCCGGCCTCACGGGCGCGGAGCAAGCCATGAAGGCCCTCAGCTTCGGCCGCGACCAGGTCAGCACCGAAGTCCTCCAGCGATTGATTGACGCGGAAGCGGCCCGCGATGGCTCCGTCGGCGAGGTGGCGAAAGCCACCGATCAACTGGCCGATGTCTCATTGCGAATATCCAACGCTGTGCAACGCCGGCTTGCCGGCCGCATTCTCGCCCCGACCGATGGCACCGTCGTGAAGATGGCCCAAGCCGGGACTGGTGAAACCGTCCGTCCCGGAGACAAGCTCGTGAGAATTTCTCCGGCGAGCGAGGACAAAGCCATCGAGATGACGGCAGACGGGATCGACGCCCCGCTCTTGAATGTGGGCCGTAAAGTCCGCATCTTATTCTATGGGATCCCGGCCATTCCTCTCCCGGCCTGGCCGGAGATGATGGCGGGCACCTATGGTGGAGTGATCAAGGTCGTCGATCAAGTCGATGACGGCAAGGGAAACTTTCGTTTTTGGGTGGTCCCAGATCCCGATGATCGGGCCTGGCCTCCACAGGAACATGTCCGCCAGGGAACCAAGGCCATGGGATGGGTCATCTTGAACCGAGTTCCCTTGTGGTACGAGCTCTGGCGGCGCTTCAATCTCTTCCCTCAAGACTATCAGGAGCACTCACCAAGCCTCATCGACACCCTCTTGCCGAAAGCAGGGCGAGGTGCGAAGTAAGCGCGGCCTGGCAGGTTCTGGTTCATCTCAGATTATCCGCATGACCACCGACATCGTCGTGTCGCGCATGGTCTGGCTCTCGCAGTCATTGCTCATCTATCTGACGAAAGGAGCGTGTCCCATGAATTCCAGTCGCTACCTCCCAGTCGTTCTGCTCCTGGGAATCGTTGGGTTGTGTTCCCTCCCTGCCTCGGCAGGGGACCAGATGCAGTCAAGACCGCTTCCCCCGATTCCCTTAAGCGTGGATGAGATACATGCCTGGATCGATCGCACACACCCACTCCTCAGAGGCGCAGGTACGGAGAAAATGATGGCACGCGGGAAAATGCTCAAAGCCCTGGGCGCCTTTGAGCCAACCCTCATCAATGATACGGAACTTGAACGGTTCATCTCGAGTTCAGATCCAGGCAGAGGCACCCAAACCGCCGGCTTCAACGACACGCTCATCGAAGCCCGCCATCCCTTGGGGTTTCGCTATAGCGCCGGGGTCCGTCAAGCCATCGGCAATGCGACTATTCCCGACCTTTCATTCGGCGGAGGCAACAATCAAGTCCTCCTCGGAGGCTTCTTCCCACTCCTCAGAGGCCTCATGACGAATCCTGAACAGGCTGAACTCCAGCGATCCGAATTGGCCGATCCACGAGCGGAGGTGCAAATCTCCCAAACGAGACAGGATCTGTTCCTCGCAGCCGCGACACAGTTTTGGGATTGGGTTACCGCAGTGAAGCTTGCGGACGTGCAGCGCCGGGCCGTGGGGGTGGCAGAAGATCGGTATCGACAGGTCGAAGGCCGCGCCAAGGCGGGAGCCATCGCGCCGCTCGATGTCGTCGAGGCCAATCAGGAAGTTCAGCGCCGACGTGAGGTGGCTATCGCTGTGCAGCGATTGGTGGAGCAAGAACAACTGAAGCTGTCCCTGTTCCTTTGGGAGAATAACTCCCCCGTCGCCCCGCCGCTGGATCGAGTCCCGGATTTCCCGTCGCAGATGCTGATGCCGACGTCTGACACCATCCAGGCCCAAAAACTCCAAGCTACGGTCGATCGCCCGGAGATCAAAGAGGTCGGTATTGAAGCAAAACTCAACGATATCGACCTGGAACTGGCCAAAAATACTCTCCTCCCCAGTCTGGATGTGGAGGCAGCGCCGGCCCGTTCGCCGGAGAAATTCGTCTTGGGCCTCGGCTACCGCTTTGGGGTAGAACTCAAGATTCCGCTCTTCCAGCGGAGGGGCCGCGGGGAAGTCCTGGAAGCGCAAGGCAAGGCGGAACGATTTGTTCTCATGCAGCTGTTCCGCGAACAACAAGTGATCGTCGATGTGGACAATGCCCTCTCTGCCATGGAGCGAGCGAAGGAGCGGGTAGCGGTCGCAGCTGAATCGCTCCGCTTGGCCAAGACGCTCGAAGAGGGGGAGCGCTTTCGGTTTAGCCTGGGGGCAACCAGCGTTCTCTTCGTGAACTTGCGGGAACGAAATTCAGTCGATTCGGAAAACCAGGTTATCCGCGCTAAAGCGGACTATCAGAAAGCCCAGGCTCTGTACCAATGGGCCATCGGAGCGTGGGCGCCGCCGCCGTTCGCGACACCCATCACATATCGTACAAGAGGCTGATGGAGAAGAAGTAGATATTTCTCTGTGCTGCTGTCGCATCCGAGAACGATGCGTCCGATCCCATACGCGGCTCATCCCGACTCTGACTAGACGGGGTGACAAGAGGCGGGACCAAGCTGAGGAAGAAGACGGAATCCGTGCAAAGCCAGTCCGGTCACCAACCAAACCTGTTTCAATCGATGCTCAGCTACCTGGGCGTCCTCTTTCGCTTGGAGCGACGGATTCTCGCCCTGATCCTGTCGTATTCGATTGCCATCGGACTCTTCTCGCTCATCGTCCCGCTCACAGTCCAAGAGCTCGTCAACACGTTTGCCTTCGCCATTCAGCCGGTCACGGTTGCGACACTCGCAGGGGTGATGGTGACTGGGCTCCTGTTTGTCGGAGCGTTTCGTGCCTTGCAGTTCTACGCCCTCGAGATCCTGGAGCGCCGGGTTTTCGCTCGCGTGGCCCTCGGCATGGCCCAGCAATTGCCCCATCTTCGACTTCTAGGGTTCCAGCCCCGCTCTGCCAATCACTTCATGGATGCGGTCTTTGTGCAACGGGCACTCTCGGTGCTCCTCGTTGACCTGATCAATGTCATCGTGGGCAGCGCAGTGGGCATGACGATCCTAGTATTCTATCATCCCTACTTCCTGCTCTATAACGCACTCATTCTGGCAGGGTTTACCATTGTCTTGTTTTTCATCTCGCATGGAGGACTCAAGGCCACCCTCGACATGTCGCATGCGAAGTATGAAACCCTGCACTGGTTGCAGGAGGTCTCTCGCAATCTGCTGCACTTCAAAGCCACGGACAGCCACGCGCTACTGATGCGAAGGACCGACGAGTTAGTCCACGCCTACGTCGAGACCAGACAAACCCGATTCGGTATTCTGATTCGCCAATACCTGGGATCGGTCGGCTGGCAAGCCGTCGCCCACAGCGGACTCCTCGCCACTGCCGGGTGGTTGCTGTCGATGGGCCAGTTGACGCTCGGACAACTGGTGGCCGCGGAAGTCGTCGTCGGCGGCCTCCTCCTGAGTTTCGACGCAGTGGTCAAACGGATGGGACACATTTATAACTTCTTGGCAGGCGTGAGCGAGCTTGATTTTCTCTTCTCGCTTCCGAAGGACCAGCCCTCCGCCACTCTGTCCGTCCCCTTGCCGGATCCAACCATTCACGGCATTCGGTTGATCTGCAAAGACCTCGCAGCCAGCCACGATGGAATGCCGCCGATCTTTGAGCATTTCAATCTTGACGTTGCCCCAGGAGAAAAGATCGGCGTCTACGCCGGTACGACGGAGGCCAAAACGGCACTCGCACGAATCTTGGCAGGCCTGGAAGCGCCGACCAGCGGCATCATCCGTTATAACGGCGTGGACCTTCGCCACCTTGGCCTTCAGGCGATCAACCGTTGTCGAGGGTTTATGATCGACTCCCAGCTCACACTCTTTGAGGGCACATTCGAGGATAATATCGTCCTGGGGCGATCCTCTATCCCCTACAGCGACATCCAGTGGGCGTTACGCTTCACCGAGCTGGAAGAAGACATCGACGCACTCCCGCAAGGACTCAAGACCCACATCCAAGCCTCCGGGACCATGCTTGCTCCGACGGACATCATGCGGGTCTTACTCGCACGGGCAATCCTGGCCCGTCCGAACGTTCTGATCTTTGACGGTATCCTCCACGACATGTCACCGGCCATTCGCGAGACCATCTTGCAGCGGCTCTGCTCAAAAGACGAACCCTGGTCGGTGATCTTTGTATCGAACGATCCAACGCTTACGTCACATGTCGATCGGCGAATTATTCTCGATTGAACAAAGAACGACAGCGTCCGCATCTCTGTTTCGACGCACACTGAATACTATCGCGAAGCCACGGCCAACAGTCGCCAAGTATATGGCTCTCTTCTTCCAGCGTTGGCCATCGACCTCATCCGCTGTGAGCCCCCATTCAATCGATACGGATCGCTACGGATTTCACTGACACACTCCCACCGCTGGACGGTCAGATTGAACGCGTTCCTGAGCGTTGCAAAGTGTGGATTGACCGAGGCCGGATCGAGCGCTTCCGAGAAGATCCGTTTCTTACACTCGACAATCAGCCCGGACATGGTGTCCACGAAAGTATCTGCAAGGGGAATGTCGAGGCTTCTCATGATAGATCGGTATTTTCTATCAATATGCTCTGAATTATCGATTTTACTCATTGCCAATGGCCGGATATCCTCCTTGCAAGCGCGCGGGATAATTTTCAGCAACGTTCACTTCACAATCATTAAGGAGGGCATGATGAGTGCGAAGAAGGTGTTCAAAATGGGGTTCCTGTCCATGATTGCCGTGCAGGACTGTTTGTGGCATCGCAGGGCCTTGCGACCGATGCGCACATCACGAGCAATAGCAAAGAGATGAAGGCTCATACAGGTGTGGTAGCCCAGGCATCTGAAGCGGCTGGGGTCGTGCAGGCTGTGTCGGACGACTTGAAGATGCCAGAGAGTCGTGCGTCGCAGCTGCGGGTGGTGGACTCCAGCGGGAAGGTCTATCTTCCTCACCCCGATGCAGACGAAAGATAGCAAAGCGTTCGTCGGGTATACGATGCCGACGAGCCGCTAATGCGTCGAGGGAATTAGACGGAGGAGGGCCACGCCATGCCTCTCCTCAGTCCTCACTCGGGCGGTGCGGGTGCGGTGCGACGATCTATCGGAGGCATTCAAGGAGAATCGCATCATAGTCGGGAGCAGACGACGCAGACCATCATCCAAGAACAACGCAAGATCACGATGGTGGAATTCCAGAAAGCGGAGGAGTCTCGGGAGAAAGCAGAGAAACAGCGCGGCATTGCCGACCGGGCCTGCCGCGAATCGGTGGGGCTCAGTGCGCCGGAGTTTGTGGACTGACGTCGCATCGAGGTGCAGAAAGAAATCGTGCAACATTCGCCCGCCGCTCTCACGGTCATCATGGGCCTTGAGCGCATCGGCATCAACATGCCGCCATTGGGCGCACCGAAATAAACAAGATGTCGAACCTCTTCGCCTCGAGACACGAGCAGGCGCATGCTCCCTGCCTGGCCGTGCGTTGGTCGTCCGGAGTCACCGGTCCTCACAGCCTCAAGAGAGCCATCATTCAACCAGAGCGCTTAGCCGGTAAAACTGCTCTGTAAGGAGGGAACTATGTATGACCGAATGACTGAGAATGTGAGACACATGTTTGCCTGGCTGGAACGTCTCGATCGGTTGGGCTATGTCTGTGTGGGGATCAGTCTCCTCTTGATCGGCATGGTCATGTTCGTCTTCGGGTGGCTGTCCTTCGCCAGGCATGTCCGAGAGGATTCAGTTCTCGACAGTAGCCTGACGCTGGTCAATACACTTTTGCTTGTCGTCATCTTGCTGGAATTGTTTCGAACCATCGTCAAATTCTTGGAAACCGACGTGCTTCGGGTGGAGCCCTACTTGGCGGTGGGAATCATTGCCTGTGTCAGGCGGATGCTCACCGCCAGCGCGGAGTTGGGCGATCTGCGCGGAGTGCCGACAGACTTTCTCGATAAGTATCTCAAGGACATGAGCCTCAATGCGGGCCTTGTGATCGTACTGGTCGTGGGAATCTTCATGCTGAGATCGAAACCTGTGCGTTCAGATGAACACGATCGTCCAACTCCGGTGCAGGGCTGAAGAAGACTAAACACAGGCCTTCTACAGCTTATGCGCATCAGCCTATCCCGTGCAGATCTGAGCGTTGAACGGCGTGGGTCATCCACTTCCCAGGCAGGCAGGGGCCGGAAAACACTTCTGCAAAATTTCCTTCAAAAACTCTACGTCTCGATATCCATAGTATCCGCACATGAAACGCTACAGAGGATGATGTAATAGAAGCCCGGCGGAAGCCGCAGAGCGATCTATGAACCGATGTTTCGTCCACTTCATCAAGTGGACACACTCGTCAGTTTACGGCGAGAGGTCCTGGCGGGCCGACTCAAAGATCGCCATGACGATCGGGTGTTGGAGTCGGCGTTCCACCGTGATGGCAAAGAAATGTTGTTTGACCGTATCTACTCGCCCGACAACCTCAACCTGATATTGCCGACGGATTTCCTTCTCCAGGACCGTCGGACCGGGAAAGATCCCGTAGCCTTCATGGCCAAACGCCTTCAAGGTGGCGCTGTCTTCAATCTCCCCGATGATATTGGGCTGGAGGTTATTCTTGACAAACCAGTCTTCTAGTCCGCGCCGCAGCATGGCGCTGGAGGTCGGCAGCAAGAACGGAGCGCCCTCCAACGATCGTGGGAAGTTTCGGCGATACCGCGCCACCAATTTCGCATGGGCGAAGAACGTCACGCCCGATTCTCCCATTGAATGGCTATAGGCCTGTACCTTGATGCTTGGAGGCGCCGCAGTGTCGGAGATAACAAGATCCAGCTTGTGAATCGCCAGATCGGCCAATAGGTGGTCCAGCTTCCCTTCCCAACACACGACACGGACGGCGCGGGATGCCTTGAACGCATATTTGAGCAACCGTGCGGCAAATAGCTTCGGCACAGCATCGGCGATGCCGACGACCAATCGAATGGGCTTCCCACTGCCACGCCCCTTTACCGTGTTCATCAGGTCCTGCCCCAGCGAGAAGATCTCTTCGGCGTATTTGAAAATGACGTGCCCCATCTCCGTCAACGCCAGATATCTGCCTGAACGCACAAACAGTTTCTCGCCGAGCGTGTCCTCCAGCAGCCGGATCTGCGTACTGATCGTCGGCTGAGCCAGACGCAACTCCTCGCAGGCTTTGGCCACGGTGCCATGTTTGGCCACCGACCAGAAATACAAGAGGTGATGATAGTTCAACCATTCCATGGCGCGGGAGGATACATCTGGATAACCAATGAGTCAAGGTCATTTTATCTATTTTTCAATGCTCCGGTTCGTTGCTATCGTGGTCTCGACAGTGCGGGCCGAAACGAAAACTGAACTGGAGGTGTTATCATGGCGACCATACAGACTATGCGCGTAATGCCGGCGCTGGTATTCACTGCGGTCCTGTTGAGCACGCCCGCGTGGGCCGATTTAGGCTCTCGATCTGGCGATCCGTCCATCCAGAGCCACCAACCCGCAACCTCGCATGAAGACCAACCCCATGGAGCGCAATCGACGCCCACGTATCGTGGCGGCCTGACGGTGGACTCGCTCAAGACAGGAGACCTCAAGTTGAAGAGCCTCGGAGGGGGAATGGATGGTCCACGCACGAGCGGCAATGCGCAAGCAACGTTCAATAGCATCAGGCCGGATGAACGCCAAGAGCATGACGTAAGAGGTAGCGGCGTTCCGCTTTGGCGCTGGTAAAGGCAGTTATCGAGATATATGCCGGAGGCGGACAATGCTATGCGACCCGCATTGTCATAAGAAAGGAGCATGACCATGGGAATTGAAGCTCGACAGAGCGTTCTCACTCATAGAATACTCGGGATGCTTGCCGATCAGCCCGGTCTTCCGCTGGACCAGCTTCTCGATCGTTGTCCGGATGCCACGTGGAATCAAGTCTTCATCGTGGTGGATCAGCTCAGTCGCACCGGAGGCATTCGACTGACTGCCAAGGGCAGGGGCAGATACCACGTGGAGCTTCAAGCTGCTCAGCATCGGACGGAAATCCATGAATAACGCGACGTCGACTCGGTGCATTCATCTTGTCCTGCGTTTTCTCAGAAGTCCATTAACGGGTGGTCAGAACGATGCCCCGAGGCGGCCCGCCTGGCCGGCGGTAATCCGCTATAGAACATAGGGCTTATCGAATACCTGGCCGAGAATTTTCTCGGCCCCATGAAAAATGGGAAGCATTTACAAAAACACAGTCAAGCGAGGTACCTTGGCGCACTCAAACAAAGGGAAAATCCATGAATAACGAACTACACCCACATGTATCCGATATGTCACTGAATCGGCGCAGCTTCCTCACAACCGTGGGCGTCGCAACTGCCGCCGGACTGATCGGGTCCGCCCTGGCCGGTAACCTCGCTTACGCCGACGCGTTGAGCAAGGAGCAGCGCGAGAAGATGACGCCTGATGAGATCATCGGGTACGCGAAGAAGGGCAATGAACGGTTCCGCGCTGGGCTGCGCAAGAACCGCGATTTCCTTCTCGAGCAAATGACCAGCGCCAAGGGCCAACATCCGGCTGCAGTTGTTCTCAGTTGCGTTGATTCTCGCGCGCCCGCCGAAATTATCCTCGACCTCGGTATCGGCGACATGTTCAATTCGCGCGTGGCCGGCAACATCGTCAACGAGGATATCCTCGGCAGCCTGGAGTTCGCCTGCGCGGTGGCCGGCAGCAAAGTGGTGTTCGTGATGGGCCACACCGCATGCGGCGCGGTCAAAGGCGCAATTGACAAGGTCCAACTCGGCCACCTTACCGGGCTGCTGGAAAAGATCCGCCCGGCTGTCGAAGCAACTCAGTATGACGGCGAACGCACCTCGAAGAATGACAGCTTCGTGAACGCCGTCGCTCGCAAGAACGTGGAATTGACGATCGCCGGAATTCGCGCAAAAAGCTCCCTACTGAAGGGACTGGAAAGCAAAGGCAGCATCAAGATCGTCGGCGCGATGTATGACCTGGGCACCGCCGGGGTGGAATTCATCTCGTGAGAGAGCGCCTCTCTCGAACATGAGCGAGCAAGGACGACTGTATACACAAGAATCCCAAGGGTCATGACCCCGCCCTTCTCCACGACGTACATGCGTTGTTGAGGGGTTAAGCGGAGCGTTTCCCGTACTTCCTTGGGGATCACGATTTGAAATTTCGTGAAATCATCGTCATGACCATGGCAAGCCTCCCTACCAATTGATGGTCGATCACCGTATCGTCATACGATCTGAGTCAGAGCAACTACATCTCTGTGATGCCTCGTAACATGAGCGGTTCGCCGCTCATTTGCCTTTCGGCTTCCACTCCCGCGCCAGCTTTTGGGCTTCGGCGATTTGCTCTGGGTCCATTTTTTTGGCGAGCGCATCCCGTAGCCTGGCTCCCGCCTCCCCGCCTTTCGCCGCTCCGAGGCTGTACCACATGTAGGCTTTGATAGAGTCCTGCTGCACGCCCTCCCCACGCTCATGCATCTGGCCCAGCCGTCGTTGAGCTAAATCGTTTCCTTGATTGGCGGCTCGCCGTAAATAGTACACAGCCATTTTGTAATCCTGCTGCCCACCCCGGGCATACATCAACAACACTCCCAGGTTGACTTGGGCTTCCGTATGCCCTTGGATGGCGGCTTTTTCGTACCACTGCCGCGCTTTGGCATCGTCCTTTGTGACGCCCTGTCCAGTGGCATACAGCAGACCGAGTTGGTACTGTGCGATGACATGGCCCTGCTCGGCCAGTGGTTGCCATTCACGTAAGGCTGTGGCGTAGTCGCCGCCTCGATAGGCCTTTTCGCCTGCTTTGAAATCTGCCCACGCAGGTGCGGCGAGACAAACAATCGACAGTGCAAGGGAGACGGGGAATCGGAGTGCTCGGAGCCGATCGTTATTCATGAAAACCCTGAAGGGTGAAATGTGACACGAGATGCAGCTTCGAAAAGGAGCCAGCGTGGTAGGTCATGGTGCATGTCCCTTGTGTGATCTCGCGCTCATGATACAGCCGGCTTGTCGATGGACGTGGCTCATCGGTCGCCTGTGCGACGCTCATTTGCCTTTCGGCTTCCACGCCCGCGCTCGCTTCTGTCCCTCGGCAATCTGGGCCGGCGTCATCTGCCTGGTGAGATCATTGCGGTATCCAGGCGCGTGCGCGTTTCCGTTTCCCGCCGCCAGGCTGTACCACATGTAGGCGTCGACGACGTCCGTAGGAACGCCTTGGCCGAAGGAAGACTGTAGTCCGAGGTAGAGCTGTGCTTTTGCGTCCCCCTGAGCAGCAGCCTTCTCATACCACTGGCGCGCTTTTGCATAATCCAGTGGGACGCCGTCTCCATTTTCATACGACAAACCGAGCGAGAACTGTGCACGTGGGTCTCCCTGCTCGGCGAGCGGTTGCCACTCACGCAAGGCTGTCGTGAAGTCCCCAAGGTTATAGGCATCCATGCCGGCTTGAAAATCTGCCCGTGCCGGCACGGCGAAGCTCACGATCGACAGCACCAGGGCGACGAAAAATCTGAACGGGATAGGCCGATTCTCACTCATACGTTTCGCTCCGCCGGTTCCCACATGAGTCGATTGTCGTCACGCTGAAACCGGGCAGGAGCGTGAGGCTTGATCGCAAGATGTTCTCTCGCACCTTCCTGCCCTTGTGACCACAGGACAACAGATTCAGGGATCCCGACACGTTGCCCATTCGGAGGCATGACGAACCCTAGAGATTTCTCATGGTTCCATGGCCGTAGAATCGCGGGCCTGTCACAACAGGATATTCTAGGTGGGAGGAGAGAGAAGAGGCAAGAGACGAGTTGGGACATCATGGTATTTCTATATGAGCGGTCGAGAGACAATCTGATGAGAAGGGCCAGCTGTGCAATAGAACGTGATGCCCGAGTCTTTGTCTCGCCCAATCCACAGGCTCTACACTCAACGGCGGATCATGACCGTCGAGATCGGATACCATCTATCCTGACGTTTGCCTGAAATGGCAAGATCGACGAAGGGTGCGTGTCCCCCTTGATCCAAAATTGCAACGTCCAGAACGTATGAACCCTCCGGCATCTCCTCTGGGAGGGTGACCGCGTCTTCTACTTCATGCTGTGCGCCTGGAAGCCACTGTTTGAGATGTGCAGCGCTCACCCATCGCGCGACGACATGATCCTCGGAAGATCTCAAGCGATAGGCTAACGGCCACTCATGATAGATTGGAGCCACACCGATGTTTTCCCATTGCGAACGCAGGGGCAGTGTCCCGCCAGGCTTGGCTTCGGTGGCGTGAGTCATCTGGCGGAGAATGAATCGATATCCCATCTTCGTGAGGAATGCATCGACGCGTGGTCGCCATTCGGTCGGGATCGGCGATGACTTCGCATTCAAGACCGACAGATGCCACTCCAGCCCCTTGTTCAGAATCAGGTCAATATCGAAGTCTTTCTCATACCAGTCCTGCATCACGCCACAGACCTCGAATTGTACCGGGGCATTCTTCCACGCACGCTCGATCACAGGATCCTGAAGTACTCGCGTATAGGCATGCTCCATATGGTTCCACGTGGGACTGAAGTACCCGTAGTCTCCGAAACAGTCTCCACGCCAGCCGGCGCCTTGAGATACGGCATAGGTGAGCTGTCCCCCATGGAGCATCACGAGGGGCGTGCCGGCAAAATACGTGAGGTACCAGTCTGTGATCTTGATCTGATTGTCCTCAACAGGAAAATACTGTCGGCACTGTGCTTCGACTCCCTGGCAGCAGGCCATATTCCACTCGCCCCAGCAGCCGACTGAACCGATATCGACATGATCGATATCCGGTGAACCAGCGTACCGTTCTCCGAAGGCCTTGATAAGTTTTTCGTGGTACAGGAGAAAGGTAGGGTTGTTGTAGTCAGGAAAGACTCCTCCGCCTACCGGCACAGTCCCTACTCCCTTGTGGAGCAGCCACTCGGGCGAGCCGGCCTTGTACTCCGTCATAATACGAAAGGCCAAGGTCTCGCCTTTCGCCTTGGCTTGGCCGATGATTCGATCCACGAAGTCAAACGCATACCGTCCTTCCTCAGGCTCAAGGTCAGACCAGGACCACCGGAAATAGGCCACCGTTTGTCGCGGGTACTGATCGGTCGACGGGGGATGTTCGAATCCGAAATGAAAATCGGCAAGCCCCATTCCTGGATTATAGAGCAGGTCCTTGATTTCTCTGGGATGGACCGTCACCGTTGGCTCAGCCTGCACGGCGTCCTCGTGCGCCATCGCATCCAGACCTCTGACAAGGCTACAGCCACCCTGGAAGATGGCGGCTATGAAGGCCAATGAAAAGAGGAGCGGTGTTCTCATGAAACGGGCGGGTATGACAGGCATGGATATAGGAGCCTATTGGTCGCGTAGAATCGCATCCACCTTCTCAATGAGCTCAAGAAGCTCCGCCTCTGACTTGGGCCAGCCAGGAGCCAGGAGGTCCCCAACTTTACCAACAATTCCCCACCGCCGATACCCCTTTCACTGCGTCCGCCACTCCCACGGCGGCGCCTGGCGCGGGTCGACTCACAAGCCTTTCTTCGCTTTTCGTGCTTCGTTCACTCGCCCTGCCGGCACCGTATTCCCCTGCGCATACGTTCGATACCACCAGCACCAGCCGCATTTGAGGAGCGAGTAATTGACGTTCGTGCCATCTAACTAGTAAGTTCTTCGACCAGAATTAGGGGCCGCGAATTCCGCAACGCAGACGCGTGTGTTACCTGGAGGTGGGCCATGCTGGCTATTCGATTGGTGCGGGTCATCGAGAATCACATCGAGCAGCTCTCCCGCGACCTCAGCGAGAAGGTCTGGAACTCTCCCCGGTGCAGCGATTTGAGCAAAGTCCCGGAGACCGAACTCCAAGCCCGCACCCGCGAGATCTATCGCAACCTAAGTGACTGGCTGCTGGACGCGGTCGACGCTCAGGTGGAACGGCGTTACACCGAGCTAGGCGCGGCGCGCGCCCAGCAGGGCGTGGCCTACAGCCACTTCGTCTGGGCCATCATCTCCACCAAGGAGCATGTGCGCACCTTCGTTCAGCGCGAAGGTCTGTCCGAGAACGCCATGGAACTGCACGGGGAGCTGGAGCTACAGCTCCTGCTTGGCCACTTCTTCGATCTCGTGCTGTACCACGCTGCTGTAGGCTATGAGCAGGAACGCAACCGCATAGGAGGGAGACAGAGCAGGCGCAAAGGAGATGAGCAGAGAAAAATCACATAGCGCCCCAACGGGTGGGAACCCGTACCTTCCGCAACACCCCAGGAATTCTCGCCTCTCGCTCCTCGACGTCTGACGCCTCTAATCCGCATTATTCATGAATGGTTCTGCTGCAATCGCGGATTCGCCGCTGGGACGAGCCTGGACGCGGCAGCCCGGTATCCAGGCAGGCGGGGGCCTATTTGGAGACTTCCACGACTAGCGTTGCCTCCACCTCCAGCTTCCCTTTCGCCTCAACGATCACGCAGGATCTTGGCACCTTCAACGGGCGAGGTCAATTTCTCACGTGTGTAGCATGCACGTGGCAGCGCTGCTGATGCCGTGATCCAGTACACTCTTTTCAATGTTGATGGATTTCACCACTCCGTCTTCAACCACCATCGAATAGCGCTCTGAGCGTCCGCTCAAACCAAATTCAGGCATGTCAAAACTCAGGCCGATCGCGCGAGTGAACGCGCCGTCCGCATCCGCCAGCATCATGACCTTGCCGTCGGCCCCATGCTCTTTGCCCCATGTCTGCATGACAAAAGGATCGTTGACGGAGATACAGGCAATGGCATCGACGCCCTTCGCCTTCAGGTCGTCGGCTTTGGCGACGAAACCGGGCAGATGGTAGGCTGAACAGACCGGCGTATACGCGCCTGGTAGGCCGAAGAGCACGACTTTCTTACCCTTGAGCAGCGTCGCCGTATCGATATCGGCCACGCCGTTGTCGGTGAGTTGCTTGAACGTGGCGGACGGCACCCGGTCACCTGTTTGAATGGGCATCTGATGCTCCTTTCGTTGGTTGGGTTAAAACGGTTCGTTCGTGGATTCATTGAGACGTTCCGGTGTCTCCCGGTCATGGCACGCTGGCAACGTGACGGAGCCTGTGGGGCGAGTGGCTGCATCAAGATTCTCGGCACCCTCACTGAATCGTCGGTTGTAGCGATACCACCCACCGCGCATTGGGAGCACTCCTCTTCATACGGAAACGGGCGGGGTTATTCTCCCCCGCCCGCTCGTACAGACCCACCTCCGCCGTAGGCGTTGATACCGTATGTGACTTCGGTCAGAACTTGACTTCAGTCAGATGCGTGAGCGCAGCGTCGGCATGTTCCGTGGCGACGTCGGCGTGGCCCGCTTTCCCATGCTCAATCGCTTCTTTCAGATGCGTAATCGCTTCCTTCAAATGGGAGCTTTTGCCGCCCCGCTCAGCAAAGTTCATCGATTTTTCCGCATGCGTCACGAGCACCTCAGCATGCCCCTGTTTGCCATGTTCCACCGCTTGTTTCGCCTCAGTGATGGCGTCCATGACGTTACCGGCGGGGGACGGTTGGGCGTTCACCATGGGCACACTCGCGAACGCTCCAATCGCCACCAGCACGAGGGCACCACGGAAGAATTTGTTGATCATCGTTGTCTCCCCTTCATCGTTAGAATTCACTGCCAAAATAGACCATGGGATATCGTAAACTCACCTTAGCACAGCGTTTCTATTGCCTGTCAAGAAGGCCTGACAGGCTGCTCGAAACCGAGGGTTTTCTGATGGCCATGAATATCTTTTTCGACCGGACAGACGCAATTCCAATCCCAACTCCACCCCCACGGCGGCACGGGCTCATCCTGGCGGTAGCTCGGACAGTCTCGGCGATGGTAGATGTGACGTTGGAGCGATTCCGCAGGGCCTCTTGCGGCACTTCTCTAGCCCGCATGATTCATGACGGTTCGTCGCCCTTCGACAAAGCTCAGGGTCCCGAGCACAGTCGAGGAACGAAATCGCCAGGAAAACGCGTTCCTCGTGAAGCGCAGCAGAGAGTGAAGCGTCCCTCGACAGGCTCGGGACGCCCTGAGCCCGTCGAAGGGCGTATCTCGTGAAGCGTGAAGCGCTGGAAGCAGGTGCGAAACATGAAGCGCCCGGCTCCGGAACGAAATACGCTTCACGAACGACGTTTCACGCATCGAAGACGCTTCACGCCCAAGAGCAGCGGGTCCGCGATTGCAGCAGAACTGTTCATGAATCATGCGGGTGAGACCCAGTTTCGGATAGCTTCAGTCCCGGTAAGGTTCCCGTAGTCCTATTTCTCCCGTGCAAATCTCTCCAAAATTTATCATAATTCCCGGGAAAGACGTATCCGCTAGGGTGGGTTTAAAAACAACCTGTATAGGTATCTTCTTTGAACCAACCATCGCACTTCTGATGGATTGAAAGGCTCTCACAGGATGCTGAAAAAGTCCGCCAGCGGCGTTCTCGCATCACTCAGAGGCTCAACGAGAGTTGTTCGGAAATCGGAAGTACTGGAGGGGCTCTTCCGTTCGCCAAGACCTATTGTAAGGGCAAACGGCCCCACGAAGTGCGGTCCGTACCTCCTCACCTCTTCGCTCGCTGCGGCCTTGCCTGCGGAACGGCGCGTCCCTGGGTCAAGAGGCTGTCTTGGCAGACTC
>Ga0163151_10000338_pt1 | contig 82912 bp, 87 predicted proteins | sample OliLakLV19MP5IB2_FD_145596 | JGI IMG/M metagenome (GOLD analysis project Ga0163151, IMG submission 145596) | Freshwater microbial mat bacterial communities from Lake Vanda, McMurdo Dry Valleys, Antarctica - Oligotrophic Lake LV.19.MP5.IB-2 | ecosystem: Environmental > Aquatic > Freshwater >...
TCATCCGAGCCTTTCATCTCTACACAATTATTTGCGTGTATATGAAAAACGTTGATGATTTCTTTACCTATCTCCAGATCCTTTTTGCTTTAAGGTATGAGGAAAGCACTATAGACCATCGCTCGCTACTTGCTTCGAGCGCGGGTAACTTTACGTCTTTAAGGCTTTTGGGGAGAACATAGATGAGCTCCGGGGAGTAAAGAAAGACTGCTGGTACGTCTGATTGTATCACACTTACTAGTTTTTGTGCTAATTCTATTTTTTCTTCCGTGTTTATGGTAGTACGAAGAGATTCAAGAGCTCTATCGGCACGGAGGTTGGTATACATTGCAACGTTGAGTCCAGGGTCATTACGTTCGCCTGAGTGCCAGAAAGGGAAGATATCATAACCTCTTCCTGCAACCTCTCCAAACAGGAGAGCGTCGTACTCGCGAGGACGAATAATTTTTTGCGTAAGTTCAGATGAGGGTACAATGTTAATTGAAACATCAATACCTATTTCCTTCCAACGTGATTTAAGTATCTCGGCTGTCTTTGCAAGTTCAGTATTGTCTGAAGTTGAAAGAGCGAAGCTAAGTATCTTCTTTTCGTTGTTAGTAGTTTTCTCACGGATACCATCAATGTTTAGCTTCCATTCATTTTTCTCAAGAAGCGCTTTAGCCCCTTCAATATCAGCTGGGCTTGATGAGGCCATATTATTTCCAACAAGTGATACAGGAAGCGGACTTGTCTCTGGCAAACCGTAGCCTTTCAGCACTTCGTCTATGATGTAGTCTCTATCGACAGACATATTAAGCGCTGTTCGTATTGCTTTGTCAGTAAAAATGGTAGCTTGATTTTGATTAAAGAATACTCCGAAAGTTCGAAGAAGGGGAATATGCTCAATTCGATATCCTAGTGTTTCTAGTTTCTGTGCCTCCTCAGAAGAAAGTATAACAGCACTGTTGATGGTGCCTTTCTCAAGAGCTCGTATCACTTCTGCTGTATCCTTAAAAAAGTAGATGAATATGGTCGAGATGTTCTTTTGTCCGGGTGCATACTTACTAAACGCACGAAGCTCGTAATACTCAAGCACTCCTGTGGCTGTTCTTTTTATCTTATGTATTTTGTAAGGACCTGATCCCACGGGTTCAAAATTGTATGTGCTAAATGTGAATTGCTCAATATCGGCATCTTGCCAGATATGCTTAGGTATAATTCCTAAGGTAGTGTTTTCAATGAATGGGGTGTAAGGACTTCGTAATCTAATTTCAACTGTTTTCTCGTTAATCTTATTAATCTCAACACCTTGCCAGTTGGATGCAAGAGCACTTTTCATGTTGGGATCTTTTACTTTTGATACAGTAAACACAATGTCGTCAGCAGTAATTGGTACCATGTCGTGAAATACTGCCTTATCCCTAATTTTGAAAGTGTATATCAATCCATCTTCAGATACTGTGTAGCTTTCAGCAAGGTCAAGAACAATGTTACCGTCACTATCAAGACGCATAAGTCCTGAATAGAGTAGGGAAGAAAGATCTTTTCCTGAATCAACAACAGAAAGAATGGGATTGATGAAACTTGGGTACCCTACTATCCCTTCTTTGATAACCCCTCCTCGTCCTGGGGCATCCACTCTAAATGAATCGATGCCAAAATAAATAAACGATACAAAACTCGCCACAAGACTAAACGAGAGTACAACAAATACAATTTTCTCAACCAGAGAGAATTTTTTGAAGATAACTTTTAGTCTTTCAAGATATTCAGTTTTCACAGGAGATAATAAAACGCTCTTTTTAGTGAGGTTTATAGTTTAGATGACGAGAGCGAGGATACAACTTCCTACGAAAAGCACAGATACAACGATTGTTCCAACAAAAAGAACCTTTTCGGCTCCTCGACGGGTGTGGGCGTTGTTTGAACCATCGCTACCACCAAAAGCGCCTCCAAGACCAGTCTCTGACTGCTGGAGCAACACGCCCCCGATGATGAGAACGGCTAGGAATATCTGTATATATGGGAGGAATTGCAATACTGTCGTCATGTCGGTACATCCTATCATATTGCACTGAGAGGTGCAAAGGGGGTATAATTCCAGTATGAAGTTGGAACAAACACAGCTCGGTTTTTCAGAAAGTGACCCTGTATTTGACGCAGTGCTCCAGAAATATACTTTTAGCATCAATTCTCTGAAAGAAGATGAATCACCCGAGGAGCTTTTGAAAAATTTGATACACATTACCTGTTCAAGGGCAGGAGAGATTGATTTTGATGATATTGAGTTACATTTGCCAGAAGAAACCATTAAGCACTTAGTTATTATTAAAGACAAGGTGGTTAGATATGCCCTAGACAAACTCGATGAGTTAATTTTAAAGATTAGTCCAGATGAACCGGTGGAAGAGATAATCAAGTTCTATATAAGAGATGCTAAAGCTATGCTCTCTTCTTTGGATGCTTTAGGATTAAAAGGTTTTCTTAATGGAAATGAGTGTACCCAGCTTGAGCAACGACGCAAGAACATAAATGTAAAAGAAATCGAGTTTGCTCCTCTTTCTACACATGTTGAAGCTTAGGATTTGTGTGCTAAAATAGGTACATGATTACCATATATATTGTTATCGCTATCGTTGTTATCGTCGCGGTGTGGGTCATTGCTTCGTATAACGGTTTTATTACTCTTATCAACCGTGCAAAAGAAGCTTGGTCTGACATTGAGGTACAGATGAAGCGTCGTTACGATCTTATTCCTAATTTGGTAAATACTGTAAAAGGATATGCTACACACGAAGCAGGTACTTTTGAGAAGGTAACAGAAGCTCGTTCAAAAGCTATCGGAGCACAGACTGTAGCTGAGCACGCACAAGCAGAAGGTGAACTCACCAACATGCTAAAGTCTCTTTTTGCTGTCGCAGAAGCTTATCCAGACCTCAAGGCCAACACAAACTTCCTTGAGCTTCAGCGTGAGCTTTCTGATACTGAGAACAAAATCCAAGCCGCTCGACGTTTCTACAACACAAATGTTCGAGATTTGAACATTGGTGTTGAGTCTTTCCCATCAAATGTTATTGCTAGGACTTTCAAATTCAAAGCACTCGAATTCTTCGAACTAGCAGAATCAGAACAATCAGCCAAGCAACCAGTTGAAGTGAAGTTCTAGTACGCTGCGTATTATCTTTCATGGCAACGCTTTATACACAACAATCTTCTAATACAACAAAGACCTGGCTTCTCATGGCTGGGTTTCTTGCTGTGGTGGTTGCTGTGGGGTATTTTGTATCTTACTTCTACAATAATCCCTTCATACTATACGGAGCGATTATTTTTAGCGTAGTGATGAACATTACGAGTTATTGGTTTTCAGATAAAATAGCGCTTTCGCTCTCTGGTGCAAAAGAGATTGACCCTTCACGAAGCAATGTTCACCTTGAGCTTAAACGTTTAGTGGAGAATCTATCGATTACTGCTGGCCTGCCTTGCCCTCGTATATATATCATTAACGATCGTGCTCCTAATGCATTTGCAACTGGACGAAACAAACATCATTCTGCGGTTGCGGTGACTACTGGGTTACTTGAGATAATGGAAAGAAATGAGCTTGAGGGAGTAATGGCGCATGAACTTGCTCATATTGGAAACAAAGACATTCTTCTTTCTTCGTCAGTAATTGTGCTTGTTGGATTTATTTCTATTATTTCTGATATTTTCTTGCGAAGTGTGTTTTTTGGGGGAGGAAGAAATTCAGATAATCGAGGAGCAAACCCGCTTATGATTATTGGGATAGTGTTCATTATTCTCTCTCCAATTATTGCAACGATTATCCAGCTTGCTATTTCACGAAAACGAGAATACTTAGCAGATGCGACAGGGGCACTTCTTACTAGATATCCAGAAGGACTTGCGTCTGCTCTTCAGAAGATTGGGGGAGCCACCACTCCACTTAAAAGCGCCTCAAACGCCACAGCCCACCTTTATATTTCAAACCCTTTTGGTGCTAAGGCAATGAAAGGACTTTCTGCTTTGTTTATGACCCACCCACCTATTGAGGATCGCGTTCGTATTTTGCGTGGGATGAAATAAAAAATCACACCCTTGATTGGGTGCGATTGTGTTTTAGGCTATCTCTTCGGCCCCAACTCGCTCCGTAGCAATGATGAGCAGAGCAACTCCTACATCACCAACTTCTCTCCAAGGAAGTTTGGTAGGGACTTCGTTTCTGACACACCAGGTGTCAAACTCTTTCTTTTCAACCGAGACAGACCAATGATCTCGGTCGTATTCGCCTTCGATACGTTTGGTCCCCCATTTGATGAGAGAGAAGACTTTCTTTCGGATAAAGCCGATAGACACTCTTTGCGGTTGTTGCGTGTCGCCGAGGAACTGAATAATTTTGCACATATTTTTTATTACCAAAGTAAAAACTACCACCATTTTATAATATGTCAAATAAGATGTAATCTGGTATATTTAATTAAATATAATAGGAAGATTCGCATAGTGGCCAAGTGTGCCACCTTGGAAAGATGGCAGGAAAGAAATCCTCATCGAGATGTAGTAAATAAAACATGTTTTAGTGCTACAATACATGAATGTTTTTTGCACAAAAAGTATTTCTCTTTATTATTATTTGTCTATTAGGAGCATTTGTATATTTCGTTGGTATTCCATACGTCCAAAACTTCCAGACAAATACTCTTTCAAAGCAAATTGCAATTGAGATAAGCAGTAATGAAAAAAAGCCAATTCTTACTTCTTTTGGAACGACGACAATTCTTCTTAATCTTGCGGTTACAAATTTCGAGAAGGAAAGGGGACTTGGGGGTAATTTCTTTCTTAGTAATAGTAACGGAATGCTTTTTGTGTATGATCGGGTAGGGTACCCTGCTATTTGGATGAAGAATATGATATTTCCAATCGACATCATCTGGCTTAATAGTGATTTTAGAATCGTTGATGTCGAGAAAAATATTTCTCCTATAACATACCCGACAGCCTTTCGCCCTGATCTTCCTGCACAATATGTACTCGAGGTAAATGCAGGCTTTTTTGATCTGCATAATATACAAATTGGAGATACTCTTAAACTTGCCGAAATCGAAGATGGCGGAGTATAATACTTAAATGGAAAAACGCATTAATGAAATCGTTGGTTATTTATTTGTCGCTGTAGTTTTTATTACTCCAATTATTTTTTCTCCGATACCTTTGCTTTCGTTTGAGTTTTCCAAACTTATTCCTTTCTTTGTAATTGTTTTTTTTGCTCTGTTTTTGTGGATTGTTCAAAGCTTCAATGATGGAAGGTTTGTGATTCCTTCTCATCCGTTCTTCTTTGCAGTTCTTGGTGTTCCGCTTGCTTATTTTGTCTCCGGCCTCTTCTCAGTTAACCGTGCGGAGTCTTTTCTTGGTCTAGGTGTCGAAGTGGGAACCGTGAGTTTTATTACAGGGCTTTTCCTCTTCATGTGGCTTGTCTCTTTGTTTGTACGTACTAAAAATAAAATTTTTATTTCTTATTTGGCGATTGGTATCGCGTTTCTTGTTACTGCTATTTTTCACACCCTACGCTTCTTTTTTGGAGTTGATTTTCTCTCATTTGGTATTTTCCCGCACATTGTATCTAACACATTGGGGCGCTGGACTGACGTATCTATTTTTGCAGGTGTAGCAGTGCTTCTTGCTCTTACCACCATTGAGTTTTTGCGACTGGATAAGATTGCAAAAATATTTTCTTACCTTGTACTTGTCTTTGGTATTTTTATCCTTTCTGTAAGTAATTTCCCTGTGATTGTGTGGGGCCAGTCAACGAACGCTTCATTGGGAATCTTTACCCTTATTGGCTTGTTTTCTTTGATTTTCTTTGTGTATTTCATCTCTGCTTCATATGAAAATGCCCGAAAGAAAAAAACAGACGAAGACGGAAATCTTATTTCTTCAGGTCGCAAAATTCCACCTGCCTCGCTTGTTGTGCTTGTGATTAGTATCATATTTACTCTTGGAGCAAATCCTCTTCAAAGTATGTTAGGAAGTTATTTCAAAATTGAGCCTGTAGTAGAGACCCGTCTTTTGTGGCAACCAACAGCAGCACTTTCTTGGTCAACTCTTACTGATCTTTGGTACCGTCCTCTTGTTGGATACGGTCCTGAACAGTTCTCATACAAGTGGCTTCTCGACAAGCCGGTTGGGGTAAATGATAGCTTTGTTTGGAATAGCTCATTTGATAATGGTGTTGGATTTATTCCTTCTTCTATTGTTACCACAGGTCTACTCGGACTTATTTCATGGCTTGCTTTCCTTGGCCTGCTTGCATATCTTGGATACAAGGCACTGTTCGCCAAATTTAAAGATCCATTCTCTCAGTACCTTACCGTGTCTTCGTTTCTTGTATCCTTGTTTTTGTGGCTTACACAAATTTTCTACACACCAAGTATCATAAGCTTTATTCTTACTTTCTTTTTTACAGGAATCTTCTTAGGCTCGCTCTTCAGAGAAAAAGTTATTAAGGAGACTGAATTTGTTTTTGAAAATAGTAAAGAGAAGAGTTTTGCTTCTATTATGGGACTTATAATTCTACTTATTATTGTGCTTTTCTGGGCTTATAAGATTGGAGAGACTGTAGTTTCCGCCACATTTTCCAATCGTGCAAACATTATCCTTCAGTCAGCTCAAAATATTGAGGATGTTGATAGAGCGAAGCTTCTTCTTGAATCTGCTGTTTTATTAAACGCTTCAGATACTTATTTTAGAGCACTTGCAAATATTTCTCTTGCACAAGTAAATGGTCTTCTTCAGGATGAGTCTACTGATGTAGAAGAGCTTCGTACGCGTTTTCAGAGTGTTTTTGGGCAAGCGCTTGATTACTCTCGTGCCGCAGTAATGTTTAATCCAAAAAGTTATGACAACTACATTACTCTTGGAAACGTTCTTGCGTCAGTTGCGGGACTTAATATTCCAGATGCGTATGAGAATGCGAAAGCTGCATATGAGGAGGCAAGAAAGCTCAATCCAAATAGTCCAGTTGTTCCATATCTCCTTGCTCGTCTTGAAATTAATAAAAATAACATTAATGGAGCTAAGGAGAAAATTGGTGAAGCTCTACTGCTTAAACCTTATTACTTCGACGCTATCGTCCTCTTGGGTCGCATTCAGATAGGGGAAGGAAAGACCAACGACGCTCTTGTTTCCTTCAACGTTGCCCAGAACTTGGATCCTCAAAATCAAGACATCAAAGCTATCATCCGGTCATTGCAAGATAACCAAGCTCCGGTAATTCCAGAAAATATAGATCAGAAAAGTAATGTTGCTTCAAGTACAGACGAAGAGTAGTATCAGAGTATGGTAGGCAAAATCCTCTCTATTATAGGAAAAGAAATAAGTGGCGTTCATAACGCTGCTTATTTATTGGGGGTTTTTGCACTATTGTCGCAGTGTCTTGCTCTGGTTCGTGATCGCTTGCTCGCGCATCATTTTGGAGCAGGAACTTCTCTTGATTTGTATTACGCATCATTTCGTATTCCTGATCTTATTTTTGCTTCGGTAGCTTCGCTTGTTTCTATTTCTGTTCTTATCCCATTTCTTTCTCGACTGATGGGTGATCAGAATACAGAAAATATAGATCAAACAAAAAAGTTTTTAAACAGTTTATTTAGCGGATATTTGATAATAATGGTAGTCGTGTCAGTAGCTGTTTTCTTTGCTATGCCTTACTTGGCACACTTCATCGTTCCAAATTTCACTGAATCGCTTAAAACAGAATTTGTACTGCTTTCACAAATTCTCTTACTTCAGCCTATTGCTCTTGGAATTTCAAACCTTCTTGGTTCAGTAACTCAGGTAACCCGTCGTTTTTTCCTCTATGCGCTTAGTCCACTCTTCTATAATATTTCAATTATTTTAGGCGTTGTTTTTCTTGCTCCTCAGTATGGATTGAAGGGAATTATATATGGAGTTGTAGCGGGAAGTGTTCTTCATTTCGCAGTACAGATCCCGTATATTTTGAGACTTGGTCTTCTCCCTATCTTCTCTTTTCGTATTGATTTGAAAAGTATGATAGAAGTCGCCAAGCTTTCTCTTCCTCGTACTCTTACGTTGTCTCTCACGAGTATTGAACTTATCTTCCTTACATTGTATGCAGGAGGAATGAAAGACGGCTCTATTTCCGTCTTCAACTTCGCACTTAACTTGCAATCCGTCCCGTTTGCAATTATTGGTGTAAGTTATTCTCTTGCTGCTTTTCCGACCCTTAGCAGGCTCTTTAACGAAGGGCAAAAGGAGAAGTTTTTGGAACAGATTGAGACGGCTGCTCGGCACATTATCTTCTGGTCACTTCCTGTCGCTGTTCTATTTATTGTTCTTCGAGCTCAGATTGTTCGTGTAATTCTTGGATCGGGTAATTTTAGTTGGGAGGATACTCGTCTCACAGCAGCTTGTCTTGCTCTCTTTGTTGTTTCTCTCGTTGCTCAGAGTCTCCGGCTTCTTTTTACTCGTGCATATTATGCGGCAGGAAATACTAAAAAGCCTTTAATTATTAATCTTCTTGCTTCACTTCTTACCATCACTCTTCCTATCGGCTTTATTATTTTTTGGGATCGTTTGCCAGAATTTAGTTATTTTATTCAGAATCTGTTTAAAATTGAGGATGTCGAGGGAGGTGTAGTACTTATGCTTCCGCTGGGGTATTCAATCGGAACTATCGCGAGTATGATTGCTCTGCTGGTTTCATTTAAATTTGATTTTAAAAAATCAGTTAGCATTCTCTGTCGAAGCTTTAGACACAGTTTCTCCGCTTCGATTATAACTGGTTTTGTCGCGTATCTCATGCTTTCTGCGCTTGCAAACTATTTTGATACCACGACGCTTCCTGGTCTATTTCTACAAGGATTTCTTGCGGGTGTGGCTGGTATTCTTGCTGGTGTCGGGACTCTTTCTCTTCTTAAAAGCCAAGAGCTTAAGGAGATTTTTGCTGTCGTTCCTCGCAAGATATTTGGTGAGAAGAATGTGGTGCTTGATGAGGTAAGAAAAATTGAATAAATGGTGCCTGTCCCCTTTATCTGATATATTGTGCAACACATGAGAGCCCACCCACTTAGCCATGTTCGAAACTTCAGTATTATTGCCCATATTGACCATGGAAAGTCGACTCTTGCCGATAGAATGCTCGAAATCACCAACACTATCCCGGAACGTAAAATGCAAGCGCAGGTTCTCGATAGTATGGAACTTGAAAGAGAGAAGGGAATCACTATTAAAATGCGACCGGTGCGCATGGAGCATGAGCACAAAGGAGAAAAACATATTCTTAATCTCATCGATACCCCAGGACACATCGACTTTTATTATGAAGTGTCTCGTGCACTCAAAGCGGTAGAAGGATCTATTCTTCTTGTGGACTCTACTCAAGGCGTACAAGCTCAGACACTTACCACTCTTGGTATGGCGCGTGAGCTCGGTCTTGTCATCATCCCCGTGCTTTCAAAAGTGGACTCGCCACTTGCTCGGGTGAAAGAAATCAAAGAAGAAGTTGTAAAGTTAATTGGTTGTAATGAAGAAGATGTTCTTGAGGCCTCTGGTAAGACGGGACAAGGTGTAAAAGACCTTCTTAACGAGATAATTAAACGTGTACCTGCTCCTGAAGAAGAATATCACGACACAACAAGTTTTCGCGGACTTATTTTTGATTTTCAATATTCAAACCATAAAGGAGTAATTGTATATATTCGCGTGCTCGATGGTCGTGTAACAAAGAACTCACTACTTCTTTTCTCTGTTGCAAATGAGAAGTTTACTGCACTTGAGGTGGGAATATTTTCTCCTGACGAGGAACCTCGAGAGTTTCTTGAGGCTGGGGAGATTGGATATATTGTGACCGGAATCAAAAAGCCAGGAGTTGCATCTGTTGGAGACACAGTAACTAATTTGCGGAATCCTCTTCCTGCACTTGAAGGATACATGACGCCTTCGCCTGTTGTTTGGGCTTCGGTATATCCGGAAGATGCGGGAGATTTTGAATTGCTAAAGCAAGCACTCGGCAAGCTTCGTCTTTCTGACTCATCCTTTTCATACGAAGAAGAATCTTCAGGATCACTAGGTCGTGGTTTTCGTTGTGGTTTCCTTGGTCTTCTCCATCTTGAAATTATTACTGAACGTCTAAAGCGGGAGTTTCGACTTGAGTTAGTAATCGCAACACCTTCTATTACTTATGAGGTTATTATGAAAAATGGAAAGAAAGAAATGGTGTATTCTCCCGCCTTGTTTCCTGATCATGGTAACTATGAAAGTGTATCAGAGCCTTGGGTTAAGATGAAAATAATGAGTCCTGCAGAGTATGTGAGTTCTATTCTTCAGGCATTGTATGATCACGAAGGAGAAATTGGTGATTCTGAAACCTTTGCCGATGGTCGTACTGTACTTTCAATACACATGCCACTTCGTGAGCTCATGCGTAACTTCTTTGATGAACTCAAGAGCATTTCTTCTGGGTTTGCCTCTCTTTCCTATGAGTTTGAAGCTTGGAGAGCTGCTGATGTTACCCGTTTGGATATTATTGTAGCAGACGAGATTGTAGAGGCCTTCTCAAGGGTTGTAGCCGTTCGTAGGGCCCAGGAAGAGGCTGAGAAGGCAGTCACTCGTCTCCACAGCGTCCTTCCTCGTCAAATGTTTGTTGCCAAGATTCAAGGTAAGGCACTGGGACGCATTCTCTCATCAGAAACTCTTTCAGCGTTCCGAAAAGATGTAACGCAACACATGTACGGAGGAGATATTACTCGAAAGATGAAGCTTCGTGAAAAGCAGAAAAAAGGAAAGAAGAAAATGGCAGAACGGGGAAAAGGTAAGGTAAATATCCCACACGAGACATTTCTGAAGATGATGAAGGGAAAATAGGGGTCAGGAGCTATTATTTAGTAGTGCAGAGCGGGAATAAAGAAAGCAATCATTGATAGGATTACGAGAATACTAAGGATAGACCAAACGATCTGAACGTACTTTTTATTTTTTGGGTGGAATAACATAGTCATAATGGGTATAATACACCCAAATGAAAGAAACTCAAGCAAAAAAAAAACCAAGAAAGCCTCTTGTATATTCCCGGTTCTTCTTGTTCTTTCTTTTTGTCATTACTGTATTTTTAGTTCGTGGTACATGGGGAATTTATATGAAGGAGCGGGAGAGTAAATATAATGCGGCTCAAGTAAAACTCGAGCTACAGGCACTAGAAGAACGGCACGAAGTTTTACTTAATCAAACAAATGAATTAAAGACAGAACAAGGAATAGAGAAGGTTCTTCGTCAGAAGTTCCCCGTATCAAAACAGAATGAGAAGGTTATTGTTATTGTAGATGAAAAAAATAAAGAGGTTGAGATAATTAAAAAGGAAGGATTCTCTGCTTTCTGGTCAAAAATGACGGGTTGGTTGAAACCAAAACCGTGATATAATTAATCCATGAAAAATGTAACAATATACAGCACCCCAAATTGTACGTATTGCAAAATGACAAAAGAGTATCTTACTGAACACGGAGTGGCTTTTACAGAATTTGACGTTGCTGCGGATGCAGCGAAGCGCGAAGAGATGATTGAGATTAGTGAGCAGATGGGTGTTCCTGTAACGGTAATTGATAATTCTGTTGTTATTGGTTTTGACAAAGACATGATTTCGTCTCTTTTGGGGATTGCGTAACCCTTTGCCACCGTAGTTCAATGGATAGAACAAGATACTCCTAATTTCTAGATGCAGGTTCGATTCCTGCCGGGGGCACAACCAAGCTGATGCGAAGCCTACAAATGTATGTCTAATATCCACTACTCAATTAAATCTCTCGATAAAATTTTAAAGAAAGGAAAAACTTCGAAGGTTTGTGTCGTGACGTCAAAAGTACTAGCAAAAAAATTAAATTGGGCTATTAAGAAAATTGGCGTTGAAAAGAAAAATATTATTCTCATTCCTGATGGCGAAAAGACGAAAGAATGGAATGAATTGGAAAAGTTACTTAGGGAGTTCAGCAAACTTAATTTAGATCGTAATAGTGTGGTTATTGCATTAGGGGGTGGAACGATAGGTGATGTCACAGGCTTTGCAGCATCGATTTATCTTCGTGGAGTCAAATATATTCAAATTCCAACAACATTATTGGCTCAAGTCGACAGTGCCCATGGTGGAAAGACAGGAATTAATTTTCTAGGATATAAAAATCAGATCGGCAGTTTTCAATTACCTCTGGCTATCATTATTGATACACGATTTATTTATTCCCTTTCTTTAGAACAAATCGTCGATGGCTTAGGTGAAGTAATCAAGGCCGGATTGATAAAAGATACATCCATTCTTACTTTGCTAAAAAACCAAAAGATCAACACTCTAGGTCAAAGTCCAGATTTAATTAAGATTATTAAAAAATCTATTGCTGTAAAGGATTATTTTACTAGCAACGATTTTAAAGATAATGGATTGAGACAGATTCTTAATGTTGGACACACCATAGGTCACGCAATCGAGTTGAAATATAAAATTAGTCACGGTCGAGCAGTTATCGTAGGAATGCTTCAAGAACTCATAATCACAGAATCACTAAAACTCACCCATCCTTCTGTTAGAATCACTCTTGAAAATTTACTCGAAAAGCTTGGAATCAGTTTGGATACTAAAATGAAGGCTAATTGGAAAACCATAGTTCATGACAAGAAAGTTGTGGGATCAACGATCGATTTTCCTTTCATAGAGAAAGAGGGAAAAGCTAAGTTGATAATGTTTAACTTAAAAGTGCTTAAAAAGACGCTGGATTAATTGAGTACCCCAAAAATAGATTGATTATGCTATGATAAAAAAATGACAGATTATCGTCTTATAGATAGTGGAAATGAAGAGAAACTTGAGCAGTTCGGGGATTTTGTTTTACGTCGCCCAGACCCGCAGGCTCTGTATCCCAAATCTCTTTCTATTGTTGAGTGGGACAAGGCACATGCAAGCTTCGTTTCATTCCTAGGAAAAGGAAGGTGGAAGAAAAATGTAGAGATTCCTGAGACCTGGCCTATTCAGGTTGGTGGTCTTACTTTCTCAGCGACTCTTGGATCATTCAAACATGTAGGCGTGTTTCCAGAACAGGAGACAAACTGGAAATGGATGCAGGAACTTATCACAAAACGCGTAGCGGAAGGGAAAAAAGTTCGAGTACTTAACTTGTTTGCTTATACGGGAGGAGCAACATTGGCTTGTGCTTCTGCGGGAGCTGAGGTGGTGCATGTGGATGCTTCGAATGGAATTGTGAAAGTTGCAAACAAAAATGCCGAACTTTCTAATTTAAACAATAATCCTGTTCGTTGGATAGTGGATGATGTGAAGAAGTTTGTAGCTCGAGAGATAAGCCGAGGAAACACATATGAAGCAATCATCATGGATCCGCCATCATACGGACACGGTCCAAAAAAAGAGGTTTGGGACATCAAAAAAGATTTTCTGCCCCTCGTTGAACAAGCAAAGCAACTCATTTCTCAAGAAGGGCTTTTTTTCTTACTAAATGGATACTCTGCTGGGTACTCTCCCGTAGCCTACGAAAACAACCTCCTTTCACTCAAGAAGAAGGGTGGGGAAACCTCAAGTGGAGAGCTCTATATTGAAGAAAAGGAGGGGGGAAGACGACTTCCTGCCGGCATATACGCTCGTTGGCAAAACGCTTAATTTCTGCTATATTCTTAGTTGTATGGACCAAGAAATTAAAGAATTACTTGAGAAAAATCTAGCACTTTCTCAAGAAAACAATCGCATGCTTCGTGGTATCCGATTTACTAATCGACTACACCTGGTGTGGACTGTTTTCTATCTCGCATTTATTATTGGAGGGTTGGTGGTTGCCTTCAATTTTTTTGCTCCATACATTCAATCTGTGCAAGGCGCATACGAATCAGTACTTGAAACAAATGCAAAAGTTAACGGAGGGTTTGATACAGTGAAAGGTTTCTTCGGTGGAAGTAGTGAGTAAATGCCGAGGTAGGTGTTTTGGTAAATATCATGATACCAGGTAGGATAAATTGAAAATTAGAATGTAGAGTAAATGCCGAGGTAGGTGTTTTGGTAAATATCATGATACCAGGTAGGATAAATTGAAAATTAGAATGTAGAGTAAATGCCGAGGTAGGTGTTTTGGTAAATATCATGATACCAGGTAGGATAAATTGAAAATTAGAATGTAGAGTAAATGCCGAGGTAGCTCAGTTGGTAGAGCATACGCCTGAAGAGCGTGGGGTCACCAGTTCAAATCTGGTCCTCGGCACCATAAAAAAACACCCCTTGTGGGGTGTTTTGTTTTAGTTCGTACCAAGAGATTTCATCACTTTCAGCTTAGTCTGTTTATTTTTGTCGATCTTTGGAAGTTTTATGGTAAGCATTCCTAAGTTTTCGGTTGCTTCAGCGCCATCTATGTCAATTTCGTGAGGAAGAACTACTGTTCGAGAAAATGAACCCCAGTAGAGCTCTTTATGAAAATAGTTTCCGTCTGATATAGTCCGGTCTTCTTCGCGCTTACCTTTGACGGTGACTTCGTCACGAGAGATAGCAATATCAAGGTCATCACGCTTCACACCTGCAACAAGGGTTTTGATGATGATGTGAGAAGGAGTTTGGTAGACGTCTACGGTGAGCTGTCCATCAGCAACTTCTTCGCTCGCCCACACCGAAGGTTCGTTATCCTTTACTTTAAGGGATGTAGTGGGTTTGCGAGTTTCTTGTTCATCTTCTTCTTCAAAATCCGCTTCGAATTCATCATCCACGTTGATACCACCTGTTAGTCGTTCAAAAAAAGATTTTTTCTTCATATATTTTTACGTCTGATTGTTTTTACCCGTTCTAAAGTGACGATGAGAGCCATTATTAAGAGCCAAATGGCGACGAACACAAAAAAAGTATTCGTACCGCTCTCTTGTATTATAAAAAAATTAAACAATGTATGCAATACGCCAGCAAGGATAAGTCCAATAATGGTGTATTCGTGTTTGAGATGAGGACTCTTGTAGAAAGAGAATGCAATTGCAATTCCTATAATCGCTGAAGATATTGTGTGAAGAAGTGTTGCTCCAACAAAACGAAGGTTTCCAGTGATGAGAGTCTGATAGGCGTTTCCTTCCATAAGAGGACTAATAAGATAAATTGCATTTTCAAAAGCAGAGAAACCAAGAGCTACTGTCATCATGTAAATAACAGCATCAATAGGAACTCGTTCATACCGAGTGCGAAGAGCAATAAGCCAACAAGCAGCAAACTTGGCAAATTCTTCTATAAATGCCCACAAAGTAAGAGAGAGGGTTGTGTTTTGATCAAAAAATAGAGTTACAAGATACTGAAAAGGAAAAACCACAAGGGTGGTAATCATTCCTCCAACAAAACACGCGAGAATGATATAAGGAGGCTCGGGGTGGTCTTTGTTCTCACGAAGCCAGAACACAAGCCAAAAAAGACACGGAATAATCCCTCCGAGCAAAGCTATTGTGATAATTTGAAATATATCAAACATGTAAAATTACTTTTGTTGTTTACAGCTGTGGCCACTTCTCTATCATCAGTAAGTTATCTTTCTCAAGGGTGCTCCATATCTCTTCAGTGATGAATGGCATGAAAGGGTGAAGAAGGGTGAGGCTCCGCTCAAGGATAGTGATGAGTGTGAATTGGCGACTGGCTTTTGCTTCTGTAGAGTGTGGAGAGGTATCCTCTACGTTTTTAGCGAAGTAAGGTTTGCTTTCTTCGATAATGACATCAGCAAAACGATGCCATACATAATGATACAGCTTTTCTCCTGCTAAATGAAGTCTAAATTCATCAATGTCTTTTGTGATGTCTTTTGTTAGATCATCAAGCTCTGTGATAAGTACTTTGTCTGCATGTAGAAGACGGTCTTCTACATCGTTCTCAAGAACTTTTTTGTTATCTTCAACAGAAGTTAAAACAAAGCGAGTAATATTCCACAACTTGTTTGCAAAGTTCTTGTACGCGCGTATCTTGTCTTCGGAGAATTTACTGTCGGCACCAGGTTGAGTTCCGATGATGAGTGACATACGAAGAGCATCAGTTCCGTATTTTGCAATCATATCAAGCGGGTCGATGTTGTTGCCGAGTGATTTGCTTATTTTGCGTCCCTTCTCGTCGCGAATAAGCCCATGAATATATACAGTCTTGAAAGGAATGGTTCCAAGTAAATATTGACTCATGAGAATCATGCGAGCAACCCAAAAGAAAATAAGGTCACTTCCTGTCTCAAGAAGAGTGGTCGGGTGATAGTCTTCCAAATCCTTTGTGTTCTCAGGCCAACCGAGAGTAGAGAAAGTCCAAAGTCCCGAAGAGAACCAAGTGTCGAGCGTGTCGGAGTCTTGCTCCCATCCATCTTCGGTTGGGGCATCCACTCCTACGTACGTTTCGCCGTCTTTGTACCAAACAGGAATTCGATGACCAAACCATATTTGTCGAGAGATACACCAGTCGCGCAAGTTCTTAATCCATTGGAAATAAATATTTTGGAATCGCTCTGGCATGAAAGAAACATCTGCTTCGAGCATAAGTTCTTTGAGTGTTTTACCTTCACGGTCTTTGATGGGCTTGTTTACGTTCACGAACCACTGAAGTTTAGGAAGAGGTTCTACTATTCCTCCTGTTCGCTCGGCCGTTGCAATGTTTTGTTTGACGGTCTCTTCTTTTTCGATAAGTCCGGCATCCTTGAGAAGTTCGGCAACTTTCTTGCGTGCTTCTGCTGCTTTACTTCCTTTTACTCCTTCAGGCCCTGTTATCATCTTTCCGAATTCATCAATAATTTGTTTGGTGGGGAGGTCGTGACGAACCGACATGTCATAATCGATCATGCTGTGAGCGGGGGTCACGCCGAGTGCTCCTGTTCCGAAGTCCTTGTCTACTTCATGGTCCGCGATAATTTTGATTTTCAAGTCTTCCCCAAGAAAATTTACACTGAAAATCTGTCCAATGTACTGCTTGTATCGCCCGTCTTCAGGATGCACAGCAACAGCAGTATCTCCGAATTTTGTTTCTGGTCGAGTGGTTGATATTGAAATAGGGAAGTCAGAAGAGTATTTGAAGGTATACATCACAGCATCACGCTCTTCGTGAACAATCTCATCGTCGGAAATAGTTGTTTGTCCTTTGGGGTCCCAATTGATCACACGGTCTTTACGATATATAAGACCATCGTCATACATTTTCTTAAAAGTAGTGCGTACTGCAAGGCTACGTTTCTCGTCGAGGGTATATGCTTCACGAGACCAATCAAGTGAAGATCCAAGTGCTTTGGTTTGGATGAGAATAATTTTTTTGTTTGATTCGGCAAATTCATTTACGCGTTTAAGGAATTCTTCGCGGCCAAGATCGTGGCGACGTTTACCTTCTTCTTTCTCGAGTTTCTTCTCGACTACGCTTTGGGTGGCGATAGCCGCGTGGTCAGTTCCTGGAATCCAAAGCGTGCGTTTGCCAGCCATGCGGTTCTTGCGAATATAAATATCCTGAATAGTACACATGAGTGATGAACCAAGATGAAGTACTCCTGTCACATTTGGAGGAGGAAGAATCATGCTAAAGGCTGGAGCATCGGGGGAAGTGATACCTTTTTTAATACAGATATCGGGGTTAAAAAAGCCGGAATCAAGCCATTTTTGATAGATTGCACCCTCGGTTGCTTGTGCATCATAAGGCTTTAGGAATTTATCGTTCATATTAAAAATATAGCATTTCTGAAGGTTTTTAGAAATGATGAAACCCCGAAGCTTGGAAGCTTCGGGGTTCGTGGTGGTAAGTGCTGAAATGTCTTTCCCGACTAAGCACTTGGTTTGGGTCGGGCGGTCCCTTTTTAATCGCAGATGCTCGGCGACGAGGGCTTCAAATATGCTTACGGTAAGCCCCTAACTACACCTGTTTGTTCGTTGATTAATATCTCTGACCGCCAAATCAGAAGAAAACCGGCAAGAAACAACGAAACACTTGTGGTCTATAATTAAAATAATACAAAAATTTGATTAAGTCAAGGAGAGGTTTCCTTTCGCCAATATGCTATCAGGGCTTCTATCCTTAATATCTAATGTGATAATTTTTACATATCCAGCCACCGCTATCATGAGCGCATTGTCGGTGCGCATTTCGGGGGAAGGAACTAAAAGAGCTAGGTTCATGTATTGTTTTGTTTTTTCTTCAAATCTCTGACGAATGTATAAATTTGAAACTACTCCTCCACCGATGATGAGGGTCTTAATATTAAATTCATCAATCGCATTAAAAGTTTTAGTTAAAAGCACATCAGTCACCGCATCTTCAAATTCTTTAGCCACCACTTGTGGGGCTGGTTTGTGTAGAAGACCGTCTTCTACATTACTGGGTTTTTTGCGAAGACTGTAGAGTACAGCAGTCTTGATTCCAGAAAACGAAAAGTCATAGTCTTTCGAATGAATCATGGGACGAGGAAGAATATACTCTGGTGTTGATGTTTTGTGTGTCAAAGGTGCCCTTTGACATCGCTCGGTTTCGGCAAGTCGAGAGATTTGTGGTCCTCCCGGATACGGCAAACCAAGCATGCGAGCCACTTTGTCGAAGGCTTCGCCAATAGCGTCGTCGCGTGTCTGACCGATTATTTTGTATGTATTCCATGCAGGAATGTGCACAAGCTCTGTGTGACCACCGGAAATAAGAAGAGCGAGAGCAGGGAAGGTGATCTGCTGAGGAAGCACGGAAAGAATATGGCCTTCCATGTGGTTGACGGGAACAAGCGGAATATCAAAAACAAAAGCAAGAGCCCGAGCAAAAATAATTCCCATCCACAGTGCCGGCTCAAGTCCTGGGCCTTCGGTCACCGCAATCGCATCAATCTTACTTTTTATTTCAGTTGCATTCTGTTGTTCGGCAAAGCGCACGAACTCTCCAAAGAATTCTTTCTCACGCCCAAACAGCTCTTCAAGAAAATGAACTTGTTCAGATGTGAAGTGTGTGCTCTTGAGTTGAGATGAGGTTCTTTGAGAAGAAGCTAATAAAACTTTTTTAAATAAAGGAATGAGATTCTTCGCATGCTCACGCTTCGCCATCATCGGCACTACACCACCAAACTCCTCGTGAAGCTTGATCTGTGAATACACCTCATTGCCAACAACCTTCATTTCGAAGGTATTTTCTACAGGATTACACGCACATTCGACGAGACATACTGCTGTTTCGTCACAACTTGTTTCAATTCCGAGGATGTTCATATGTATCGAGAATATATCATAAAAAACGCTACATGCTACACTTACATCGTAATTGTTCTTTAAAATGAAAACAGAAAAATTAGAAAGTCCGGAGGAAACTCTGGAAATGAACAGTCGACTTGGTGTCGCTGTTATCGTAATAGTTCCGTTTCTTGCACTGATTGCAGGAATCATTATTCAGATAAGTGTTGGAGGGGGAGATTGGATAACATTCGCACTCTTTGTGATGTTCTGGCTCTTTACGGGGTTTGGAATTACTGTTGGTTTTCATCGGTGCTTTACACACACGTCTTTTGTCATCAAGAACTGTTGGCTCAAGAAAATTCTCCTTATTGGAGGATCGATGGCAGCTGAAGGTTCGGTGTTGGGCTGGGTAGGGTGGCACAGGTGTCACCACAAGCACACAGACAAAGAAGGTGATCCACATTCCCCACATCTTTCAGGATATGGTTTTTGGAATCGTTGTCGAGGTGCTTGGCATGCTCATGTTGGCTGGATGTTCAATCCACCTTCTGTAAAAAGAAAATATGTCAGAGACCTTCTTAAGGATTCTGATATGGTGTGGGCAAGCCGTACTTTCAAGTTCTGGATTTTAGCAGGACTTGCACTACCACCACTCATCGGTCTAGTTTTGAGGGGGACTCATTCGACTCCTCTGACAATGCTTGCCGATTTTTTGTGGGCAGGTCCTGTGAGACTGCTCTTTGTTCATCATATTACATGGAGTATCAATTCCGTGTGTCATCTTTGGGGCAAACGTCCTTTTGATGTTGATGATAAAAGTACCAACAACATCATTTTTGGTATTTTAGGAAATGGCGAAGGATGGCATCACAACCATCATGCGTTCCAAACTTCCGCGAAGCATGGTTTGCTCAAAGGGCAGTTTGATCTTTCTTGGGAGTTGATTCGACTCTTCGAGAAGCTCGGTTGGGCTGAAAAAGTTCGAGTTCCAACTGAAGAGATGATTCAGAACGCCCTGAAGAAATAGCTATTAGCTACCGCAGACATTCGTGTTTGCGGTTTTTTTATATAAACCATCTCTTGCAATCTGCCAAAAAAGGTCCACACTTAGATATAGTAGGTTGATTATCAGATTAATTTATACACACATGATTACCACAATCGTTACGATTCTGTTGATTCTTTGGCTTCTCGGTCTTGTTACTTCGTTTACTGTCGGTGGGCTCATTCATGTCCTCCTCGTAATCGCAATCATTATGATTCTTGTTAGGGTCATCAATGGTCAAAAACCTCTTTAAGTTAAAATTCAATTTTTCCTTCAGGAGAATAGAGTTCAACAAATTCAACCTCGCCATATTGGGTGAGGTTGTTTTTTGTTACGGAAGTAAGATGTCCAATTTCACATGAGCTGAGTGCAGAATATGGACGACCGTCGGGTAATGTAGAATTTTTAACAAAAACTTTTGCGAGGCCTCCTGAAATAGTTACTGAGTCATACTCTCCGTATTGAGCAAGTTCGTCTGCAAAAAGAAACTCGAGCGTCGCGTCTGCGATGTTAGTATTTTCTGAAACTTTCACCAACTCTTTTTTTGTCACTGAGCAATCTCCAGTCTCAGCCGCTTTCTTGTTCTGAGTAAAAACAGAAAGCTCTATTGTTTTTTCTTCGGTTTGAAATGGTTCTTGCTTCGCAAGTAAGAGATACAAGCTCCCCCCGATTACTATTACAGTACTGACTATCATTATCACTAATGCTTTTTTCTTTTTGGTCATAGCGTAAGTATAGCAAATAAAAAGTATATAATTGCTATCGAACAAATGTTCTACTATACTGTGGGTATGAAAAGCGACCACAAAACTAACATTCTCAAATTCTATAGAGACAACAAACGTATGCCGTCCATCTCGGAAATCATGAAGGTGTGCAAGCTCGCATCACGGAGTTCGGCATTCTATGTGGTGAACAAGCTCGTGGAAGAGGGAATTGTTGATAAGGATTCACAAGGAAAGATTGTACCAACAGGCAAGATACACGAGCTCAAACTACTCGGAAGTATACGTGCGGGCTTCGCTTCTCCTGCAGAAGAAGAACTTGCAGACACTATTAGTATTGGTGAGCATCTCATCCGTCACAAGGAGTCGAGCTACCTACTTCAAGTTGAGGGGGACTCTATGATCGACGCGGGTATTCACGAAGGTGACATGGTGATATTCGAACGTGGAGCAGATGTGAAGGGGGGAGACATTGTGGTGGCGCTCACCGAAGACGGCTACACACTCAAATACCTTCGTAAGAAAAACGGCAAGCCATACCTCGAACCCGCTAACGAAAACTATCCAAACATATACCCTAAAGAGGGTCAGATTATTGGCGTCGTCACCGCGACATTCAGAACATATAAATGAAAGATAAAGTAATTCTTCATTTTGATGGTGATTCATTCTTTGCTTCGGTAGAACAGGTGATGAACTACCGTCTCAAAGGAAAGCCTGTGGTGACCGGAGGCGAACGCGGAGCTATCACTTCAGCAAGCTACGAAGCCAAGAAGCTTGGTGTGAACCGCGGGATCACTATGCAGGAGGCAAAGAGGCTCTTTCCTGGGCTTGTGGTGCTTCGTGGAGACTATTTGTCATACTCTATATTTGCTTCTCGTATGTACAATATTGTTCGTGAGTTCACTCCGCTTGTTGATGAATACAGTATTGATGAATGCTTTGCGGATGTGACGGGTTTGGACAAGGCGTACGGCATGAGCTATGAAGAACTGGCACTGAAGATAAAGAGCAGGCTCGAGGCGAGTCTTGGGGTGACGTACGGTGTGGGTATGGCTCCAAACAAAGTTCTTGCAAAAGTTGCTTCCAAACACCACAAACCTGCGGGGTTTACGGTTATTTCTCAGAAGAATCGTGAAGACTTTCTTCGCGAGCTTCCTGTGGGAAAAGTGTGGGGAATTGGCCCTTCGTCGAGTATTGCACTCGCCAAGCTCAATATTTTTAACGCTCTCGATTTTGCAAACAAATCTTTTGCGTGGATTGAAAGTCACAAGCTCACCAAACCGTTTCAAGAAATGTGGCACGAACTTCGTGGAGAATATGTAAAAGAGTTAAATCTTGTTTCTGACATACCTCATTCGATTATCAAATCACGCACTTTTAGTCCACACTCCAATGATCGTGCGGTAGTGTTTTCTCAACTATCAAAAAACATCGAAGCTGCGTGTATCAAAGCACGAAGGAATGATGTTCGTGCAAAGGAAGTGTATTTTTATTTGAAAACTTCAAATTTTACTTACAAAGGGTTTGAGTTACCTCTAGTGAATGCGACCTCATCACCGACTGATATCATTCGTGTAGTGAAAGAATATTTTGATGAGGTGTATCAGAAAGGTGTTACGTACCGCGCGACAGGAGTTAGTTTACGAAAGTTTGTCCAAGAAGATGAAATTGTTGAAGATCTGTTTGGAGAAAGTGTGGAAGTTGAAAAGCAAAAAAAGATATTTGAAGTAGTTGATAGTTTGGCAGGGAAGTATGGTGAGCAAAGCGTGTATCTTGGCTCCAGTATGCATGCACTCTTGAACACGCGTAATGTACCGCACAAGACAATCGATCTACCGTTTTTGGGGAAGGTGAAGTGAAATAATTTAAATAAAGTTTATATAAAGATTTTTTTCTACTACGTACATTTTGCGTGTTAGGATGCTTAGTACAATGATAAAAGAAACAAGAAATGTTGCATATATAGATAATACAAATCTTCACAAAGGATGTGAAGCTGAGGGTTTTTGTATCGATTATGCAAAGTTCCGTACTTATTTGAAAGAACGATGGTGTGTAGCCACAGCATACATTTTTATTGGATATGTTCCTGGAAATGAGGAAAGATATAGAAAGTTTCAAGAGAAAGGATATACACTTATCTTCAAACCTACATTACCTGATGGAAATGGAAAAATAAAAGGAAACTGCGATGCAGAGCTCGTGCTCAAGGCAGCTAGAGATTACTATGAAAGTGATTTTGAAAAGATGGTATTAGTTTCAAGTGATGGAGACTTTGGTTGTCTTGTTCAGTTTCTCCAAGAAAAAGATAAGCTCGAATTAGTGCTCAGTCCTCGAAATAAAGACAAGTGCTCAAGTCTTATCAAGAGACTGGCTCCTAAGATTACTTTCTTACCAGAAGTAAAACATTTAATTCAAGGATTTTAGAAGTGAGGATAAATGAAAAGCCCCCACTGCAGACGGAACCGCAACAGGAGCTTTTCGAGGTGATATTGCAATAATATATCAACCAAACTCAAAAATCAAGGTTTTTATCTACTACTACTTCTTCATAAAGCCGTCCAGAGCTCGAAGCACCTCCACAGGGAGCATGAATACTACGGTATTACTTTGGTCTGAAGACATGTCATTTATTGACTGCAAAGTTCGAAGATGAAGTGCTCCTGGGGTCTGTGCAAGCATAGCAGCAGCTCTTGAGATGTTTTCAGAGGCTGCGAGTTCTCCTTCTGAATTGATGATAACTGCTCGCTTCTCTCGCTCTGCTTCAGCTTGTTTACCAATAGTTCGTTCGAGTTCTGGAGGAAGGCTTACATCTTTTAGTTCTACGTTTTGTACCATGAGTCCCCACTCATCGGTTTCTTTGTCGACGATTTCTCGGATTCTATCGGCAATCTTATCTCTGCTTGAGAGTAGTTCATCAAGAGTCACTTCTCCCACAATGTTTCGCATGGTCGTCTGGGCGTACTGTGAAATTGCATACTTGAAATCCTCCACTTCAAGAATGGCTTTGTTGGCGTCTCCTACCTTGTAGTAGATAACGGCGTTGACGCGGACAGACACGTTGTCTCGAGTAATGGCGTTCTGATCGGGAACATCAACCGCTTTGGTTCGGACATCTACCTTTTGATAGCCTTGAATAATTGGCCACACAAGTCTCCACCCAGGCTCCATAACAGAGCTGAACTTTCCAAAGGTAAACTTGACCCCTCTTTCGTACTGATTGATCTGACGAATGCTGATAATAACTATAACCAGAGCTGCTATAAGTATTGTTGTAATGTATTCCATGTGGGGATTATAGCATTTTTAATTTTTTTGTGACCCCTCTTCGAGGACTGCGATTTCTACAGATCGAAGACGATCTAAGAAATCGGGAGCCTACGGTACCCTCCGGGTCACAGCTTTTGTTGCTGCGCCAAAATCTGTGAGCCTTCTCGAGCACGAACCCTTGAAATTCATTACAGGGTAAGTTTATTTAGCTAATCTTACAATATCAGAAACGACCCTTCTCGAGTGCTACAAATTATTCTTTATTACCTATAATAATATTAAAAGGATCACTCTCTGTTTTTGGGTTTTCAATTATTTGTCCAGTGACTGGGTTACTGTAAACTGCTTGATCTACGCCATCAACCTGATAATCTTGTCCACTAAGATACTCTTTTATTCTGGAAGCAAAAGCAAAGGCTTCGCCATCTCCCATTACAGCAGTAATTCGTACTTTTGATTTTGGTGCGATGAGCTCTTTGAGTTGATTCTCTAAAGAACTGTTCAATTCTCTTGGTTGAGATCCGAAACTCATTACGTTATCTCCGTTTTGATTGTTTTGTGTAAAATTATTCATAACTATTTTAATATCAATGCTAATAATGCAACTACAACCCCAAGCACAGCAATGATATTTGAAAATAACTGCTGTCTGTTGTTTTCTTTGTATGATTCTCGTATTTGCTTAGACTGGTCAATATAATCTCCTTTTGATACAAAAATAATTTTATTATCACCACTTATGTTTTTTTGCTCAAAATTATTATTCATATAAATATTATAACCCTTCTTAAATGCTCACTCTAACGCTCTCATTGGTACGTCGCCAGCACAAGCGCCTTTTATTTCGCTTCGCTCTTAAAAGTCTAAGTGCTGCGACATCACGATTTTATACTCGCGTTGCTCGTTAAAATCTGTGACCCTACGGAGAGTCGAACTCCGCTTCCATCCTTGAAAAGGATGTGTCCTAACCGATAGACGATAGGGCCAAGGCACTATTTATAACATTTTTGTTGGAAAAAGCAAAAAGTGCTAGATTTAGGCCATGGAAGGATACCGAAGAGGTCATAACGGCGCCGATTCGAAATCGGATGGTCGGATAAAACCGGCACGAGGGTTCGACTCCCTTTCCTTCCGCACTAATTTATGTACAAAAACACAACTATTATCGCAGAAGTAAAAACTAAGTCTCCTTTTGGATTTGTATCCCAAAAAAGCTGGGATGAGCTGTTTTCTATTGCAGAAAAAATTGGAGATATTATCTCTATTCATACCGATTCACGGTGGGGAGGCTCTTTTGATTTGATCCGCAAAGCTAAAATTCTTACCAACAAGCCGATTCTAGCAAAAGGAATTCACTCCACAGATGAAGAAATAAAGCAGGCAATAGAGGCGGGTGCGGACTATGTTTTGGTTGTGGGACGTATTCCTGCTGTATATTTCGATAAGTGTCTCATTGAACCCAACACACTTGAAGAATTAAAAACTATACCCACAAACATGAAAGTGGTATGGAATAGTCGAGACCTGGCAAATGGTGGACTAAAAGAAGAAACTTTTGATCAAGCCCGAGCTGTTTTTAACGGATGGTTGTGCCAGGCGAGCAATATTGAAACAGTTGCTGATATTAAAGAGGCAGCAGATGCGGTGCTTGTGGGAACTAAACTTGAGGATTTTGCGGCTTCTCTTTTACTAGAGCCACAAGCTTCATGATCTTATCTTTTACCATCTGTGGGTGGGCCACTTGTCGAAAGAGGAATTTGTTTACTGCCCCCGCTGACTGAATCTCTACATCTCCGAAATCAAAGATTGTCTGAATGAATCCGCTGGTGCGTACTGAGATATCTTGTACACGAGAAAGGTCGAGCTCAGCAGTGGTACGAATGAAGAAAGATATTTGGTTAATATCAAGAATGCGCTCATTGGTTACAATCCATGTATCAAGAAGGTAGATCATAAATTCATAGAACATGATTGACCAAAGAAGCATGTAGTAGGCGATAAGGACAAAGAAGATGAGAGAAATAATTTCATACTCAACAATCTCTCGCGCAAAGAAGAGTAGGGGAACAAGAGGAAGGGCGGTAAGCAAAGCGTAGTATATGAATTTCATAACAGGAATAAGCCAGTGAGAGTAAAGGAAGATGTCTACTTCCTCTTCAGGACGCATTCCTTCAAAGCTGTAGTGTGACTGTGTAAATACAGATAATTTTATTGCCATAGTGTTGGTGCTTCATTAGTAATATTGATCATCTTGAGTACAGGAGGCACTTCAAGCATGATGCCTATGAGTGCGACAAGGAGGAGAAAGAAGAGGCCAAGAGAACCAATAAAGAATACAAGCGCTGCTTGCTTGGGACGAGTACCGACACCGAAACGAATAAAATGGTAGAGAATAAAAAAGCCGTGAAGCCAGAAGAGAAGCCCGATGACTATAAAAGCGATAATCAATATCGTCATGTTTGTATTCTACTTGGTATGCAAATGCATGTAAATGTCTTCGAGGGCTTTCACTCCTTCACCTGCGGCGATGTTGTTCTGGTGATAGAGGCCATCAGAGCAGTCTCCTGCAGCCCAGATGCCTGGTACGCTCGCCATTTGAGTGCGAGGGTCTACTACGATCTGCCCGTAGGTGTTGATGTCTACAACGCCCTTCAGGAAGTCGGTGTTGGGGATGAGACCAATCTCGACAAACACTCCTTTGATAGAGATTTCCACATCTTGTCCGTCTTTGGTGTATACGAGGCCATTTACAAACTTCTCTCCTTTTACTTCTTTCACAATAGCGTCTGTAACAATAGTAAGAGCGGGGTTCTTTGAAAGCCTCTCGATGGTGACAGGGTCAGCACGGAATTCTGCACTACGATTAAGCAAGGTGACTTTGGGGCAGTAGGCAAGAAGTTGGGCAACCGTTTCGAATGCTGCGTTTCCTCCACCAATCACTACCACTTCCATACCTGAAAAGAGAGGTCCGTCGCATGAAGCACAGTACACCACCCCTTTGTTCTCGAACTTATCTGCACCGACAGCGTCTATCTTACGACGGTGGCTTCCTGTTGATACGAGGATAGCGCGTGCGGTATAGGAAGCTTTTGCTGTTTTTATCTCAAAAATAGTTTTACCCTCCTCTTCTTTCTTGGTTATAGATTCTCCTCGTTCTCCTTCTTGAATATCAATAATGTCACCCGAGTAAGCGAGAAGGTGACAACGCATCTTACGAGCGAGCTCCATACCAGGAATATCAATTTCTCCTATCCAGTTTTGAATTCCAGAAGAGACAGCACTTTGTCCTTCGAAGTTGTCAGTAATAAAAATAGTCTTGAGACGCTTGCGTGAAGCGTACACTCCTGCTGAAATTCCCGCTGGTCCTCCTCCAATAATTGCAAGATCATATGTCATAGAAAGACAGTATAACAAATTTTTACTTCTTTCGTCTTAGAAATGCTGGTACTGCTCCCCAGTCATCATCATCGTTGTCGTCGTTTTTTGGTGCGTCTACTTTTTCTTCTTGAGCAGGGGCTATTTTAGGTTCAACTTTGTTTTCGATGGTTCGTTCAGATGAAAGAGGCTTCACATCCTTTGTGATAGATTGCAGAGAGTTATAAATTTTACCTCGAGGCTGTACATCCTCATCACGTCCTTCGTAAAGACCTGTAGTGCGTCGTGAGCTTGCTCCTTGCTGAGTAGGGAAGCCAGAAGCGATAACGGTAATCTTAATCTCACCCTTCTTAAGTTTGTCGTCTTTAACTGTGCCGAAGATAACCTTGGCTTCTGAATCGATAGATTCGGTAATAACCTTGGCTGCGTCTTGGATTTCAAACATAGTGAGGTCGTCTCCTCCTGCGATAGAGAAGAGAACTCCCTTAGCTCCTGTGATAGAAAGGTCGATAAGAGGAGAGTTGATAGCTGCTTTGGCTGCGTCTTCTGCTCGCTTTTCTCCAGATCCTCGTCCTACTCCCATGAGAGCGGAACCTGCGTCATCAAGAACTGCTCGAATATCGGCGAAGTCTATGTTGGCAATTGATCCAGGAGTAGTGATAAGGTCTGAAATTCCTTCTACGGCTTCCTTGAGTACTTCATCAGACATGGTGAACGCCTGCTTGGCTGTAGTCTCTTTTGAGATAACCATCATAAGACGGTCGTTAGGGATGATAACAAGGGCATCCACGGCGTCACGAAGTTCTGCAATACCTTGTTCTGCAAGCTTAGTACGAAGTGCTCCTTCGAAAGCAAAAGGCTTGGTCACAACTCCGATAGTAAGAGCCCCCATCTCCTTGGCGATACGAGCAACGACAGGAGATGCTCCTGTCCCAGTTCCTCCTCCCATTCCTCCAGTAACAAATACCATGTCGGCACCCTTGATTGCTTCTTGAATTTCTTCGCGAGTTTCTTCAGCTGCACGCTTTCCGATTTCAGGATTCATTCCAGCGCCGAGACCTCGAGTAAGGTTCTTTCCCACGTGAATTTTCTTCTTTGCAAGAGAGTGATGGAGGTCCTGAGCGTCGGTGTTGATGGAAATAAAATCGATGCCTTTTACTTTGGCATTCACCATGTGGTTAACGGCGTTCTTTCCTGAACCTCCAACTCCAATGACCTTGATGCGGGCGAATGTTTCTACTTCTGGTTTGATTTGTGGCATATTGATACGTTTTTTATTAGTGGACATATAGTATCAGATAGGATAACAAATGAAAATCCATTGACTTTTAAGGCAAAAATTGTTTAATCCAGCTCCAAATATCTTTACTAAACTTTTTACCGAGGTCCAAACCGAGTTTGAGTCCGAATGATTCTTCATCTTCATCACTAAGATTAAAAAGCGCAGCTCCATAGGCTCCTCCCCATTCACTAATTTTTAATTGTGTACGTAAACCTGAATCAACTCGTTCTTCAATGCGTCGAGCAGGAAGTTTGAAATATGATTTAGCTACTGCTTCGATGTGTGCGACTTCTGCACCCCCTCCACACAAAATAATTCCCGCCGGTAGAAGTCCGTTCTTACCGATTTTTTTTAAATGTTCTTCAGCGGGAGCAAAAATCTTTTCAAGACGATTTTTTATAATTTCATCAACTTTCTTTTTTGGGTGTTCTATCCGTGCAACTCCGCGTTTTGTTTCTTCTGCCTCATTCAAATCAATCTTGAGTCCAAGAGCAAGGTCATTGGTAATGTCGTTAGCTCCACCAGGGTAAACTTCGAGAGAAATGGGGAGCCCATCCTCAAAAACAACGAGTGATGTGGTCTCAAGTCCTATGTCGAGCAAAGCAACTCCTGCAACTTTCTCCACACGGGTGAGTAGAAGGTTTCCTCGAGCGATTGGAGTAGAGACAATGTTATCCACGCTTGCGCCAGCATCCTCTATTGCTTCAAGGATATCGTTTATATGATGATTGAGACAGGTAACGAATAATGTGCGTGCTTCAAGTCGACTACCTTTAAGACCATGTGGCTTTCCTTGTACGACACGCCCATCAATCTTGTACTGAAGAGGGAAGCTGTGGATGATGCGACGATTAAGGGCAAAAGCTTGAGGCATGTCACTTCGTCCACTTTCTGACACCCTCGAAATATCTTCATCGGTTACTTCCATTTGACTCTTGAGGAGAGGAAGAGAAGATTGGAAAATATTTCCTGAAAGTCCGGTACCTCCAACTGATACACAAATCTTGGGAAGCTTGGTCCCTACAAACATCTTCTCGATATTCTTGAAGGCTTCACGAACTGATTGAGAGGCGTCTTTTGTTTTTGTGATGTAGCCGTGACGAAGACCTCTCGAAACTGAGCTATAAGAAGAAATAACTTTTGGAACATTGTTACCTTCGTCACCCAGAACAATAATGCGAGTATTTTGGGTACCTATATCTATTCCTATAGAAATTTTTTTTTGCATGAGGGGTTATACGTTGAACTCTTTTTGTATTTTGAGTTCTTCGCTATCCATTCTACTACCATGTTCGAAACCTTTCAAATGAAAACATCCATGAATAAAAAGAAACTTGATGTAATTAGAAAAAACGCGGTCAAATTTCTTACATTTTACTTTTGAATAGGGAAGGTTAATAAAAATTTCTCCAGAGTTTTTGTCGAGAGTGAATGAAAGAATATCTGTAGGCTTGTCTATGTGCCGATGTGCAAGATTGAGCTTTCGTGACAAGGTGTTTCCTACAAAAACAAGCGAGAGGTCGTAGTTTTTTCCGAGAATGCGTTCACTCACCTCATTAAAAAAAGACGCACCTTTCGGTACATCTTTTTTTGCTGTTGCGGAAATCTGAAGCATTATCGCAATAGATATTATCGTCGAGAATATACTTTCATTTTACCAAGCTTTACAAGCTTTTCAGTTTCTTCTTGTCGGGTGATTTTCTTGAGAGTCTTCTTCTTCTGCACGTAGGTAGAAGCTGATCGTTCGTAATAACGAAGGCCTCGGACACGGTTGAGAACACCTGATTCCTGGACACGACGAGTAAACTTTCGAATAATCGATGTGTTGTTTTCGTTCGGGTTTCTTTCTACTTGGACATTTATCATAGGTTTCTTAGGCTATCATAGCTTCTTTACGTAGTCAATTAGATCACAAAGTGGGACGGTGTCTTGGCATCGGTTGTTCATGTCTCGGACCAAAATACTGTTTTCCATGGCCTCTTTCTTGCCAATAATAGCGATATAGGGAATATTCATCTTCTCTGCAAGGGTAATTTGACCCGACATCTTGTCTTTTGATAGTGATTGGTAGACGGGAACGTTGGCTTTGCGCAATGTTTCAAGAACCTGAAGGCTTTTGATCTTGGCGTCAAAACCAAGTTGAATAAAGAATAACTTGTACTTATTCTCCTTCGTTTTCTCCGCGCACTCGGTGTGATTTTTGGTTAAAATAATGGACACTCCAATAGAAGACACGTCCTTCTTTCCAAGATAACGACGCGCGACACTGTTGTATCTTTGTCCCTTTGCGACCACTTTAGTTCCGTTTTTTTTATGAGTGATATGAATTTGAAAGACTGTTTCGTTTCCATACGACATGTCTCCTATGAGAAAAGGGTTGATAGTGTAAGGAATATGCAAACCCTCAATGTATTCGAGCACTTCTTTGAAGTGGTCTCTGCTATCTTCAGAAAGACAACCAAGTGGGGTGGGTCCTAATTCCCGAAGAGCAACAGCCTTTTTGTCGGATGTGCTAAGAGATTCGAGGATACTTTTCTTGTAAATAGCTTTTAGTGTAGGAGGTATATTGCTAGCATTTTTTGCATAAAAATATTTAAGCTCTCTTTTGAGCTTTGAAAAAGAATCCTTGTCCCCAGTGGTGTTAATCTCTACCAAAATCTCGTAGTCTGCATACTCTTCTTTGATAATTAAATAGGCTGTTTCAATTAAAACTGCTTCAGCAATGCTTTTTGGGTTTCCAATTATCTCCAGATTGAATGTGTGTGATTGTGTCGATTTAGTTCCATCGCGATTCATGGGTCCTTGGTAAAATATCATGCTTGGTTGTGGAAGTGCAGACATTCTTTTCTCTAGGAACATGCGAGTAAGCGCTACTTTCTCTTCGAGTACGGGAATCTTTTTTGTTTTGTCGAATATCTTTGCATTTACTTCGTCTACATGAGTAACTTTGAAGTCAGTAATATGCTCGAGGGCAGGGACGAAGCCGTAAAAATTGGCGGTCTGTTGTGCGGGATGAATACGTGAACTATTTTTTTTCATTTATATAATCTCCGGAATAGCTACCAGGAAAGAGTGCTGTTTTTGAGAAAGGAAATAATCGAACAAATACTCGTCCGACAATTTCCTTCTCTGGAAGGGCCCCCCACGAACGAGAGTCGAAACTCACTCCACGATGGTCTCCCATAACAAAGTATTCGTCATCTCCAAGAGTTCGAGTTACGTTTGGGGTGGGAGGTTCGGCAATATAGGGTTCATCAAGAACAAAACCTTCAGGGTGATCCGCATTAATTATTGAGACGGTTTTGTCTTTAATTTGTACCGTCTCTCCAGGAAGTCCGATAATACGCTTGATGAAAAACTTAGATGCTGTCGAGGGGCCTTCTGTAGCTGATGCTATATGACCGTAATTAAATACCACAACCTCTCCACGCTTAGGTTCATTTATGCGGTATGAAATCTCATCAATTATTAAATAATCACCATTAACAAAGGTTGGTTCCATTGAGCTTCCAACAACAACAAACGGCTGCGCCACAAAAATACGAATAGGAAGAACCACAAATATAATAATAAGAGCAAAGTTGAGAAGTTCTCGAAGAAAAGAAGTTTTTTGGGGAGTAGTTTCGGGAGCAGTTTCCATAAATTTAAATAGCGTGGGCACATTGTATTCTAATTGGTATGCGAAGTGCAAGTATTGTATACTTGCGTCATGCCATACATTGTTGCAGGACTCGGAAATCCCGGAGAAGAATATGCGAGAACACGTCATAATGCAGGACGGATACTTGTTGAATTGATTCATAAAGCATATGAATTTGAAGATTGGAAGCATGATAAAAAACTAAATGCGCTTGTTGCAAAGGGAGAAATAGAAGGAGACAAAACTACTCTTGTCTTACCTGAGACCTTTATGAATCGTTCTGGTGGAGCTCTTGCTCCACTAGTGACAAGTGAAAAGAAAGCGGAGAAACTTGTTGTTATTTATGATGATCTCGATTTGCCGATGGGAACTATCAAGATGTCGTTTAATCGTGGAAGCGGAGGACATAAAGGAGTTGAATCTATTTCAAAATCTATTAAAACAAAAAAATTTATTCGCATTCGTGTTGGTATTGCTCCTGTTACTCCTTCTGGAAAAATAAAAAAGCCAAATGGTGAAGATGGAGTACAAAATCATATTCTTGGCGAGTTTAAGAAAGCTGAGCTTGATACTTTGAAAAAGCTAGGAAAGGATGTTGTGAAAATAATAGCAACTTTAGTTAGTGAGGGCCTACAACCTGCAACTATGCAACTTAATACGGGAAAGTAGCACAACAAAAAAGACTTTAACTAATCTACTCAGTTAAAGTCTTTTTTGTTGTGCTACTTTCCTTCAGCGAAAGAAAGTGTCATCTTCTGATCCTTTGCATCAAACAAAGTAATCTTGAATTTATAGCTCTTTCCAAGCTCGAGTGCTGTTCGAAGCTTGTCTTCGCTACCAAATTCTGAGATATGAACGAGACCAGCAATTCCTTCTTCAACAGAAGCGAGTGCCCCGTGTCGGTTGAATTTGATGATAACTCCATCAACGATTGAATCCTTCTGGTACTTCTTCTCGGCGCCTTTCCAAGGGTTCTCCTTGAGAGCCTTGAGAGAAAGAGAGATTTTGTTGTCTTTGATTTCAATTACCTTTACCTTAACTTTGTCTCCTACCTTGTAGAGGGCACGAGGGTCTTCAACGAGCGACCAGTCAATTTCTGAAATATGAACAAGTCCTTCGAGACCTTCTTCTACCTTTACGAATACTCCGAAGTCAACAACCCCAGTAACTGTACCATCAAGAGTGTTTCCAACTTCGTATTTTCCTACGATCTTTTCTTTCTCTTTAGTCTCAGGGTCTTTTTCAGAGAAGATTAGTTTACCTTCTTTTGGAACTGCTGAGATAATCATTACTGAGATACGAGTACCCACAAGCTTTCGAAGCTCTTCGAGGATTCTGTCCTTGTCACCGTCAGCTACACGAGGGTAGTGCTCGGGCTTGAGCTGTGATGCGGGAAGGAAACCTTGAACTCCTTGCCAAGAAAGAATGATTCCTCCTTTGTTTGCTTCCATAACTGGAAGGTCAAACACTTTTTTCTCAGCAATAGCAGCTTCTGCTTCACTCCACATAAGAGCCTGTTTAGCTTCCTTAAGTGAGAGCTCAATGTATCCTTCTTCGTTCTCAACAGAAACAACCTTAGCTGCGATGTTGTCGCCAATGTTAATCTTTCTGATGATGTCACGGGCGTTCATGAATTCACGTCCGTAGATAATACCTGTTCCGTATGGAGCAAGGTCTACGAAGACCTTATCCTTCAGAACTTCAATAACGGGACCTTCAACGAGATCACTTTCTCCCGGAGGAGTAATGGTGTCGAGAAGAATCTTGTTCATTACATCTGTCATATAAATATTTCAAGCTTTTTGGATTCGCGTGCGGATCTGTCAGTACAAAACGCGAGGTTACCAAAAAGCTGGTTGGTTAATAATTGCAATAAATTGCTTGGGTAGAATACCTTAATATAAACTCAAAGTAAAGCAGTTTTTTAGAGGTTAATTCAGGTGCACATGACTCAAATATATGCTAGTATACCCTCATGGTTATCACATATCATGGCCTCGAATTCTTCAAATTACAGGTAGGAGACTTAGTAGTTGCTTTTAATGCGCCTTCAAAAGACTCAGATATCAAAATCTCACGGTTTGGAGCCGACATTGCTCTGGCGACTCTTCGTCACGAGGATATGGATGGGGGGGCTGACCTTTCTCGAGGTGACAAGGCCCCTTTCTTCATCAAGGGTACTGGAGAGTATGAGGTGGGAGGTGTTTTTGTGCGGGGGTTTCAAGGTGTAAGCCAATACGGAGGAATAGAAAAAATTAATACTATATATACGCTTGGTATGGACAATATGAACATATGCTTTCTTGGAGCGCAGAGTTCAAAGACTTTACCTGACAAGCTTCGTGAAGCAGGAGACATCGATATTCTTTTTGTTCCAGTAGGAAATGAGGGTGATGGAGTACTCACACCAGCTCAGGCATACCAGACTGCTGTGTCACTCGAGCCAAAGCTCATTATTCCTATACACTACGATGCCAAGTCTCTCTCTATTTTCCTAAAAGAGGGAAGTCAGCAGAGTGCCGACCAAGTGGAGAAGCTCACCATCAAACGCAAAGACATCGAGGGAAAGCAATGCGAGATTGTTGTTATTAAGCAATCGTAAGGTATAATTTATTTATAATATGTCACTACTTCACAAATTAAGAAACAAGCCTGATCATCACAAGCAGATGATTGCATGGGGAACAAGCGGAATTATCACCGCAATTATTGCTACTTTCTGGGTAACATCCTTCGGATATTTTTATGGAGATAAAGAAGTAAAGGTGGCTGTACAGAAGCAGAACTCTGAGACTAGTCCTCTTAATGTTATGCGAACCGGCGCTGCCAACGTATATCAAGCTCTGACAGGTTCTCGTGTGGTCTTTGAAAGAGAGGGATCTAATAACAACGCTACAGCTACCTTGGAATATGTACCTGAATAACTAAAATGGCGGACAAGAAAAAGAAAATTGAAGAAGTAGTAGAAATAGACACTAACCGCGTTAATGTGGTGCCTCGAGGAATCGTGCAAGAAATGCGCGAGTCTTTCATCGACTATGCTATGTCAGTTATTACTGACCGTGCTCTCCCAAACGTTCGTGACGGTCTGAAGCCGGTACACCGACGCATTCTTTTTGCTATGCATGAGCTAGGTCTTACCTCAAGCGCCAAGAATCGTAAGTCAGCAGCAGTGGTTGGAGAAGTGCTCGGTAACTATCATCCTCATGGAGACGTGGCGGTGTATGACTCAATGGTGAACATGGTACAGACTTTTACCATGCGTTACCCTCTTATTCTTGGACAGGGAAACTTCGGTTCGATTGATGGTGACTCAGCCGCTGCTATGCGATATACCGAAGCAAAGATGTCTAAACTTTCAGGGGAGCTTCTTCGTGATCTCGAGAAAGAGACCGTGAACTTTCGACCAAACTATGATGGAACTAAAAAGGAACCAGTGGTGCTTCCAACAGCAGTGCCTAATCTTCTTTTGAATGGAACACTTGGTATTGCTGTGGGTATGGCATCTAATATTGCTCCTCACAACCTCGGAGAGGTTATTGATGCGACACTTCATCTCGTCGACAACCCAGAAGCGACCACCGAAGATCTTCTTCAGTTTATTAAGGGTCCAGACTTTCCAACTGGAGGAATTGCCTTCAACTCAAAAGACATTGCTCATGCATATGCCAACGGAAAAGGGGGAATCGTAGTGCGTGGAGAAGCTGAAATCACTGAAGACAAAGCAGGAAAGGCTGCTATTATCATCACCTCACTTCCATATCGCGTAAATAAGTCTGACTTCATCACCTCAATTGCAGACCTTCACCGCGATAAGAAAGTAGATGGTATCAAGGACCTTCGTGATGAATCAACTGACGATGTGCGTGTGGTAATCGAGCTCAAGAACGGAGCATACCCAGAACAACTTCTTAATTATTTGTATAAACACACCCGACTCGAAGAAGCTTTTCATGTGAATGCTGTTGCACTCGTAGATGGAGTTCCTCAAACACTTTCACTTAAAATTTTCCTTGAGGAGTTCGTTTCTCACCGAAAAGAAGTTATCAAACGTCGAACCGAGTACGACCTACGCAAAGCAGAAGAGCGTGAACATATTCTTCTTGGTCTTAAAATTGCTCTTGACCACATCGACCGCATCATCAAGCTTATTCGTGCATCGAAAGATGTCGAAGATGCAAAGAAAAACCTTATCAAGGAATTCAAATTCTCTGATAGACAAACGGTGGCTATTCTTGAAATGCGACTCCAGAAGCTCGCCAACCTTGAACGGCAGAAAGTCGAAGAGGATCTCAATGTCGTACAGAAACTTATTGGAGAACTGAAGGCAATTCTTGCGTCTATGAAAAAAGTTATCGGTATTATTAAGGAGGAGCTTACAGAAATCCGTGAGAAGTATGCCGATGAACGCCGAACTAAAATAGTGAAGCATGGAACAAAGAACTTCTCTATCGAAGATATCATTCCCGATGAGGAGACGGTGCTTGTGCTTACTTCAGGAGGCTATATCAAGAGAACTGATCCTGATGAATTCAAGAAGCAGAAACGAGGAGGGGTGGGAGTTATGGATATCAACACCAAGGAAGAGGATTTTATTACGCATTTCATCACTACTTCAACACATAGCGATCTTCTCTTCTTCACTGACAAAGGAAAAGCATATCAGATCAAGACCTATGATATTCCAGAAGGAAAGCGTGCAACCCGTGGGAAATCTATTATGAACTTTCTTTCAATTTCTCAAGATGAGAAAGTTACTTCTATTCTTCCAATGCCAAAGGATATCAAGAAAGGAGGAGAGCTCTCACTTTCACTTGTAACTAAGTTAGGTACTGGAAAGAAAGTATCTGCAGAAAGTTTCCATGATGTACGACGAAGTGGAATCATTGCTATTCGTCTCGAGGTGGGTGACGAGCTCGTATCGGCCTCATTTGTAGAAAAAGGTGACGATATCATGGTTGTCGCATCTGACGGACAGTCTATTCGATTCAAGCAAGATGATGTACGCGAAATGGGACGCGCTGCAGGAGGTGTGCGTGTTATGAAGCTCGATAAGGGGGTATTTGTTGTCGGAGCGGATAGTATTAAAGAAAGTGCGAAGGGTGGACATGTGCTTGTGATGTCTGCAAACGGTTACGGAAAGAAAACACCTCTTAAGGAATACAAAACTCAGGGACGCGGAGGTTCTGGAATCAAAACAGTGAAAGTAACTCCTAAAACAGGTGACCTTATTTCTGCTAAAATTGTCACAGATGAATACGATGAGGCGGTGGCTATTTCAAAGAAGTCGCAAGTCATTCGTTGTGATCTCAAAGAAATCCCATCACTCGGACGTGATACTCAAGGAGTACGCATCATGAAGCTTCGTGAAGGTGATTCGCTCGCATCGTTAATTTGTCTGTAAAATAGGGGTCAGGAGCTATTTTATTGTGATACAATTAGTGTATGAATTTCTTAGCTCCTCATAAAGTAGTGCAACACTTTGGAATTATTGAAGGGATGCATGTTGCTGATTTCACTGTCGGCGGAGGGTTCTTTGTGCTTCCTCTTGCTGAACGGGTTGGTAAATACGGAAAAGTGTACGCTGTCGACCGAAATATTAATTTAGTAAAACGAATCATCTCACATGGAAGAGAACAGGGACACAACAATATTGTGATAGTGGAAGGTGATGTTTTCTCTGGAGAGATAGTTCTTCCAGATTTTGTTGATATGATTTTAATTACTCACGCACAATCTCGTAAGGAAATTGAGTCAAATTTATTTAGTCATGCGTACCGTCACTTGAAACCAGAAGGGAAGTTGGTGGTAATTGATTACTCGATTCCCGAAAGACAAAATTTTGTTGTTGTGGAATATGCTGGATTTCTTCCTCACAAACGCTTTCACGCAGGTGACTTTCACGAGGGAGTAGTTTTCAAAAAAATCTGAGTGTGAGATAATAAATATATGTTTGAAAATGCAAAACCTTTCCATCTAGTTGTCATCGGCTTTTTTACATTCGCTACGGTTATTGGGGTGATGGTCTTTGCTTTTGGCGGATCAAAAAGTTCTAATAATGAAGGTGGGCCCAAGGTTGTGATTTGGGGAACAGCAAATGAAGATGTAATCAATAAAGTAATTTCTGATGTGAATGGTCCTTTAGGTACATATATAAATGCTACATACATCCAAAAGGAGCCGTTGAACTTTAATTTTGATCTGCTAGAAGCTATTGCTGCAGGAAATGGTCCTGACGTTGTTCTTGCTTCTTTTGAGGATATATTCTCGGAGCGTTCACGCTTTACCGTCATTCCTCTCAACTCTTATAACGTAAGGACATTTCAAGATAATTTTATTCAACAAGCTGAGCTTCTACGAGTAAATGATGGATATCTAGGACTACCTTTTGCTTTGGATCCTCTTATTATGTATTGGAATCGAGACATATTTAATAGTAAGAATTTTCCTAACCCGCCGACACACTGGGATACCGTAGTTGCAAACACACCTCTATTCTCTGATATTGCTCCTGACTTTACTATCACCAAAAGCGCTCTTTCGATGGGGGACTTTCGTAATGTGAACCATGCAAAAGAGATTCTTCTCGCCCTTATGTTTCAAGGGGGAAGCTCTCTTACTTCATTAGGGTTTAATCCTCAGACGAGTAAAGAAACTCTCGAAGTAAGTTTTGGACAATCTAGTACTCTAGCTGGCATTTCTCCTGAGGAATCGGCGCTTAATTTTTACACTCAGTTCGCAAACCCTTTATTTAGGGAATATACATGGAATCGTTCTTTGTCAAACTCTTTAGACTTATTTGCATATGGCAATCTTGCTATGTACATAGGTTTGGGAAGTGAAATATCGCTCCTTCGTGCTAAAAACCCAAATTTGAATTTTGACATAGCTCTACTTCCTCAATCAAGAAATACTTCTGTTTCAGTAACATATGGAAAGTTGTATGGTCTTGCTATACTTTCTTCTTCTAAAAACAAGACAGGCGCTTTTCGCACAATCAGTAGACTTACTGAAAAAGATTTTCTTTCTCGCTATGCAAAAGTAAGTGGCCTTCCCCCTGTTCGGCGAGATTTGCTCGCAACCCCTCTTTCTGATGCATATTCTCCTGTGCTGTACCAAAGCGCTTTCTATTCAAAGGGCTGGCTAGATCCATCACCCGAAAAAACTAACACTATTTTTAAGGGGATGGTAGAGGCTGTGCTTGCGGGAAGTAATACAGGTAACTCAGTCATGAAGACAGCCGAGAGTCAGCTCAAGATTCTTATTCAGGAATTTAATAACAAAAATGAAAAATAAAACACTCTCTATTCTAAAAACTTTTCTGGGTACACTTATTTTGAGTGCTCCTGTATTATTGTTTGCTCAATGGAGCCCAGGTCAGCCAATCGTGAATTGTACTAATGATTGTAATTGGCTTAAGCTAGTAGAGCTTGTTAATCGCGTAATCAGCTTTCTTTTGTATCTTGCAACCATTCTTGCTATCTTTGCTTTCATTTATGCGGGTTTTCAGATGATGACTGCTGGAGGGAATGAAAGCAAAGTTACGGAAGCAAAGACTTTATTCTTCAAAGTAGTAGTTGGTCTTATCTTTGCGTACGGCGCGTGGATACTGGTATACTTTATTTTGAGTGCTCTCGGCGTTCCAAGCGAATTTAATCTTCTTACCTAATTACACAAACATGCATATATTCAATAAAATAAAAAAAATATCACTAACCTCACTTTTCTTTTTACCATTATTAATTTCTGCCCAAAATATAAAGAATCCTCTTGGTAGTACAAATAGTTTATTTGGCTTTTTGAATAAGATTATAGATGCTTTACTTCAACTCGGTGCAGTCGTTGCGGCTGTTGCGGTGATTTATGCTGGATTTATGTTTGTGACAGCCCAGGGAGATGAGGGGAAAATTAAAACCGCCAAAGCTACATTGCTATACACAGTAATAGGGCTTGCAATCCTTCTTGGTGCGAGGGTTATTGCTTCGGTAATTGAAAACACCATAAGGAGCGTTGGGGGCAGTATTTAACATTTACTCACATATATTATGAAATTATTTCTTACCACTTTTATACTCACACTCACTCTACTCACTGCTCTTAGTGTAAATGCTCAGCAGTCTCTTGGAGATCCTTTTCCAAATTCAGGCAATTTTCAAGATATACGTAATACGGGCGAAGGAGGTGGACAAAATTTGAATTCAACTAGTGCTGGTGGTAGTTGTCAAAATATTCAGAACTTTGCAGGTCTGGTTGGGTGCTTCACTAGTTTAATTAATCTTCTCATACCTTTAGTAATAGGTATTGCCATGTTTCTTTTCCTTTGGGGTCTTATCAAGTACATCACTGCTGGAGGAGATGATAAGAGCACTGCAGAGGCACGTAAGTTCATGCTTTTTGGAATTATAGCTCTTTTCGTCATGGTCTCTGTATGGGGGTTAGTAGGTATTCTTGTAAACACTTTCTTTTCCGGTGGAGTAGCAATTCCTCAGTTGAAGTAATTTTATGAGGCATGGTATAATTTAGGGGTTATTTAAGATGGTTTTATTAGTAAGTCAATTAATATTATTTATGAAAAAATTTTTAGCTTCACTTTCAGTTGTAATGCTTCCAGCATTCTTGTTTGCCCAGGATTTCGGTTCAGTTGATGGTGCGCTTGATACTGTTACAGACTTTATCAATCGTCTGATTCCTTTTGTAATTGGTCTTGCTGTTCTCTTCTTTATTTGGGGTCTTATCAAGTACATCACTGCTGGAGGAGATGAAGGTAGCCGAAAGGAAGCTATCAACACTATTATTTGGGGTATTGTGGTTCTTTTCGTCATGGTCTCTGTATGGGGATTGGTAAATATCTTGGTAAACACCTTCGGTCTTGAAAATCAGGCACCTCAAGATATTCCACAGGTTCCATATCGTTAGTCAAACCCTATGAATGCAATTATCTCTGCTATTAATGAAAATATTATAAACCCTCTCATTGTCTTAATGTTTGCGGTAGCACTTATAGTGTTTTTGTGGGGGGTGTTGCAGTATGTAGCAAAGGCAGAGGATAGTAGTGCAATCGAGACTGCTCGTATGCACATACTCTATGGGATTCTCGGAATGTTCATTATGGTTTCTGCTTTCGGTATCATTCGTATTGTCACAGGTACGTTTGGTATTGACGAAGCTCCTCTTGATCAGATTGAGAAATAGGTTGGTCATAAGAACTAACCAAAAAGAAAGACCGCGTCCTGTGAGGGAAGCGGTCTTTTGGTTGTTTGTGATCACATCACGAGCTCCACAGCTCTAAGAACTATTGTCGGGTGTAGTAGAACCCCACCGTCCATTCAGTCGGGTCGCCTTCGGGGGTGCGGAAGGATTTCACCCACAGAGTTGGACCTTGTGGAAGTTTCGAAAGATCCTCTGTGGGACCTATTTCGAAAACCTCTTCTTTGTCCGTGTCTGTGGGTGGCCGGTTGGACACTACACAGAGCAGGATGTCGGTACGAGGAGTCTCGCACCACCGGAATTGGTAATACCGGTCATCCGGACGAGGGACTTTCCGCCACTCCTCCGAACTTACCTGAACAGGCTTGTTGAGCCGTTCAGGTTTTTTGGGCAGGGTGAGCTTTGGTCCCTCCTCCACCATTGCTGGTGTTTGTGGAGTAGTGACAAGAAGAGACTTATCTCTCTTTTCTTTCCACTCCTCGTTTCCTCTTACCACTGTCGCCTGAACTGACCGGTTGCTACAGTCGGCGACAATGAGAATCATCGCTAACCCCATAAGCCACGGTAGTGACTTACGTCCGCTTCTGGTGAAGAGGAGGATGAGGACGAGGATGGCTCCGAGGATGTACCAAATGTGACTCGTGGCAAGGGTTTGCCATGATGATTTGGTTGCTGAGTCGGCAAGACCTAGTAACCATATAATCAAGCAAGCTCCCCCCAGGATTCCTGTTATTTGTCCTGTTAGGACATTTAGTTTTGGGAATGCTTTGCCGTATCGTAGTAGATAGTAAGTCAGTACCACGAAGACAATTCCTAATCCCAATGCCTTCTGGTTATAACAAAAATCCCACGCTTTTGTTATTCCTATTTTGAACGCTGGCACAAGGTGCCAGGTTTGCCACATGAAGATAATGGTTGCGACTACGAGAATCGTTAACCATATATTCGATGAAGTTGCCTTCAGTGGAAACTTTCCCCACCAAAGACCCCGTGAGAGATATACGACTACGGTCACAATGATTACAGTGAGCAACCAGGTGAATCCGAAGTCGGGTAGGATTGGAAGGAGATAATGCTCGAGCGTGATATACGCTGCGAGAATTGCTCCTGCAATCAAACCAATTGAGGTTATTATTCGGCTACTCATTTGAATTTCTTTCTATGTTCTATGTTTTTGTTGGTGTTGAACTGACCGCTGCTCCCTTGGTAAAGTCTCCCGCATCTCCATCAAAGTAGAATTGAGTCGCTTTCCCACGTTCACGTGCGACAGTTTTTGCTGCTTCCTTCGCTGCTTCTTCGGGAAGATATCCCGCTACAACGAGGTCGTCAGCCATGTTTCTTATTCTTTTCCCCACGTGATCAAGCTCTATTATTTCAGCAGCTCTTTGCCGTTTTTCATTTGTTTCGCTTTCGCGAATCTTTCGTGACCCTTCTTCAGCAATTTGAGCTTTGGAGATAGGACACCCAACTATATCGATACCCCATTCCTTATTTGATATCATGTCGATATCTTGTTGGACTTTGGTAGCGACAATATCCTTGTCTTTGATGAAGGCCTCATCAGTCATACCAGCTGCTTGTGTTCGAATTGAGGAATGGGCTAAATTTCTTATACCGTCCCTCGTCTTCTTGCCACCACCACCTTCGTCGAAGATGATAAATTGCTTTGAAGAGAAAATTCGATAGCGCACTGCTAATCTGACTAGCAAGTCCATCTGCCCGCCGGTATCAGTATCTCCGGCTGATCTTGCGAGTGTTGTTACTCTGATACCTTCTTCTCCTGCTGTAAGTGGAACATCAAGTATTTGTTCACTAATTGAAACAAGTTCAATTTTGAAGAAGGGTTTCCAAATCCAATTCCAACCTGTTGCCAAGACCCATGGCCCAGGAACAGGCTGTCCAAGGAAAAGAATGACTGCATGATATCCCACTCCGATCTGGACAAATCCTCCTACAAAAATTTGCGCGATGAGCAACGCAAAAATAATTATGAAGCAGGGGATAAAGTAGGCAACCAAAGGAAGTAGTGATGTAATCCAGAGTGCGAGTGGTGTTGTAAATAACGCACAAAGTGCGATGCCTAGAACATACGTCACCTCTTTTGTAATCACAATGTCTCTTTTGACTTCGATTTCTTCTTTCCAAGTGAAATGATTGGCAAAGAATTTTACAATCTGCTTTGCATTTTTAACCGCATAGTAGATTGCGATACCGATGACTGTAAGAAGGAGGACTATTCCTCCGTACTTGGTTACTGTGAACATAATTAATGCAATTCCGAGGAACGCAGTAATCGCCCACAGGATGTGTTTAGATTTAATTTTCATTTTTTACTTTCTTATTTCGTTGTCAAAGGACGCCCGAGGGGGTCCGTGGTTTTAGATTATCGATTGAGACCCTGAGACGCACATGCGCCTGACCCCTTTCAACCTGCGCGAATATTATCACATATTTACTAAAAAGTCAATGATAAAAAATAACAATTTTCTGCTATTCTACAAGTGTGCATAAGCGTATTTTGGTGTATATGTAATGGCGTAGTGGCGAAGTGGTTAACGCTGCGGTTTGCAAAACCGCCATGCGCCGGTTCGATCCCGGCCTACGCCTCACTGACAAGTTGTGATAAAATTTTAAAAGGGAAAGTGTGTTGGGATATAAATGCCCGGATGGTGAAATTGGTATACACGCACGACTTAAAATTGTGTCCCGAAAGGGATGTGGGTTCGACCCCCACTCTGGGCACCAGGAGATAATTGTAAGTTTTAGTAAAAAATGGTATAAAAATCTGACGCATCTATAGATGTGATGCATCCATAGCTCAGCTGGTAGAGCAGATCCCTCTTAAGGATAAGGTCCCAGGTTCGATCCCTGGTGGGTGCACAAAATAATTTAGATTATTTGAAAGGTATAGATGCGTGAGTGGTGTAATTGGTAAACACGCCAGTCTTAGGAACTGGTGCCGCAAGGCGTGGAGGTTCAAGTCCTCTCTCACGCACTCGATAAGTTAGTATAATAAAACACCACACATACGTGTGGTGTTTTATTATGTGATGTTGTAGATATCGTTTGCCATCTTCTGTCCGATGTCGATTTCAAAATCAAAGAAGGGGACTCGTCCAATTTTAGAATTATCCTTTACGAATTCTTTAAACTCTTTTCGTTTTCGTTTAAGAAATTCAAGAACTGCGCGTTCTTTTGAGTCTGGAAAGACTGTTACCATAACTGTCGCATACTTAGCGTCGTCACTGATGATGGTGTGAGTGACGGTAATCATCGCATCACGGTTTGATTCAAGCGAGACAAAACGCCCTGCATGGTGTTGAATTTCTTCTGCTACTTTTTCTTTATGGAATGTGTTCATTTTAATTTATGTAATATGTGAATGCGCAATGACTGCCATTGTACGGATTACTTCACTACTTTGATAATTGGCTTCACATAGTCTCCGGGCACAATCTCAATCTTTGATTCGATCATGGCGCCGAACTCACTTCCTGCTTCTACCATGTTTGTTTTATTTTTTGCTTGTTGAAGTTCACGCACGCGTCCTTTACCAATCTCTGCCTCACGTCTAAAAATTGCTACTTCATCATTAATTCTAATCTTGCCTTCCTCGACGCGACCTCCGAGAACTTGCTTGTCTTTAATCGCACTAAAAGTTTTGAGAATCTTAATCTTTCCTCTCTCTTCCTCTACTTCGATCTTAGGGGTTCTCTCTTCTATTATCTCCGCAACCCATTCACTGAGCTTATATATAATATCGAAAACTTTTATTTTAATACCAAGACGATCAGCAAGATCTGCAGCAGAAGCATCTATTTTGTTATTAAATCCCACAACAATAGTTTGGAGATTGGCTGCAGCAAATTTAATATCGCTCTCCGTAATGTCTCCAATTCCTTTTGATACAATCTTAATACCAGCTCGTTCTGTTTCTACTTTACGAATTTGGTGTTCAATAGCTTCAATTACTCCCGAGCTATCTGCTTTGATGACAGCGGGGATAAGGAAACCTTGGGTGTTCTTTGGAGAATGTTTAACACCAATTTTTTTGTTTTGTCTGTACTCAATTACAGCATCTTCAGCTTGTTTTTTGTTTACATATGAAGTGAATGAATCTCCAACAGAAGGGAGCTCGTCAAAACCAATAACGCTCACAGGAGAGCAGACCCCGGCTTCCTTGATATTTTTACCATTAGAATCTTCGAAAATACGCACAGGAGCCATTGCTTCTCCTGAAACAACATACATACCGCTTTTGAGTGTTCCATTTTTTATAATAAGTGTTGCAGAAACTCCTTTCTGCTTGTCACGATTTGTTTCAAGTACAATTCCTTCGGCATCTACTTCGGAATCTGCGGTGAGTTCTTCGAGTTCTGCAACGAGGTTTACCATATCAAGAAGCTCAGGAACTCCCTTTCCAGTGAGCGCAGATACGGGGACGAACGGAATGCTTCCTCCGTATCCTTCGATAAATATTTCATTCTCGGCGAGGCTTTGCTTTGTTCGGTCAACATCTGCTCCTGGTTTGTCCATTTTGTTGATAGCTACGATATAAGGGAGCTTTGCTTCTACTATCGCTTTAAGAGCCTCTTTAGTCTGTTGCTTCACGCCGTCTTCTGCTGACACCACAAGAATACCGATGTCAGCAACGCGTGCGCCACGACCACGAAGTTCTTGGAATGCTTCGTGTCCTGGAGTGTCGAGGAAGGTGATTTTCTTTCCGTCTTGAACTACTTCGTAAGCAGACATGTTCTGAGTGATTCCTCCGACTTCTTTGTCGGCGGTGTTTGATTTACGAATATAGTCAAGAAGAGTCGACTTTCCGTGGTCGATGTGGCCTAATACTGCTACAACTGGTGGACGAGTAGATTTCATAAGAGTTAATGCAAAATATCACAAAAATCGAGTTTTAACAAACTTTATGCTATATTTTGCCTTATGTTTTGGACTAAACGTATATATCTTGACTATGCCGCCACTACTCCTGTCGATAAAAGAGTGGTGAAGGTTATGAAGCCCTATATTGGCGGTATTTTTGGTAATCCGGCATCTTTGTACAAGGAAGGGGTACAGGCTCTTAAAGCTGCGAACGAAGCACGAAAGAGTGTGGCGGGTGTGCTTCAGTGCAAGTCTGATGAGATAATTTTTACATCTGGTGGAACGGAATCCAATAACCTTGCTATTCTCGGAACTTATTTTTATCATCAAAATGTCCTAAAAAACGATGTAGAAGACCGTCTTCTACATTTTGTGACGACTACGATTGAACACTCATCAGTTCTTGAGATATTCCGTCATATTGAAGATCTTGGTGGTAAGGTGACGTATGTTGCTCCGAAAGAAAATGGGATTGTAAGCGTAAAAGACATTGAGGACGCAATTTACGCGAATACTGTTCTGGTATCTGTAATGTATGCAAACAATGAAATCGGAACTATTCAACCAATCCGCGAAATAGGCAAGGTAATTAAAAAGAAAAAAGAAGAAGGACAAAACATTATATTTCATGTTGATGCGTGCCAAGGAGCACTTTTTCTTTCACTGTTTGTACACGACTTGTTTGTGGACCTCTTAACTCTTGATGGGTCAAAGATGTACGGACCAAAAGGGACAGGTGTGTTGTATAAAAAGAGGGGTGTGTGTCTTTCACCGATTATTTTTGGAGGAGGACAAGAGCAAGGACTCCGATCAGGCACGGAGAATGTCGCAGGGATTGTTGGCTTCGCAACGGCACTAAATATTGCTCGCGCTGAGCGAGAAAGAGAAGCGGAGCGCCTTACGGCGCTCCGCAACTATCTGTTTAGTGAACTAACAAAGAGAACAAAAGAAATAGCTCCTGACCCCATTATTCTCAACGGTGACGAAGTTCTTCGTCTTCCTAATAATATCAACATTTGCAAATTAGGGCTCGACGCAGAATATGCTGTGATGCGTCTTGACGTTCTTGGCTTCGCAGTTTCCTCAGTATCGACATGTAAAACATTGAGTGATAATCCGTCTTCATATGTAGTAGAAGAGATTTATAAAAATAAAGAGGATCAGGGCAGTCGATCGTGTTCCCAGAGCTCACTTCGAGTCACGCTTGGTCGATGGACAACTAAAAGGGATATTGATCGGTTTATTCCCACACTCTTGACTGTTTTAGATAAAAAAATAGTATAATACAAAATATATGCCTCCATTTCAAAAATTCACAACAAAAGCAAAAGAAGCTATTCGTCGAGCACACGAGTACGCTATTGAGCGTGGTCAAAACCATGTGAACCCTCTTCATCTTCTTACCGCACTTCTTCTTCAGGAGGAGAGTCTTATTGTTTCTCTTCTTGAGCGACTTGATATAGACACTATTCTTCTTTCAGATAATCTTCTCGAAGCTATCGAACCCGCAGAAGCCGCAGCGACTCTTTCTCCTGCATATCAACTCTATCTTACTCCAGAGCTTGCGCAGATTATTGAGGTTTCTGAGAAGGTTGCAACAACACTCAAAGATGAATTCGTTTCAACCGAGCATCTTTTCCTTGCCATGTTTGACGTTCCATCTCCTGCGAGAGAGATGATAGACCGTTTCAAGGTTACTCGCAAAGATATAGTGAAGGTTCTCGAAGAAAACCGCCAAGGTAAGCACGGAGAGTCTAATACACCTAAGAAGTTTAAAGCTCTTTTGAAATATACTCGTAACCTCACCGCACTCGCTCGAGAGAACAAGCTTGACCCTGTTATTGGTCGTGATGCTGAGATTAGTCGCGTGCTTCAAATTCTTTCTCGACGAACTAAGAACAACCCAATCCTTATTGGAGAAGCGGGAGTAGGGAAGACAGCCATTGTAGAAGGTCTCGCCAACCGCATTGCTGTCGGAGATGTTCCAGAATCACTAAAAGACAAAGATCTTGTGTCCCTCGACATGGGAAGTCTCGTTGCGGGAACCAAGTATCGTGGAGAGTTCGAAGAGCGACTCAAGAATATTCTAAAAGATATTGAAAAAGCGGGAGACAAAGTTATTCTTTTTATTGATGAGATTCACACCATTGTGGGAGCGGGTTCTGCTGAAGGATCACTTGATGCGTCTAACATGCTTAAGCCTGCGCTTTCTCGGGGTGAACTTCGAGCAATTGGAGCTACAACTATTCGTGAATACCAGAAACATATTGAAAAGGATCCGGCTCTTCAACGGCGCTTCCAGCCAGTGTATGTGAACGAGCCTTCTGTTGAGGATGCTGTTTCTATTCTTCGAGGTCTTAAGGAAAAGTACGAACTCTTCCACGGGGTGCGTATCACTGATCACGCAATCGTTGCGGCTGTTGAATTATCAAGTCGGTATATCACCGATCGTTTCCTTCCTGACAAAGCAGTCGACCTTATTGACGAAGCCTCTTCATATCTTAAGCTTTCACTTGAAAACAAACCTCCGATTCTCGAAGAAACTCATCGCAAAGTTATGCGACTTGAAATTGAACGTGAAGCACTCAAGCACGAAGGAGACAAGCCTGCAAAAGAACGCATCAAGATAATTGAAAGAGAAATTGCAGAATTAAAAGACAATACTTCAGAACTTGAAACAAGATGGCGAAGCGAGAAAGAGACATTAGGTGATATTAAGACTATTAAAAAGAGCTTGGAAATGCTTCGTCTCGAAGCAGAAGGAGCAGAAGCTCGTGCTGACTTGTCTAAAGCCGCAGAGATTCGCTATGGAAAGATTCCTGAACAAGAAAAGATTCTTGATATTAAAATGAAGAAAATGAAAAAACTTCAGAGCACCAGTCGAATTCTTAAAGAAGAAATCAATGAATCTGATATTGCAGATGTTGTTTCTCGGTGGACTAGTATTCCAGTGAACCGGATGCTCGAAGAAGAACGTGCGAAGCTTGCTCGTATGGAGGACGGTCTTAAGGCAAAAATTGTTGGACAAGAGGAAGCGGTACAAAAAGTTTCAGATACTATCAAACGTTCTCGTGCAGGTATTGCAGATCCCAACCGTCCTATCGGTTCATTTATCTTTCTTGGACCTACGGGGGTTGGAAAGACCGAACTTACCAAAGCTCTTGCAGAATTCATGTTTGACGATGAGAAGGCACTTATTCGCGTAGATATGTCTGAATACATGGAAAGACATTCAGTATCGAAGATTATTGGTGCTCCTCCAGGATATGTTGGACACGACGAAGGAGGAAACCTCACAGAGCTTGTTCGTCATCGTCCATATAGTGTGATTCTTTTTGATGAGATTGAGAAGGCTCATCCTGAAGTATTCAACATTCTTTTGCAGGTACTCGACAACGGTCGTCTTACTGATGCCAAGGGAAAGGCTGTGAACTTTAGGAATGCCATCATCATCCTTACTTCAAACATAGGTGCGCAGTTTATTGACCGCATGGAGAAGATTGGCTTCACCACCGACTCAACAGAGAATCATCGCTATCAAGAAATGAAAACCAAAGTAATGGATGCTCTTAAGGATAGCTTTCGACCAGAATTTATTAACAGACTCGACGAGATCATAGTGTTTGATGTGCTTTCTCCTGAAGCTATCGAGAAGATTGTATCTATCGAAGTAGACAAAGTGAAGGCCCGCTTGCTCACAAAAGAAATAAAGCTTGAGGTGTCTCCTGAGGCTCTCAAAGCACTCACTAAAGACGGCTACAACCCTGAATACGGAGCACGTCCTCTCAAGCGTCTTATTCAGAACAAGATTCTCACTCCGCTTGCTTCGCATATCGTTCGAGATGGGATTATGAAGGGGGGAACAGTTATTGTGTCGTACAAGGAAGTGTCAAAAGGTGTAAAGGATTTCTCGTTTGAGGTGAAGAAGGGGAGAGTTGTATTAAGAAAAACTAAAGTTAGTGCTGTGGCAAAATAAAGTTAGGTGATAAAGTGCTTTGGTGGAACTTGAAAAAGTTAAAGAACTATATTACACGCAAGGCCTCACCATGAAAGAGGTATCTTTGTGGTACGGAGTAAGCATGGATGCTTTGGTGTATTTCATGCGAAAGCACAAGATAGAAAGGCGAAGTTTCAAAGAGGCGAGTGCGGTGTCTTTTGCTAAGAAAGCACTTTCTTTTAGTATGAAGAAAAATTTGACTGAAGAAGAGGATAGACTTAAAGTTGCAGGGGTTATGTTATATTGGGCAGAAGGATATAAAAGAGGGAAAGGGGGTGGTTTAGATTTTGCAAATAGTGATGCAAACATGATTAAGGTGTTTCTTAATTTTCTCAGAATTATTTTTAAAGTAGACGAGAAGCGTCTAAGGGTATATTTATACTGCTATGCTAATCAAGAGGTTACTGCTCTTATCTCTTTTTGGTCCAGTACTACAAACATCCCAAAAGAACAGTTTTCAAAACCATATATACGAGAAGATTTTTGTGAAAACGGGAGGAAGATGACAAATGGCTTAATTCATGTAAGATATAGTGACAAGAAGTTGTGGCTCGAGATTATGAGAATGATTGATGAGCATAAGATTTCTTTATGCGTCGGTGACGGAGTGGTCAATCGTACCGCACTGTAAATGCGGCGGCTTCGGCCTACGAAGGTTCGAATCCTTCCCGGCGCACCAAATTTTGTGTTTTGAGCCATAAGTTAGGTTCTTGCTTTGCTTTTAGGTTTACTGTATAGTACTCAAACTATGTCACAAGATAAACTGATTATCATCAAAAATAAGGAGACAGGGGAGGTGTATCATACCCGCAAGAACAAGAAGCTTGTTACTCGTAAGATCGAGCTCAAGAAGTATAGCGCCAAGCTACGAAAGCGCGTTACCTTCAAGGAAGTTAAGAAATAGTGTAGAAGACCGTCTTCTACACTCAAACTAAAACCCCTTTCAAAAAAAGGGGTTTTTTGATACTGTGTTATGAACGGGTGATTAGTTTAATGGTAGAACGAAAGTTTCCAAAACTTTTGGTGAGGGTTCGATTCCTTCATCGCCCGCAAAATAACAGCTGAACATAGTGAAAGGATTATGTTTTGCGCAAGTGCGGCTAATAGCGGAGCGCGTTGCCTCCGTAAAATTATAAAACCGCACTATAACGTTTTTTATTTTTTTGATAATGATATAATCACAGACATGAGCGAGCATCCTAAATTTATAAAAGATTTTTCTAAACAAGAATCTCAAGAAGAAAGGGATATTTTGGCTGGACAAATAAAAGAAAAAAGAAAAACTTATTTTGAAACAAAAGAAGAAAAAGAAGATAAACTAGAAGCAGGGACTCAAAAAACAATAGAGTATAACGAAGTTATTCAACAAAAATTGATTGAGCTTCAAAAACTCCGCGATGAATTAGAGAATATTTCTTCAACACTTCCATCAAAAATTTTTAATTTTTTAAAATACTTTAAAATTAAAGATAAGCTAGAGGAAGATGGTACAGCTCTAAGTGAGTCCCGAAATGAAGCTGAAAGGTCTGCGTCCTATCAAATTAAACTTCAAAAAAGTCTTGATGATACCAACTTGTCTGATTCAATGAAGGAAGCTAAAAAACAAATTCAAGCTTTTTATGAAAAACAAGAAGAAGAGTGGGCAGAAACCTCAAATTCAAAAGAGGATATTAAAACATTTTTCTCACCAGAATATCTCACCACTCTTTCATTAGGAGAATATATTACTCTTCTTAAAAGATTTCCTAGTCAGATGGTGACACATGTGACCAGACAGGGTGTTAGAGATCATCTAGGTGCTGTTAACCATTGGGCCGGTATTAACAAATTCACTGATGGATTTAAGGATGTTGTAGAAGCTGGAACTTTGAAAAGTGCATTCGGAATAATTGTTACTGAAAATGCTAAAAATGAAGAAATTGCTAATTTTTTAGGATTAAAACATAGAACAAAAGAAGAAGCGGTAAGCTATCTTGAAGAAATTCTTGAAGAAGAAAGTCAACACCATGATGGAAGTTTCGCTGATAGAAAAGCAGTTCACTTTGCAACAGAAGAAGTTGCTGACGCACATTATGGAGCAGAAACAGGTAATGAAATATTTTGTGCATACCCCTCAGCTTTAATTGCCTCGCAATATTTTTTTAGTGGACAACTTAGTAAGGCTGAAGGAGGATACCATAATAATCAATGGGTTTTTCTAGATGAAAAAAAAGATGGTTTAGATATTAGTGCAGGACTTGTTTTTATTCCTAAAAACAATCAAGTAAATAGAAAAAATGGTTCAAAATATGAATTAGATGAGCAAATGCAACCAACCGAAAACGTTGAACTTTTAGACAAAATTTCTGAAATTACTTCTCAGGATGGCTTTGAAGATTTTGTTAGTAAACATATAAAAATATTTAGTGAAACAAATCGTGGAGATACTGAAAAATTAATAGATGATGAACCACTAAACGATCGTGAAAAAATTATAAAAAGAAATATTCTTAATGCCCAAAATGATCTGAAAAATAATCTTGGCGTTTCTGATTTAGAGACTCAAAAAATAATCTTGAATTATGATTTTTTCTTTGGAGCGCAAGACTTTAAAACACATCAGAATAAAAATTTTATTAAAGAAAGGCTTTATAATCTGGGATTTAAATTTAAACCCGCTCAAGATACTATTTCTTCAGAAGAATATTGGGAAAATTATTTTAAAGATAGTAATAAAAAACCAAATAAAATTGTTTATTATGAAGAATCTGATCCGACAATTGCCTTAAAAAAATGGAAAATAAAAAATGGATTAACAAAAAAATATTCTGATAAAAACCTTGGTTTTGATGAAAAACACATAGATTTATCTAGTGCTGAGGATGTTAAGCAAAAAATTCCTTCAATTGGTCGTTTTGGACCCTTAGCTCAAAAGGTGATTAATAATTTTTATAAATAGCGTAAAGAGTAGACTCTCCCAACCACATACCCAGATTTGTATACCCAGAATATGCCATAGACTCTTAAACAGTTTCACTTGTGGGTACCTAACCCACACGCACCGCAGTATGTTCTATTTTTAATTTACTTCACCTCCACCCACGCAATCCTCTGGTCTTTCTTGAACCAGGTCATCTGTCGCTTCGCATACTGCCAAATAAGAAGCTCGAGCTGGCGAATCATCTCTTCTTTTGAAATCTTGTTTTGGAGATAGTAAGCGAGATAGCGGTATTCAAGACCAAGTTGTTCCATGCGCTTCCACGACAGACCTTTTGTATGGAGAGTTTCTACTTCCTTAATCATGCCTGCCTTGATGCGCTTCACAAGACGAAGACTGATGCGTTTCTTTGTGAGTTCATCGGACCATTTGAGACCAATCTGTACACTATTATAACGAGGTTTTGAAATAATCTTAGGACTTGCACCGAGAGCTTTTGCTATTTCGAGCGCACGGACGAGACGCACTTTATTATTCTGCTCATTTTTTTCTTTAATAGTTTTGGCACGCTTTGGATCTATTTTAGTTAGAAGTGCAAATAACTTTTCTGTTGAAAGCAAGGCGAGTTTGGTGCGAAGCTCTTTGTTCGCTGGCACATTTGGGAAAATAATTCCATCAACAACTGATTGAATATAGAAACCAGTTCCTCCACAAATGATGGGAAGCTTTCCGCGAGAGATTATGTTGTCGATTACTTGATATGCATGCTTCTGAAAAAGATCCACAGTAAATGTGTCTTTTGGTGAAGCAACATCAAGTAGGTAGTGGGGAACACCTTTCATTTCCTTCTTGGTGATCTTACCTGTACCAATATCTAGACCCTTGTAGACCTGACGAGAGTCCGCAGAGACGACCTCGCCGTTTAACTTTTTTGCAAGAGTTACCGCAAGGTCACTTTTACCTGAGGCGGTTGGCCCGAGGATTACTAAAATAGCAGGTTTCTTTTTTGTTTCTTTCATAACAGTATGTGTGTGCCGGAGGTGGGACTCGAACCCACAAGCCTTACGACGGCCGATTTTGAGTCGACTGCGGTTACCAATTTCGCCACTCCGGCAATGTGTACAAAATACTACAATGATGGCCATTGTACAATGACCACATTGCACGCTCCGATTTTGAAGTTTCAACTTTGCGCGGTAATATGTAGTGACTATGGTTGAATCACAATTTTATAACAATGCAGTTTATTGGGTAGAAGTCGATAAGATTAAGCCCAACCCCTTTCAGCCTCGACGAGAGTTCGACCAAATGGCGCTCAAAGCTCTCTCTGACTCTATTCGTCAGTACGGAGTGCTCCAGGCGCTCGTGGTGACTCGTAAAGAAGTGTTTAAAGATGATGGAAGTATGGCAGTCGAATATGAATTGATTGCAGGAGAACGACGACTTCGTGCTTCACGGCTCGCAGGTCTTCGAGAAGTTCCCGTGCTCATCCGTGCAAAAGAAGATTCTGACTTGATGAAGCTTGAGCTTGCAATCATCGAGAATATTCAGCGTGAAGACCTCAATGCTGTTGACCGAGCAAAAGCTTTCAATCAACTTTCAAAAGAATTTGGTTTCAAACATTCTGAAATTGGAATCAAGGTAGGGAAGAGTCGTGAATATGTTTCCAACACTATCCGTATTCTTGCACTTCCTGAAACTATTTTGTCCGCTCTTTCTTCGGGGAAGATTTCTGAAGGACATACTCGTCCTCTTCTTATGCTTTCTGACCGCACTGAAGAGCAAGACACACTATTTAAGGAGATTATTTTTAAACGTTTAAATGTTCGTGAAGCAGAACAAATTGCTCGTAAGATTGCAGTAGAGAAGACCCGTCGCAAGGACATTATTGATCCTGAAATTATTGAGATACAGGGAAAGATGGCTGAGTCGCTTGGTACTCGAGTTTCAATTGAGAAAAAAGATGTGGGAGGCAAGGTAACTATCGACTTCTTCACCAACGAAGACTTGCGCGCTATTATGGAGCTTCTTGAGAAGAACAAACAGCAAGGCGCCGGTGCTGCTATTTCTCCAACGCCCGAAGATAAGCCTTTTCAAGACGACCCAGATGCTATGCTAAAAGAAGAAGAGTCAGATGAGGATTTGTACTCATTAAAGAATTTCTCTTTATAATTAAGCTGTTTTATTGTTGTTAGTATATAAAAGTATAATAAAAAATTTGGCTAAGGATTAGAACACTGAGACTGAACTGAATGAAGTGAGCGATGAAGATAGCTTTTTCTTTGTGAACTATGCCGTATAGCATCCAGAATGAGCCAGTAAAGATAAGAATAACCCAAATAAGAATTGAAACGTTTTCAGAGCTTTGTTGTTGCCATATCTTGATAGCTTGATCAAGAAGTGCGAATGGTCCTATAAAGGCAACCACGAATGCCATCTTGTCGAGGAACTTCTTAGTTGGAGTGTTTTCGCTTGGTGAAAGATATGAGACTTTTCTTTTGTGTACATGATGCAAGCCGTGATTCATAAAATGTTTATAAGCATCTTATCATGTGATTTTTATTTCGTCTTCTTTTTTGCAGTAAAGCGGCCACGGCCAATCTTTTTTGGTTCTATGAGAATAGCGATAGCGCGTTCAAGAGTGATGTCGTAGGGATTATCTTCTCCCTTGAGTGACCGGAAGTCTGCGTCATGCACGATGTATGGGCCAAAACGTCCTACGCTTGCGGTAATCATCTTGCCAGTTTCGGGAAATTCTCCAAGCTTGCGGGGAAGGGTAAGGTACTTCACTGCTTGTTCGAGAGTTACATGTTCAGGGTCGACTTCTTTTGGTATGCTTGCCATTTTAGGCTTCACTTTCTTTGGTTTTTTAGGCTTCTTTGGTTTCTTGAGTTTTCCTGTTTTGGTGTATTCTGCTGGTGCGTCCAAGGAAGCAGTTTCTGCAGACACTTGCGCAACCTCCGGGGTTGCCATCTGAACATATGGACCATACTTTCCAATCTTCACAAAAATAGGAAGACCTGTATCAGGGTGAATTCCGAGTGGTTCATCCTTCTGAATTTCTTTTCCATCGATAGTGAGCGCTCCGTCACAGTCAGGGTAGAGTGCACATGAAAGAAACTTTCCGTTTCGAGAAAGTTTAATAACCATCGCGTTGTCACACTTTGGACATTTGTATTTTGGATCTGCATCACCAAGATTAGTAATTTTATCGCTCTTATCCTTCTCTTTTATTTCTTTGAGAAAGGGTCCATAGAAATCCTTGAGGGTCTTGAGATATCCGGCTTTTCCTTCAGCAATAAGGTCGAGCTTGTCTTCCATCTCTGCGGTGAAAGAGTCGCTAATATAGTCAGTAAAGTTCTGTTCGAGGAAGCTCGATACAACATCTCCGGTATCAGTTGGTACAAGTGATTTATTTATCTTCTCTACGTATCCCCGTTCTTCGATGGTACGAATGATTGAGGCGTAGGTAGAAGGACGTCCAATACCACGTTTCTCAAGTTCTTTGATAAGTCCCGCTTCAGAATAACGAGGTGGGGGTTCGGTGAATTTTTCCTGACTCCTCATTTCGATAAGAGAAAGGTCATCTCCCACTTTTAGTTGAGGAAGTTCCACATCTTCCCCTCGAGCTCCGACATCTGCTTTGAGCCATCCTTCAAAAAGTACACGTGATCCATTGATGTTGAAGTCAGGAATAATAGCTCCTGACCCCATTATATTTGCAGAAACTTTTGTTCGAAGAGTTTTTGCATCTGCCATCTGTGACGAGACAGTGCGTGCCCAGATGAGTTCGTATAGTTTCTTCTGTTCGTCGTTTGCTCCTGCACTTCTTACTCCTGCGTCAGTTGGACGAATTGCTTCGTGAGCCTCCTGTGCATTCTTGCTCTTCGTGGTGTGAGTACGGAACTGTAGGAAATCTTTTCCGTATTGTTTTTCGACAACAGTAGCAATCTGTCCAAGTGCTTGCTTACTCAAGCTGGTGCTGTCGGTACGCATGTAGGTGATGAGTCCAGCTTCGTAGAGTCGCTGTGCTACTGACATTGTGCGAGAGGGTGCGTAGCCAAGGCGTGAGCTTGCTGTTTGCTGAAGAGTAGAAGTGATAAAAGGTGCCCGAGGAGAACGCTTTACTTCGGTTTCAGAAATATCTACTACTTTCCATGTTTTAGCTGCTTCGCCAAGTTTGATAATATTTTCTGCATCCTTCTGATTTTTTGGTTCTTCTGCACAAGTGTATGTCAAAGCAGATCCCTTTTTTAGGTCGGCTGTAAGTACAAAATATTGTTCAGGGTTGAATGCGCGAATTTCTCGCTCACGTTCCATGATGATGCGAAGTGCCGGTGATTGTACTCGTCCAGCAGAAAGTCCGTAACGAACCTTCTTCCAAATGAGTCCTGACAAGTCGTAACCTACGAGACGGTCGAGAACGCGACGTGCCTCCTGTGCCTCTTTAAGATCTTCATCTATTTTGCGAGGATGCTTCATTGCTTCTTGCACCGCTTCTTTAGTAATTTCGTGGAAGACTACTCGGTTTGGGTTCTTAAGGCCTACCGCCTCCTTGATGTGCCATGCAATAGCTTCTCCTTCGCGGTCGGGGTCAGTTGCAAGAATCACCTCATCTGCTTTTTTAGCAAGGGCACGTATTTCAGCGATTACTTTCTCTTTTCCTGGGGAAATTTCGTAGTGAGGAACGAATCCTGCTTCGATATCAATAGCTTTTTTGTTTGACTTTGGAAGGTCTCGTACATGCCCAACAGACGCCTTTACTTCATAGGCGCCATCGAGGTATTTTGAAATTGTCTTTGCTTTCGCAGGCGACTCCACAATCAATAATTTCATATGTCTGCCAAGTATTACATGGAAAAAGAAAAAAAAGCAAAATTCACCTTTTTTTAATTATTCCCACTTCTTCCTTAATCAAGCCTTTTATTTCAAGCAAAGTAATAGCCATTGCAACATGCTGTGCAGGTTTACCAAGCGACTGGATGAGTGTGTCTCGAGAGCAGGGAAGAAGGGCAAGCAAAGACTTTTCTTCTTCTGTACAACTTTCGAAAAGGGTTTTGGTTTCGGCTTGTTTAGCTTTTACTTTTTCTATATCACTGTCTATCCATTCTAAACCTAATGACTCAACAATATCTTTTGCAGAAGTAACTGGTGCTGCGCCCTGAGAGAGAAGGAAATGGGGACCCTTGGAAAGATTTGAAAATATAGAACCAGGAACTGCTAAAACTTCTTTGTTGTAATCGAGTGCAAGACGAGCAGTGATGAGTGTTCCGCTTTTCTCCTGTGCCTCGATTACTAAAACAGCATCTGAGAGTGCTGCCATGATGCGATTACGCTCGGGAAACATCCACGGCTGCCCAGAATCGTGCGATGGTGCGTATTCAGAAAGAAGACATCCACCAGCTTCGAGGATCTTTTTGGCAAGATATCTTTTTTGTCGAGGATATATTTTGTGCTCATCTAAACTAGACCCAGGAACTGCAATGGTTGTTAGCCCAGCCTGAAGCGCAGATTCATGTGCAATAGAGTCTATACCTATAGCAAGTCCGGATACTATAATAATAGGATAGGGTGCTAGGTCTGCAATAAGCCCACGACATACCTGTTCTCCGTAATCAGAAAATCGTCGTGCCCCCACCACAGCAAGAAGCTTGTACTTCTCAAGGTTGGGTAAATTACCTCTCATATATATGCGTGATGGTGGCGGATGAGCACGTAAAATACGTTCAGGAAGGTTTGTTTTGGAAATAATGGTTATCGGTGGCATTTGTGAGACATTATACAAATGTGGTATAAAGAGAATATAAAGAAAAGATAAAATATTCATAAAATACACACATTTCATGCTCGATATTAAATTCATCCGCGAAAATAAAGACCTAATCAAGGAAAGTGCCCGTAAGAAGCGAATTGATTTTGATGTGGAAATGCTCCTTGCTATCGACGATAAACGGCGAGAACTTCTTACTTCTTTTGAAGCAAAAAAAGCTGAACAAAATGCAGTAAGCGAGAAAATGCCATCTGCGTCTCCTGAAGAACGTGAAGCTCTCATTTCTAAGATGCAGGCTCTCAAGGGAGAGATGCACGCTGAAGAAGAACATCTCAAAGAAGCAATGAAAGAATGGCACGGCCTCATGATACAAGTTCCAAACATTCCCGATATGTCAGTACCTGAAGGGAAAGGAGAAGAAGATAATCAGGTGGTGAAAGAGTGGGGAGACAAGCCTTTATTTAATTTTACTCCCAAAGATCATATCGAACTTCTTCTTAATCTCGATATGGTAGATTTCGAAAGAGGGACAAAGGCTCATGGTTTTCGTGGATACTTCTTGAAGGGCGCAGGTGCAGAGCTCTCATGGGCAGTCTGGAACTATGCGCGAGACTTCTTTGGTAAGAAAAGCTTTACTCCTTTTATTGCCCCTGCAATTATTAAGAAAGAATTTTTTTATGGAACAGGACATCTTCCTAAAGAAGCAGAAGATCTTTTCAAGACTCAGGATGATGATTATTTGTCAGGAACAGCAGAAGTCCCCATGATGGCGTATCATTCAGATGAAATTCTTAAAGGAAATGATCTTCCAAAGAGATACTTTGCGTTTTCACCTTGCTACCGACGAGAAGCGGGAAGTCATGGAAAGGACACAAAAGGTCTTATTCGTGTGCATGAGTTCTACAAGCTCGAGCAACTCATTCTCTGCAAAGCAGATCACACTGAGTCAGACAAATTCTTCGAGGAAATAAATAGAAACTATGAAGAATTTGTAGAGTCTCTCGGTCTCCATTACCATCGCCTTCTTATTTGTGGAGGAGATCTCGGGCTCAGCAAAGTGAAGCAATATGATACTGAGATTTGGATGCCATCTCAGAATGCGTATCGCGAAGGATCAAGTGCTTCATACTTCCATGATTTTCAAACTCGACGATTCAATATTCGTTATGATGACGGAGAAAAAAAGCGTTACGCTCACTCTCTCAATTGTACTGCTGTTGCCACACCCCGTTTCCTTGCGGCAATTGCAGAGAACTATCAGACCGCAGAAGGAGAAATTATTGTTCCTGAGGTACTTCGTCCATACATGGGGGGAAAGGATCGTATTTCTAAATAACAGGTAATGGCAATTCGTCGTAAGCACACACTAGAAACTCCTCGTCGTCGTCGCCTTAGACGAAAAGTATTTATTATTAAAATGATCTTATTGTCTGTTGTTTTTGCAATTATTGTGGGGGGAATTATTTTCCTTGTGCGCCTGAGCTATTTTAATGTCAATCGAGTTGAAGTGCAGGGAATTAAAACGATACAGAAAGAGGAAGTCGTACAAATCGCTAATGATGTATCATCTGGAAGCAAGTTCTTAATCGTTCCTCAAAAGCAGTTTTTTGTATATCCAAAGAATAAGATAAGAGAAAGTGTATTAAGTACGTTTGGTCAGGTGAAAGAAGTAAGCGTGGAACGTGAGGGTATTAGAGGAATCTTGATTACAATAAAAGAAAGGACTCCTACTGCTCGATTTTGCAATGGTGAATGTCAACTTCTTGATGAAGCCGGATTTGCTTACAAGAAAATTGAGGACGGTGAATTTAATCTTCTCCCTGTGATTTATGGAACCCAAGCACTTGAAACCGTTATGTTTAGTGATTTATTGTTATTCTCAAATCGACTTTCAGATCTCAATCTTAACTTAAAAGAAATTAAAATTGAGCCCGACGGAAGCATTCTCATAGTGCTTTACGAGGGGGATGTTCTTATTTCACTCGACGAATCACTTCAAGATCAGTTTGTTGCTTTCCAGACAGTCTTGAAGGAAATTAAAAACTTTCGCCTCATTGATCTTCGGTACGGTAAAAAAGTTTTCTATCAAGCAGAATAACTGTATACTATATGTATGATATCAGTCGTCGTGTCATATCTAAAATTTCATTATATAACTGCATATAAAGAAGGATTTTCTTTGTTATCAAAGCACGGTCTCGCGCTGCTCTTTGTTGGTATTCCTCTTTTTATTATATGGACTCTTCTTCCTATTGTTCTTTTTATTCTGTTTACCGCTGGCCTGTATCTTATTTTTCTATGGAATATCATCTAAAAATTCAAAAAGAAATATTAGGACTTGAGAAGTTTTTTCCTCATCGTGTTCGCGAAGTGGTAGAAGAACTTTCTTTTGCATTTTCAATCTTCTTCCTTTCCTTCTCTGTGTTTTTTGCCATACCTTCAGTTTCTTCTTTTTCAGTGCTATGGCCTGTGGCACAAGGTCTCTTCCTAGTGTCATTTTCTATACTTCTTGTATCAATCATGTTTGAAGTATATTTCCAAAGCCTCTATGCCCGCCTAAAAAATGAAGGTGCATCCTTCGCTGTTTCCTTAATAACTAAAAAAATGAAAAAAAAGAAGGATACGGTGGCTTCATTATTTGATTTTGCTTGGAGTGGAGATCTTAAAAAGCGTTTGGGGATTTCTGAAGAGCAGTTGAATTATTTTATTTCACAAAAGAATCCTCGGCTTGTTTATCCTCGTGTCGACCACTCACTTCAATTGTTTGGACATCATCTGTATGAGGAGGATAAGGAGCTTCAGAAATTCTTAAGCGGAATAATGATAGATAAAGATCATTTTGCTGAAGTTTTAAGACTTGTTGAGGATAGGATGCATTGTCAATTCCAGTCAAGAAGTTTTTTGTTACCTATTTTTAATACCGCGGTACCGCGCATTTTTACATTTGATAATATATCGCGTATTGATATTGATGATCTGGAGTATGTGCACAACGTGCATCTTACAGAAAAGGCAATACAGGACGTAATTAGCCATTTCAATACCGAAAGAATTCAATTTATCGATAGTTTTTCTCGTAAAGAATTCATCTCACAGCTTATCAAAAGTACACTGCAAGATCATCAAGAACTTTCCTATGGACAAAGATCTGTTTTGCCTTCTGATACAAGGAGGTTCATTATTCTGCATAAAGCTATAAAATCATGAGTCGATACTATCTAGGACCTCATCGTGAGCTCGAGTACCACCCCTCTCTTATTAAAAGAGTTGGCTTGCGAATAAAACATGCATTTGCTACTCCCCGAAGAATATCCTTTACTATTGTGGTGATTGCAGGACTTTCCTTTGCGGTCAACTTTGCTTTCATTGCGGTGAGTGCTTCTTCCTCCTTGTGGGGACCAAAAGTAAATCTTTCAATCACTTCTGGTGTTGGTGTTTCCAATGAATCACAGCAAGGAATGGGAAGTGATGATGGTGTTGATGTGGATGAAAATATCTCTTATTATTTCATTGATAATGTTCCCGCTCTCAGTGTCTCAAGTGAAGCGTATATCGTCGCTGATGCTGATACCGGAAAAGTAATTATTGAACATAATCCTGATGAAGTTTTTCCTATTGCTTCAGTAGCTAAGATGTTTACAGCAATGGTCGCGAAAGATAATATTCCGGTGCGCAATGTCGCAACTGTATCAAAATCATCATATGACACTTACGGCTCTGAGGGCGGGTTGGGAGCGGGCGAGAAGGTTCTTGTTGGAGATCTTTTCTATCCGCTTCTTCTTGAATCTTCCAACGATGCTGCTGAAGTGATGGCAGAGAGTTTTGGTCGCGACCCTTTTATCGCCCTTTTGAATCAAAAAGCACTTGCAATTGGCATGGAAAAAACTTTCTTTGAGGATCCAAGTGGATTATCAGCACAAAATATTTCGACGGTCTCTGACTTACTTCGGATGAGCTTGCATTTTCGTCTGTATTATCCTGAGCTTCTTAATATTACTCGAGTAAAGGAGTATGCGATTGTTGGACATTCATGGGTAAATAAAAATAAGTTTCTTACGTACCCGAACTTCTTGGGAGGTAAGAACGGCTTTATTACTGAATCAAAACAAACATCGGTTTCATTTTTTAATGTGTATTTTAGAAGTGACAAAGAGGATTTAAAAGCAAAGCAAAGAAATATCGTGGTAATTGTGCTAAAAAGCAAGGATAGAGATGCGGATGCAGCACAGCTTCTTACTCATATCACTAAATATACAAGATATGACCTTGAACGATAAATTAGTAGCAAATGTTTTAGTTTTAATAATAATTATAAGTGTGGTTTCCTCGATATTTTTTTGGAAGCAACAGGAGAATGTGTTAGGTGTTATTCCTTTTGATGTTTCGGTTCCTACAAACACAACAAGCACTCTTTCATTTGTGGGAGATATAATGCTTGATCGAGGTGTAAAAGGAAAAGTAAATGCTCATGGGGCAGGGAATTATGCTTTCTTGTTTGAGAACGCGAGTTTTCTTAAGACTCCGGATATTATGTTTGGTAACCTTGAAGGACCGGTATCTGATAAGGGGGTTAATGTGGGAAGTATATATTCATTTCGTTTTGACCCTGTAGTCACAGCGGTATTAAAGGATGCTGGTTTCGATGTTCTTTCAATGGCAAATAACCATATTGGAGATTGGACGCGAACCGCTCTTGAAGACACATTTATTAATGGTAAGAAGGCGGGAATTGAAATGGTGGGAGGGGGAATAACTTATGTTGAAGCTATACAGCCTAAAATTATTGAAACAAACGGTATTAAAGTTGGGTACTTAGCTTTTTCTGATTTTGGGCCAGATTCAATAATTGTGAAAAAGAACGTTTCAGGTTCTGGTGTTTTGTCGGCAAGTGATCCTGATATTAAGGAAATTATTTTTAATGCATCTAAGCAGGTAGATATTCTTGCAGTGTCAATTCATTTCGGTGATGAATATGAACCATTATCCAATGATCGTCAAAAAAGAATTGCACAAGAAGCGATTGACGCGGGAGCAGACATTGTCGCTGGACACCACCCTCATGTTGCTCAAGAGGTTGAAGAGTATAATGGAGGCATCATTGCTTATAGTCTTGGTAATTTTATTTTTGATCAGTACTTTTCTGAAGAAACAATGAAAGGATTGAAGCTTGATGTTATTGTTTCAAAAATAGGAATTGAATCGTATTCAACGAGTACTGTATATCAAAATAAAAACTCACAACCTTCTCTTTCGTCTAATTAGGCACGATTACGAAGAGCGTTGCGAAGGGTTTCGTTGTCTGAATACTCAAGCTCTGTTCCTGTCGAAAGTCCTCTACCAAGGTGGGTTATTCTTGTATCGGTTATCACTCTAAGCATATCCTCCACAACCTTCGCTGTATTCTCACCCTCAGGAATTTGATTGTATGCGAGTATAATTTCTTTTAGTTTAGGCATGTCTTGTATGTAAGCTTTTAATTGTTTGAGCCGGATAAGCTGATCAGGATTCTTTTCGAGTAATGGAACAGAACCTCCTAAGATGAAATACTGCCCTTTGTAAAAGTTGCTTCTGTCTATACTTTGCAAGTCGATATCTCGAGAAACTATCATAAGAAGTGTCTTATCTCTGCTTGGGTCACGGCAGATTGAGCATATGCCGTCCATTAAAGACTTTTTATTAATAAAACGCATACAAGAATTACAATTGGTCGTTTCGTTGCGAACTTCCTTGATAATTGAAGAAAGTTCTTCTGCATACTCACTCGGCTTTGTGATAAGTGCGTAGGCAAGCCGTTTGGCTTGCCGTGGGCCAATACCAGGTAAGTCGTTGAGAAGTTTTGAGAGACGATCAATGTGTTCCATATTTTTACAGGGATGTATCGTTAAAATGCACCAAAGTCCCCGCCTCCTCCACCATGACGCTTGTCTATCGACTGGAAAGTAGTTTTTTTGTCGTTGAAATAAAGCTCTGCAACTCCTGTTGGTCCGTTTCGATGCTTCTCAATCATGATACGTGCGATATTGGGGCGGTCAGAGTCTTTGTTGTATTTGTCTTCGCGGTGGATGAACATAACTACGTCGGCATCCTGCTCGATTGAGCCTGAATCTCGAAGGTCAGAAAGGCGAGGCTCTCCTCCGCGGGCTTCCACGGAACGGTTGAGCTGTGAGAGCACGATAACAGGTACGTCGAACTCTCGGGCAAGGTTCTTCACTGATTTAGAAAGTTCGGTCACCTGGTTTACCATACTGTCTGAGTTCTTGGTCTTTACAGGTTCCATGAGTTGTAAGTAATCGATAATGATAAGCCCGACACCGTGTTCTGCTTTTAGTCGGCGTGCAACTGAACGCATTTTCAAAATATTATTTCCGGGTTGATCATCAATGAAGATAGGAGCCTTAGCAAGACGATCCATAGCAGACTGGATACGTCCGAAGTCTTCTTCTACTGACAAATTGTGTCCCGTCCGAAGTTTCCACGAATCAACGTCTGACTCAGCAGCAAGCATACGGTCTACAAGCTGTGCCGCACTCATTTCGAGAGAGAAGATAGCTACGGGAACATTGTGATTGATAGCGGTCTTGCGGGCGATGTCGAGAGCAAGGGAAGTCTTTCCCATAGAAGGTCGGGCAGCAAGCACTATCATGTCGGACTTCTGGAAGCCGAGAAGCTTGTCGTCAAGCTCAGGGAAGCCAGTAGGAACTCCACGAAGCTCGTTCTGGCTCTTGTGAAGGCGATCGATTCGTTCCCATGCATCCACCAAAGTATCCTTCAAAGGAATAAAGCTTTTGCCTGAGGTAAAGTTGGTTGCTTCGAAGATTTTCTTCTCGGCTTCGTTGAGAATTTCTTCAAGTTCTCCATCTTCGTTGTATCCAAGGTTTACGATGTGTTCAGCAGCTTCGATAAGGCCACGCATCATTTTGGTTTTTTGAATAATACCTGCGTAGTGAACGAGGTTTGCAGAAGAGGGGACAAAGTTAACTAATTCACCAAGATAGGTGGCACCGATCTGCTCGAGCACCCCTTTCTCCTTGAGGCGGTTGGAAAGGGAAACAAGATCGATAGGTTCACGCTTGTTGAATAGTTCTTGCATCGCTGTGTAAATCTGCCTGTGTCGCTCAGCATAGAAAGATTCGTGGGAAATAATATCGAGTACTTCGTTGAGACTGTCAGGACGCAACATAATAGAGCCAAGAAAAGCCTTTTCAGAGTCGAGGTTTTGAGGGGGGACACGTAATGCCATGAGTACTATCTTACCTTCATCTCAAGCTTCTGCAATGTTGATTTTTTAGAATAATGTGACGATAGTACCAATACTTGCAATGGACATCATAATAATAAGAATCCATGCAAGTATATTGGTGGACCACCTATTGACATGTCCTCCCATGACTGACTTATTGTTTGAAAGAAGGGTAATAAGAATAAGAACTGGCGGTGCTACAAGACAGTTTCCAATAGCGGAGTATATCAAGGCTTTAATTGGGTCGAGCCCAATAATGTTGAAGATAAAACCAAAAAAGAGTGAAGCAATAATTACGCTGTAAAAACCGCTTGCTTCATGGAACTTACGATACAAGCCACTTTTCCAAGTCATGCTTTCTGACACGGCGTAGGCTGTTGATCCTGCAAGAACAGGAATTGAAAGCAAACCGGTGCCAATGATTCCGATAGAAAATAGTAAATATGCATACTCGCCTGCAAACGGACGAAGGGCGTTTGCAGCATCTCCAGCAGTAGCTATTTCTGTAATACCTTGAGGAAAAAGAGTCGAACCACAAACCACTATAATAAAAAACATCACGATATTTGAGATAAGCATTCCCGAAAATACATCGATGCGCATATTAGATATTTCTCTTTTTGTTTCTTCTTTTTCACTAATCCGTTTTCCTGAGATAATCAAAGGGTTTCCGTTTAATGTTTTCTCTTCTACCTCCTGCGACGTTTGCCAAAAGAAGAGGTAGGGAGAGATAGTGGTTCCAAGAAGCGCTGCTATCATTAAGAATGTTTGATCGTTGAGTGTTATTTTGGGAAACACAGTTGCTTTGAGTACTTCGGTCCAATTAATATCGATTAAAAATGCGGTAACGATATATGAAAGCAAGCTAATAACAAGCCATTTAAGATATTTACTATACACCGCATAGCTAATTTTGATTTGAAGATAGACGCTAATAAACGCAAACACCAAAATAAGTGGCACAAAAGGAAAGACAGGGAAGATAAGGCGAGTCACCTCTGCCATAGCCCCTAAATTAGCCCCGATATTAAAAGCGTTAGTAATAAAAAGAAGAATCGTGATGGTATAAAGAACTTTTTTGGAAAACCGTTCGCGGATGTTGGCAGCAAGACCTTGTCCTGAAATAATGCCAATGCGGGCACACATTTCCTGAACCACTACCATAAAAGGGTAAGTGAGAAAAGCTACCCATAGAAAGCTAAATCCGTATCCAGCACCTGCTTGTGAATAAGTAGCAATTCCTGATGGATCGTCATCGGCGGCACCCGTAGTAAGTCCTGGTCCTAGTTTTTTAAAATACGCACCTATGATATTCGTCTTCATAATTATTTTATTATTTTACAATCATACACTATTTTGAGATACTTTAATTTACATGAATAAAAATAATCTTTCAAAACTTACAAGCGTACTTATTGCACTAGTCTTTGTCCTAGGTTCTTTTTATTTTGGAACTTATATTGGACATACTCAAGCATCGACTGACACTACTCGTTATCTTCTTAATAAAGAAACCGACAAACCAAGCGAGGTGGATTTTGCTATTTTTTGGAAAGCGTGGAACATCCTTGATCAGAAATATGTAGCAACGGGAACTTCCACAGAAAGTGCGACTTCGGAAGAGCGTATTTACGGAGCCATCAAAGGGATGACTGAGGCTATGGGTGACCCTTATACTGTTTTCTTCCCACCACAAGAGACAAAGAAGTTCGAGGAATCCATAAGTGGTAACTTCGAAGGGGTTGGAATGGAGATGGGTATTAAGGACGACGTTCTTACTGTGGTTTCTCCTCTGCAGGGTACTCCTGCTTCAAAAGCCGGTATTCTTGCAGGTGATAAGATTCTTGGAATAGACAAGATTTCTACCGAGGGTCTTTCAATTGATAAAGCAATCGAGCGCATCAGAGGAAAGGAGGGGACTACTGTTACTCTTACTGTTCAGAGAGGTGAAGGAGCTCCTTTTGAAGTTGAGGTGGTACGCGCTGTCATCAACATCCCAACTATTGAAGTCATAAACCGCCCTGACGGAGTTTTTGTTATTCGTCTTTTTAGTTTCTCTAGTGATTCTCCTCGCTTGTTCCGTAATGCTCTTCGAGAATTTTCATTAACTAAAAGCGATAAGCTTATTGTCGACCTTCGAGGTAACCCTGGTGGATATCTAGAAGCGGCTGTGGACATAGCGAGTTGGTTTCTTCCTGCAGGCAAAATAGTTGTTCGCGAAGATTTTGGTGAGGAGAGGGAGGAGGAGACTTTGAGAAGTAAAGGGTATGACATTTTTAGCAATAATCTCAAGCTTATTATTTTAATTGACGGGGGATCAGCTTCTGCTTCGGAGATTCTTGCGGGAGCATTACGAGATCACAAAAAAGCTCAGCTACTAGGTACTAAGTCTTTTGGGAAGGGTTCTGTGCAGGAGTTGGTCCAAATAGACGAAAACACCTCTCTAAAGGTCACCATTGCCCGTTGGCTCACTCCAAATAAGGTTTCCATCTCTAAGGAGGGAATTGTTCCTGACGTTCTTGTAGAGCTTACTGAAGAGGATATTAAGAATAAGTACGACCGTCAGCTTGAACAAGCGGTGGAGTTGCTAAAGCAGTAATTATCTGTATACTGTTTCCTACTATGAAAGTTATATTTTTCAAATCAGTGCCTTCAGTGGCAAAAAAATTCGATGTAAAAGACGTTGCTGATGGGTACGCTTTGAACTTCCTCTTCCCTAAGGAATTGGCTGAAATGGCTACTCCTGAAGCTCTCGCTAAGTTGGAAAAGTTCAAGAAGGCTCACGAGTCTGAGCTTAAGATCCAAGCCGACCTTCTTGAGAAGAACCTTGGTTCTCTTAAGGATGTGGTCATCACTCTTTCAAAGAAAGCCAACGAAAAAGGTCACCTATTCGACTCTATCCACAAAGACGACCTCATTTCTGCTCTTAAGGAACAAGCTCATGTAGACATGGTTGCAGAATTCATCGACCTTCCTCGACCTATCAAAGAAGCAGGAGAACATGAAGTTTCTGTGAAAGTAAATGGCCAAGAAGCAAGCTTCAAGGTTGTTGTTGAGGCTCTCTAATCTAATTTAGCCAAAAGTAATAAGCAAGTATAAAAAACCGCACCTCAGAAATGAGGTGCGTGCGGAGCGTAACAATTTTGATGGCAAAAAGAATCTTGATGCCAAAGGGTTCTTGAAAGGCTCATTTAAGTCAACAAAAAACCGCCTTTCGGCGGTTTGGAGTTTATATAATACTTACAATCTTTCGAGTGGTCTTGGTACCATCGAAGTTTTGCTTTCGCTTTTCTCCGAATTCTACCTTTCCTTCTTTGAGGGCGAAAAGTGTGTGGTCCCTCCCAACACCAACGTTCTTTCCAGCAAGAACACGAGTTCCACGTTGACGTACGATAATGCTCCCAGCTGATGCTGATTCTCCAGAATACAGCTTCACACCAAGGTATTTTGGTTTAGAGTCTGTGAGGTTTTTGGCCGATCCGGCTGCTTTTTTTGTTGCCATTTTATTTTAGATTTAGTTTAGCTTTTCTTTATGGGGACTTAAGCCCCTTTCCTTACAATATAAGCATTATTAAGTAAGTAGAAAGATAATAACAAAATAATGAAAAAAAGCAATATAATCGTCGGTTTAGTGGTAGTGATGGTTTTAGTCGGTGGGGCGGGGTGGTGGGCGTTTGGGTCTTCAGGAGAGGGCAAAGAACAGAGTGTTCCCCAAATTTCTACTAGTTCTGGAAGTCAAAGTTCCGGTAGTCAGGTAGAGCAGGGAGGAACATCAGGCGAAAAGCTTACGACTGATACCTCGGGAGGTTTTGTAGCTTCAAAGAACGGCACCAAATACTTCCCGACAAGTTGTGGAAGCGCAAAGACCATCAAAGAAGAGAACAAAATCATCTTCCAGAGCACTTCAGAAGCTGAAAGTGCAGGGTACACACCAGCTAAAAACTGTTAGTTTCGGTTCTTGATATGTGGGTGACAAAAAGCCTGATATACCATACAATACTACTAGACATATTGTCTAGTAGTATTGTATGGTATATCCTTATTATAAGCCATATTTTTGCAGTTTGGGCATATATTTTCTGGCTTAAAACCTTGACTTTTGCTTTCGAAACTGCTATTGTGTTGCTAACCAGATTAGTTCTGGTTTTTTAGTCCCCGAGGTGTGCAACTGTATAAAACGAATGAGTTATAGACATACAGATTACTAACTAAGAAAAGGCTTATTTTTCAACTAATCATCAGTTCGGCCGTATTCATTGCCACAGCATCGAGCGTTAACCAGCAAGTGTTGAATGTTCAGGGAAATGAAGAACCAGCCGCGAAGAAGGAGGTCGTCGTTGATATCAAAAACGCGACCTCCTCAGAACACATTAAGTTAATTACAAAAGAATACTTCAAAGGTACTCCTATTGCAGCAGAAATTGCCCGTTGTGAATCCACATACAGGCAGTTCAATGCAGACGGAAGTGTCCTTCGAGGAAAGGTAAACAGTGCTGACGTTGGTGTGATGCAGATCAATGAGAAGTATCACCTTAAACGCTCAGTTGAGCTTGGTATAAACATTTACACGCTCGAGGGTAATCTCGCATATGGTAAGTACCTCTACAAAGAGCAGGGAAGCCGACCATGGAACGCTTCTAAGCCTTGTTGGGGAAAACAAGCGGTAGTAGTAGCCACAAGCAACTAAAAGACCAATAAAAGCAACCTCCTCCAAGAGGTTGTTTTTTTGTGGTTGTGTGGTAACATGTTTTCCGATACAGGTCGAGTGATCTGTTGCTCTTCAACAAAAACCAAAAAAAGACAGTAACATTATATGGCAAAATTCCACCGTTCCTTCCCAGCCCTCCACCGCGCAGATTGCAGTCGCAGTAGTAACATATTCGCTCATGTTCCGACCCCGTCTACGACTATCAACGAAAACGACCCGGAGGCTCAGGATGGGAGCATTCTGCTCAAAAAAAATTATAAGAAGCTGAATCATCTGCGTCGCCGTCGCCGGATGTTCACAGGGGAGTCTCTTCAAACGCGGGAGAAGAAAGCTCTCAAGCTGATTGTGGGCGAGTTCTTTTCAGCGAAGACGAGGGACGTCACCCTTGTTGGAAAGAACTTGATAAGCATAATCTGCACGCGAGTTCGTCTGTCCAAGGGGAAGATATCAAAACTTCTCCGAAAATTATCGATGAACTCGGTGCTCCTCAGCCAGACCGGCAAATGTTTCAAGCTCGGCGCCGACTTCGCCCACATGGGTTTCGAGGAGGCGTACCTGTGCGTTGAATCAAAAATCTTCGGTACGAGAGTTCAGGCCTAGTCTGTGCTCTCAAACACAAACAACACTGCAGGGGAATAAATTTCCCTGCAGTTTTTTATTGTCTGGGCACTGGGGGGAGTGGTTATATACGTGTCGCACAATATATCTTTGCGACACTTGGTGCCTGGGAGAAGTGGGGGAGTTCTTTATTTCTCTGCCTTCAAATTCTTTTTATTTTCTTAATTCCCTGCGGGTATGGGTGGGCCTACGGAGTGGGTTTCAGATATGTTCTATCTCTTCTACTAACATCTCTTTTTTTGCCTCCAAACCCCTTCTTCAAAATTTGGCTTTTTAGCAGGGGACTCTTCCCTACTCTTTTAGTCTTTAAAATAAAAAATAAAAAACCGCGTATCTTTACGCGGCGAGCTTTTCCAACTGAACGGTCGGTGAAAGTATTTGTCTGAACCTGTAGTCAGAGTGATACTTGCCATTATTGTGTGTCTTGCAACACTTTAGACATGCAATCCTTTTTTTGTACTTACGAACTCGTGGAATTACAACTTTGCAACCCGGACATTGGTAAAAAAACTTACGCGTCATCACTGCTCGCTTAACAGGAAAGTCGTGGCATCGCGTTTCGTTTGGAATACCAAGGTCACTGCATGCTTGTCGCCATTCAGGTCCGTGAGCAGGGATACGATTTGAAGATCGGTACCACGAGAGGATATGAGCCAGCTCATGTTTAAGTGTTGTTTCTAAATCAGGCTGATTCTGAAACTTTGGGTTTAGTACCACCAAGTGTTTACCTATATATGCGAGGCCAGCCGTGGTACGCATACGGGGGTTCCAATATACCAAAACTCTTTTTCCATTGTATCCGACCTTTTCCAGCAGGATATTTGCACGAAAAGTAAACGTGTCATCTTTTTTCCAAAAGGGCTTTTTCATAGTGTCTAACGTAAATTTGTACCACATGTGAGTATTTAAATAAAGAAGCGAAAACGCTCAGTATGTCATGTAATTGGGCATGGCACTTGAGCGTTTTTGAAGTATCCTAAAGGAACTTCTGCGAGACTAAGACTGTCCTGCTGCCCGAATGAGATCGTTTCCGAAGACGTACTCGTTCGTTGATAGTAGTAACCTCCTTTCTTCACCACATCTTGAGCCTGTGCTTGTGATGTAGCGTTATTGCCGAAGGTTTATATCATGTGTTTAGGTCCTTTGTTACTAAGTTCTGGTTCCTGATTTTTACAAATCGTTCTGCTACGCTATACGATCTTGTTTTTGTCAGATTCCATAAATACTGTATACCAAAGTGAGAGCATGTACAAGATGTATATCTTGCGGGAGTTGTCGATCTTTCCTGTCTGATGTTCTTTGAACAAGTGCTTTATGTAGCCAACATTGCAGTGAGTTTTGATATACTCGTTGTCGATAATAGTAGAGAGGAATAACTCAGGTTTTGCTTTGAGCCAATGCTTGAGCGCGGTAGGGAAACCAAGTTTCTTTCTCTCGGCGGTTTCCTTTGGGAGTATTCCTTTCAGTGCTTGCCGGAGAATCCACTTAGTCTTCCCTTTTCTATACTTAAACATTTCTGGAATTTTTTCTGAAATCTCTGCAACTTTCTTGTCAAGAAAAGGTACACGAAGCTCCAGTGAATTTGCCATGGTCATCTTGTCAGCCTTCTGAAGAATATCTCCGACAAGCCAAAACTGCATGTCGATCTTCTGCATCTTTTGGGAATCCGTGAGGCCTTTGAGAGACTTGTATACAGGCTTCATGTTGTATGCCTCAAGTTTCTCCTTTTTTATACCTTCTGGCCTCCAAAGATGTTTAAGCTCATTTGGTTTAAAAATATATGCATTGCCAATGTATCGGTCTTCGAGTTTGGTGAAGTAGCGTCGCAAGAAATTCTTTCCATAAAATTTAAATTTTGAGTGTACGAGAGGTTTAAACACATGATCACGGATAAATTTAGGAACGATATTAAACTTCGCAAGGTCAAAAGGTTCGCGATAAATATTATATCCACCAAAAAGTTCATCAGAGCCCTCACCTGACAAAACAACTTTCACTTTCTTGCGTGCTTCTCGCGCAAGAAAATACAAGGCAACAGCAGAAGGATCAGCGACGGGTTCGTCAAAATGCCATACAATTTTTGGAAGTTCTGCGAGATACTCTTCAGGTTTAAGAATAATTTCTTGATGATCAGTTCCGATAAAATCTGCCATCACTTTGGCTTTCCCTGCTTCGCTTACCTTGTCAAAACCAATTGTAAAAGTGGAAACCTTTTTGTCAGTATTTTTGCTCATTAATGCAATAATCGCAGCGCTGTCGATACCTCCGCTAAGAAATGCTCCGACGGGGACATCGCTAATCATATGTGCCTTTACTGAATCCTCGAGAGCTGAGAGAACCTCTTTCTTGAGAACTTCTTTATCAGTGATTGGTTTGTCGAAATTGTATGACCAATATCGTTGTTGGCTTATTTTCTTCTTAGTAACATTAATTTTTAAATACGTTGCTGGTGGAAGTTTCCAAATATTTTTAAAAAAAGTTTCTTCCAGTGGATTGAATTGAAATGAAAAATAGTTGTAGACAGCTTCATGATTAATCTCTTTTTTGAAGCCAGGGTAGAGGAGTAAGCTCTTGATTTCTGAACCGAAAGCCACAATCCCCTTTCCTTGCACCAAGTAGTAAAAAGGTTTGATTCCAAACTGGTCCCGTGCAATAAAAAATTCTTTCTTTTTTTTGTCGTAGATAGCAAATGTAAACATTCCACGAAGACGCTTCACCATCTCGTCTCCTTCTTGCTCAAAAAGATGAAGGATTACTTCCGTATCACTATTTGTCTTAAAAATGTGGCCTTTTGCCAAAAGTTCTTCTCGTAGTTCTTTATAATTGTAAATTTCACCATTAAAAACAATTGAAAGGTTCCCTTCTTCGTTTTCGATAGGTTGCTTCCCCCCACCAAGGTCGATAATTGAAAGACGACGCATTCCAAAAGAAACATCATCGTCGGAGTAAAATCCATCCTCATCAGGACCACGATGAGTGATGACGTCAACCATTTTCTTAATAGTCTCCTCTTTTTGTTCGGTATTTCCGATTATTCCAGCGATTCCGCACATAGGTATATGATTATATTATAACTTAGGCATGTATGCGAGCGGGTCGAGATAGGCATTCACCGCAGCAATAGGCATGCGATACACCTTTCCTCCACAAGACAAGCTTGGGCGGTTCTCTACGGTTACAGCATCACCTGGGTACACACTTACATGAAGATGGGGACCGGTTGAGTAACCAGTGTTTCCACTGTAGCCGACAACTTGCCCGGTGGTTACCCTGTCACCTTCTTTGACACTTACAACGGACATGTGGGCAAAGATGGCTGACAAGTTGCTATCGTATTTGATAAGAGTCCACCGCCCAAATGACGCCCCCTTACAAGTGAGGTCAGTGTCTCCTGCTCCGATTACTACCCCATTACCCATGGCTTTGATGGGAGTCCCTGTAAGGGCGCGGAAGTCTGTTCCGTTGTGACTACCTGAAGCATACAGGCGACCTGATGCATTGGTTACACCAAATTGTTGAGTAATAAAAATGTTATCAAGTGGCCACACAAAAGGAGTTGATCCTTTTGAAGGAATACTTGAAGGATCAAGAACGTACTTAAGCTTAGATTCATATTCAAAAATCTCTTTGGTAAGGGTTGCTTTTTGTGCCGCACGCTCTTTTACAAGACGTTGGTACTCAGCTTCTTGGCTCTTGGTTGCGGTGAGCAGTTGGCTCTGTTCGGTTCTGTTTACGGAGAGGACAGTTTTTTGACCGGTGAGATTTCCTTGAAACTCTTCAAGTTTATCTTTTTCATCTTCACTAGAGCTTCGGTCTTTCTGGAGGGCAAGCCTAGTCCCACCGAGCGTTGTAATGTGTTCACGCAAATTAGTTTGCAAAAGAACCAAGTTATGAAGCTCGTTGAAAGTTTCTGCGATATTTTTTCGACTTAAAAATGCCTGAATGATAGGCACAAAGTCACGCTGGTTGAGCTGTCGAATATTCTCTCCAATTGATGCGCGACTGTTAATAATCCGAGTTTCCTTGTCGGTAATCTCATTTGAAAGCATGTTGATGGTGAGACTAGCAGCAGAAATTTTCTGTTGTGTGAGTTTAATATCTGTGTCGAGCTTTCGATTAGTTGCTTCAAGCTGTTTGATTTTGCTTGAGAGAGTAACTGCAACAGCTGAGGTTTTGTCTGCTTCGGCTTGGTATTTGGCTATCTCTTCTTCGAGCTTGCGGATGTTGTCATTTCTTTCATCTATTTGTCGCTGAAGTTCTTCTGCTTCCTGATTCTGTGCATTTGCTTGAAGCAAAGGTGAAGCAAGGAAAGGTGAAAAGGAAAGTCCAGAGACAATAAAAGATAACAAGATAACACTCAATAGTAGATTTTTCATACTACAGTAATTCTATCGCGTTTTTAAGACGAAGAACAGTCTCTTGTTTTCCGAGAATTCCTGAGAGTTCAAATGGGTCTGGTGACTTCTCTTTTCCAGAAAGTGCAGCACGGTATGGCCACAGGACGAGTCCTCTTCCCTCTTGATCTGCGTAGGGGAATACTACCTCTTTAATTTTTTCTTTAGTGAACTCTAAGTCAGAAATGGTTTCGAGAAGGTCAATAACTTTAGCAAAGTGAACTTTCATTATATCGTTGGTTACCTCTTTTCCTTTTCGAAGCTTTTCAGGAGGAGTAAGGAGTTCTACTGATGGGGTTGGTGCAGAAAAAAAGTAACCAATGTCTCCCGCTTCTTCGAGTGTTGGTACTTCACCAAATCCATTAATACGTTCAAAAATAAGGGGAAGAACTCTGTCTTTACGATTGTTAAAGGTTGAGGCTTGAGTGATCATGTTTGAAAGTCTGTTGGTAATCTCCTTTTTCCATTCAGATTCTGGCATTCTTTTCATCCATTCTTTGTTTACCCAAGCAAGCTTCACTTCATCAAAGATTGCCCCGCTCTTCTGCACTTTTTCAAGTGTGAAAGCTTCAACAAGTTCTGCTTCAGACATGATTTCTCTTTCGTCTCCAGGGTTCCAACCAAGGAAGGCAAGATAGTTGAGAATTGCCTCAGGAAGATATCCGCGTTTCCTGTATTCAGTAAGAGCAAGTGCCCCTTTGCGTTTTGAAAGCTTGGTACGGTCTGCAGCTAAAACTATTGGAAGATGTGCGTAATGCGGAGTAGGTGCGCCTATTGCCTGCTGGATAAGAATTTGTCGTGGGGTATTTGAGATGTGGTCTTCTCCGCGGATAATATGCGTGATGCCCGACTCAAAGTCATCCACTACTACAGCCAAGTGAAAGATTGGTTCGTCTACGCTTTTAGCAATCACGAAGTCTCCAAGGTCAGTAGTATCAAACTCAATAGTTCCACGAATCATGTCCTCGAAACTAACTTTCTTATTTGGGTTCTTAAACCGGATTACACTATCTCTTTGACCCTCCTTTACCACTTGCTCTTTTGAGATGTATGCATGACCACTGTCGATCATCATTTGTAAATATTTTTTGTGATTAGCAACTCGGTCGCTCTGGCGAGTAAGTGAGTCATGTTTAAGTCCAAGCCACTCGAGAGTTTCAAGAATGTTCTCCTCGTATTCCTTCCTGCTCCGTTCTTTGTCAGTGTCTTCAACTCGTACCACGAAAGAACCCTTATTCTTCTTTGCGAAAAGGTAGCTAAACACTGCTGTTCGGTAATTTCCAGCATGAAGAAGTCCTGTTGGGCTTGGAGCGAATCGCGTGATTACTTGTGTCATATGAGGGCTATTTTAGCACACCCAAATACCAAAAAAAGGGTTTTAATAGTTGACAAATATATATTTTAATGACACTATATTTTTTTATTACTTCTTTGTATCCCGTAGTGCAAGCATTTGAATCGCCTTGTTCACTGCCCTGCTATCCACCGGAGGCATAAATCTTGCAATCTCTTTTACTGGTGCATCGGGGTGCGACTTTATAAAATCATGAAGATCAACAAGTGCTTCGGCCTCAGCCACGAGCTTCCTTTCTTCTTGAATGTTTATTACCTGTGCTTGTGGATTAATTTGTGTAGAGAATGGTTTCATAAATGGGGTCAGGAGCTATTTATTTCTTATGTTAAAATTTATATACATGCAAAAAATACTAAAATAAATAGCTCCTGACCCCATTTATTTTTCGTGAGAGATGCCTATGTTTACTAGTTCTTCCGCAATGGTGTGAGCAGCATCAATCCGAGCAAAACCCTTGGCTCCAGCAATCATTCTCTCCTTCACTTCTGGATGATTGAGAATACGGTGTATTTCTGAAGTTATGATCTCCGGACGAAGATTCGTTTCCTCAATCACAGAACATGCGCCACTTCTCATGTAGTTGTAAGCGTTGCTTCTTTGGTCGTGACTAACACTCTCGGGAATAGGAATAATAATTGACGGAAGTCCCCACACAGCAATCTCAAAAATAGTAGAACCAGCGCGAGAGATGACAAGGTCGCTAATTCCAGCTGCTTGACGCATCATATATTCTGAAAGGTAAGGAAACACTTTATAACCAGAAGCGTTAGGATTTTCCTCAAGGGTAACTTCACTTTGATTCTTCACATCCTGAAAATTCTTAGGACCCGCTTGGTGAATAATCTGGTACTCGCCAATAATCGAACGAAGTGTGTCGAGGAGCGCGTCGTTTATCTTCACTGCTCCTTGCGACCCACCAAGCACTAAAATAACTGGCTTGTCCTTTGAGAGTCCAAATGCTTCGTGAGAACCCTCCTTGATTGGTTGGGTGATCTCGGTGCGGAGAGGATTTCCTGTCCACGCAACTTTATTTGCTTTAAAATATTTTCCTGCGTCTGGGTAAGACACAGCAATTTTGGTTGCAAACTTGGCTGCAAGAGCATTGGCGCGCCCTGGCTTGCTATCTGATTCGTGAACAATTACAGGAATTCCAAGAATTGCACCAGCAATGACTGTTGGTACGCTTACGTACCCGCCTTTGCTGAATATAGCATCAGGATACAAAACAAAAAGCTTCCAAAGTGCTTTGAAGAACCCTCCGATTGTTCTAAAAAAGTCAGAAAAATTCTTGAGAGAGAAATATCGACGTACTTTACCTGCGGGAATGTATACGAAATTAATTTTGTTTTCTTTTAGGATAACATCGTTGTAAGGGTCAGTAGAGAAATAATAAAGCTCAGGGGTAAGCATTGCCTTCTCTTCGGATACTTTCTTGATTTGTTCAGCTACAGCAATGAGCGGATAAAAATGTCCTCCTGTTCCCCCTCCGGTTATTATGATTTTCATTTTTGAGTTTGGTGTTTTGAAATGCTTAAGATAATCCCAACGCTAAAGAGTGCGATAAATAATGCGGTTCCTCCCTTACTCATAAAAACAAGAGGAACACCTGTAATGGGTATCAGACCAAGCATAGATGCAATATTAACAAATGAGCCTGACACGATAAGTATAACAATTCCAACAATCGTAAGTCTACCAAAAACGTCTTGCACAGAAGTTGCAATTTTGAGTCCGCGAAGTGCGAGGGATACATATAATAAAATAATAAGAGTAGCTCCTATAAGTCCAAACTCCTCACCAGCTACAGCAAAGATAGAATCGCTGTTTGATTCAGGAAGAAAATTAAATTTCTGTGCGCTTTGTCCAAACCCTTTACCTAGCACACCTCCTGATCCGATAGCAATCATTGATTGCTGGATTTGATACCCAGATCCATAAGGGTCACTTGTTGGATCAAGCATGGTGTGAATTCTTTGCATAACATAAGGCTTCATCATGGCAAGAACAAGAAATCCCACTATCCCGATACCAATAATTGTACCCACATGTCGCCATTTAGCCCCTGCAACAATATACATACCAAGCGTTGCAAACACCGTAATACCAAAAGTGGTAGTGTCTGGTTGAGAAAGAATAAGCGCTCCAGAAATCAACGTCAGAACGAGGAAAGGAAGTAATCCAAACTTGAAAGTAGCAACCTTCTGCTTTATGTGGACAAGCCATGATGCCCAAAAGATAACTACGAATATCTTATATATTTCAGAGGGCTGGAAAGATACTGGTCCAATATGAATCCAGCGTGTAGCCCCGTTGTATTCAAAGCCAATACCTGGGACAAAAATTATGATGAGGCCGATAATTGAAAGAATAAAAAGTGGTAAAGAAAATTTCCTCCATACTTTATAATCAATATAAGATGCAACAATTAGTGCAATGCCTCCTCCAATAAGTCCTAGCCATATTTGATTACGTGTCGAATCTTTAAACAGCTCTTCGGTGCGCGCGAGAAGCCCAAGAGATGCAGAACTGAAGATAAAAAATCCAGCGATAACAAGAAGGATTACATTGATAAGGAAAGGTTTATCAACAGATTGTTTCAAAACGCTCATATTATCCTACAAGAGCTATAACAATGCCTATAAACCCACAAATAACTGATATGATCCAAAAACGCATGGTGACCTTATATGATGGCCAACCAATGGCCTCAAGGTGATGGTGAAGAGGTGCAACCTTAAGAATTTTCTTATTAAAATACTTTTTTGAAAACATCTGGACACTTGAAGAAAGAGAGGTAATAAAAAGAGGAAAAGCGATGATAGGAAGAAGTAATGGCTGATTAGTAAGAAAAGCGATGATGGAAAGAGTTATGGTAAGCCCCAGCATTCCTGTCTCACCCATGTAGAAACGTGCTGGCGGAATATTGAACCAAAGAAAAGCAAGAAGTCCTCCTATGATTACTGCAGAGAAGGCTGCAAGATCAATCTGGTTGTTGAAGAAGGCTATTACCATGTATGAGGCAAATGCAGAGATCATCACGCCCCCTGCTAGCCCGTCGATACCATCGATGACTGAGCCAGAAAAAACACCAAGGGTAACTAACATATAAAAAGGAATAAAGAGAAGACCAAGATCAATTTCTCCAAAGAACGGAACATACACTCCCGTAACGCCAAGTTTGAAAGCAAACCACCATCCTCCGACAAACGCTATTGCAAGTACAACAAGAATACGGTATTTGCGAGAAATTCCATCAGTACGATCTGCATCTCCTCTAATTTGAAGAAGATCGTCAATAAGACCGATAACAGAAGCGAACACCAGAGCAAAAAGAGGAAGGAGGGTTTGGTTCTTGCTGAGGAAATTGAGTTTTTGATTGATATCTCCACCAAAAATAGAAGCATTAAGATAAATAAGCGAAATGGTAATGAGCACTGAAAGCCAAATGATAACTCCTCCTATTCGAGGTGTTGAGAGCTCACCTTCTTCATTGTGAATCTTTTTGAAGTCTTCTGATATCTTGTCGCAACCCTTTACTGTCGAATTAATTTTTCGTGAGCGTCGCTTCCAAAGCTTATGCTTGTAAAAAAAGTTTGTAAGAAACGGGGTGATTGCGAATCCAACAAAAAACGAAATAATAGCAGGGAAAAATATTTTGATTACGCTAAGTGTTAGAGCCGTCATTTTATATTATTATACTTTTCCATAGTAGCTTGTGCAAGAAGGGTCACGTCGCTAAACCGTCCTTCAAAACTTGAACCGAGAATTACTATAATAACTGGCTCGCCTAGTCCTTTATCAAACACCACAGCAAGGCTTCCTCCTGCAAGATTAGTGTAGCCAGTTTTTGATGCAATAGGGTTTGGAAGTTGGTTGATAATAATATCAGTATTCTCTGCTTTGTAGGTGGTAGTGTCTGAAGAAAAATAAGTCGTAGAATACTTTGTATCTAAAAGAAGATCGGGATGAGTTTTAAGAATGTATTCAAAAAGCTTCGCAACATCTTTCGCACTCCCGTATCCCCCAGCAATCCTTTGCTCTTCAAGATCAAGCCCTGTGGGATTATTAAACGTCATGGTGTTTAGTTCTAATTCTTTTGCCTTGGCATTCATATGAGCCTCAAAACTGGTAGATGTTTCCTGGGCGCTAAAAACAGATTGATATGCACTCGCCACAGCTCGCGCTCCGTCATTTGAAGAAACGGTCAGTAAATAACCAATAAGGTTTTTGAAATTCCAAACATCTCCAAGAAGAAGCTTGTTGTCACCATACTCTCCAAAAGTATCAGAATTAATGGTTACCTTTTGACCACGGAGACGATCCTGAGCAACGAGCGCAGTCATAACCTTAGTAATTGATGCAAGCGGGAGGACATTGTTGGGGTTTTTCTCATAAAGAATCTTTTTTGCTGAGACATCGTATACATACACAGCTTTTGCTTCGACAGTCACACCTTCAAAAGGATTCTTCTCTTGTTTGTAAATTTGTGCGGTAAAAAAGGAATCAGAGTCAGACGGTGTGATCTTGCTTTGAACATACACACTAGAAATTGCGAGTGTGCTAATAACGCACACGAGCAAAAGTGACTTAGTCGCGAATGAACGCGGTATGTGTGGGTTAAATATTTTCATTATTCTACTCTTTGAACTCTTCCACCTCCTTTTTTATTTGTTCGTATCCTTCGAGCTCTTCTAGTTTTGAAATTCCTAAAAGTGAAAGCAGATCAAGAGTAGCACTGTACACAATTCCCTTTCCTGCCTCACTGTTACTCTTTTGTATTAGTCCACGAATAAGAAGGTTGCGAAGAATAAAACCCGAGTTCACGCCACGGATGTAATCAATTTCTTTTTTAGTGACGGGTCCTCGATACAGGATAATAGTAAGAGTCTCAAGGGCTGAGGAAGTAAGTTCCTTCACAAGCTCTTCTTTTGAAAGCTTTTGTATCAATTCACTTGTTTCAGAATTTGTTTTAAGAACTACTTCATCGTTTTGCTCGATAAGTGTAATTCCTCGATCTTTAAGAACATCACGAAGTTCTGCCAAAGCTAAAACTATTTCTTCTTTTGACTTATCAAGAGTTGTAGCAAGCCAGTTAGTACTAACAGCTTCGTTTTTCCAAAAAAGGAGGGCTTCAATGTGGGCAGATGTGGTCATAAATGGCTATAAATAAGTGGGGGTACCAACTTTCTGGGACTCAAGTTCAATGTCTTCAAAAAGCTCACTTTGGGATGCTTCCACAATACCACGTTTTACCAGTTCTAGCATAGCCAAGAAGCTTACAATTACCTCTATCTTTTCCTCACGAGAAATAGCTCCTGACCCCCTTTT
>Ga0163151_10000340_pt1 | contig 82570 bp, 77 predicted proteins | sample OliLakLV19MP5IB2_FD_145596 | JGI IMG/M metagenome (GOLD analysis project Ga0163151, IMG submission 145596) | Freshwater microbial mat bacterial communities from Lake Vanda, McMurdo Dry Valleys, Antarctica - Oligotrophic Lake LV.19.MP5.IB-2 | ecosystem: Environmental > Aquatic > Freshwater >...
ATCGTGGCGGTGGCTTCGGCGGTGGAAACCGCGGTGGCTTCGGCGGCGGCAACGATCGCGGAGGTTACGGAGGCGGCTACTAGTTAGCTCCCCGTTCTAAGAAAAACTCCCAGAGCAATCTGGGAGTTTTTCTTTGTATGGGTGTTATATACGTTCCCGTTCGATTAGTACCGCTTGAGTGCCGACTCGAGCTTCGCAATATAAAGATATGCTTGCTCTGCTGAATCCATAACCCTGCGCACAGGAAGACGCACCATTTCCTCACCCTCTCGGAAATGTTTACCAAATTACTGCGTCTCTCCATGAATCAACTGCAACGCATGCTTCAGACGACCAAGACTTTGAACGTCCTCTCGCACCGTCGCTGATCGTGCGGTATTCCCAAATTCTTTTATGCTCGCATTGATGCGCTGCAATGCATCAGCGATTTCTTCCTTTTTTATTTCCCCCGTTCTTTCTGACAACTCCATAAGAGATTGGAGACCGCTCCGTAGGAGTGATTCAGCTCCTGGCGGCAGAAGCTCATTCAAGCTATTGCTGTGTCTATCTTTTAGGATGTAGGTGAGACGCTGGGTAGATTCTGCAACATTCCGCACACCTTCCCGTACTCGTCGCACTCTCTCTCCGTTCTCCTCAGGATCACGCGGCGACTCTTGAGTTTCTGTCGCGCGCTCATTCTGCTCTCCAACCTCTTCTTTATTATTTCCATCTTCAAAATCGCTATCCTCGTTCGTTTCTGGCAACTGTTCCGGCTCGAGCTCAGGCTGGTTGAGGGGTTGAATATCCTCTGGTGACAGTTGAGCATCCATCCCTAGCTCCTCTCAGCCCGACTCTCCTGCAGGGAGCGTCCTTTGTTGAGGTCTTCTCTTTCGTTCGAAGACGCTCCGTAACCTGCTGCATACCTTTTCCGCTTATGTTCTGACTCGGCTTTGTATTCGAACTCGTTCCGTCCTTACGAAGAAGATATCCTTCGGTATCTAATTCTCCGGAAAATTCTCGATCAAAATACTCTTTGTCTTCTTCACGAAGATAGGCTAGGGCAGCTTCTTGGAAGCCTGGAGCGTTGTCGCGCTCGGATGATTCGAACGTCTCAGCTTTATTGGAGCTCGTGCTCTGAGATCGTTCGAATGACATAGAAATCTAGCCGCACGTACTCCCTGTCTTCACCTCAGACCCAAGCACCGTCCGCTTCTTAAGCTCTGCAGACCATCCAAGAAGGTTTGCGGTGAGCTGCAACGTTGATCCGACTCCTGCGATTGCAAGGATGAGAATCACGAACCACGCAAGCGGGTGCATGAAGTAGAAGAAGGTGGTGAAGAATGCAAACCAGAGTCCTGCGCACCATGGGCAGTTTATAAGTGCACCAAGTGTTCCGAGGAATGTTCCCTTCTCCTTGGAACCTAGGAAGTCACGAACGAAGGCGGTAATGATGTCGTAGGAAACGAGGCGCGTAAGGCGGAAGGTTGCGAGTGCAATAAGAAGAAAATCACCAAGCGGGATATAGGGTGCGAAGCGTCCTGTGCCGTAGAGCCAATCGGCGCCCGCAAGAACAATCACGACGAAGAAGAGTCCGAACGCAAGATTCCAGAGTGCGGTTTTCATGAGCCTAGTATACGGTATGGGGATGGATGCAAATAGCACTGACCAGGAGGCACTGGTACGGGAGAAGTACGCCGGAGATAAGAACGCTCCGGGTCTTAGAGAAGATCTCGCCCGTCTAGAAGACGGGGAGCCCCTCGCCTATGTCATAGGAAATATCCCGTTTCTAGGACTTACCGTCTTGCTCGACTCTCACCCTCTTATCCCCCGCCCCGAGACGGAATGGTGGACGGAAGAACTCGCGCAGCAGATAGGCAATCACTCCGTGTCCGTCCTCGATCTCTGTGCAGGCTCGGGCGCAATCGGCCTTGCTCTATTGAAGCTCTGTCCGAATGCACACATCACGTTTGTCGAACTTGTACCTGAGCACGCAGCACTCATTGAAAAGAATATTGTGGAGAATGGACTCGATGCATCTCGTACTGTCGTTCGTACCGGTGACTTGTTCGCACCGTTTTCCCACGAACGCTTCGACATCATTGCAACCAACCCACCCTATGTTCCGCAAACACGCGCACTTGATACAGGTGTCACCTCATTTGAACCAAAGGAGGCACTCTTTGCCGGAGACGACGGCATGGACGTGATCTCCCGCATCATCGAGGACGCCCGCGAACACCTGACCGACACTGGCGAACTTTGGATGGAATGCGATATCGAGAACATCGCGGCAGCAAAAGAACTACTATTAGATAAGGGGTACTCCAGTGCCGAGATACGCACTGACCAGTATGGCAGGGAGCGTATCGTCGTGGCACACTTATAGCAATGAATCCCGTAGTTCCTATTGGTCCCTCGTTCAATCTCCCCGAAGGCCTCTCTGTAAGCGCAATCTTCTCGGTCATCTTCGCGCTTATATTCATCTTCTGGCTTATCTACTCTCTCATTGTCATCTACCACTGGATGCGCCATGCCCAGGATTCCTGGATTGCGGTACCCGCAGTTGCACTTCACTTGTTCGTTTCGGGCTGGTTAATCTTTTACGCCACGAGCGGCTTACACTAAATTTATATGGCTGAATTTGAAGCAGAACCAGGAGAACGCGTCATCGCCTCGGTGCGCAAACACCCGCTTATCGCGGTTGGAAAGATTCTTCCGTTTGCCGTACTCGCCTTCCTTCCTACCCTACTCCCAGAAATCGCTGCGGGCATTGAGAACCTGAACCCTGGCATAACATTCATCGAGTATCTAACTGCAGAAAATCCTTGGACACGATTCATTATCGGTACGTACTGGCTCTTCACCTGGATTGGTGCATTCGCTGCGTTCACTGATTACTACCTCGATCACTGGACGATTACGAACCACCGCATCATGAGCGTGGACCAGCAGGGCTTCTTTGATCGCAAAGTCTCGAGTCTCCACTTGAACCGTATTCAGGACGTCATGACCGAGATCGAAGGACTTTTTGGAGAACTCTTTGGGTACGGCACGCTGTCCGTTGAGACTGCTGGTGATGACCGCACACGCTTCCGTATGACTGGCGTTGCAAACGCAAGCCATATTCGTGACCTCATCATGCGCGAAGTGACCACTCGCCAGGAAAACCTGACCCGGCCGTCGACGTCCGGCATCCTCTAACCGCTGGGCTTTCGTGCGTGATACACTCGTACACAATGAGCGATATGCAGCCGCTTTCTACCGAATCCTATAAGGGCGTTCGCGACTTCTACCCGAGCGACTGGGCAAAGCTTGCTGCGGTCTTTGAGAAAAGCCGTGCGGTACTGCGCGCACGCGGCTACGAAGAGTATCAGGCCTCCCCGCTTGAACACTCCGAACTCTATGAGAGCAAAGGAAACGAGGAAATCATCAGTGAGCAGACCTTTTCGTTTGAGGACCGTGGAGGACGCCGTGTCACCCTGCGCCCTGAAATGACACCAACGCTCGCACGCATGGTTGCGGGAAAGCGTCGGGAACTCGCTTTCCCGCTTCGCTGGTTCTCAATTGGTAACCGGTTCCGCTACGAACGTCCGCAGAAAGGACGCTTGCGCGAATTCTTCCAGACCGACGTTGACCTTATTGGTCTTCCCGAAGGAGAAGCTGATCTAGAAATCGTCATGCTCGCCTCAGAAATCTTGAAGTCATTCGGAGCCTCGAGCGCTGATTTCACCATCCGCATCAACTCCCGCAAACTGCTCCGCCTTGCCTCTGAGTCAGTCGGTCTTGCTGAAGGTGACGCTGCGCGTGCGTACTGGCAGCTCGTCGACCGCAAAGGCAAGATGCGCAAGGAAGAGTTTGAAGCAGCACGCAAGGAATTCTCTGCTGATCCGCTTGCGGCTATTGATGCGGCAACTGATGAGAAGGTTGCTGAGGAGAAGAGCCGCGTTATCGCTCTAGTTACCGAACTACAGAAGCGCGGCGTGAAGAACGTTTCGTTTGATACGGACATTGTGCGCGGCTTTGATTACTACACCGGTATCGTCTTTGAAATTAATGACGCTTCCCCCGAAAACCCACGCGCGCTCTTTGGTGGAGGCCGCTACGACAGTCTTATGTCCCTCTTTGGTGGCGACCCTATCCCTGCGGTCGGGTTCGCGTTCGGCGACGTCACCATGCTCGATTTCCTCGAGACCCACAACCTTCTCCCGGCAGTAGCGACTGCGCCAGAACTCTATATCGGCACACCATCAGTAGGAGACATTGAGAAAGCACAGGAGTTTGCGGCAACCCTGCGCACACTCGGTATCCGCACCTTTGTGAACCTGACCTCAAAAGGACTCGGTGATCAGATTAAAGACGCCTCTCGTCGTAGCATTCCGTATTTCACTGCGTTTGGCGCAGAGGAGGCGAAGTCAAAGAAAGTGCGCGTGAAGACGCTTGCGTCTGGTACGGAAAAAAAGGTTTCGATAAAGGACATTAAGAAACTCATCAGTCGGTAGTATGCGGGTGATTACTTTCGACATCGAAACAGCCAACACGCTGCCGAGCTTCTCTCGCGGTGACTTGGGCTTACTCGAACTTGCGCTCGTTGGTATTCACGACTCCTCGACCGGAGAATTCTCTTCCTATGTAAAAGAAGAACTCCCGAAGCTCTGGCCTATTCTTGAGGACGCTGACATCTTGGTCGGTTATAACTCCAACAGCTTCGACATTCCGCTTTTGAACCGATACTACCCCGGAGACCTTTCAACCATTCGCTCCGTCGATCTTATGGTTGAGGTGCAAAATGTTCTCGGCCGAAGACTCAAACTGCAGTCACTTGCCGAAGGCACGCTTGGACGCGGGAAGAAAGGAAGCGGGCTCGACTCCGTAGAGTGGTGGCAGCAAGGGCTCGTCGACAAGGTTCGTGAGTACTGTATTGAGGACGTTCGACTGACGCGCGAACTCTATGACTACGCACGCACTAACAACCTCCTTAAGTACAAAGACCTGCGCGATATCCGCGAGATCAAACTCGATACGTCGAAATGGGAGGAGTCGGGATCTTCCTCTGCACTCACCCATACACTAGGCATTTAGCGTGCGTGCTATCCTTTTTGTATGACCAAGAACCCAAACCTGGTTCCTATTTCAATCCTGCTTGCCGGTCTCGTACTCTCGCTCACGGTGTATGCCGTACGTCACGAAGATGCTCCCGAAGCGTTTGAGGGTGACGTCACCCGCGTGCTTCCTGTTGGTACTGGTGACCATCTCATGGGCAGCAGTGACGCTGAAGTCACCATCATCACCTATACCGACTTCGACTGTGAGTACTGTAAGCGTTTTCACGAAGTCATGGAGCAAGTCATGACTGAGTACGAACCGGGTGGCCGTGTCGCCTGGGTTGTCCGCCATTTCCCTATCATCGACTTACATCCGTATTCTGGTACGCACGCAAAAGCTGCAGAGTGTGCCGCAAAACTGGGCGGTGAACCACTCTTCTGGCGCTTCATTTCCGTACTCCACGCAAACGCACCTGGTGGCGATCCATTCAATCCCGAAGGATACCCCGGTCTCGTTGCGTCCTTAGGACTTCCCGAAGAAGCATTCATTTCCTGCACGAAAGGAAATGAATTCGAAGATCGCGTTGCCCGCGACTTCGAAAATGGTCTCATGATTGGCGCTAAGGGTGCACCGTTTTCGGTGGTTGTTATGGAAGGCACGGAACCACTCGCAATTTCTGGATACGTGCCCTATGACGGCATGAAGACCGTCATCGAGGCAGCCCTCGACAGTACGCGCTAAGCTGCGAACAAGCGAAGCAAATCGTCGTACTCAGACGCCTCACCGCGTCGCCATTTCCCGCTCATCAGTTCCCTGGCAACAGTATCAAGGTCAGCAAGTGCCTCCTGCTCCCGCTCTGTTGTTAAGGCAACCGCATGTTCCTTGACGCGCTCAGGACCAACCTCAATAAGCGACGCGGTCGCGGGCGTGTGACCATTCTCACGAAGAAGATAAGCATAGAGCATAAGCTGGCGTACGTGGTCCGGATCTTTCGCAGAGACTCCTGTGCCCGTCTTAAAGTCGACAATGCACTCGCCAACCGCACAGTCGAAGACTGCGTCTACTTTTCCCTGCAAAATGACGGGGACACCGTCAACGAGGCGTGTGGTGGAGAATGCCTTCTCTACCGCACTCGCCTTACCTGAAGGAAGCGGCTCAGCGATGTAAGACGCGAGGGTGCGAAGCGCATCACGAACCAGTGCTTCATAAACAGCGTCGCGCGGGAGCAGTGACCGCGTGAATACGCGTTCAAGAATCTCCTCGGCTTCTTCGGTCGTTCTTCCTTCCAGATGCGCAGCAATACCCGCATGCACCGCATTACCAAACACGAGTGGTCCGGTCGATGGTTCCTTCATGCGAAGAACGCGACACGCAAAGAACCGTGCGGGCGACGTTAGATAATCGTTCACCGCAGACGGAGACAGACCATCCTCAGTCAGGTAGGTCGTGGCAAGTCGGACTAAGAGTTCGGGGGCTGATTCGGTAGTGTGAAGAATAGGCAAACGCTCGGAGACTATCGTGCGTTCCGTAAGGTCTGACGGCGCAAGAATAGAGAGGCGCCGTTCTCGTCCACTTGCGCTCTCAGTCGCATAGGTGAGATACGCACGGTCTTTGGCACGCGTGAGAGCGACATAGAAGAGACGACGCGCATCGTCGAGAGATTGTTTTTGCGCAAACGGGCTCGGAATGAGCGCAGGCTTCCCGCCACTCTCCCACCCGTTCTCGGTCAGATCCGGGATAATGACGTGCGGGAATTCCATACCTTTTGCTTTGTGCGCACTAATTACCGTAACCATACCCGTTCGCTCAGTAACGGTCTCTTTTACAAACGAAAGCTCGTGTTCTCCGGCAAGTGCGATACGTTGCATCGCGCTTCCAAACGTAGAACCCGTCTCAGAGAGCGCGGCTTCTTCAAGATGCATCATGAGTCGACGCACGAGCGCAATATCGTCCAGGTAGTCTGCATGCGAGAGCAGAAAGCCGCGTACTCCGGAATCAACAAACAGGCGTGAGAAACATTCGATCGGTGTCTCCGCAATCGCGCGCTCCTTGAACGAACTCAGGAGTTCTGCGATTTTCGCATGATCAGTGCGAAGGCGTTCAACAATATCGCGATCACGCGTCGTCCGCAGAAAAGCCAGCATCTCCTCTGCTTTTACACTCCACCACGGCGCAAGAAGTGCAATACGTAGTCGATCGAACCGTGAAGGATCCGCAACGTATTCCATGAGAGCAAGCAGCGCACGAACCAAAGGACGCGATGTAAGCGAGACGTCTCCTGCACGAAGAGCCGGAATCCCGCTTGCTGTAAGCGCTTCTGCAATGAGATTCGCTATCTCGTTCTTACGACTAATGACTGCGATGTCGTGTGGCAGAACCCCGTCGTTAAGGAGACTCTGTACGAGGGTACAAATCTTCGCTCGTTCATCCAAAGGATCGCTTGCAGTAATCAAGGAGAGAGACGGTCCTCCTTCGCCGCGTGTTGCTGCAAGCTCGGCATGCTCTCCAGTAGGCGCAATGACCTCGTGCGCAGAATCGAGAATATCTTGGAACGAACGAAACGAGTCAGCAAGCGTAACGACTTTCGCTCGAGGGAAAAGCTCCGTGAACGAGCGGAACCCGCCAAGATCAGCACCTTGGAATCGGTAGATTGCTTGTTTCTCGTCTCCCACCACAAAGATGTTTGGGAAGTCATCAATCGCAAACAGTTCGAGCAACCGATGCTGCAACGCGTTTGCGTCCTGATGTTCATCGGCCAAGACGTACTGATACTTTTCACGTAGCTCGGCAACCAACGTCTCATCAACCGACAGTCGTCGTACGAGCGCGCCAAGCATATCAGAAAAGTCGTACAAGCCTTTCGATTCTTTCAGCTCATCGTATCGAGTGAGAACACGTACTGCCTCATCGACCTTGGTCATGCGTTCAAGCTTCTCTTGCCCCTCCTTCTTGAGTTCACCCTGTTTCTCGCCACGAACATAGCGCAAGGAATCGTCAGCCATGATGCGCTCACGCTCTTCATTGCCCCACACCAGATACTCCGCAAGGGGAATATTCTCGCGCGAAAGGGTCTCATACAGACGCTTCAGGTCGTCGAGGTACGTAAACGGTGCCTTGGGAGGACGCAGCATGTCTGCTTCTGCGGTCTCTATCGCTTCGCGGAACAACAGAATTTGTTCAACGTCACCCATGAGTCGACGCTTTTCATGATCCGGAAAGTGCTCCGGATACTGCTTCATGACGAGCTCTGCAAATCCGTGGAAAGTGGTGATGGTAACGTCACGAGAGGCCACGTCTCCAATGAGTGAAGCAAGACGCGCACGCATGGTGCGCGCTGCAGAATCAGTGAACGTTAGGGCAAGGACCGTACCTGGTCCTGCTTGGGTGACTTTGAGGATGTTAGCGATACGGAGCGTAAGGACGTGAGTCTTTCCCGTACCAGGACCTGCGATGACCAATACCGACCCCTCAACCGTGTCTACGGCCTCTTTTTGGGCTTTGGTGAGCGTTTTATACGCTTCGTCGAAAGAGGTTGCCATGCCTGTAGTGTACCAAATGCAGAACCTACTATTTACAGCACAATATTGACATGACAGTAAGTATAGTGTATAAAGCTCCCATCACGGGAGCCTCACTGGCCCCATGTTCCTCGGGAGAGATTGATGCCAATTGACCTGATTCTTTTGTGGATCTTGGTAGCTTGTATGATCCTGTTTTGCATCGTCGTCTTTGCGGAAGCATTGATACGAGCAATAATACGAGCAACCGGCGACTGGTTCAGTAGTATCTGGCAGCGGTTTATACCGCAATAAACAAGGGGTCGGCACGCAATTTTGCGCGCCGGCCCTTCGTCATGCGAACTCTTTTAGTAACTCTTCAGGCGACGCGCCTTCTCGTGCGTACGAATCTTCTCAAGCGCTTTTGCTTCAATCTGACGAATGCGCTCGCGCGTCACACCGAACTCCTTCCCCACCTCCTCAAGGGTGTGATAGATACCATCGGTAAGTCCGTGGCGCATCTCAAGAATCTTGCGCTCCTTTGGCGAAAGATCTTCGAGAATATCGCGCACCTGTTCTCCAAGAATACGCTCGGATGATTCCTGGACGGGAGATGGAATCTTGTCGTCCGCAATAAAGTCACCCAAGGTAGACTTCTCATCGTCATCGGAACCAATAGGGTTCTCAAGCGAAAGGGTGTCCTGATTGATCTTCTCAATCTGGTAGATCTTCTCCACCTCAACACCCATTTCAATCGCAATTTCTTCAGGCTGCGCATCGCGTCCAAGGGCCTGAGAAAGGCGGCGAGAAACCTGCTTGTACTTCGCAATCGTTTCCACCATGTGGACCGGGATGCGGATGGTGCGTGACTGGTCAGCAAGCGCACGGGTAATTGCCTGGCGAATCCACCACGTTGCATACGTTGAGAATTTGAAACCCTTCTTCCAGTCGAACTTATCGACGGCCTTGAAAAGACCAAGGTTACCTTCCTGGATGAGGTCGAGCAGCGTGAGGTCAGGAGAGCGACCTACGTACTTCTTTGCGATAGACACCACGAGACGGAGGTTCGAGCGCGCAAGAATGTTACGCGCCTCGTCTTCACCAGCAATAATGCGCTTTGCAAGATCGCGCTCTTCAGCTGCAGTCAGGAGCGGGTACTGGCCAATTTCACGGAGGTAGATCTGGATAGAGTCGTATCCGGTTGATTCGCGCCCTTTGATATTGCGCGTCGCAAGATACTCGTCAGCATTGTCCTCGAGCATGCCACCTTCGAGCACATCAATGCCTGCAGTAACGAACTTCTCGTAAAGCTCATCGAGGAAGCGTACGTCGTCTTCAACGTGCGGGAACTCCTTGAGGATTTCACTGTAGGTGATGTAGCCACGCTCTTTACCCTTCTTAACGAGCTGTTCAGCTTTAGTTGCGCGATCAGCACCTGCCTTCGCCTTAGCACCTTTTACGGCAGTACGCACGACGGCCATCGCCCGCTTTGCTGCGGGTTTCTTAGCAACTTTCTTTGCGCGCGCCTGAGGCGCTTTCTTTTTCTTGGGTGCCATTTTTTTCTTAGGACTCTTCTGAGCCTTCTTTTTGGGTGAAGCCATAATGACGTATCGTTTATTAGAAAATAATGAAAACGAAAAAACCTACAGGAGCGCTTTACGACGCCGGAGCTCTTCGTATGTCTTCATTGCCGAATCAACAGCATTCGAATCCTTGGCGGCTTCTGCTAGTTGCAGGCGAGCGACAGCGTGTTTCAACTGTTCGTCAACGACAGCGGCTTCAAGGGAACGAATCAAATCATCACACAAGTTTTCTTCGGGCTGCTCTCCGTAGAGATTGCTAGCCTCAAAAATGGACCGCTCAGGGGGCATTTCGTCCCCTTCGGTACCGATAATACGAGCGTACTCGGTAGCAAGTCGTTTGGCAAGCGGAGTTCCGGGATAGGCATGCATAACGGCCAATACTCGGGTCCGGCGCACCTCAACCGGGGTCGTGGCTTCGCGAAGGGTTGGAATAGCAGATGCGACTCGAGGACTCTCATCGATTACCCGTGGTATCCGCTGCAGCGTACGACGTATCGCATCCTGCGTTGACCCAAGCGAGCGGGCCACCATCTCCACGTAGCGCGCTTGTTCAGAATGACGCTGAATAGCGGCAATAAGCGGAAGAACGATGCGCTCAACCTCAGTCTCAAGTTTCTGCGGATTCTTCTCCCCCTCAGCAAGCACGACCAGAAAGAAGTTGATAATGTCGTTCGCTTCCTTTACGCGCTCGGTGAAATCTTTCGGATCAGTCGACGCAAGATCGGCCGGATCTTTCCCCAGCGGAATACGTACCGCCTTCACACGCATGCCGGCCTGTATTGCCGCGTGTGCGTTCTTTGCACTTGCCGCAAGACCTGCCCGGTCAGCATCAAGCGCGAGCATGAGGTTCTCTGAGTACCGCTTCACGAGACTAAGATGTTCCGTGGAAAGCGCGGTACCCGAAAGCGCGATGGTGTTCGTGAAGCCAATCTGGTGCAGGAGGATAAGGTCGAATTGTCCTTCAACGAGAAGGGCGAATCCGCGTGTACGAATGGCGTCCTTTGCCCTATCCATACCAAAGAGCACCTTCGACTTCTTGTAGAGATCCGTTTCTGGAGAGTTTAGATATTTTGCAAGATCATCCTTCGCAAGCGCGCGTCCGGTGAATGCGACCGTGCGGCCGAGCGAATCCCGTATCGGGAACATGAGGCGGTTGCGGAAGCGGTCATAAAATGTTCCCCGCTTCTCGTCCGCCTCCTTCACGAGTCCCGCTGCGACCAATTCTTCTGTTTTGAAACCTTCTGCCGTGAGTGCCTCAAGAAGCGCGCGCCACGCTTCAGGCGCAAACCCAAGATTCCATGTCTTTATTGTTTCTGGAGTAAGGCCACGCGAGAGTGCGTATGCATACGCACTTCCCTTTTCGTCGAGTGAGCGCGCGAAGAATCGCTCCGCCGCTGCCATCGCCTCGTACATCCGATCAATCTTCGACTTCTCTTCCTTATGATTCCCACTCATCTGCTGTATTTCCACGCCCGCTTTGTCAGCAAGAATTTTCAAAGCTCCCTTGAAATCGACGCCTTCCATTTTCTGAACGAATTCAAAATGATCGCCACCCTGTCCTGAAGAGAAGCAATAGTAGGTTCCGCGTTCTACGTTCACATAGAACGAGGGAGTCTTTTCTTTATTGAATGGTGACAAGCCTTTGTAGGTACGTCCAGACTTGGTCAATTTCACATAGGCCCCGACCACATCGAGGATGGAAAGCTTCTCCTTGATTTGCTGCACGGTGTCCATTTCTTACAGACTACCGCTTCCCTCCTTTAGGCGCCAATACAAGAAAACAGCCCGCAGATGCGGGCTGTTTTCTTTTCGAACGGTTCGCTTAGCGAATGTTTTCGGAAAGCGGGCGGGCGGGAACTTCACGGTCCGCGTAGCGGAGCGCACGTTCTGCCTGAAGCTTCTCGATAGATGCGCGCTTCTTTGATCCTGGGAAGCCAGTACCTGCTGGAATGAGGCGACCGAGGATAACGTTCTCCTTGAGACCGCGAAGCGTATCGACAGAACCCTTGAGGGCTGCGTTGATAAGAATCTTCGTAGTCTGCTCGAAGGATGCTGCGGAGAGGAATGAGCGGCGTGAGAGTGCGGACTCCTTGATACCAAGCACCATCTCGCGTGCCTTGGGAGGAATCTTGCCCTCTGCCTCCATCGCCTTGACCTCTTCCTCGTGCTCCCACTGCTCCATAACGTCACCAACTGAGTAGTCAGAGTCGCCGGTTTCAGTAACCTTAGAGCGCGAGAACATCTGCTTCACGATAACCTCGAGGTGCTTGCGAGAAACGCTAGCGCCCTGAAGCTCGTAAATCTTAGAGGTTTCCGCAATGATGTATTCCTGTACTGCTGCGCGACCTGCGTACTCGAAGAGTTCGTCGAGGTCTGCAGAACCGTCCGTGAGGAACTGACCCTTCTTAACGGAGTCACCAACCTTCGTAAGCACCATGCGAGGGTACGGAGCGATGTATTCGAACGCATCCCCCTCTTTCTTTCCACGGCGTTTCTTCGTTTCGGAACCTGCATCAGGAGCAACAACGATAATCTTGTCGCGGTTCTCTTCTTTAATTTCGATAACCACACCGTCAGTCTTAGACACAACTGCTGGATTCTTTGGAGAACGCTTCTCGAAGACTTCTTCAACGCGTGGAAGACCTGAGGTGATGTCGCCACCAACTGAAGCCGTACCACCAGCGTGGAAGGTACGCATAGTGAGCTGAGTTCCCGGCTCGCCAATTGCTTGAGCGGCAACGGTACCAACTGCTTCACCAAGGTCCACCATCTCCTGTGAGGTGAGGTCCATACCGTAACACGCTGCACAAATGCCGTAGCGTGTTTCGCAAGACATCGGTGAGCGAACGATAACTTCCTGCAACTCAGAATCAGCGATTTTTACTGAATCTTCAGCTTCGATGTAATGACTCTTCTTGAACGTGTCACCTCCGAGAACCATTTCTCCTGCAAGTGAACGACCACGAATAGCTTCAGCGAAGTCAATTTTTACACCCGAACTTGAGATGCGATGAATCGCAACGCCACGCTTCGTCTTACAGTCATGCTCCGTAATGATGGAGTCCTGTGCCGTGTCGAACAAACGACGGGTGAGGTACCCAGCGCGTGCAGTACCAAGCGCGGTGTCCGTAAGACCCTTACGTGAACCGTGCGTAGACATGAAGTACTCAACCGGGTTCAACCCTTCCATCATGGATGAAATGATTGGAAGTTCGATGGTGTTACCCGCAGTGTTCTGGATAAGACCCTTCATACCAACCATCTGCGTAAGGTTACCGATAGAACCACGAGCTCCTGAGGTGATGATGTCAGAAACAGGACTCTTTGGATCAAGACCCTTCTCAACGAGTTTTTCAATTTGCGTCTTCGCACCGTGCCAGGTCTCAATGACCATACGGCGTTTCTCATCTTCTGAGAGAAGACCTTCCTTGAAGTCACTCTCCATCTGTTCAACCTTTCCGCGTGCTTCATCAATAACCGCACCCTTAGCTTCCGGAACGTGGATGTCACCGAAGCTCCAGGTAACGCCACCAATAGTTGCGTACTCGAACCCAAAGCGCTTCACGCGGTTCACAATACCTGGAACTGCATCAAGTCCGTATTTCTTCATCGAATCGATAACGATACGACCAAGTACCTTCTTCGTGATGGCATCGTTTACATACGGATAATCCGATGGAAGAACGGTGTTGAAGAGGAGGCGACCAACGGTTGTCTCGAACAACTTTCCGTCAAACTCAGCGTACTTATCTTTACCTGAAACCGGAAGTACGAAGACCTTCGCTTGAAGATCGACGACACCGTAGTCGTGCGCAAGAATAGCGGCGTTTGGTGACTGGAAGTACTTCCCTTCACCCTTCGCGCCGTCGACAATTTTCGTGAGCCAGTAACAACCAAGCGCGATGTCGTGTGAGGTTGCAATAACCGGAGCACCAGAGCCTGGTTTCAAGATGTTCTTGTTCGCGCTCATGACCTCACGAGCTTCCCACTGCGCTTCTTCTGAAAGCGGTACGTGAATTGCCATCTGGTCACCGTCGAAGTCGGCGTTGAAGGCCGGACATACGAGCGGGTGCAACTGGATAGCATCGCCTTCGATAAGACGCGGACGGAATGCCTGGATACCCTGACGATGCAAGGTTGGAGCGCGGTTCAAAAGAACGTGCTTGCCCTTAATTGCTTCTTCAAGAATTTCCCACACTTCCGGTACGCTGTCTTCAATTAAACGTCCTGCACCACGAATGTTGAACGCGAGTTCACGCTGAAGAAGACCTGCGATAACAAACGGACGGAAGAGTTCCAGCGCCATGTGCTTTGGAATACCACACTCGTCGAGTTCCAAATCTGGACCAACGACAATAACGGAGCGACCTGAGTAGTCGACGCGCTTACCAAGAAGGTTCTGGCGGAAGTAGCCCTGCTTGCCTTTCAAATAGTCAGCGAGTGACTTCAACGGACGACGCTGTGCAGGAGTGAGTGCACCACCAGAGGCACCTGATTTACGGATGGAATTGTCGAGGAGTGCATCAACCGCTTCCTGCAAAATGCGCTTTTCGTTACGCAAGATAACTTCCGGCGCTTGAATATCGATAAGCTTGCGCAGACGATTGTTGCGGTTGATAACACGGCGATAGAGGTCGTTTACGTCAGACGTTGCATGACGACCACCTTCAAGCGCAACCATCGGACGAAGTGCTGGTGGGATAACGGGAACTTTCGTCATGAACATCCATTCCGGACGGATGTTTGACGCAATCAACGACGCAAGCAACGAAATGCGCTTTGCGAGTTTTTCACGCTCAGCAACACCAACGGTTGCGTACTTTGCTTCCAAGGTTGCCTTAAGCTCTTCAAGGTTAATACCGCGGAAAATGTCGTAAATAGCTTCTGCGCCAATCTTTGCTTCGAAGAGGGTTCCGTACTTCACCGAGAAACGATGGTACGTAATTTCATCGAAGACACGACCAACAACAACAGAATCAATTTCCGTCTTCGCAACCGTCATCTTTTCCTTAAGCGCATCACGCTCAGCCTCCTTCACCGTTGCCTTGTGCTTGCTCTTGTACTCCGCTTCAAGTTCGGTCAAAAGACGCTTCTTGGTTTCTTCATTTACTTTCGTAATGATGTACCCAGCGAAGTAAATAACTTTCTCGAGTTCTGCGGACGGTACCCCAAGGAGCATCGCCATACGGCTTGGCATAGAGCGCAAGAACCAGATGTGTGCGACCGGAGTAACGAGTTCAATGTGACCCATGCGTTCACGACGAACGATAGAACGGGTGATTTCAACACCACATTTGTCACAGATAATGCCCTTGTAGCGAATACCTTTGTACTTACCGCAATAACATTCGTAGTCTTTTTCCGGACCGAAAATCTTTTCATCGAACAGACCATGCTTCTCGCTTCGCTGGGTGCGGTAGTTAATGGTTTCTGGTTTCGTGATTTCGCCACGAGACCACTCGAGAATACGTTCAGGAGATGCAAGCGATAAACGCAGTGCATTCCAGTCTTGACGGCCCATCATTGGACGCTTACCGAACGGGGTTTTGGTGTTCATAGGTGTAGGCATGAATGTGTTCGGTTAGGCGTCCGCGCTCGGTAAGTCCATCGGCTCGATGTCGAGCGCAAGACCGCGAATTTGGTTAGTAAGAACCGAGAAGGAAGCCGGTGTTCCTGAGTGCGTTACCGGTTCACCCTTCACGATGGCATCGAAGGTCGCTGAACGTCCTTGGATATCGTCAGACTTAATCGTGAGCATTTCGCGAAGCGTGTACGCCGAGCCGTAGCCCAAGAGCGCCCACACTTCCATCTCTCCGAAGCGCTGACCACCGTTCTGTGCTTTACCACCAAGCGGTTGCTGGGTAATAAGGCTGTACGGACCAATAGAGCGCATGTGGATTTTATCTTCCACCATGTGATGCAGTTTGAGGACATACATGTACCCGACGGATACTGCTTGAGCAAAGGCTTCACCAGTACGGCCGTCGAAGAGTTTCATCTTGCCGGTGCGGTCGAATCCTGCTTTCTCGAGCTCATCACGAATTTCGTCAGACGTAGCGCCCGCAAATGGAGGGACAATAGCCTGGTACCCAAGTGCGTGAGCAGCAAGACCAAGATGCATCTCAAGAATCTGTCCGAGGTTCATACGAGACGGGACACCAAGCGGAGTGAGAATGATGTCGACAGGATTACCGTCCTTATCGAATGGCATTTCTTCAGCTGGAAGTACACGGGAGATAACACCCTTGTTACCGTGACGACCGGCGAGCTTGTCGCCCACTGAGACGTTACGTACTTGCGCAACGGTGACAACAATTTTCTTGATGATACCGCTTTCAAGCTGGTCACCCTGTTCGCGAGAGAACACACGTACTCCAATAACGCGACCGCGCTTCCCACCTTCCATGCGAAGTGAGGTGTCCTTCACATCCTTTGCTTTGTCTCCAAAGATAGAACGAAGAAGACGCTCTTCAGGAGTGAGTTGCGTCTCTCCCTTTGGCGTAACTTTACCGACGAGGATATCGCCAGGACGTACTTCAGCACCAATGCGTACGACACCTGTTTCGTCGAGGTTCTTCAAACGAAGCTCACCGACGTTTGGAATATCGTGTGTCGTTACTTCCTGACCAAGCTTCGTATCACGAACGGCGCAATCGAAATCTTCAATATGGATAGTAGTGAACTTTGACTGCTGTACGAGACGTTCCGAAACAATGATGGCGTCTTCGTAGTTCGCACCGCTCCAACTCATGAAGGCAACGCGCACGTTCTGACCGAGTGCCATCTGGCCATTTGCGGACGATGATGCGTCAGCAAGCACCGCTCCTTTCTTTACCTTGTCGCCCGTAAGCACCACTGGGCGCTGATTAAAGGCTGAGTTCTGGTTTGTTTGGGTAAGACCCTGCAATTTGTATTCCTGCTTCTTTCCTTCTTTGTTCGTAATAATCACTTTGCGCGCGTCTACATACGTGACGTCCCCCGCTTCCTGCGCAAGTACGAGGCGACCCGTGTTACGCGCTGCGTGTCCTTCAATACCGGTTGCAACAAGCGGTGCTTCTGGAATAAGTACCGGTGTTGCTTGCTTCTGCATGTTCGAACCCATCAATGCACGGTTCGCATCGTCGTGGTCAACGAATGGAATCATCGCGGTTGCGGCTGAGAACATCTGGTACGTTGATGCGTCGATGAGCGAAATGTCCTCACGTGCAGCAACGGCAGGCTCGCCGTGATGACGCACTTCAATTTGATCAGGGATAATACGTCCCTTGTCATCAATTGGTGTGGCAGCGTGTGCGATGGTCTGATTTTCTTCTTCAAGCGCGTTCAAGTACTGAATTTCTTCAGTGACGACGCCTTTCTTCACCACCGCGTACGGAGTTTCAATCACCCCGAACTCGTTCGTGCGGGCATGGAGCGCAAGACGCAAGATAAGACCGATGTTCGCACCTTCTGGAGTATGAATTGGACAAAGGCGTCCGTAGTGAGACGGATGCACGTCGCGCACTTCAAAGCCGGCGCGTTCGCGCGTAAGACCTCCCGGACCAAGCGCTGACAACGTGCGCATGTTTTCAAGCTCAGCAAGAATGTTCTGCTGGTCCATAAACTGCGAAAGCTGGTTAGCCGTGAAGAACTCACGAATGGATGCCTGCAGTGGACGCGGGTTTACGAATGCCATTGGAAGCGACGTATCGCTTTCAATAGTACTCATGCGGTCCTGAATGTTGCGCTTCATGCGACTCATACCAACACGCATACGTGCCTGCAAGAGTTCACCGACGAAACGAACACGACGGAAGCCGAGGTGGTCAATGTCGTCTGGCTTTGCCGCAGGGTCCGTGTTTAAGCGTGCGATTTCCGCAACGATGCGCACGAGGTCATCGATAGAGAGTGTGCGCACTTCAAGTGCTTTCTTTTCAGTGGAGAGACCGAAGCGAGCATTCAAGCGGTGACGTCCAACCTTTGAAAGGTCATAGCGTTCTGGGGTGAAGATAGCCTTCACATATTGCTTGGCGTTATCGGGGGTCGCCAAATCGCCGTCGCGCATACGACGGTGCACTTCAACAAACGCGTCTTCAAGCGTCTTTGTCGTGTCATGCGCGAGTGTTGCGCGAAGCGCCGCAATCGCGATTTCATCCTTCTTAAAGTGTTTGAGAATTCCTTCGCCAACTTCACCACCAAAGATGGAAAGGAGGTTCGTGACGGGGAACTTGCGCTTGCGGTCGATTTTCACGAAGATTGCGCCGTCTGCTTCCGAATCAACCTCAATCCATACACCGCGCGATGGGATAATCTTCGCGCCGAACAAATTGCGACCCTTGCTTTCTTCTGCAATGAAGAACGCACCGAAGGAACGAGCGAGCTGTGGGACAATCGCGCGTTCAACACCAGAAACAACAAAGGAGCCGTGTGGCGTCATCATTGGCACATCCGCAAGGAAAATATCTTGGGACTTTTCAGTACCGGTCGTCTTATTAAGGAGCGTGACGGATGCCTTAAGAGGCACTTCGTACGTACGCATGTTTTCACGCGCTTGTTCTTCGTCACCCTTTGGTTCACCGAGTTCAAAGCCGTCAAAACGGAGTTCAAATTTCTTTGTGGAGTAGTCTGGAATTGGGGAGAATTCCTTAAAAAGCTCGTTCAAGCCTTCCTTGATGAGCCATGCGAACGAATCACGCTGATGCGCGACCAAGTCCGGAAATTCAACGCGTGGCGCTTGGTAGGCCGCGAACGTCTTCTGCACAAGCTCGGTGGTCTTTGCCATGGTGATGGTGGTATGAGACCCCGGAAAACGACGAATGTCCTGCCCACGCAGGAAAAACTTCTCGTTTCCGAGATAGCGATTAAAATATGAAACTTAGTCGGACTCGCCCGCCAGAGTGCTCCCGCCACTCAATCCGTTCTGGTTCTCTCTAGAATATGCCCCTTTTCTGTGGAGTCAAGCAGAATCGTTATCCACACCTACCGTGTGCTTGTTGACAATTTAGAATATTTCGTTATATCCTATATCCAGGAGGTGCACATCATGAACGATGAGCATAAGCGTGTGGAGGGAATGCAGGAGCAAATCGACAGAATACCCGACAAGGCTTGGATCATCGCCCCCGTAGTCGTGATTCTTGTCGTTACCATTTGTTACTTAGTACTCCCACCTGCCTGATAGAAGAGCCGGTTTTCTGCCCTTGCAGAGACCGGCTTTCCTCTTTTTCAATACTTGACAAATCTATTATTTGTGTATATACTATATATCGGAAGGCTTGCTGGTTATCTCTGGGCCCACTGGCCCTACCACGCAAGAACAACGCTCATGGCACAAGGCATTCGTCGTATAGAACCCGTTGCGGAAACCTACATCTATTCGCAACGAGAGATGGACGAAAAAGTTGCTAAAGCCTACGAAGAAATGGAGTATGTGGCGAAGGAATACTACTGGAGAGGTGTTACTGAGGGACGGGGATTTTGGTTGGGGTTAGGAGTACTTGGTACTACTATTCCCCTCATCGCCTTCGCCGTTCTAACATGCGTCTTTCCAGTTTGGAGTTTCCCGATGCAATAATGCTACGAAAGTTGCGGGCGCCGAGAAATCGGCGCCCGTTTCCTATTTCCCCTTCTTTGTTTTCCACGCGTCAATATTTGCGTGATGTCCGGTCTGGAGAACTTTTGGAACGCGGTACGTCTTCTTTTTCCATACGACAACTTCCGGGCGCGTAAACACTTCGCGCGACGCAATACGACGCTCCTCAACCGAATCATCTTTTCCAAGTACGCCAGGGATACGGCGCGTGACCGCGTCCACAATAGCGAGCGCTGGCACTTCCCCGCCCGTATAAATAGCTTCCCCAACTGAATAGGTTTTCAGAGTGCCAAGTGTCTTTGCGATTGCTTTCGCACGCGTATCAATACCTTCGTATCGTCCGCACACAAGCGCGATGTCATCAAACGAAGCGAGTTTATCTGCTTCTTTGTTATCAAATGCTTTAGCGCCTGGCTCAAACCATATAACCGCAGTCTTCCCTTTCTTACGGCCAACCGCCTTATCAATAGCGCGAACAACTGGGAGCGCAGTCATGACCATGCCAGGACCACCACCATACGGGCGTTCATCTACCTTTCTCCATTTATTATCAACGAAATCACGGGGTGTCTGGTACGACACAGAAATCTTTTTGTTTTTGCGTGCACGTCCCAAAATAGACGCATGTAAATATGCGTCGCAGGCTTCCGGAAATAAGGTAATGAGATGAAATCGCAACATGGTGAGAGGGAGCGAGGAATTTCAGTACGGAAGGCTAAGAATGGGCTGGCTTCCGTACTGAATTTCCGAGCGACTACTTACGGAAGCTCCTCAACTATCTGATCAACGGTCTTAGCTTCTCCTTCACCATAGCGTTTACCGCCAACTGGCTCATTAATCTTGAGATTAACGCGCGCATTACGCTTCATACCTACAACTCGAAGGAGCGTACGAAGTGCTTTTGCGATGTTACCGTCGCGACCAATAATCTTACCCATATCTTCCGGGTTCACGGTGAGTGTAAGGAGAACGCCCATTTCATCGATGGTCCGCGTCGTCATCACATCGTCTGGGTGATCAACCAGTGCTTTTATAACGTATTCAAGAAATGCGTGGTCCTGTTCCATAGCGTATCAGTCGTTAGCGGGTAGTCGGGAAAGAAACGGGCGCTTAGAGCGCAAAACCTTACGCAGCAGGTGCTGCGGCAACTTCTTCGACTGGAGCTTCTTCTGGTGCTGGAGCTGGCACTTCCTCAGGAGTTGGTTCTACTGCTACTTCTTCAACTACTGGAGCTGGCTCAGCTGCTGCAGCTTCTGCGGCAGCGGCTTCCTTTGCAGCAAGTGCATCTGCAGCTTCCTTTGCTGCAGCTTCTTCGGCCGCCTTCTTTGCAACATTCTTTTCAAGATTCTTCTTAGAAACTACCGCAAGCTTTTTGCCTTCAATAAGACCCTTCTTAATAAGGAGGTTCTGGAGTGATGGGGAAAGCTGGGCACCCTTCTGCATCCAGCCCTTAATCTTCTCAATGTCTGCGGTAAACGCCTTAGTCTTTGGGTTGTAGGTACCAACAAGGTCGGTATACGTACCAGCCTTTGGGCTCGAAGTTTTCTCAAGCACGAGCATACGGAACGACGGGTCGTTCTTTCGGCCGATGCGCTGAAGGCGGATCATCAACATATAGTCCCCGCACACTAACAAACGGGTGGGTTTTGGTCAATAAAGAAAAAAGGGGTGACGCGCATGCGCGTCACCCCTCCTTGCAAGGATCTATCCAGAAGTCAGCCTCCACGGGCTACCTGAACAACTTCCGGTCCTGGCGACAGCCGTTAACACAAATCAGCTTTCGCTGTGGGGAATCATGAACGGCTGTCGGCGGATAATAGCACCTCTGTCTTAATCTGCTACAGTAAAGGAAATGAACGACACTGACACGGCCTTTGAGGGGCCGATAAGCATTACCCGTACCGGAAAAGGTTTCTTTTCCTACGACGAGGAGAAAGAAGACCTCTTTATTCCGCCCGAGTCTCTCGGTGGCGCCTTCCCTGGTGACATTGTGAAAGTCGTTAAAGACGGCATGGTTGATGCGCGTGAAGCCGGAAAGGTTATTGAAATAATTACCCGTACCCGTGAACTTTTTGTTGGCAAATTAGTAAAGAATGAAGAAGAAGGACTCACGATGCTTCTTCCTGATTGGAAGAAAATGTACGTACCGTTTGTCGCGAAGCCTGCTAAGGAAGGTGACGAGCTTCCGCTCGACCACAAAGTATCACTCCGCTTTAAGGGATGGGCCGCAGGACAACCATATCCCTGGGGTGTTATTGAAGAAGACATAGGTCAGGCGGGTGTACACGAAACAGAAATGCGCGCACTCGCGCTTGCACAAGGCTTTAGTGCCGACTTCCCTCCTGGCGTTGTTGCAAACGCACGTGAACTTGAAAACGAAGGTACTGCATTGCTCGCAAAAGAAGCTGAGGAAGGTGTCAAAGCCGGTCGTCGTAAAGATTTCCGCGATACCACCACCTTCACCATTGACCCGCATGATGCGAAAGATTTCGATGACGCGATTTCCGTAAAGACACTTCCTGATGGAAATTTTGAAATTGGCGTACATATCGCCGATGTTTCCTTCTTCGTTCGTCCTGGAACTGATATCGATAGAGAGGCACGTAGTCGCGCAACGTCCGTATACCTGGTCGACCGCACCATTCCGATGCTTCCGCACATTCTTTCAACTGATTTGTGTTCGCTCAACGCAAATCTGGACCGTCTCGCAGTGTCTGCCGTCTTCGTTATGGACAAGGAAGGTGTTATCCAAGACCGGTGGTTCGGCGAAACAGTCATCCACTCTGACAAACGCTTTACGTATGAAGAGGCTCAAGGCGTGCTTGATGCAAATACCGGTATTTTGTTCGAGGAACTTTCCATCATTCGCGACTTGGCACGGAAAATTCGTACGCGTCGCGTCGCGTCCGGCGCCATTGAGTTTGATACTCCTGAAGTAAAAGTGCTTCTGAACGAGGCAGGCGCGCCTACTGATGTCGTATTGAAAGTACGTCAGGATACAAACCTCCTTATCGAAGATTTCATGCTTACTGCAAACGTGGCTGTTGCGGAATATCTCACCGAATGCGCGAAGAAGGCGAACCTTGCGGGTTCAACTATTTATCGTGTTCATGATGCACCTGACGCTGACAGAATTGCGAACCTCGCTCAATTTCTGAAGGTACTCGGCTACGAACTTCCTATCAGTCCTAGTGGGCGCGTAAAAGGCACAGACATCAACAAACTTATTGCGCAGGTGAAAGGCAAGCCAGAGGAGTATCTCATTAAGATGAGTACGCTTCGTTCTATGTCGAAAGCTATCTACACTACGAAGAACGCTGGCCACTACGGTCTCGCGTTTGAGCACTACACGCATTTCACCTCTCCTATTCGTCGCTACCCTGACCTCATCGTCCATCGTATGGTGAAGCACTTTAGCGAGGGTGAACGCGTGACGCAGACCGAAGTCGATGAATTCGAGCGCCTTGCGATGCATTCAAGCGAGCGCGAAGTGGGCGCAGCTGAAGCTGAGCGTGACTCTATCAAGATGAAGCAAGTTGAATATCTTGCACCAAAAATTGGCGAGGTGTTTGATGGCGTTATTTCAGGCGTTACGGAGCGCGGATTGTTTGTTGAACTAAACGAGAGCCGTGCAGACGGTATGGTGCGTATCGCGAACTTGGGCAACGATTACTTTACACACGACGAAAAACGGTACCGACTCGTTGGTGAACGTACGAAAAAGGAATACCGTCTTGGTGACCCTATCAAGGTTCGACTTATCGCGGCACGCGTTCCAGAACGTGAACTCGACTTTGAACTCGCCCCAGAAAACTAGGCTTTCGAGCTTGTTTAGAGATCATCAAAAACAAGCAGCGTATGCGCGAGCGACCGCAGGGATTGCAGGTCTCGTTTCCGAGGACGCGCAGGGCATACGCTGTTTGTTTTCCCGTATTCGAGATTCTTCCGACAAGGTCTAGGTTTCAAGAATGCGGGAGATGGCGAGTGCGTAGGAGGCTTCGCGAAGCGTTACGCCTTTGGTGAGCGCAAAATCTGCTACATCGCGATACGCGTCCTTCATAGTTTCATTCAACCGGTCACGCACATCCCCTGCGCTCCACGACTCCCCTGCCTTGTTTTGCAACCATTCAAAATAGGAAACCGTCACGCCACCGGCGTTTGCGAGGACATCAGGAATAACGGCGACACCGTTTTGCGCAAGGTATTCGTCAGCGTCAGGTGTCGTTGGTCCGTTCGCTATTTCAAGCACCACCGACGCTTTCACCTCTTTCGCGTTCGCCATGGTTATTTGTTCTTCAAGCGCAGCTGGCACCAAGATATCTACCGCTTCCGTCATAACTGCATCCGCACCTTTACGTTCTCCGAAACCGTCTATCACTGACTTACCGCTTTCTTTAAGAAAGAGTGTTTGGACGACATCAAGACCATCTATATTAGAAAGCGTACCGCCCGAATCCGCGATAGCGATTATCTTCATACCCAGTTCTGAAAGTAGTTTTACTGCTTGGGCTCCAGCATTCCCTGCGCCCTGTATTGCTGCCGAAAGTTTGCTTGGGTCTTTATGATTATCCGAAAGCAACGAAAGCAAGACCGCGATAGCGCCATCAGCGGTCGCAGTATCACGTCCCAGACTTCCCCCCTTATCAAGCGGTTTACCGGTAATCATTGCGGGAGCAGAGTGGCCGACCAGTTTCTCGTATTCATCCAGCATGACTGCCATAATCTCTGGCGTGGTGTACACATCAGGCGCTGGCACGTCAGTGTCAGGTCCTAGGTTGTCCGCAAAGGCGCGTACATACGCGCGCGCGACTTCATGCAATTCGTTCGATGAAAGTTTTTTAGGATTCACTGCGACACCTCCCTTACCACCACCAAACGGAATATCCACCACTGCGCATTTTATCGCCATCATTGCGGCGAGCGCGGATACTTCATCTTCATCAGCATCTGGATGGAAACGAATACCACCTTTATACGGACCACGCACATTATTAAACTGCACACGATATGCCGGAAACGTCGCGGTGCCTCCAGCATCAAGAGGTATGGAAAGGTCGGCACGAAGCACCCGGTCTGGCGTCATGAGTTTCGTTCGCTCGGCCTCCGAGAGCGCAAGCAAATCCGCCGCTTTCGCGACGTGGTGTTTGAAATATTCAAATGCAGCCATAGAAGATGAGTGTACGCTGAGCGTCCTTATTTCGCCACAGAAACAGCTTCTTCAAACTTCACGGAGAGCAATTTTGACACACCGTCATTTCCCATCGTGACGCCGTACAGAATACCGGCGCGACTCATGGTCTCGCGGTTATGCGTGATAACGATAAGCTGAGACTTCTTCGCAAGCTCTTCAATCATATCGCCATATCTGCGTGAGTTCGCTTCATCGAGCGCCGCATCAGTTTCATCAAGAATAAGAAATGGTGGCGGATTCACCTGACTCATCGCGAAGATAAGCGCGATTGAGGTAAGCGCACGCTCGCCTCCTGAGAGTTGCATCAACGACTGCACGCGTTTTTTCGGAAGCGCCACCGATATTTCAATACCAGGCTTTACGCGCTTCTCTTCAACAACTGATTCTTCTTCATCTTCCTCGAGGTCAACATCAGCTTTTTCTAGTTCTTCGAGTACCAACTTTGCGGACCCGCCACCAAACATAAGTGCAAAGAAATCACTAAATGAGGCGTTCACTTTATGGAGGCCTTCTGCAAAGGTTTTCGCAAGTTCTTCATCAAGTCCATCAATAAGTTCCTCGAGTCCGGTTGCCGATTTTGAAAGATCCTCGAGTTCACGGGCAAGGAATTCTTCACGCGCTTTTGCATCATCGAATTCTTTGCGCACCTCTTCTCCCGTACCACCGGCTTCTTCAACGCGAATTTTTAAGCGTTCAAGATTACGCTTGCGGTCTTCTTGTGTCTTACGATCTTCACTTGGAAGTATTTCTAGGGGTTCATACGAAAACGCAGCACTTCCCGCGAGCGCGAGCACCTCTGCCCTGTCGCGCGTGAATTCTTCTGCAAGGTAGGCAAGCTCATGCTCACGCGCTTCTTCACGCGCAACGGACGACTCTTCTTTTGCGCGTGTCTCCGCAAGTTGCAAAATGCGCGCAGTGCTCTCACGTCCCGTTTCTTCGTGCGCGGTACGGTCAGCACGCGCCTTAGTGAGGAGCGTACGCGCATCTTCAACGGCAGTGTCGCGCTCCCGCTCTTTTGTGAGCAATGCTTCGCGTTCACTTTCAAGACGCGCGACTGCTTCTTGTTCTTCTGCAATAAAATCACTTCCTTCTTCAGGCGAGAACCGTGTGAAAAATGCGACGACTGCTCCTCTCAGGCTTCGGAGCGCCGCTTCTATAGCGCCCAGGTCAGTGACTCGTGCTTGTCGTTCTACCTCATCCCTGAGCGCAGTTAAATCTTCGCGCGGTATTTTTACATACGGCTCACGAGCAACCACCGCACTTCGGCGCTTCGCTTCCGCAAGTGCGCCTTCGGTGCGACCGACCTCGCGCGAAAGCTCGGCGCGGAGAGCCATCGCGGTATCAAGTGCCCGCTCTGCCTGACGTACCGCTTCAATACGACTCAAGCCATCCTTTTGCGCGCCCGCATCGTCCCCAAGTCCCGCAAGCTCACGCTCTGCGACCGCAAGACGTTCCCTCGCACTACGCTTATCGTGTGCATTTTTCTCACGCTCAACGTGAAGATATTTTTCTTCAATAGCAAAGTACGCTTTCGCACCTTCTGCTAAATCACGTATGAGTTCTTCAGCTCGCTCAAGCTTTTTTACTTGCGACGCGAGGAATTTTAAATGCGGTGCTATTTCCCGACGAAGCGCTTCGACTTGTCCCACATTGTCGCGGGTCTTTTCAAGTTTACGAAGTGCCTCTTGTTTCTTAAATTCAAACGCCTTCAATCCGAGTGCGTCTTCAAGCATCGCGCGTCTATCCGCAGGGGACGCAATGAGAATACGATCAGCTTCGCCCTGTGAAATGATATGGTGGCCGGTCTCACCAATGTTCGCACCCGCAAGAAGTTCTTGAATATCACGCAAACGAACTTTCGAACCATTGACCGAGTACTCCGATGAACCATCACGAAACACTGCGCGCTCAATGGCGACCTCGTCAAAATCGAGTTTTGGAAACACACGTTTTCCGTTCTTTTCTGTATTATCAAAAACAATAGCGACCGACGCGCGGTTTGAGCGCGCGGTTGCATGCGAGCCGGCCCAAATGAGGTCTTCGCTTCGCTTACCACGCATACTCTTCATCGACTGTTCACCAAGCGCAAAGCGGAAGCCTTCCGCGACGTTCGACTTTCCAGAACCGTTTGGTCCCACAATGGCTGTCGCAGCCGATGAGAAATCAAGCACGGTTTTCCGCGCGAATGATTTAAACCCGGCTATTTCGAGCCGCTTGAGCATTGGAGAAAGTATACCGTACCAAAACAAAGACGCGCACTTCCCGAAGGTTGTGCGCGTCTGTCCGTTCTTCCTTCCACTAGTCCAGGCGGCCGATTCGATTCTACTGGTTCCAGAACCACACAAAGCAGGCCATCGAGACGATTGCTGCGAGAAGCAATACAATCGCGAGAGCAAACCAGATGACGGAACCAGTCGCTGGGTGTTCGAAGAGTGCGAACAAACCCCAGAACAGATACGACGCAGCCGCGAAAATCAGGGGAAATTCTGGGTGGCGAATCCCATATCGATCACGTCGTCCGACCTTCGTGTAGATCACGAAAATCGTCACGACGGTCGAGATGAGCGCCACGCCAAAGAAGAACTGGAGAGGGGTAGTTTCGAGAGTAAACAACATGCAGCCCTCCATAACTTCCGTACGGTACGGAAGCTCTATCTATTATTATACTCCTACCACCCTTCTTGTCAAGACCCACCCCGGCAGAAAAGTCAACGGCGCCCTGTGGGGACGCCGTTTTGTTTAGCTTCTTTCCTTCAGCGTCCTTTGGGTTCATCAAGGTAGGATTCCGGTTTGTTTCCAAGAATCCAAAACCACAGAACGCAGTACAAAAAGAACGCGAGGTACACGAACGCCAACAGAGCCGATACCCACATCCCTATCGTCAACCAGAGTTGGTGGAACTCTTGGTCGGCAGAGTAGAAACCCCAGGCAATCGCGCTCAGTGCGATTGCGTAGATGAGGGATGTAAAAATTGATGGTGGCAAGAACCGTGTATGTTGGCCACGTGCCCGGAATCCTTCCACCCCCACCACACACATAAGCAAGAGCACGCCCGCAACAAAACCCACTCCAAAATGAATAGCCATAGGAGCCTCGTAACCAAAACGGCCCTGACACAATGTCAGGGCTCTACCAAAGAGTCTAGGCTACCAACCTTTCTTGTCAATTCCTGCTTTCGCGGCTGCTTGTTCCGCTTCCTGTTTTGACTTACCTTCCCCACGCGCAATTTCCGTCTCACCAAGATAGACACCCACTATAAATGTGCGTTCATGGTCAGGACCGTCCTCAGAAATGGTTTTGTATTTCGGTGTAATGCCAACGTCGTCTTGTGCGTTTTCCTGAAACTTACTCTTCGCATCTTGGTAACTCTTATCCTCAAGAACCTGGTCAATTTTTGGATACAAATGCTTTGCAATAAATGTCTCGGCAGCGTCGTAACCCTGATCAAGATAGATGGCACCAAGTAGTGCTTCAAACGCGTCTGCAAGAATAATCTGGCGCGCGCGACCCGTGTCACGCTTCTCTCCCTTTGAAAGAAGGAGCAAATCATTCAAACCGAGTGTCTGCGCAATATCACTTATAGAAAAAGTGTTTACGAGTGCAGCGCGGTAGGCAGTCAAATCCCCTTCTGGTTTGAACGGAAATTTGTCGAACAAGAAGCGCGTAACCGCGAGTTCAAGCACCGCGTCACCCAAAAATTCGAGTCGTTCGTTATGTGCTTTAGCGCTCCGGTTCTCATTGAGAAAAGAACGGTGCGTCAATGCCTCCTCGAACAAGTCGAGGTTTTTGAAAGAGAGGCCCAGAGAGTCAGCATATGCCTTAAAGTCCATATCGGCAGAGTACATGGTGAGCTTGTAAATTCCAAGTGGAGCAGTTTCAGGCGAACAACTTTGCTCGAGCGAGCGCAGACATTGCATGCCTCGTTGTCGAGCACGCGCAGAGCAAAGTTGTTCGCCCGCACATCCTCTTACTCACTTAAGAGGTCAGCGAGACGACTTGTCGAGAAGCTTCTGCACCGCCGCCGTCACAATAGGAAGCATATCGTCATAGAAATTAAGATCGAGAATGTCAGGGAGTTTGAACCATTTTGCGTCATCAAGCCCACCACTTTTCTTTAACGTAAGTGGCTCGAACGGTGCGTTCAATAGAAAGAAGTACACGTGCTTACGTATACGCCCTTTTTCTGGGTGCGACGCAACGTACTCATTTTCTCCAACCATGTCTTCCACTTTTCCCTCAAGACCGAGCTCTTCTTTTACCACTGCTGCAATGCCATCTTTCGGTTCTGAACCTTCCGGAAGATGTCCTTTGGAAAGGGTCCAATGTCCAAAAATGTCGTGCACTAACGCAAGATAGTATTGTCCTTCATGTTCAGCGTACACGATGGCACCGCCAAGATTTTCAAGCGGTAGGTCAGCACGTGACTTCGGTTTTTCGCGCTTCCCCTGCTCGTCTTTCCCAGGACTTCCAATTTCCTTATAAACGGCACCGAGTACCCCGTTTACAAAACGACCAGAACTTTCACCACCAAATACTTTCGCTAGTTCAATTGCCTCGTTAATGGCTACCTTTGCGGGGACTTGAGCGCGGTCTGCAAACAAAAGTTCATAGAGACCAATACGGAGAATATTTCTATCAACGGGCGCAATACGTTCAAGTGGCCAGTCCGGAGCTGCTTTCGTGATGATGAGGTCAATGTCAGACTTCTTCGCAAGTATGCCGGTGAGGAGAGCGTCCATAAATGGACGATCAGTGTCGGAGCCACCAAACTCGGTAGCGTTACGCTCTAAAATAGTAGGGGCATCTGAATCGGTAGCGTGGATGGTATCCCACTCAAAGAGGGTCTGGAGTACTACCGAACGCGCAAGGTGCCTGTTTGCCACTATGTCCTAGCGTAACAGAACGCCCGCGCGAATGCGCGGGCGTTCATGGGGACAGTGTGGAGAAGATTAGGAACCGGCCTGACCGCCCATGCCCGAACGTGCCTTCGCTTTTCCTTGTCCAACCGTGCGACCAAGGATACCAGTCTTCTTTGGCTTCACTTCCTTATCGGAATGTGCCGGTGCCTTTATACCGTCTTCATGTAAATCTTTATGCGCCTCAAGACGCTTCTTGTGGTCCTTGGTTTCAGCAACAACAACCTTCTTTGGAAGAATTTGTTTACCGCGATACATGCCGGTTGTTTCGTCGAGGCGGTGTGGGAGGCGAAGTGCACCGCTTTCCTTGTCCTTCACGATAACGCGGTTCTTCAGAGCATGGTGGCTCCGGCGGTTTTTCGTGTGAGAACTGGTATGGCGCATTCGTACTGACATAGGGCCTACCTTACCGTATTAGGCTTATTTTTGCAAAAGCGAACGGGCGACCAAGTGGCCGCCCGTACTACACTATCTCTTTCAGACACCGCCATTTTTGGCGACGCGTGAAAAGAGGTACGTTATGACTTTATCGCCAAGAACAGTGCCCGGAACCAGTCGTCCCTCAAGCCATGCTCCAACCGTCTCAGGTTGAATGTAGCAGTACCCTGCAATTTCTTCGTGGGTGATGCCGGCTAAACGCGCGAGCGAGATAACCGCTGCCCATTCTTCGATGTTAAGGTTTGCGGCCTCCACGAGCTCTGGGCGGTACTCCTCGATGAGGCAATACAGATCAGTCTTCGCTCCAAGACGGAGCTCATCTAAGTAAGTTTTGAAATCGAACATTACGTCCTCCTCTTACTGTGGGACATTCCCGCGAGAACCCTACCCTGCTTTTTGCATACGCGCCAGAATACCGCGCGTGAAGCTTCGGCGATGCAGGTCACATAGTCCCAGTGTTCGAATGGCTTCCTGATGGGCCTTAGTGCCATACCCTTTATGAGTCTCAAAACCGTAGCCCGGATACTCCAGAGCAAGTTTCACCATCAGGCGGTCACGACTGACTTTCGCGGCAACGGAAGCGAGCATAATGGCCGGAATAAGTCCGTCACCTCCAATGACTGTTTCTTGTACGTATCCTTCTGGCGCATGTAGCGACCCATCAAGGTACACGCGCACATCGTTTGGTTCTGGGGCGAGCTGACGAATACCGGCGTACACAGAAGAATGTACTGCTTTTGTAATACCACTCTTGTCTATGATTGACGCAGAAACCGACTTTACGCAAAAACGAATATCCCCTGCTCGTTCGCGCACTAACAATTCTTCGAAAAGCGCCTCGCGTTTCTTTTCGGATAGTTTCTTGGAATCATTCAGTCCCGGAAACGCCGTCAGAATATCGAAGTCTTCGGGAGCCATGACCACACCAACCGCGACAGGACCCGCCAGTGGTCCTCGCCCCGCTTCATCCACACCAAGCACGAATTTCATGCGGAAAGTATACTAGGAAGTAATGGCAGGGAAATTCGTACATCTCCATACACACAGTCACTACTCCTTTCTTCGTGCTTTACCAAAAGTGCGTGAGATTGTTGATATAGCAAAAAAACTCGATATGCCGGCTGTTGCTATCACCGATGAAGGTAATCTCCATGGGGCTATTGAGTTCTATAAATACGCGACTAAGAAAGACGTGAAGCCTATTTTGGGCGTCGACATGTATGTTGCGCCTCGTTCTCGTTTCCAAAAAGAAACCGGCATTGATGAAAAACGTTCACGTATCGTACTCCTCGCAGAAAACCAAGCAGGTTATAAAAACCTCCTCAAATTAGTCAGTGCGTCATTTACGGAGGGCTTCTTTGAGCGTCCTCGCGTCGACAAAGAATTACTTCGTGCACACGCAGATGGCATCATCGCGCTTATGCCGTCATTTGCTGGTGACGCTGCACAATTATTAAAAGCAGGAGACAAAGCAGGAGCATCAGCGGCTATTGCCGAGTATGTCAGTATCTTTGGTACGAATAATTTTTTCATTGAGCTCACCCACCATCCAAAAGTTGCGGGGCACACCGAGCGAATGAAACAACTTGCCGAGCTTGCGAAAACCGCAGGCGTGCGTGTCGTTGCCCAGCACGATGTGTACTATCTCTCTCCAAAAGATAGCGAAGCGTGTGAAGTGATGCGTCGCATTAGTCACGGGGGCTCTGCAGGCGCTAACGAAGAAGAAGACTTCTCGTTTGTGAGCGAGGAGCAAATGCGCAAATGGTTCAAGACGATGCCAGAAGCGGTTGATTGCTCAGGTGAAATTGCTGAGCGTTGTACCGTTTCATTTGAACTTGGGTCGTGGACATTCCCCGTTGTTGAAACTGAGCCAGGAAAGACCCATGCGGATATGCTTCGTGAAAACACATATGCCGGACTCACGCGTCGCGGTATGGAAAAGACCGATGAAGCAGTGAAGCGTATCGAGTACGAACTGGGCGTCATTATCGACAAAGGTTTCGCACCGTACTTCCTCGCAGTATCTGACCTTCTCCAGCACGCAAAGAAATCCGGCATACTCGCCACAACTCGTGGCTCGGCTGCGGGTTCCCTCGTTTCGTATTTAACCGGTATCACCACGGTTGACCCACTTGCGTACAAACTTCCCTTTGAACGCTTCTTGAACCCCGGGCGTCCAAAAGCGCCCGATATCGACATGGACTTCGCCGATAATCGTCGCGATGAAATGATTGCATACGCCAAACAAAAATACGGTGAGGATAAAGTCGCTCAAATTGGCACGTTTGGAAGCATGATGGCACGTGCCGCAGTACGTGACGTCTCGCGTGCGCTCGGACATTCCTATGGCGTTGGTGACCGTATCGCAAAACTTATTCCCATGGGTAGTCAGGGATTCCCTATGACCATCGATCGCGCAATGGAAATGGAGGACGATTTGAAAAAACTGTACCGCCAAGATGATGATGTGAAAGAAATTATTGATCTGGCTAAGCGTATTGAAGGATGTGCTCGCCACACGGGTGTGCACGCGGCCGGCGTCGTTATTGCCTCAACCCCACTCACTGACTGGACACCGGTGCAGTACGATCCGAAATCTATTGGTGAGGAAGGTGGAAAACTCATCACGCAGTACGACATGCACTCCGTTGAAGATATCGGGCTCTTGAAATTCGACTTCCTTGGTATCAAAAATCTCGCGATACTCTCTGACGCGGTGGATAGAGTACAGGAGACACGAAATGTCATCATCGATATCGAAACCATTCCTCTTGATGATGAAAAAACGTTTGCGATGCTCGCGCGCGGAGAAACAGAAGGTACGTTCCAGTTAAACGGTTCGGGTATGACTCGCTACTTAAAGGAATTACGTCCGACGACTATTCACGACATCAACGCGATGGTTGCCTTGTATCGCCCAGGTCCGATGGAAACTATTCCGCAATACATCGAGCGAAAATCGAACCCCCGCCTCGTACAGTACATGGACGAACGCATGCAGGACTATCTTGATGCTTCGTACGGACTATTGGTGTACCAGGACGACGTGCTTTTGACGGCCATTACGCTTGGTGGGTATTCCTGGCTTGAAGCAGACACTCTTCGTAAGGCGATGGGTAAAAAAATTCCAGCAGAGATGGAGGCACAAAAAGAAAAACTGCTCACTGGTTTTGTTGAGTTTGGAAAACTTCCAAAAGAAAAAGCGGAAGCGATATGGAAACTCATCGAGCCATTTGCTGCATACGGCTTCAACAAAGCACATGCAGCGTGCTACGGAAAAGTGGCGTACCAAACCGCGTACATGAAAGCGAATTACACCGTTGAGTACCTCGCCGCCCTGCTCACCGCAGACTCCGGTGACACTGAGCAAATCGCCATACTGGTGGCTGAAGCAGAGCGGTTGCAAATACCGGTACTTCCACCAGATATAAATGAGAGTCGTGCGTCGTTTACTGTCATTATAGAGAACGGTGAACCTTCAGCTATCCGTTTTGGTCTCTCCTCTATTAAAAACTTTGGCGATGGTATTTCCGAAGCCATCATTAGCGAGCGCGAAGAACACGGTGCTTTTGTTTCCCTCTCCGAATTCCTTTCGCGTGTGGGTTCGAAAAATTTAAATCGAAAGTCGTTAGAATCACTTATAAAATGTGGCGCGCTCGACGAACTTGCGGCGCCGTTTAATGGGCGCGGGGCGCTTTTGACTCACATCGAAACGATGCTTTCTTTCCATCGCGACGCAACTGCCCAAGCACCGCAAGATTCTCTCTTTGGTGGCATGATGGCCGCACCCGTACTTTCGCTTCCAAAAGCTGAGCATGACGTTTCGCTCACAGATAAATTAGATTGGGAACGTGAACTCCTTGGCATTTATGTCTCCGGTCACCCGCTTGATGCACACGCATCGACGAGTGCGAAAGCGAGTATGGATATCGCAAAGATAAAAACAGACCCGCGCCCCGGTCTTTCGGTCATTCTTCCGGTACTGGTTTCTGATGTCCGTTCCATACTAACGAAAAAAGGTGAGAAGATGGCATTCGTTAAACTGGAAGACCGCTCGGATTCAATTGAGGCGGTTATGTTCCCGAAACTATTTAAAGAACACGGCGCACTTCTCGTACCCGGAAGGTGTTTGTTAATAAAAGGCTCAGTCTCCAGTCGTAATAACGAACTCTCGCTCGCTCTTGATAAGGTGAAGGCTTTGTAAGCCAGGGCACTTCTGGTACTGTCAGCGCCAGAGGGAACAATTTCCTCATCATGGAGGTGTACCTATGCGTGTACTTTCGGAACTGCTCACCACCGCTCGTGCGGAATTGAAAGATTCATCGTCCGACGGAGCGGGTGTCGACGCACTTAGTGTGTGGCTCGAACACAATCAAGCAACACTCAACACCTACTATTTCGATGTCGCCCTCGAAAACGTCGGACCGGTTGCGGTGGAGCAAGAGACAGCAGAAGAAAAACCTGCTGTTCAGGTGGTTATCGACTTGCTCAAGTCCCGCAAAACCATAGCCAAGTCAGACAAAGACTGGCTCACCGAGTTTCTTATGCTCTGGGACGGATGTGTGACTTGGGCCACGAACAGTGCGCTGGCCGGCAAACATGCCGCTAGATGAACCGTGCCTTCCGGCGCTCCCAAAACTCTGGGAGCGCCGTTCGTTTTCCATGGTATCCTATGCGCCATCATGGATACCCCAGACAAAGAGCGCGACCACAAGAAGCTCGGTAAGGAACTCGATCTATTCACCTTTTCAGACACGGTTGGAAAAGGACTTCCACTTTGGACGCCACGTGGTGCCGCAATACGTCGAGAAATCGAACGTTTTATCGTAGACGAAGAGCTCGCGCGCGGATATAGCCACGTCTACACACCAGACATCGCAAAAATAGAATTGTATGAAAAATCGGGTCACTACCCGCACTACAAGGATTCGATGTACGCGCCAATAAAAGATGAGGACGAGCAGTTTATGCTCCGTCCAATGACCTGCCCGCATCATTTCGAACTCTATCTTTCAAAGCCTCACAGCTATCGTGAACTTCCTATCCGCTATGCTGAACTCGCAAAGCTGTATCGTTACGAACAGTCTGGTGAATTAATGGGTCTCCAGCGCGTGCGCTCATTCTGTCTTTCGGATGCACACATTATTTGTGCGACGGAGGAACAGGCGGTTGAAGAAGTTGGAAAAGCGCTCGACCTTATTGAATACGCGAACGGTGTACTCGGCCTTCATATGGGTGTCGACTACCATTACCGCTTGTCGCTTGGCGACCGTGCCAATACAGAAAAATACTTCAAAGATGACGCGGGCTGGGAGAAAGCTGAAAACCTACTGCGCGAAGAAATGAAGGCGCGTAAAGTTGAGTTTGTTGAAGCGAAAGACGAGGCGGCATTCTACGGACCGAAAATCGACATTCAAATAAAAAACGTAAACGGCAAAGAAGATACCGCTTTTACGGTGCAGTACGATCTTTCTTCTCCAAAAAAATTCAATCTCGTATACACCGGCGCAGATGGAAAAGAGCATGGCTGTTTTGTGGTTCACCGTTCCTCTATTGGTTCCATCGAGCGCACCATGGCGTTCCTCATCGAAAAGCATGCTGGCAGTTTCCCGCTCTGGCTCTCACCTGTACAAGTAAAAGTTTTGCCTATATCTGAGAAGCAATTTGACTACGCTCACGAAGTACACGCGGCACTGCACAAAGCAGGTATTCGCGTTGAAACCGACGAATCAAACGAGACGCTCGGTAAGAAAATTCGCGGTGCGAAGGAGGAGAAAGTTCCCTACCTACTCGTAGTGGGCGACCAAGAAGTGGCGGCAAAAACCGTCTCGGTTGAAAGTCGTGACCACGGAAAACTCGACGCAATGGCACTTTCCGCTTTCGTTGAGCGTGCAGTCACTGAAATAAAGAATCGCTCCTAGCAAGGTGCGTGCACGAGAAGAGACGGCGTTTCGCGCCGTCTCTTCTGCCGTGCCCGAACGACATTCTTATTTCAGCGCCCCAAATGCTCGAGTGAGCGCCAACTTCCCTCCTTTCGTATCTCCGTCAGCAGTAGCAAGTGCAGAGACTAATTTCTCGAGTACCGGCGTATCACAACGTCCGAGTATTTCCATAACGCGCATATCGCACGTTCCGCCACCAATACGCGCCTCAAGTGCAGATTCAACCGCAGTAAACGTGCGTTTGAGAAACGACTCTGCGCCTTCGCCATGTTCTTCAACGTCACGCAAAATTGCAAACGCTCCATCACGTTCACCGGAAACTAACAGTTCAAGGAACGCATTTGCTTGTGACGCTGGCGCTACGTTCGTTGACTGATGTGCATGTGGCTTTGCTTCGTCATGCATCACGCGCGCGTTGTGTAGTTCAGTTGCACCAGACTCACGTGCAAGCCCAAAGACAATGTCATCGATAGTAACGACATCTCCTTGTGCGTAGGATTTAAAACCCTCATACGGAGAGAAGCCACGAAATGGTTTTGCACGCGTTGGTTCAACCGGTAGAGGTGCATGCGCCGTGTGTGGCGCACCAAGACCAGTAGCACCACTATGCGCTCCGGCGTGAGCACCGTGATCTCCTTCCCCCGAGGCAAAGGTTATGACGTACGCCACCACCACGCTCCACACGCCTACAAGCATGAAGTACAGGAATACACCGAGCCCTCCAAGCTGAAGTCCATTTGCTACCATGCCCCTATACTAGCATCGCGCCTCCGAAAACGGAGGCGCGATGTAGAGAAAACGTTGTCGTTCGAACTTAGTTCTTGAGTGCTTCGTCGAGTACCGTATCAGCATCATCTGCGTCAGCAAATGCGCTAATGAGAGCATCGAACTTAGCGGAATCCCAATCCTTAGTAACTTCTGCAATCATCGGATCTGCACTTACACCGTTTTCACGAGCGCGATGTGCATCATCGAGAACCACGGCAGCTTCTGAGAAGAGGACCATGCCACTTGCATGCGCGAATTCACGTGCAGCATTCTTGTCACCCTCAGCAAGTGCGCTCACAAAGGCACGCACCTCCTGACGAGTAACATTCTGCGAGGCAACTTCTCCTTCACCTGTGCTTGATGCATCCGCAACTACTGCTGGTGCACTGTGTACACGAGCCATAGCGAATGGAAGCGCACGGAAGAAGAGGAAGTATCCTACGAGGCCAGAGCCTGCGATAAGGAGAAGCCAGTAGGTCATGGTGTCTCCAGCACCCGTGTATGGAAGCTGTGAAAGATACACGATAGGTTGGTCCGGTGGTGGCGCAAGTCCGTCATCAACATTAATAGTGACCGAACAATCGTAGTCATCGCCATTATCGTTTTCAACGGTAAGCGTGTACTTAGTGTCACGCGTTGGATGTACGCGCTCAGAACCACCATCTTCATCAACACGACCAATGCCCTGATTGATAGAAGCGTCGTCAGCATCACGAGTATCCCAGCGAAGCGTGACGGAATCACCACTTTCAATAGAACGGTCGGACGCCGTTAGCTCGCACCAAAGGTCAGAATCGTTATCGTCAACGCGAATCGTTACCGAACAATCGTAATCATCGCCTTCGTCGTTTTCGACAGTGAGGGTGTACGTGGTGTCGCGGGTTGGATGTACCTGTTCAGAGTCGTTGTCGTTTACGTTACCAATACCCTGATTAATCGTTGCGTGGTCAGCACCTTCAGAGGTCCAACGAAGCGTGGTGGTATCACCCTTTTCGATAGAACGATCGGTTGCAGTGATATCACAGACAAGATTCTGGTTTGTCTGCTTTTCTACACGAACGGTGGTTGAACAAGTATCGTTACCGCCGTTTCCACTCACCTTAAGGGTGTAGGTCGTAGTCGTGTTTGGATGCACCGACTTAGAACCTGAACGCTCGTCAACGTTACCAAAACCAGAGAGCGTTGCAGAAGACGCGTAGCTTGCTGTCCAGCGAAGCGTCACGCTATCACCCTCACGAATAGTGGTACGGCTCGCATCAATGGAACAATCCGGTTGATTGTAATGCGGTGGATTGTACGTTGGTGGGTTGTAGGTCGGTGGCGTGTAGTAGTAATCGTCGTAGACGTAATACTGCTCCTGGTAGTCGTAGACTGGCTGCGGCGTGTAGTACGAGTAGTCGTTGTACGACGGGTAGTAGGTATCGTAGCTATTGTAGTAGCTCGTATCGTAGCTGTCGTACCAGTCATTAGACGTATACGTATCGTAGACGTTGTAGTACCCGGTGTTGTAGTCGTCGTACCAGTCGTTTGAGTACGAAGAATACGTATCGTAGCTATTGTAGTAGCTCGTATCGTAGCTGTCGTACCAGTCATTAGACGTATACGTATCGTAGACGTTGTAGTACCCGGTGTTGTAGTCGTCGTACCAGTCACTACCGTCAGCATATACAGTCGACGGCGCAACAGGAACAAGCACTACAGCGAGTGCTGCAGCGAGGACGAACATGCGAACGAGTGAGTTGAGATACTTCATAGCGTAATAATAGTTTGTAACTGCTGAATATAATTTTTTACCTACTACGGACGAGAATCCATAGATAATGCCATCCTAGCACAATGATTTATTTTGTCAATAGCATAAAAAGTAAGGTCTCGGGAGCATATTTCATGCTCGCCGAGACCTTTGTTCGAACCAACGAATCGCAAAATCACTGGATGACGTACGTCACCGTGTGACCCGCAAACGTTTCCGTCCCGCTTTTCTTGGTCGGCTGTCCATGCCCGTCGTTGATGGAGCCGTAGAGGCTCCTCGCGAACGAGATATTGGCCAGGTCGCCTTCTTCCTGCAGTCCGTCGATTCCCAGAGTCCAGCCCTGATAATTGACGTACTTCCAGTTCGGATCCGCGAACTTCTGAGGCAAAGCCCAGTCAGAACGCGGAGCAGAGTCAACGTCAACATGCTGAGGAAACGACACAGCAGATGGCTCAGGCACAGTGTTCAGAGTCGCCGAAGTCACGCCGTCGACAGCAGGATTCCCTTCGTCGACGACAGAATCCGGAGCTCCGATAAACGCCTTCGTCTTGTCGATTTCTTCACCGCTTTCGCGATGCATGGTATCGAGGTCGCCGAAGTTGTTTCGTGCGGCAGCGCCGTACTGCTCAGGCGTAGACGCGACAGTCGCATAGCGATCGTGCGTACTCCTGGTTATCGAATCCCAGCCACCGTTAGACAGCCAGATTGCGATTATGGTAGCAATCCCCACGAAAAGTAGGGCAACAATAGCGAAGTGATTCCCCTCAAAGTGCCCTGAGGCACGTTGCGAGAAATATATCGTCGCTGGCGAAGCCTGTGCAGGAGAGGCCGCTTGCGCGGATTCCATACGGTGCGTCACGACGTGGCGGATAACACCATCCTGATCTGCAGGCGGCGCTTTTGTGTTGTTCGTTTGGTTCTCTCCTTGCGTTCCCGTAGCCATAGTGTAGCTCCTTTCAGTTCGGGCCAAAGATTAAAAATATAATATACTATATATGTATTTTGTCAATAGCTATAAAAAGATGAAGCCCCGACACGAGTGTCGAGGCTTCTTTCTGTGACGTCGATTCCTACTAGAGGCCGTTCAACGCACAGGTTCCACCTTTCACTTCCTTGGTCACCCTGTTGCGGCAGACCGGCTCGTCGACTTTGATGTTGTCGACACACTTGTAGAGCATTCCGTCCGGAGCGACCTTGCTCGAACCGATGGGGCAGAATTCATTCGGCCCCGCGGTTGAGACAGGTACGTTCCGTTCGGCGATGCGCCACGATGGCTGAGCAGTCTGCGCTTTCACCTGCGGACCAGGACCCCGATGAGAGGGACTGGAAGTGCAAGCAGTAGCAAGCAGAGCGGCGGCAAGGAAAGTAAGTTTTTGGAACGAGGCCATATTCGTCTCCTTCTCGAGTAATTTGACCGTAATTTAACTATACACCTAGTACAGTTATTTGTCAAGTACTAAAGCCCCGGCATTGCTGCCGGGGCTAAGAGATCGATCATTTCGTCTCAATCGCCAAAATTAGGCATACTGAGAGCAAATAGATCGTGGGAATCGATGGAAAGTCGGATAGTCATCACTTGTCCTGTCAGCGCGCAATAAACTACGCCCGCTATCCACGCGCAGACAATGATCCAAAAAAACGTTGCGCTGATAGAAATTCTTTTCGACGTACTCTTTTTTACTGAAGAATTCACAATTTTCTCCCAATCTAATGGCTGTAGTCTGAAAATATAATAAATTAAAACAACGTTTTGTCAAGTACTATAAAAGCCCGCAAGTACGACCTACTGAGGTGCCTCTGCAGAAGCGACGGAGACAAGGACAGCGGTCACGATAAAACGGTCGGTTTTGTCGCCAAAGGAGTTGCAGGTGACGAGGGTTAATTTTGCTCCTTCCACAGTGAGCGGAATAGCGCTGTTTTCTATGTTCGCAGCCTCAACGCTTTCAACCGCGTACGTGTAGCGCCGACCATCGGCATAGACGAGGATTGGCTCCCCTGCCGTAAGTTTTGATACTTCATTAAAGGCCTTGAACGCCTGATTATGTACTACCGGAAGATAGCTTGAGTGACCGAAAATAATAACGTTGCCGTTCTCTCCAAGCTTGGCAGACGTTGGGTAGCGAACTGCGCCTTTCAGTAGCGCGGCGTCGAGCGTATCGATATTAGTGGAGGTTGGATTGCTCACATTCGCCTTCACACCAATTACCGGTATTTCAATACCGAGCGGTGCTTCTCCCTTCCCTGCTTCAAACAACGGGTCGAAGTCTTGATGCGAGAGCGCCGGTGTCGTTGTTGCCGGTACAAAGGGTGCGGGTGCGGAGGTCACTATGAGCCAGGACGGTGCAATGCCTAGAACCACGAGTGCCGAAAGCGAAATAAAGAACGACAGAAGAAATGCACCCAGGAAATGCCATTTCCGCGTGAGGATGCGTGCGAGTGTACGGTAGAGCGCCGAAATCATATGCGTATCCTAGCGCATGGTGGGGGTACTTGACAAAGGTATTCTGTATGATTAAATACATTCTATGTCAAACGACCACGGACCAGCCCTTCACACGGGCACCGACGAAAAGAAAAAGACCACTCGAGAGAGTGTTGCCATCATTGGCTTTATCGTTATTGCCATACTCGGTATGGCTATTGCCGTATACGCAGCCCGTTTTGTCCCGAGTGCCATTTCAGGCCTCGCGGGTGCTGGCGCATACGTCTCTAACCTTTTCATTCTTGAAGACGGAACCAATGACCCGGTCATCGTCGACGAACCAGTTGTCGATGAACCGGTTACCCCGGAACCCGTTACTCCAGAACCTGACCCTGTACCACCAACACCTGCGCCTACGAAACCAGTTGCACCTGCCTACTACGGACTGTCTGACCTCACTGTAAACATCACGACCGTTGGGTACTGCACCACTGGCGCACAAAACTCACTCGTTCCATCAAATACTGTTCCGCGCGGTGCGCGCTATGGCGGTGTTCGGTTCACCGTGACCAATATTGGTACAAACTTCTCTGGCACATGGGCATATGAAGTGGAAACTGCTGCATCACCATCTGAATCAATTGAACGCTTTGGTTCTACAATTGCACCTGGTGGTATTGCTATCGGTACCGTATGTTTCCCTCGTGGTACACGCGAGAACGATGGCGAAGTCACCGTAACGGTGGACTCACGTAATTCAGTACTCGAGACGAACGAACGCAACAACGAGGATTCTGAGCGTCTCGACATCGATAGCTGGGAGAACTAATCACTCTTAAAAGAAAACCGCGAGCCCTGGGCTCGCGGTTTTCTTTTTATTGACTTCCCCTCTTCCTGCGCTAGGGTACTCATATACCGTATAGAACGCGGTTGTAGAGGAGGTTCCTATGAGCTTAGACAGAACCGTACTTGGACACGACAGTAGTCCACCGACCGATGGGGGTAACGCGGTGGTGTGCGTCTTCTTCTTTTTGTTTCTGATTATCATCGGCATGCGAATGTAATGCATTCGCGTGAAGATGAAAGGCCCGCGAAAGTGTCGCGGGTTTTCCTTTGACAGACTCTACTTTACTGACGTATGGTTAACTCTTCGCCACCCACCTTGAGTGACGAAAGAAAAAGTGGGGAGATGAAATGGTGTACGAAGAACCTCCTGAAGAAAAAAAACCGAGTGCAGTAGCACCAGTACTTGGAATTGTTCTAACGGGAATTATGTTCTTAGGAATTGTGGCAATCTCGATGCGTGATCAGAGCAAATCGTTGTTTGTCGATATTCCTACGAGCAAACCCAATCGGTGACGCAGTAGCGTTCCTTCGAATAAACCCTTGCCAAGCAGAACGCTGTGGCAGGGGTTTTCCTTTTCTCTTGTCGACAAATAAACAATATTTGAGAGACTGAGGCAATACCGCACGTATCGTGCGGTATTAAGATACAGGAGTTGGGGATGCGTATTCAAAAAATTCAAGAAGGTAGCCCCTGGTTCGCTGCAATCTATGCTCTTTTAGTTTTCGGACTGGCTACAAGTGCCGCGTGCACGTGGACCAATTGACGCACGCCTACTCGGGCTCTGACACCTTGGTGTCAGAGCCCGCTTCTTTTATATGTCGAGATTCGCGTGCTTTGCGTTCGATTGAATAAACGCCTTTCGGCTCGCAACATCCGTGCCCATGAGAATATCAAAAATGCGATCTGCATCCGTCGCATCTTCTACCGTGACTCGCTTCAACAAACGACGTGCAGGGTCCATGGTCGTTTCCCAAAGTTCAGATGCGTTCATTTCTCCTAGACCTTTGTAGCGTTGAATAGACGCTTTGTTCGATTTCTTTGCTTTAGGATTTTCTTCTTCTTCCACGCCCTCCTCTTCTTCTGGCTCTCCAGCAGAATCAGCTATCTCAGCGTCTTTACCAAGAATTTTAAACTTTTCTTCGTCCGTAAAGGCATACAGCACTTCCTTGCCACGCTTAATTTTGTAGAGTGGCGGTTGCGCAATGTAGACAAAGCCACCATCAATGATGGGCCGGAAATGACGATACAAAAGGGTAAGCAAAAGCGTGCGAATGTGTGCGCCGTCCACGTCAGCGTCAGTCGCGATAATTATCTTGTGGTAGCGAAGCTTGCTGATATCAAACACGTCACCAATGGCCGTACCCATCGCAACCACAAGATTTTTAATTTGTTCTGAGGCGAGCATCTTATCAAGACGTGCGCGCTCAATATTCAAAATCTTTCCGCGAAGCGGGAGAATAGCCTGCGTACGGCGGTCGCGCCCCGTTTTCGCAGTACCACCAGCCGAGTCACCTTCCACAATAAAGAGCTCAGACTCTGACGCATCCTTTGTTTGGCAGTCGGCAAGCTTACCTGGCAGAGTCATGCCTTCAAGTGCACCCTTACGAAGCACGGAGTCCTTTGCAGCCTTCGCAGCCTTACGTGCCTTAAGTGCAAGCAACACCTTATTGATTATGTTGCGCGCATCGTCTGGATTTTCTTCAAGGAACGTACCGAATGCTTCGCCAAACACGCTTGCGACTGCGCCTTGTGCTTCAACACTACCGAGTTTTGATTTCGTTTGACCTTCGAACTGAATTTCGGGCATCTTTACAGAAATGACTGCCGTAATTCCCTCGAGTGCGTCGTCACCCGTAAAATTCTCTTCGCTTTCTTTTAGAATTCCTGCTTTACGTCCGTACGCATTCAACGAGCGCGTGAGTGCGGTCTTAAAGCCCGTCACATGCGTACCATGCTCAGGATTGTAAATATTGTTCGCAAACGCCAAAAGACGTGGTGTTAAATCATCAGTGTATTGCAATGCAATTTCAACCATGACGTTATCTTTCTCTGTGTCGACGTAAAAAATATTCTTATGCGCAACGGTCTGGTGCTGATTATAAAAACCTATGAGTGAACGCAGACCGCCTTCAAAATAAAACGTCATCGATGGCACTTCGAGCATGAGATCACGAAGATAAAACGCATCTTCGTCCATACCAGCGACCGTACTTTCGCGTGCATCAATAACACTAATACGTGTCGCCTTTACAAGATATGCCTGCTGGCGCAAGTGAGAAACAATTTTTTCCCAATTCCACTCAATACCTGCAGTAAAAATACTTTCATCCGGACGGAAATACGTGATAGTGCCGTTCTTAGTCGTTTTTCCAACCTGTTTTACCTTCCCTTTAGGTTTACCAATGTTGTATTCCTGTTCATGAATACCGCCATCTTTATGCACAATAACTTTCGCATTGGTCGAAAGCGCGTTTACCACAGATGCACCCACGCCGTGTAAACCACCAGATACTTTGTAGCCTGAATCTTCTCCGCCGAACTTACCGCCAGCGTGAAGCGTCGTCATGACCATTTCAAGCGCAGAAATTTTTGTCTTCGGATGAATGTTGACGGGAATACCACGACCGTTATCAACAACACGTACATACCCGCCCGGCAACAGTGCTACTTCAATATCATCAGCAAACCCACCCATCGCTTCGTCGCGTGAGTTATCGAAAATTTCCCAAATGAGGTGATGGAGGCCATCAGGACCAGTTGTACCGATGTACATACCCGGGCGCTTACGCACCGGGTCCAGACCTTCAAGTACGGAAATAGACGAAGCGTCATACGCCTTCGCAGCCGCCTTTTTCGGTTCTTTTTCTACCTTCTTAGCCATGATTTCTTACCTGCATTATATCACGAAACAGGGTCATTTTCAGCCACGTTTGGGCTTCCCTTTTGCGAGATATCCCATAGACTACGTTCTATGAATATCAGCATAGACCGCAGTGAGGAAATGCGACTCCGCAAGGACTTGGAGAGCCGTACCGATATTGAGGCATCTCGCATGCGCCGATATCTCTCAATGCCTGACCTCTCCCGTACTGAAGGCAGTCCACTGCATGAAATTGTAAAGCGTGCGCAGGAGGTTCCTTCTCTTGCGGGCCTTGATGTCATTGAAATTCCAGAAATCGTTCCGGCAGAGGTTTCCTTCGACCTCTTCGATTTCCCTCCCGACCACGTCGCTCGCTCAAAATCAGACACCTACTACGCAGACGACACAAATATACTTCGTACTCATAACACGGTCTCTTGGTATTACTACTTCCATGACCCAGAGATAATTGCGAAAGCTACTCGTGGTGAGCATCTTGGCGCACTGTGTTTCGGCAAGGTCTATCGCAAAGATGAAATTGACCGCAGACACATGAACGTCTTCCATCAAATTGATGGTTGGAAACTAATTCCCAACACAGAAGGAACGCTCCCGCTTGATGAACTTAAGCGTGTCTTGTCAGACATCGTTGAAACTGTCTTTGGGAAAGACGTAGAGTATCGCTTCCTTGATGATACGTTCCCGTATACGGAACCCTCAACACAAATTGAAGTGAAAGTGAACGGCGAATGGGTAGAAATTCTTGGTGCCGGTATGGTGAAGCCTTCGGTGTTACAAAAAATGGGTATTGAAGGCTACAACGGCTGGGCATTCGGCTTTGGCATTGAACGCCTCGCAATTCTTTCAATGAAACTCCCTGATATCCGCCTCCTATGGTCGGATGATGAGCGTGTTAAGAAACAGCTTGTGCTCGGAACTGAGTTTAAGGAAGTTAGTAAGTATCCGCCGATAGTTCGCGATATTTCTTTTGTCGCGCCAAAAGCATTCTTCCCGAATGACTACTTCGATTTAGTGCGCGAGACCGGTGGAGACCTCATTGAGGAGGTAACGCTTATTGACCGCTACGAAAATGATGCGAAATTTGGCGCGGAACGTGCAAGCTACGCGTACCGCATTACGTACCGCTCCATCGAACGCACCCTCACGAGCGATGAAATTGATGCGCTCCATAAAAAGTTAGAGGAAGCGACCGCAAAAGCCTACGGAGCCGAGGTGCGGTAACAGCGGACAACCAGGGCCTTTTTTGCTATACTATGCCCATAAAGGGCCATGGAAGTCTTCGAGATAGCAGTCTATCCGTTTCTGTTTGCGGCCATCTACTTTGAGGCCTTCTTACTCGTGACCTTCCTGTCAAAGCCTGCGCGCGTATCTCGTGCACGTATTGCATCAACCGAGACACCATCAGTTGCTATTGTGGTCCCTTGTTGGAACGAAGAGACGACAATTTCTGCTACAGTCGAGTCTCTTCTTGCACTTGAATACCCTTCAGACAAACTTCGCATCGTACTGGTTGATGATGGTTCAACTGACGGCACCAAAGAAGCAATGCGTCATTTTGCCTCACACGCACAAGTCACACTTATTGAACAAAAAAATAGCGGTAAGCACGCAGCTTTGAATGCCGGCATGGCCGCATCCGGTGACGCCACTATTATTGGATGCCTCGATGCTGACTCCTTTGTAGAAGCCACGGCACTACGCGAGATGGTCGGTCGATTTGCTGACCCAAAGGTTGGCGCTGTCACTCCTGCCATGTCAGTCCACAAACCGTCCTGCATGCTTGAGCACATGCAGAATGCAGAGTTCGTACTCGGTATCGCGCTTCGCCACATTCTTGCGACCGTAAACGGCCTGCACGTAACTCCGGGACCATTTTCGCTCTATCGTCGTGATCTCATTGAACGTCTTGGTGGATTCCGTTTTGGGTACCAAACTGAAGACATGGAAATGGCCCTTCGTATCCAGAAATCGGGCTATATGATTGAAAGCGCGCACACCGCACGAGTATTTACCAAGGTGCCACGAACCGTCCCAAAGCTCATAAAACAGCGCACACGCTGGACAAGCGGGTTCTTGCGTAACGTTCTCACCGACTACCGCGGACTCGTCGGTAATCCACGCTACGGGGCACTTGGCACTATGGTGCTTCCACTTGGGTTTCTCGCCATCATTGGCGGTATTGTTATGTCGACCATTATTACGTACCAGATTATGAGCTCCATCGTTCAAGCGTATATACGCGCTGGTGACGTACCGCTCTCATTCACACTCTCAAACCTCCTCCCGAATCTCTCTTCATTTACCTGGTTCTATCTCCCCCTTACACTCTTTGCGCTCTTGGCATTCACCGCAGCTATTGGTAGCATGCTTTTCATACTGGTAGGAAAACATATATCGAAAACTCCGGGTGGGCTTGGTGTTGGGCTTGTTGGATATCTCTTGGTGTACGGACTTATTGCACCATTCTGGCTCGTTCGTTCGGTTGCTGACGTAGCATCCGGTACTAAGCGGTCCTGGCGCTAATACTATGCCTTTCTACGCACGAAACGCACTCATCGCTCTTGCCATCACACTCGCTATTGTGGGGACTATTTTTTATGCAATCCAGTCACTAAACCAAGAGCGTGTAAAAGAGCTCCAAGCTATTGAAGACCAGCTCGCGACCGACACACTCTCTATTGAAACCCAGTTCGCACTCCTGGAAGAGGCGCCATGTGAGGATGTACCCCAAGGGACATTGCTTTCAAATGAATTAGGGAACCTCGGTGACCGTCTTGCGTTTGCTGAAGAACGTTCAGGCACAAATGACCCCGAAGTACTTCGACTAAAGGAGCGCTACACGCTCCTGCAAATTCGAGACTATCTTCTTACTAAACGTCTTGCAGCTACCTGTAATCTCGACCCCGTTGTTACTTTGTATTTTTATAGTAATGAAGGTGACTGTTCTGAGTGTGATAAGGCCGGATACGCACTTTCTTACTTACGACAAACGTACCCGGCGCTCCGTGTCTATTCCTTTGATTACCATCTTGATTTAGGCGCACTTCGTACGCTCATAAGTGTTGAGAAGGTTGATGAAAAATTCCCTGCCTTTGTTATCGACGGTGAGCGGTCCTATGGGTTTACTGACCTGGAAACATTCAAGAAACTCTTCCCCACAAGCCTCTTGGAGACCGCAAGTTCGACTGCTTCTTCAACTAAAGCGCAGTAAGCGTTTTCCGTTTTTGAACATAGTCTCTACGCCACGTTCTGCCCTTCCCTTTGTTTAAATTTCGAAAAGAAGGAGTCAAGGAATGGCAGTTTGGACAAAGGAGTCGCAAATTCTTTAGAAGATTGTTGTCTGAATTACCGTCGATATGATCGACCTCTAGAGGCACTCTATTAGTTATCGAGTTTCGTTGTTGCCATGCACACTCCCAGCATTTCTCACCGTTTTCTTGGAGAAGATACCTCTTGATATGTCCTGATATGTTCTTTGTTAATACCCTGCGCTTACCGGACAGCCATGTTTCTAGGAAAATGGCGTACCGGTAATCTGATTGACACGCGTTGGAACAAAACTTGCGTTGGTGACGCCGAGTTAAAGTAGCCTTACAGGCACAGCAAACAGAAGGGAGCATGCTTCTCAGCATACTTTGATTGTTACCGCTGCTAACTACTTTTATACACACTCGTACACAACTTTGGAGCCGCCTCCCGGGCTCGAACCGGGGACCTACGCATTACAAGTGCGTTGCTCTACCAACTGAGCTAAGGCGGCGTGTGGCTATTCTACCTCCTCCACGGGTGTTTCGCCCGAGGAAGAAACAGGCTTGCGGAGGGTGCGTTTATGGAACGCGATTGATTTTACGAAGGACGAACTTGTCTCGGTTCGCGGAACGGGTTTACGCATGCCCCGCAGAGAATGTACTGTGCCCGAAAGCGTACGCTCAAGTATACGTACCACGGCAAGCAAGACATTCGCAAGGTCATGGAATATATGACCAAACAGGATGCGGGCGCCGCGGATAAGGAACAACGCCGGATCTGCCGAACGTACCACCTCTGCGGCATATGCTGTCGAGGTATCAAGCGAGCGCCGTGCGTGCTCAAGAATGCGGGTACCACGCTTACGCTCTACAAGCGTCACAGTTATGAACGCAAAGAAGAGCGCACACGAGACGATGATAAGAATGAGATACAGCATAGTGAGGTGTCTACATGCGCTTCTCGTGCGCAACCGGTGTTACCCGCGCGCCGAGAAGCGAGCAAACTTTGAAATTTCAACGCGCTCACCAAACTTTTGAGATGCTTCAGAAACCAGGTCTTTAATCGTCTTTGAATCGTCTTTTATATACGGCTGGTTCATGAGGACGCTATCACGGAAGTAACTCGCAAGTTTTCCTTCAAGTATTTTTGCCTTCATCTCTTCTGGTTTTCCTTCAACCTCTTTCTGGAATACTTCGAGCGCCGCAGCTTTTGCGTCTTCAGGAATTTCAGTGTCGATGAGATACATCGGATTTGCAGCAGCGATATGCATCGCAAGTTCACGCGCAAGCGTAGCAAACTCTGGGTTCTTTGACACGAAGTCTGTCTCAGACGAAAGGAGCACCATCGCACCAATGGTGCTGTCGTGGACGTACATACCAATGGCTCCGGCACCAAGCTCGCGGTCAGCTTTTTTATCAGCAGCCGCGCCACTCTTCTTACGAAGAATGACTTCTGCTTGTCCGATATCGCCACCGGCTTCTTCGAGCGCTTTTTTGCACTGCGCGACCGAGACGCCTGTTTTGTCACGAAGTGCTTTTACTGTTTCAATCGAAATTTCCATGAAGAGCGAGCTTAGGTAGATAAGTAAGTGTCAGTATACACCGTGGCACACAGCCCGTAGAGCGTTGCTTACGCTGCCTTGCCTGATGAAAGTGCCGAAGCGAGTTCGTCGATAACCAAGCGTACTGCTTCACGAGAAGAATCGTTCATTACAATAGGAAACGCTGCTTCTTTAATATTGCAGTCAGAGCTCATGAGACCAATGATAGGAATTCCTGCCTGAAGTGCTTCCCGTACAGCATGTGCTTCGTGGCGCGTATCAACAACGACGAATGCGTCCGGTTTCTTTGCAAGATTTTCGATACCATCAAGACGAGTCTTGAGGCGATCAATTTCACGACCAATGAAAACCAACTCCAGTTTGGTGTGCTGTTTTGCAAGTTCACCTGAATCACGCTTTCCAACGAGCTCCGCAAGGCGGTCAATACGCTTTTTAATTTCCGTGAAATTCGAGATGGTACCGCCAAGCCAACGTCCTGCAACGTACGGAGACTGCGCTTTTATAGCTGCCGCCTTAACGATGTCAGAGGCTTCGCGTTTTCCACCAACAAAAAGTACGGTCTTGCCGTCGCGTCCAAGAGCTGCGAGCGCAGCCTTTGCAGCAATAAGTTGCTTGTCGGTCTTAACAAGATCAAAGATTTCAACCTTGGATTTCTGGCCAATAACAAAAGGCTTCATGGAGGGGTGGCGGCGGCTCTTAACCTGGGCAAAATGGGCGCCCGTCTCAAAAAGACGGTCAACACCAACCCCTGCCGTTACATCGGTAGTCATGCAGGAGAATATACGCGAGACTGGGCGCTTCTGCAAGAGAGCCTTATTCTTCGGTCTCAGCAGCTCCTATATCCCCTGCTTCTGCTCGCTCTTTTAGGACAGCAACGATATCATCAAGATCGCCAGCAAGTATCTTAGGGAGGTTGTGCCAGGATTCTTTGATGCGATGGTCCGTAATGCGGTCCTGGAGGTAGTTATACGTACGTATCTTTTCTGAGCGGTCACCGGTGCCTATTTGCCCCTTACGCTCCGCAGAGTGCCGGCGTGCTTCCTCTTCTTCATGGAGCGCTTCAAGTTTTGCAGACAAAATTTGCATAGCTTTTTCGCGGTTTCCTTTCTGGGTACGGTCCGAAGAAGAGCGAACGTCAATACCGGTCGGTGTATGGATAAGACGGACTGCGCTTTCAACCTTGTTTACGTTCTGCCCACCCGCACCTCCTGCGCGCGAAAATTCCATTTCAATATCCGCCAAATTGAGTTCAAATTTTGGTTTCGTGCGTATCGGAAGCGCGGCGACAGACGCTGTTGAAGTATGAATGCGCCCAGACTTCTCGGTTGCAGGAACTCGTTGTACGCGATGTACGCCCGTCTCGTAGCGAAGTGCGTCATACGCCGCGCTACCAGTTATTTCAAGCGTCAGGTCGTCAATTGAGCGAACATTCCAGTTCTTTGCTTCAGCGTAATGCATATACATATCCCGCAATTCTTTAGCAAACAGTGTCGCTTCGTCCCCTCCTGCCGCCGCACGAAATTCCAAAATAATAGCACTTGGTTTCGTCTCTTCTTCTCGTTCTTTATCAAGGATACGGTCAATTTCTTCCAAAATTTCTGTCTGGCGGTTTTTGATGCGTTGCTCGTCTTCTTCTGCCATCAAAAGGAGTTCAGCATCAGACCCAGCGGTAGTACGTGCTTCGACCGCCTCCTTATCGAGTCGTTCATACTCTTCCGCAAGATAGGCCGTTGCGAAGTTCTTTTTAAATTCTGAGGAATACTCAATCATGAAGAGAAGCGTAGCATGCCAACACCCCGAAGGGCACTATGATATATCATAGTGCCCTTATCCTTAGCGAGTTGGGTTGCTTGCGAGCGACCGGAGCAATTGCATGCCCCGTTTGCGAGGACGCGTAGTAAGCAACCCAACGAGCGCTCTACTTCTTTTTTGCAGCGCGCTGTTTGAAGCGCTCGACGCGACCAGTTGCATCAAGACTGCGGTCTGCACCGGTATAAAAGGGATGCGAAGACGAAGAAACTTCAACCGTCACCTTTGGATACTCTTTACCCTTAACGGTCACCGTCTCCGAGGAGTGCATGGTGGAACCAATAAGGAATGTCTCGTTTGAGGCGAGGTCGACAAAGGCTACCGTGCGGTACTCTGCTGGGTGTATTTCGGCTTTCATGACCTAGGGACTGTACCAGAAAGGGCCAAGTCCTTCAAGGACCTGGCCCTTTCTCCCTAACCTCCCCTTCTAGAACTCGTCTGCCTCGAACCGGACATTGACCTGGATTGAGGAGGAGGTGTTCCCTCCAGTGAGAGTGGTACAGGAGAGGCGGTAGTCCGTCTGGCGAGTAATATTCGGTGCTGCGGTAGTTGTCGTGCCTACTGCCGGCGCTCCACTGAAGATAGGACTGAGCGCGGTTGTGCCCTGATACGGAGTGATCGTACAACTCGTTGCTTCGGTTGCGCTCCAGAGAAGTGACGTGCTTCCACCCGAACGTACAAGGGTTGGCTGTGCAGTGATGTAGGCGGTCGGCGTAATCACTGTGACCGTGGCAAAGGCTGGGAGCGAAGTGCCGCCAGGACCCGTACAGGAGAGAAGGTAGTTATATATAGCGTTCGTTAATGGACCCGTGGATACACCTACGGCATTATTTACTGCTCCGCCCGATGCAAAGCCAGTTGGTGTACACGAGGAGGCGTTAGTGGTTGACCAGGTGAGGTTTGCAGAACTGCCTGAGGTCACAGTAGTCGGAGTTGCAACCAAGCTGACAGTTGGCGGTGGGGTGTATGCGCCTTGGTAATAGGCTTGGTAATAGGCTTGGTAGTACCCCTGATAGTACGCTTGGTAGTAACCCTGTGTGTAGTAATAGCCTTGGGTGTAGTAATAACCCTGGGTGTAGTAGTAGCCTTGGTAATACCCTTGGTAATAGGCTTGGTAGTACCCCTGATAGTACGCTTGGTAGTAACCCTGTGTGTAGTAATAGCCTTGGGTGTAGTAGTAACCCTGGGTGTAGTAATAGCCTTGTGCGTAATAGTATCCTTGAGTGTATACGTCTCCGAGTCCACCTATTCCAGGACATGTTCTACTACTACTAACCAGCACCTCAGCCTGACCGATGTCATCAGGGTCGCCACCATAACGCAGGGCACAGGGATTAGCAGCGTGTACTGAAAGCGTCACAAAACACGAGAGGACTATAAGTAAGCCGCTGAGTAGTGCGTATCGCATGTTAATACGGAGGAAGGTCATAGAATGATTTTTACTGGCTTCAGGATATTTGGGTAAACACGAACTAGCACAGGGTATTCACCCGCCACATCGAGGTTGAGACTAAACAATCCCACGCTCCCTTTTCCATCACCCTTTACTAAATACAGCGTATTGTCGGTAACAGCCACACTGACGACGTAACTTTCCAATCCAGCTACTTCTGAAACTGACCAAGATAACTCGTTCTTCATAATCTGATATACACCGACCCTGCTCGTGGCCCCCGCATGTTCTGCAAAGGCAATTCGCATTCCATCTGCTGAACGCGCTGCTAAAATATTCACGGAAGAAAAGTTCTCTGTAGCAACTTGAGTGGGTTCTTCTCCATCTAGAGGAACTACATACGCACCGTCCTTTAAGAAAACAATGAGCGTCTGATTGTCGAGAAAAACTGGACTTACACCTGGAGTGACTGTCTCGATTCCGGTACCAAGATTAATGATATGTGTACTTACATCTTCCCATCCTTTTCTGCCATCACCCTCCACACTTACAAAACTTACCGATGTGCCGTCCGGAGATAGTGCAATCGATTTCTTCCCTTCCTTCGAAGATAGGACAGTGCGCCCGTCAACAACAATGTCAGAGAGACCTGAATTTGGACGATAAAGAATCTTGGCACTAATGGTGCCGGCATAAGCAATATCTGCCACAAACGAGCCGTCTGCGATGTAGTCATCATATACAAGCGCACCGTCGTGATAAATACCTGCACCATTTTCTATGGAAAGAAGGTAGGTAGCTGCTTCTAACTCTTTCGCTAGGGCGTCTTGTGTAAGAAAATCTCCGACACGTGCTTGTAATAGTCGTGAAGCGTATGGATCAAAAAAATAGTAGTAGAACCCGGTGCCAAGAAGACCGATTATCACAAGTAACGCTAGTACCCAAGCAACGGGTGAACGTTTAGTAAGTGGTGCCACGGTAGTATTCTATCCTTATTCTTAATATTTTTTGAGGGAATCGAAACATCTGTGGAGAACGATTGCACAGGAAGGTCGATACTAGCCGTCGCAGGAAGTCCATCTCCTCCTATGCGCATAATTGTACGTCCGTATCGGTCAATAACATAACTGGCACTGTGATCAGCAGAAGCGACCAGCGGTACCCCTGCTTCTACGGCTCGAACCTTAAGATATCGTAATGTGTCGCGCGCAAGAAAGGCAGAGTCACGAAAACGTCCTTGCGAGAGGAGGACAACCAGCAAGTCACTTCCTTGCTTCTTAACGAGAGCACTTCCGAAGCCTGGTGCAATCATTTCAATACAGAACATAACCGAAGCAGTAAGTTGGGTTTCGGGGATACTAACAGAATCCCCCCACGAAGCTGGCGTAATACGAATATGACTTCCGAAGGCGCGTAACACATCTTCGGAATGAAGAAAATAGGCAGGTAGTACATTGAGACCAATAAGATATTCTCCTTGTGGGGTTACGATACTTTTTGCTCGAATTGCTTCCGACACACCGCCGTCAGTACCTCCCGCATAGGCAACATTTTCTGTTCGTCCAGCTGTTTGTACTGTGTGCACATCAACAACCATCGGCATATGACTATTTATTGCACGCGCAGGATCAAGAAATCTTCCGCCCTCGGGGAGCACAATGAGGTTTGGATTTTCCTCTGCAAGTGATGCAACGCCTTGCGTCACCTGTTCTTGATATTCTGGAAGTTCTTTATAGTTGGAAGAGCGCAGAGATTGCGGAAGATACACCGACATAAGTCCTACACGGACCGTAGACACATTCGCTGTACGATCAACATACGAACGAAGCGCTGCAACTGGAACCAGGGAACATACAATCAAGATAAGAACGGTACTGCATACTGCTTTTCGAGACTGCGTACTCGGTAACGACAGGGCACGATAGAGAACGTAATTAGCAACTGCAACGATAAAACTCATGGCGTAAATACCACCTACCGACCCCCACTGAAGCCACGCCTCAGAATCTGCAAGCGGGTACCCAAGAAACCCTGCAGAATAAAACGCTGGATTATAGATACCTGGAGCAAAGGTAACGAAGAGAAAAGAAAACATTCGTGCGTACTCGAAAATAACCCATGCAACTGGTACGACAACGTACCCTATATTAGAGCGAACTGAGGTTGCACGAACTAAAAGAGCAAAAAGTCCGGTAGTTGGCGCGAGCGCAGTGACCATTGCCGCCCAACTTGCAAAATTAACCAGGAGGGTCGCCGAGCTCGAGAAACTCGTCGATGGCGGAAGAGCCTCCATGTACCAGAGCGACGTACCGCCTGAAATAAACGCCCCGACTATGAGGCCAAGTAGAAAGGAGTGGCGTAGGTCGCGTGAATTGTGTATCGCATAAAAAAACGGCACGAGAGCGACAAATATAAGTGGCCACAAAAATGGGACATAAAAAGCAGTGAGTATTACGACACCTGAAAAACAAGAAAGCATGACGGGGCTCATACGTCGGAAGATACCGGACAAGAAATCTATACATTCCGTTGCAAAATTCATTTTTTGAGAGTAACACGCAAAGAAAAGAGTGGATTTTTTATCTCTGTACATCTTGATGTTTTTACACACAAAAAAACTTGACCTTTGTCTGTAAAAATGTTTCGCTGGTTACATAGAGGCAATGAAGTCTCTGTTGGGACTACACCGAAAGGAGGAATTCCCATGCTCTTTAAAAAACTTATGGTGGCCGTGGGGGTTCTTTCCCTCGCAGTCATCCCTGCATTCGCTCAGTCATCCAAACCATTCATGGAGGCCTCAGCAGAACCGATCACAGGACCTGACGTTCAGGATACAGCTGATGGCGATTCTGGACTATACGACCCATCGAGAGACGGGCTTGTAGTAGTGGAAGATGCCAAGCAATTGGCTGGTGTGCTAGCCCAAAAGGGCTTTTGCGAAGAACCTAAAGAAGAACGGGTTCCTTGCGCATACATCTTCTACGAACGCATCGGCGAGAACAACGGAAGATTGCGGTTCTCAAGACCGATTTTCCGGTTCATTTCGAGGGACAAGATATGGACGATGTATGACGGAATGTTCGCTCGAGTTTCTGCTGAACGCCTGTGGCAAGTGACACCGCATCTCAAGGGGAAAGCAAGGACATCGAGTACCTAGCGGTCGCGGTCGCCGGCAACGACGACAACGAGGCGAAATGCGCAAGCGCTCGTCCGTGCATCCGCCAGGATTTGTTCCTCGAGTACACTAAACCGAGCCCAAGCCCGTAAGTTCCCACGCAACTTCCTTGAGGCGGTGTGGGGACAGAAACGAATGGTTGACCAGGCACTTCGAACACCTGGTAGCTGAAGACTTTGTAGGACGATCCTCGTGAGGGACTGGCATAACCGCCAGTCCCTTTCTTTTTGTACAAAAAATTGACCAATTAAAATTTAATATGTATAATACATTGGCGGTTCACTCCGCACGATTGTTCTATCTTGGAGGTACGCATGAAGAAGAAAAGAAGATTGCTTGGCGTAATGACGGCAGTTTCTCTCTGTTTTGCACTCAATACAGAGGCTCAAACTCCTCCTGTTTCTGGAGACGATGAGCCGTACGAAGAGATCCGAATAGACCCGAGAGACGATGTCTTTAAGCCGGCCGAATACGGTATGACGGAGTTGACAGACAGACATACTCTCTACGAAGTTCTCACCAGATTCTGTCCGGAGGGAAAACGCGGAAAGGAGGGTGTGCCCTGTGCATTCATCTCATATCCATCGGATAAAGAAACCTATCAAATTTCCTTGCGACCAGTACTCAAGGTAGTTTCGAGGGACAAGATATGGACGTTCTTCCGGGGACAGGTTGCTCTGATTAGTCTCTCCACTCTGGAAAGAGCGGGTGATTTTCTTGGGGACGAACCTGATTCCAACAACTCCTACACGGCAACTGCGATCGTGGGGACCGAGGAGAACAAAAACCGGTGCGACAGAGGTCTTCTCTGTGTTGACACCGCATATTTCTCAGATATCGTCCGGGAAAAAAAACTCTTCACGCCTGGGTGCATTAAAGAGATCTGGGCGAAACGAGGAGGTCCGCGAGATCCGGGTGATTGGGGTCCATGTCAGGCTTTCCACGACTAGGACACTTCTCACGAAACAGGGACGGGTTTGCCATTGGCGACCCGTCCTTCTTCTTTCCAAAACTTTTCCGTTCGCTCGAAATCGTTAGTTATCATCTAGGAACTGAATGTCTTGAGAAAGCGCGGCGACGCGGAGCATAACCTGCGAAGCGTATGACTTCCCTGCGCTCGTATTTGGCCCATTCCATCCTGCGTAGTAACGAGCGGCTGCATTAAATTCTGCAGTATACCCGCCAGCTCCAGCACCAAGGTCAGAAAGGAATATAGCCATCGCGGATATAGCATCTTGCGGAGCCCACGGATTCGCATTAGCACCAATACGGTCACCAAGCCCAACCCACGTTGATGGTATGAACTGCGCTGGTCCCATTGCCCCACCCCATCCTCCAACCGAAGCAATCGGACACGAGACCACTTGTGTATGAGCATCGAATCCAAGTTTTTTTGCGAGCGCTAAGAATGGCGGGACGTCGCGCGTTGGATTCATAACGCCTGGAAACACCGTACCGGTATTTTTACCAACACCGTCACCCGTTGCGTCATCGGTCATGTAACACTGCCCTACGTTTTGTCCGAGATTGGATTCTTGCGTAAGAATGGCAAGTATTAGTGCTGGATTCACTCCAGTGGTTGCTTGCGCTTTCTTGGCATACGCAACCGCGTCCCCAAATTGAATTGCGGCAGCATCACGAAGCGGGAAGAGGCGTGCGCGTATCGCTGACGCCTTTGCTTGTCGCTCCACTAATACCTTCTGATAATTTGCTTCGTCGTTCTTTGTTATTGCTAAGAGCTGTTGTTTCTCCGCTTCATTCTTCGCAACCTCAGCCTTTTTCGACTCAACCACGTACCGCGCATCTAATTCAGCATCTTTCTGCTTCGCAAGCGCAACACGCTCTGTCTCTGTCTCTGCCTTTGCACTACGAATCTCTCTAAATTCTTGGTGGAGCCCAATCTGGACACTCGCCATCTGGTCCACGTCTTCAAACAGAGAGAACGCAGTGTCGGCAGCGAATGCAATTTCTGCAAGAGAAAGATCATCAATTTGATTTTGACGACGCATTAATGACGCAAGCGAATTATGTCCTTCATCTATTTTCCCAACCAATTCAACAATACGCTGACTCTTCTTCGAAATTTCTGTCGCGATGCCACCAATAGCAATGTTCTTCTGTTTAATTTGCGCTTCTGCCTGCTTAATTTGCGCGTTCAGTGTCGTTACATCTCCCTGGAGCGTATTTTTCTTATTCCTCGTGTCTGCAAGAACCTGCTCCCACTCCGCTATTTCCTTTTGAAGTTGGTCATATTCTTTCTCTAATTTTTGACGCTCCTGAGGAGTAAGTTCTTCTGCGTGCACTGGATGCACTGCCGGCATAAGCACGAGAAGCAATAGAGCGCATACCGAAAGACGCGCAAAAAACGATGTCGAGAATGATTGCATGAGCTTGGGTGTCATTCTACCAGACGAACGAACGCAAGACGTATGACGTCTCGCGTTCGTTTCCGCACACCGCTTTCACTTGTATTACTCTGCTGTAGGCGCTGCTTCTTCTCCTCCTTCTTCCTCAGCCTTACCTTTCTTTTCAACTTCGATAGCGCTCATATCGAGAGCAGCAGCTGGTGTCTCTTCCTCAATTTCAACCTCCTGGATGAGTGCAACTACTTCATCAAGCTCTACCATCACGGTAACTCCTGCAGGAATAACAAGGTCTTCAACACGAATTTGGTCACCTACCTGTACGAGTTTGGAGATATCAACCTGAATGTCGTGAGGGAGGTCTGCAGGTGCAGCTTCAATTTCAAGCTCATGCATAACCTTCACCAAGTTTGCACCGGTCTTAACCGCTGGTGATTCGCCGATGTAGGTGAGCGGAATAGCAACCTCAACTTTTGCACCCTTCTCGATAGCATAGAAATCCGCATGACGTGGCACGTTCGTTACCGGATCACGGTCCACTTCATGAATAAGCACCTGGAGCGTGTCATCAAGACCGGAAAGCTCGATAACCGTAGATTCTCCGGCATTTTTAAGCACCTTTTCAAAGTCGCGTAACACAACTGAAATTGCTACGGCATCCTGTTTAGGTCCGTACACGACGGCAGGCATATTCCCTTCTGAAATCACGCTCGAAGCCGAGCGTTTTGTGTCGCGCTTGGCTACAGTAAGGCTGGTAGTCATAGTGAGGCGCAGTATGCCTGAAAACCAGCGTACGTGCAAGCGCTCGCCTAGGAACCGAGGGCTTCGGACGCTTGCCTAAGACGTCCAAGGTAAGCCTTGCGTGCTACCTCAACATTCGCATCTTCACCTTTCCATACAGTGAGCGCTTCCTCCTGGAAGGTGCGCGCGAAACTAAAGGTCAGAGGCCACGGCGCACCACGTTCCTTCGCAAGGCGCATTATTGCTCGCAAATTGTCGATTGATTGGTCTGGGGTTTGTCCACCAGAGAGAAAGACGATACCGCCAATTTCTTTTGGTACGGTGGCAAGCAACGCTTCCACAGTGTCCTTCGCTACCTCTTCAGGTGTGTCCTGTTTCTTCGATTCTTTTCCAGAAAGTGCCATCGACGTCTTTATAATGACGCCCGACGGGTCCGCACACTGCTCAAGAAGCTGAGCAACAACGGTTGAAAGCGCAAGTTCCATAACTTCCCGACAGCGAAGGCGACTGTGAGAACCCTCAAGCAAGACCTCTGGCTCAAGTATCGGAACCATACCTGCGCGTTGTGCTTCACACGCATAAGAAGCAAGGCGCTTTGCGTTTTCAACGATAGCAGTGGAAGAAGGAAGACGGTCACCGTCAATACGAATGACCGCTCGCCACTTAGTAAACCGCGTGCCGTTTTTATCATGGAATGCAACGAGCCGATCACCAAGTCCTACCAATCCCTTCGTAATAAGTTCTTCCGGATGGTCCTGCATGGGTTCCGTACCACCATCAACTTTAATACCAGGCACGATACCAGCGTCGGTAAGAAGTTTCGGAAACAGCACGCCATTGTTCGTTTTTTGTGAAAGGGTTTCTTCCTGCAAAATAACGCCCGATACAAGTGCGTCAATACCGGGTGCCCCCAGTAAGAGGTCACGAAATTTTCTACGCATCTCTTCGGTTCCTTCAATACCATACTGTGCAAGGCGCTTATCTGCGCTTGCCGGACTTTCATCAGCCGCAAGTAATCCCTTACCAGATGCAAAGAGATGCGTTATCGTCGTTCCAAGATCGCTCATATAACTAGTATACCTGTTAATGCTACAATCCCTCGTATGAAAGCCGTTGATTTCCTCGCCATAGGCGATCCTGTCGTTGATGAATTTATTGCACTCAAAGATGCAACGGTGCATTGCGGTATCGATGATAACGAGTGCACTATTTCCATGCGCTGGAGCGATAAAATACCGTTCGAATCGGCCACCCTTGTTGCTGGTGTGGGAAATAGCGCAAACGCAGCGGTTGCCGCAAAGCGTCTTGGTCTTTCTTCTGCGCTTCTTGGCATTATTGGAGACGACGCGTACGGAAAAGACATTAGCGCCGTATACAAAAAGGAGGGTCTTGATCGCTCCTATATAGAGATACAGAAAGGTATACCTACCAACCATCATTACGTTCTCTCGTACGAAAGCGAGCGTACTATTCTGGTAAAGCATGAGGCGTACCGCTACGAGTTTCCTAAAAAACTTCCTGTACCAAAAGTCCTCTATCTTTCATCGCTTGCCGATACGGTGGGTAAAGAGTATTACGACCGACTCGCTGATTTTGCAGACGCGAATCCAGCCATGCTTCTCGCTTTCCAGCCGGGCACATTCCAAATGAAACAAGGTACAGAGTTTCTTGCACGTATTTATACGCGCACTGATATATTCTTCTGCAATAAAGAAGAGGCGGCGCGTATTCTAAAGCGCGAAGGTACCGTAGAAGAACTAATGCGCGCATTAGCTACACTCGGTCCTAAAAAAGTTATCGTCACTGACGGACGTAACGGTGCTTTTGCGTTTGACGGAACACGTGTTTTTTCAGTTCCCATCTATCCTGACCCACGCGCGCCATTTGAGCGTACTGGTGCGGGTGACGCATTCTCTGCAACCGTCACCGCAGCCCTTGCACTTGGCAAAACCTTTGCGGAAGCACTCCTCTGGGGTCCAATAAATTCTATGGCGGTAGTGCAGGACATTGGTGCACAGCGAGGATTGTTGTCACGCACCAAACTTGAGCAATACCTGAAAGACGCACCCGAGTCCTACCAAACAACAACAGCTTAAGGCGCTGTTTCTGGGAGCGTGGCGTTAAGGTGCATCGTATATTCCTCAAGTGCAGCGACTTCCATGTCCGCGTATATAAGGAGCGTGATGACAATAAACCCACCAAGGGCAATAAGTATCCAGCCCATACCTATGTGTATATGGTGCGATTGAATTTTTTTCATATGTGATGGGTACTATGATATATCATAGTGGTTATGTGCGCGTGAACCCCCGCACCGCAGTCGCTATTCCTTCTGCAGAGAGTCCGTAGTGCGCAAGTAACTCATCTGGCTCTCCTGATTGTCCAAATTCATCCTTGAGTCCAAGGCGTTGTACTGGAACGGGATACTGTTCAGCAAGAATTTCCGTAACCGCGCTTCCAAAACCACCTGCTATTTGATGTTCTTCGACCGTTATAACGCGCCCGGCACGTTTTGCGGCTGAAAGTACGACCGCAGTGTCCAGTGGCTTCACGGTTGCGAAATGCGTAACGCTTACCGCTATGCCTGTTTTTTCAAGCGCCACAGCGGCCGCAAGTGCCGCATGTGCAAGTGAGCCAGTGGTGAAAATGGCAACATCTGGTTTCTCTGGCACAAACAAAGGGAGTGCCTTCCCTATCGAAAACGGCGTCTCGAGTGTCGTAAATACCGGTACATTGGCTCGCCCAAAGCGCATATATACTGGCTTACCGCATGCAGATGCGGCAATGACTGCCTTACGAGCCTCCTCCGCATCGCACGGATTAATCACCAGCATATTTGGCATGGCACGCATCATTGCGATGTCTTCCAGCATCTGATGTGTCGCACCATCAGGTCCCACCGATACACCCGCATGCATTCCGCATATAATCACCGGCACGTCATTCAACGCAATGGTGGTACGTATTTGTTCATAATTACGACCCGGTGAGAACGCTGCGTACGACGTGATGAAAGGAATTTTTCCAACTGCCGCAAGGCCAGCCGCTACCGTCGCCATATTTTGTTCTGCAACACCAAGTTCTATAAAACGTTCAGGAAATTCTTTCTCGAACTCTTCAGCGCGCGTTGATTCCTTAAGGTCAGCTGAAAGGACCACTACGTTTGGATTACTTTTACCTGCGGAAACGGTACCCGTACCAAACCCATCACGCGTCGATTTTTTTTCGAGTGTATCATCAAAAAGATTTGGGACGAGTTTTGCTGAGTGATTATGCATATTCGTGTGGCACTTTTCCGCCCATGGAGCGTATGTCTTTCAAAAAAACTGCACCCTGCGTATCCGCAGGAATTTTATCAGTGGGGCCTTTTCCAGGCGGGTTCCCATGCCAACGAAAATCACCTTCTATTTCCGGCACCCCTTTCCCAGGAATGGTGTGTGCAATAATCACGGTTGGTTTTTCCACAATCGTTTTTGCGAGTTCGATCGCATTCACAAATTCCTCTATGTTGTGGCCGTCGACCTCAATGACGTGCCAGTTAAACGCGCGCCACTTATCCGCTAAAGGTTCAAGTGGCATGATATCTTCCGTCATGCCGTCAATTTGAATATTGTTACGGTCGATGACTGCGGTGAGATTCGAAAGTCGATTCTTTCCTGCAAACAATACCGCTTCCCAAGTGTTCCCTTCCTGCAGTTCTCCGTCAGACATAAGTACGTAGGTGTGATTTTTCTTTCCGTCCATACGAAGTCCGTACGCCATACCACTTGCTTGGGAGAGTCCCGAACCAAGCGGTCCTGAAGTTGTTTCTAGACCAGGAACCCTGGTGCGCTCCGGATGTCCCTGAAGCCTGGTGCCGAATTTACGCAGTGTGAGACATTCCTTTACTGGGAAATAACCCGCGTGCGCCATAGCCGCGTAGCGCACGGGAACAATATGACCGTTTGAAAGAATGAGCCGGTCCCGTTCTTCCCACTCTGGATGCTTCGGGTCGTGTTTTAAAATATGGAAATAGAACGATGCAAAAATATCCGCCATACCAAGAGGACCTGCTGTATGTCCACTCTTTGCAGCAACGAGCGACTCAATAATAGTAATGCGAATATCTTTCGCTTTTACTTCTATCTCTGCAACAGCAAGGTCAGTCATCGCCATAATTTCAGTATACCGCCTGTGCGTTTGAAACCGTGCACACGTAGAGAATAAACTAGAGCGCGAACAGTACTTTGAAGTTTCCGCGCGTATTACCTCCGTCAGCATTTGGCTCTTCGATAATGCCCTGCTTTGCGACCACAACATCACCTTCGCGGAATACGCCAAACTCAGTTCCCTTACCATCGTGATAACAAATGACACCGTCTATTTCTCCTTCGAGCGGTTGACGCGAGGTACGATAGAGCTGTTCACACGGCCCATCAACCGTTCCAAATATCTTCGTCTCTTTTTCATAGTCAAGTGACACCTGTATGCGAGGCACCTCTTCAGTTCCTCCACTCATGTTCGAGAAAACCCATTTAAACGAAGCAGTGGCCGGGTCACTCGGTGGAGCTGAAGTAACTGGAACAGTTTCTTCTTCAAGTACCGGAGTATCTGTAACATCAACAACAGGAGCAGGCTCGGTTTTTGGTAAGAAATAATACCCAGCGGCAGCGGCTCCCGCGACCAGAATAAGTGCCCCAATAATCCATGCGACTTGTTTCATATACCCACCAGTATACCACCTCGGCCACCTCGTAAAGTGACTACTCTGGATAACACGTTACTGGTACCGACCGTATTCATTAGCAAGCTCTTCAAACGCATGCAGTGTCTCTTCTATATCAGATGCATGCCACAACGCTGAGCCAACAACAAGACGCTCAGCGCCAGCTGCAAGAAGTTCCGGTGCTGTGGTGAGCGAAACCCCACCATCCACTTGCACAGGAACCGTGGGATAGATCTTCTTGAACTCGCGTATCTTCGCTACTACACGGGAATCGAACAAGGCACCTTGGCGACCAATCGTTGCTATACCCATAAACTGTACGTAATCAATTCGTGCAATATGCGGAGCTAGCACTGAAAGATCCGTATCTAGTTGTATCGAAAGTCCAAGCGATAGTAACTCTGATGAAAATTCTTTATCTCGACCATAGGTCTGCTCCAACTGGTCAATAAGTTCACCCACCCGTGACGTACTTTCGACATGTACCACCAACTTAGCGGCACCAGCACCGAGAAAGGCTCCCATGACCCGAACGGGGTCCGCAACCATCAAGTCAATTTCAAACCGAAAATCCCCCATGTCGTGTATGTCTTTTTTTTCTCTCTCAAACGTAGCCATGTCCTCTTCTACGTAGGGCCACGTTGCCGGAGACGCAAAGACACCGTCAACAACATCCAACTGCACAACGTCGGTATAACCCTTAATACGGGCCAGTTTTTCTTCTACTTCTCTCTTCGTCCGCACCAGTATTGACGGTATGATGACGCCCATTTCTTAAGCATACCGCGGGTGCCCGGTATCAGGCGGCGCCTGGTGTACAACCCTTACGCGTTGAGTTTTTGAATACGGCGCAGGTGGCGCTCATCTCCTGAAAAAGGTGTCGCAAGAAATGTCTGCACCGCAGCAAGTGCATCGGCTTCTTCGAGAAACCGCGCACCGAGCGCAAGTACATTCGCGTCATTATGGAGACGTACCGATTCAATCAACCCGAGTTCGGCTCCGGTTGCATCTGTTTGTTCCTTCGACACAGGACCGTAGTACACCGCTGCACGTACTCCAGCTATTCGATTTGCGGCAATTGCCTCGCCTTGTCCGGAGGCGCCAATAACGATACCGAAGGAACCGGCATTGTTTGCAACCTTCTCTGCACACACGCGCACCATGTCAGGGTAGTCATCACTTGCTTCAAGAGAAAATGCTCCACAATCCTCAAGTTCGTGCTCACTTGAAAGAGATGCTTTGAGTGTTTCTTTCAGTGCAAATCCTGCGTGATCAGCCGCTATATATAATTTCATACTACCAATCGCGTGCACCAGGTGTGTAAAATGCAAAGTCTGCTTCGGTTGGTTGCGCTGGGCGAGGCGCTGGATTTGTCGCCGGTGTCTTTGTTTCTACGGTTCCATAGGCTATGAGCATGTAATCAGCCCCGGTCGATTTGTAGACGTAGCAATTATTTGGCACGATTGGTTTCGGATCAACGGGCAGTTTTGCTATGTACGTTGGAGCAAGATTTGGAACCCATCCCGTCGCACCTGAAGTTGGATGCGTCCCAAAACCACCACAATTTCCCCACCAACTTCCACTCGTAGAAGGGTACGAAAGCTTTTCGTTCCGATACGTCTCAAGCGCTGTTTGTATCTGACGAAAATCCGACAAACGCGTTGCGTCACGCGTTTTTGCACGCGCGATAGAAAGTGAAGAAACCAAGACCGATGACAAAATACCAATGATGGCGATAACCACCAGTAATTCAATAAGCGTAAAACCTCGAGAAAGACGTGGATGAATCATATTTATTGACCAGTGCCGGAGCGTTTCATTTCTTCCAATGTTTTTAATTCTTGCGCAGTGGGCACATGGACCGAAGGTTGATTTGAAACAAAAAGATACGCGGCTCCAACAAGAAGTATAAGCGCGAGAACGAGCAGGAGCGTATTCGCCTGTCCTTCGTTCGCCACAAGGCCAGTTTTTACTAACGCACCAGAAAGACCGCGATTTTGTGACGCAGATGCTGCGCGTGCGGGTTCTTCGTCAAATGAAACGTTTGCCATAGCTCTATCCTACCATCGTCACGAACCTGCCTTTATAACGTGTTCCACCAAGGTGTGGGTATAGCCCGCCTCATTGTCATACCACGCTAACACTTTCACAAGATTTCCATCAACCACCCGCGTCATACCCAGGTCAGCAATGGAAGCAAACGTTTCTCCAATAATGTCACTGGAGACCAATTCTTCATCCGTAGCTGAGAAAATGCCAGACCAACGCTTCTCCTTCGCTGCGGTACGCAGAATAGCATTTACTTCTTCGGCAGTTGTTGCGCGTTTTGCAATAAACGTAACATCTGCGATGGAACCCGCTGGTACAGGAACACGGAGCGAAATGCCGTCGAACTTTCCTTCGAGCGCTGGATACGCTTTGGTGACTGCGACAGCTGCGCCCGTTGACGTTGGCACGATATTTTGTCCGGCAGCACGTCCTTCTTTCATGTCTTTTTTCGACGGACCATCAACCAAGGATTGAGATGCAGTGTATGCATGCGTCGTGGAGAGAATGGCCTTTTCAATACCAATAGTTTCATCAAGTATGGCAATTATTGGTGATGACGCATTCGTTGTGCATGATGCATTTGAGGTTATCGGGCACGTGCCAATGCGTTCTTCATTCAATCCCATAAGGACGGTGGCTCCTATAGATTCGTCACCTTTGCCAGGAGCAGAAATTACTACCCGACGCGCACCTGCATCAACGTGTGCTTTTGCTTTCTCAAACTCAGTAAAAAATCCAGTCGATTCAACCACTACATCAATAGCAAGTTCCTTCCACGGAAGAGATGTGGGGTCTTTCTCAGACAGGAACCGAACAGTCTTCCCATTCAGCACCAGTGAACCGTCTTTGGTATCAACAGAGAACCCTGCTCGCTTATACACGGTGTCGTATTTTAAAAGATAGGCAAGATTTTCTAACGAACCCAAATCATTAATAGCCACAATTTCAATGTCTTTCCGAAGTACTGCTTGGCGCACAAACGCACGACCAATGCGTCCAAAGCCGTTAATTGCAACGCGCACTTTATGTGAAGTAAACATATCCTTTATTGTACTATGCGCTTAAACACACGGAGATAGGCCATTGAATAACAATCACACTACAGTACGCTAAAATAATGCGACGATGAAGCACATCATGACGTGGCGTTTGTTCTTTTTCAGTGTTTCTTTACTTACGGTAGTATTCTTTTTTCTGGCACAAAATCGAGAAGATGTTCCACCCGAACATATCATCCTCGAAACTCCTGTGCTCGCAACACTCCTTCCGCATGCACATACACACGCCGATAAGGTCAGTGATACGAACCATGGGATCGTCATCTTCTCGGAACCAATTGAAGTATCGGAAACAATGTGGGTCACTGACATACGCCTCTCGGTCGAGAATGCTCCCCAATCGGTCATACATCACCTGCACATAGAAATCGTCAAACCGGAGTTCGAACAAGTTCCTTCCCGCGGTTCCATTCTCAATGCAGGTCAAGACACTGCAGAATTGTTCCATTTTCCTGAACCAACTGGTATACGCTTACAGGCAGGAACACGTATTCAAATTGAAGTCATGTTACATAACCCCACCCCGCCACTCGGCGAAGGTGATGTGTATCACGATGTTGTTGTTCACGCTGAACTTTCAGGGGTGCCCGACCACACAGAACGCTGGGTGCCAATCATTTTTGATTTTTTGAAACTCACCGACGCAACTGACGAACTCGAACCGACAACCTTTACCGTTCCAGCCAACACAAAGCACTACGTTAGAACGTATGAAAATAACCCGCAGAACTCACTTGCAACACATGAGTTCGCGCACGATGGGTGGATTATACACATGGGCGCACATTTCCATGCATGGGAAGGTGGCACGAACGTAACCGCGTACCTTAACGGAAAACCCATTCACTCCTACGCTTCGTTTCTCAAAAAGCCTGACATTCCATGGAGTTGGCGCACAAATATTGGGCCATTTTATAAACGAGTGCACCAAGGAGATGTATTAACGTTCTCCGCAACCTATGAAAATGAAGGGAACGAACCTATTGTTGGTGCAATGGGGATGCTCGGGGTCTACTATGTCGAAGATTCCTTTGTACTCAACCCTGCATTGTTCAAAATATCTTGGTACGCAAAATCCTTCCTATATCCTGTCCTAGACGCGCTACATATCCAACTCGACTCGTAATATTTTTGCGTACTCAGAAAAAACCTGCACAACACCCGCCTCACTCTTTTCAGTGAGATGGTTGTATTACGCGGAGACACGAGGCCTTCCAGATACAGTCGTCATAAAGGAAAGGACAATATGAGCGAACGCCCATGCGTAATAGGGAGCGACTCCAAAAAACACCGCAAGCATGCTTTCGCCAGTTCGCATGAACACTACAACAAGAACAATCATAAGTGCCAATGAGACGAAGGCTTCTAGATAGTATCGACGCAGTTGTGCAGGACGCTTAGATAAGCGCGCAGCATATCCCACATACCAATTTGCAACATGGAGAAGAATGATGACACCGAGTACTTGTGCGGCAAAACCGAAAACGGCGAGTGCCACAAGTGCAATCGCTACGAACCATATATACCGCTCTGCTTTGCTCGGAACACGGTGCATACGAAAGCGCATGAACGCGTAACTACCGATAAGAAGTGGTGCCCCATATAAAATCCACGGAAACACAGGGAGCACGATTGCGAGCACCAACAGCAGGAAGAGGAGCGTAAATGCGGTCACCAGTAGCCAGGACGCACGATGCATTGGCTCCTGATGCAACGTAAACTCATCATAGGAAAAATGTGCCGCAAACAACGTTCCGGCAACAAGAAACAGTGGTAGGTAGCTCATGCCAGACATGAAGTACCAAACCGCAAGAAGTACGAGCAGTACGGCGACCACCACATATCGAATGTTCATGCGTCCCGCACGAAATAGATACAGATAGGCCATAAGAAAGTGTGCCTGACCGGATGCAATATAGGCAGCTAGGATAATAGGAAACGGAAGCATCACCGCACCAATAACCGCAAATAGCGGTAAAGCAAATGTTCGTAGCGGACCAGTACCGGTAGAAAGTTCTTCTGTATCAGGCATGTCACGAGTATATACTGTCGAAATGATGAAGCGTACTTGTAAGTTCTGGCTCAGTGCCCTTTCTCTCATACTTGTGGGGGCTTTCGTGTTCTTCGGGACATGGACACCTACGACCAAGCCAACTCGTTCACTAACGGTATCGAGTGGGCCTATTGATACCCTCTTACCTCATGCGCACCAAAATGGAGACTCGGTGAGTAGTTCAAATCATGGCGTTGAAGTAGAATCCCTTCCTGTTTTAGTGCCAGAGGGCATGTGGGTTACTGAAATGGAAATAGACGTTACAGACGCACCGCGCAGTATCATTCACCACGCTCAATTGCATGCATTTTCTCCTGATACAGATCTTTCAGGCACGGGTCGTCTCATCGCCATTTTTGGACAGGAATCATCAAAAATTATTCGCTTCCCTGCGCCCTCAGGCGAGTACCTCGAACCGGGCACTATTCTTGTTCTTTCCGTAATGTTCCATAATCCTGTTCCACCGCGTGGCGAAGGTGGTGTGTACAAAGACGTTGTTGCATCAATAACAGTGCGCGGTGTGTCAGTTGAGAAACCACTACTCCCTGTTTCGCTTACGTTGTTACAGATTACTGATGGTACTCAATCTGAAGTACCGGTATTTCACGTACCAGCATGGACATCAGATTTTACACTTCGTTCAGAAGATAATCCTGCGGCAAGGTGGCTTGGTACCTTCACTGCGCCAGAGAACGGGTGGCTCATATCACTTGGTGGACATCAGCACGCATCAGAAGGTGGTATCGATCTTTCAGCATATCTAAACGGTAAAAAAATTCGTTCCTATCACTCATTCCTTCTTGACCCCGCTATTCCATGGAGTTGGCACACCAACCTAGACGCACACTACGTTCGTATTCATGCAGGTGACGACGTAACGCTTTCAACAATATACAAGAATGAGACGTCGTACGAACTTACGGGCGCTATGGGTATGCTGGCAGTGTTTTACGTACCAGACGAATTTGACGACACCAACCGAGCATATTGGTATGCGTGGCATATACGCTCTTGGTGGCACTCGTTCTTGTATCTTTTTGGAATACGCTAAACCTTCGGACGTCGTTTGAGAAGTGCGTCTTTGCGAAGAACGAGAAATACACCAACCCCACCAAGCAAGAGACCGCCGAGTGCAGTAACGTACCACGGAATAGTACTGAAACCTTGAGTGCTTCCTCCTGGTACCACTGTTATCGGAAATTCAACCTTTGTGAGAGCATCTCCGACATTTTCATACCTAACAGAAATTGTGTACGCACCTGCTCGCGGAAACACGTAGCTCATGCGAGGACCTCCAAACGTTGCGTTATATACGGCGGTTGCTAAAACGACGTTACCATCCGCATCAGTAACCCGTACCCACGTATCGGTATAGTCCACGCTATCTTCATCAATGGGTAAATTGAAGTCGAAAATTACTGATTCTCCAACGACCGGTGCCGCAGTGCTATACCCAATATCAATATGAATGCCATCAGAATTAGTATCGAACGAGACGCCTAGCGAGTGCGCAGACGCATACAATGGAAGTGCGCTCAGGCTCGCGCCTACCAAAAAAAGAAGAGCGCGCATTATTCTACCGTTATAACGCCCGTGAAGTATGGTGAGAGATGGTCATGGAATTTCCATGCACCAGGACGTGTGAACGTAAACGACCATACCTCATCAGACTGTATCGGCATCTTTGGGTCAAACTCTGGGTACAAGGCATGCGAAGGATGGAGGTTAGATGCTGGCCAAAAAAGTTTACCTGCGGTGGTGACAAATGCGATAGTATCTCCTGCGGAAATGGTAACTTCATCCGGAACGAATCCGTCTTCCGTTAGTGTAATAACAATTGCACCTTCTGGCACCTCTGCAGTTGGCGCTGGTACGGAGGAAGTTACAGTAGCGGGAGCGTTACGATGCAGTAGATAATATGCCGCTGCACCCGCAATAATGATGCCTACAGCAATGAGAACAATGAGGTGTTTTTTCATGCTCTCCATACTATCACTTTGCACAATACCGTTGAAGTTCTGGAGCGACCGAAGCACAAATGTCTGCTGATTTCTCCTCGGAATACCACCCCGTCAAGGTTCCGAGTGCTTTCTGGTAACAGGCATCTTTCTCGCTCGCAGTCAGTCCAGTAAGTGCACAGAACGTAAGTGATGTTTCGTATTCCTTCCCTGGACTTCCATGCTCTAACAAACCGTGTGAGAACCCTGTTACGCATGCATTACGGTATGCGGCCGGTAGCGCATGACACGCCGAAATAACTCCCTCAAACGAGGTGTCATACAGATGTCCCAGTGCATTCATGCCAGATAAGTACTCAATTGATTTTGGTATATACGCAGTATCCGCTATAGAAAGAATGTGCGTAGAGGCTTTCAGGAAAGCATTATGTTCAAGCCACATAGCAACTGAATTCATGTTTCCATAACACGACTCCTTATAGACATCAGGTTGACGCGCGCACAGCTTAAAAGCTTCTCCCTCTGTTGTCGTCAAGCCATATGCACCAATAATATAGTAATTAGCAATTGCGTTATATGCACCCGAAGCACAGCGATAGCGTTCTTCTTCTCCATCACTCGCCTGTTCACACACCGCAAGTGCGCTCTCCGTCATTTCATCAACACTGCTAAAAATACCAGTCGTAGCAACCGCAGTTTCCATCGCACCGTGCCCAATACCATGGAAACACTGGTACCTTGCATCAGGTGATTGTGTTCCTAATTTTTCGCCAATAGCATTGCACACTGCCGCCGCCTTGTGCACATCTCCGGTTGCTCCAAGCAACCCTTCCATAAACCCATGGTAAAAGCCGGCAGCACACGAAACTGCTTTCGGAGAGAATATCGCGTCAGCATCCTCAAGATACAGCTGGTAACTGGCGAGTCCGATATTGTGCGCAAGCGAATGACAGGAGGTTGCGAATGAAGGGTCCTCCGCAAACAATTCGGCAACACGTGTGTATGCACCATCAACACCTCCTTCCGTAAGATGTAAGAAAATATCATTTTGCCAACACGCAAAATTTCCACCACGCTCCATGCAGTTATCCGGAACCGCTCCCGCATCATCTGCAACACGCAGTATGCCGGAAAAATATGCAGCTAAATGGTCATGGAACGGATACGTCCCTGCTTCAGTAAAGGTAAATGAATACGTTGCACCTGGCGCAAGCGGTTCTTTTGCATCAAACGCTGGGTAGAGCGTATGTGTGGGATGGAAATCGGATGCGGGCCAAAAATATTCAGTTCGCTCATTCTTAAACGTAACCGTAGTTCCCACAGAAACGGTTAGGGTGCGCGGATGAAATCCATCAGCACGAAGCACAATAGTGTTTGGCGGAATTGACCACAGAAGATACGCCGTAAGTATCAGTAGTGTTACGCCGACCGCAACAAGAGGAATCAGTATCTTCTTCATATCTCTTCCGTGCAGTACGGATGATAGGTGACATCAATGAGCTCACAAAGTCCTGCTGTTTTTTCGGGCGTATACACGCCACGAAAGTTGCGAAATATGGTCGAGTAGCAAACATTTTTCTCTGCGACCGTAAGCGCCTCGTCGCCACAAAACGTCATTGCTTTTTCATATTCTCGTTCTGGTTTTCCGTGTGCTACGAATCCGCCAGCAAGACCTTTCAGACAATCAACCTGCACCCGCTCGGGGAGCGAACGACACTGCTTGAGATACGGAACAAAATCGTCCTGTTGTATCATCACGCCCACGAGTCCTGCGGCAGCTGAATTCATGACCATACCGGCAATCGCATCGTTTGGTATCGAAGTAACAAAGCGTTGATATACGTTAATGAGATTATCGCCAGCGTACGGCAACACCTTCATGGAAAGTTCGTAGTAACAGGCTTTCGACACCTCATCATCATCAAAGGTACGACACAATGAAAGCGAGTCTTCCTTAGGGAATCGTAGACCAAACTGGTTGTTCCACATCCAGTCGGAAACCACATTAAACGCTCCCTGCATACACTCAGCTCGTAGTCCTGAGTCTTCAATGTTTCGGCACGCAGCAATAGCCGGCGCAGGAAGTGCGTGTGGGTCTCCCCACGTTTCTATATCAGTTGGTTCTGGTATAAAACCGTGACCAATAGCGTGGTAGCAGTTAGATTCTATGCGCGGTACGGTATCCTGATATTTTTCGACCAGCATTTTACAGAACGCGTCGGCTTTCTTAAAATCCGGATGATCTCGAATCATATGTTCCATGATTCCGTGGTAGTACCCGTATCCGCAGTACACTGATTCTGGCGGGAACTGTAACCGCGAAAGATCATTTCCATACCGCACATATTCTCCGTACGCAGCGTCTCCCAATCGATGCACCATAAGGTGACAACCTATCTGGGTTACACCTGGATCGGAAGCGTAAAACTCGGCAAATTGTTTGAAGGCAGCTTCGGCGCCATCATTGTGGAGCGTTTCCTGAAGTTTTTCATCCCAACACTCGCCCTTCTTCGCAGTGTCCAGTTCGCTAATATGTGCCAAACAGTCGTAGGTAACAGAGTCGGCCCCCACAAACACCGTTCCGGTATAAAACGAACGAATATGGTCGTGGAAACCCCAACGACCCTCACGATCGAAAGTAAATGACCATGAATCTCCCGGAAGAACCGGTCGACCCACATCGAATGATGCGTACAAGTCATGTTGCGGATGCCCGTTTGATGCTGGCCAAAATGCATGTGAACTTTTGTTCACAAACGTAATTGTTTCGCCAGACTCAATAAGAATACTCTCTGGATGGAACCCATCTTCACGGAGATAAAACGTATTCGCTGGTGGTGTCCACCACAGGTAACCTGCCACACCAACGAGCACGACGAAAACAAGTGCACCGCCTGTAGCAATACGAGGTCGTTTCATAACGGCGTGCTGTAGAGCTAAGTACCACTTCATGGTGTTGAGTATATGACATCTTGCACTAACTGGTTACCTTCGTGAGCAAAACAACGCGTTTGCCAGGGTTCTGGGAGCACCGTACAAAACGCACGGAACTCTGGTGAGTCTTCCTTGTAGTTGTACGCAGAATAAAAAAGCAATTCTTCAAAACAGCGTGGTCCGACTCCTTCTTTCTCTGCAGCGTCACAAAGTGCGACAGCAGTGTCCACAAGACCATAATCAGTCTCAATTGAATAGGACGCAGCATTTGCAAAACACTGTCCCTTCCATTCCTCTGGAAACGCAGTGCAGGTGGAAACAATACGCTCATAATCGTATGCAACGATGGACGCGAACGCGGCAAACATATCGTTGTAGCAACGACTCGTCCACGCGGGATCTGGCGTAAGCGCACAAAACGTCGCAAGTACATCTGGCGTGGTAAATGAACGCCAATCTTGAAGTGGCCACGACTCAGTATTACAGGCAGAACGTGCGGGACCATCAAAATCAGTGCAGTACACTTTTGCTTCTTCTGCAGAATGCGGAGCGACATCGCGTACTAACGCTTCGTCTTCTGCATCAAGCGGTTGATACAACTGCATAAAAACGCCTTCATCACAGGTACGAAGGAAATGTATCGGTTCGCCTTCCGTCATGCGTTTACACGCAGCAAGTGCACGTGGCACGTCCGCACCCGTCACGTACATAGCGAGGTGACCGAGTGCATGACGACACGCCGCATGTTCGAGAAGCGTAAACTCGCCGTGTACATCACTACTACACGCTTCGGCAAGTTCAGGAAGTGCGCTAGCGAGTTCCTCAGGAGTAAGTACATCTCCGCGAAATCGTTCTTGTGCAACACCATGTAAACAACCATTACTACACATACCTACCGGACATCGACCAAGTACAGACGACCATGCCGAAGGGTCCTTCGCCGTTTCCTTCGCCGAAAGTGCGTGTGCCACCACATGGCAGAAAAAATAATTATTTGGTTCGTCTTTAACACGCTCAGTCACTAACCGAACAACCTGGAAGGCATCTTCCATAGAGAGTCCTCGGTCCATGAGTTTTGGTATCTCAGTGTCGTAACAGCTCGGTGGATAGGCTTCAGTCGCACATCCTCGCACAATGGCATCCGCCTTCGCTTCAAGCGAAGTAGTAGATAGTACAAAGACACTAATCGTCGCAAGTCCGAGCACGAAAAGTATAAGTGCGCTAACGACAATTCGGCGCATGCTAGATATCGCCAGCACTTGGATGTATTTCATTTCCCTTGCCTTGAACACACTTGGTCTTCCATGGCTCAGGGAGTGCTGCACACAAATTCTCAAACGCTTCCGAACCAGGGTGGAAGTTGAAACTCGAGTAGAACAACAACTCGTCATAACACCGAGCTCCCACACCATGCTCGTCTGCTATCTTGCAGAGCGCAATGGCATCCGGTGTAAGTCGGTAGTCTGTTTCGATGAACCGTGATGCGCTATTCCCGAAACACTGCGCCATACGCTTTTCTGGAAGTCCGGTACACAAGGGGACGATTCGATCTTTATCGAAATTAAACTGCGCAGTGAGCACGTAGAACATGGCGTTATAGCAACGCTGTTCTGATTGCGCATCCGGCACAAGGGTACAGAATCGCTCTAAACTTGATGGCGTGCTGAGGGTCTCACGATAGAGTGGCCACGATTCACGATGACAGGCGGCACGACGTTCGCCCGCATACTGGTCACAAAATGATTCTGCTTCGTCGGTCGTTTTTGGTGCAATGTCCGCAACGAGCGCAAAGTCTTCAGGCTCAAGTGGCTGAAAGATTTGCATGTATGCTCCCTCATAACAGGTCTGGGTATAGTCCGCTTCCCCTTTCTTTGCAATTTTATCGCACACGCCCGTTGCAGTATCGATGGCGGCCCCGGAAATATACATAGTGAGGTGTCCAAGTGAATGGTAACAACTCGCTTGCTCAAGACCAGTAAAGTCGCGCCCTTCACCCGGCTCACAGATATTCGACATCTCTGGGAGCAGGTCCTGTATCTGCGCGTCGGTTAGGACATCATCTCGATACCGTTCTTGCGCTGCCCCATGCAGACAACCATTACTGCACATACCAACTGGACACCGAGCAACTACATCAGTCCACGCGGCCGGATCTTTTGCTGTTTCTTTAGCAGACAAATTATGGCCTAGCACATGACAATAGAAATAATCGTGAACACGATTTTGAATAATACTCGTAACCGCAAACGCATCTTCCATAGATAACCCCTGGTCCATGAGTTTCGGTATCTCAGTGTCGTAACAGCTCGGTGGATAAGATTCCTTGGAGCAGGTTTCTATAACTGCATCCGCATATTTCGCAAATTTTCCTTCGCCCGTTGGTTTCATTTGAAGGAGGTAGTTTCCACCGAACACCGCCACAAGTACGCCGACACCAAAAATAAGCGGGAGATGATTCTTCAGACTTGGAAAATGCATAGTATTCATTTTAATGAGGTTCAAGGCCATCGGTCAAATCGGAAAGCTTCTGACATTGTGCTTGACGTGCACTATTTTCATCTGCACAGGCAGCCGGTGCACTTGCTCTATACGCAGGGTCCGCATAGAGAGCCCACGAAACACCCGCACGGCATGCAACGTCGCCTGCTTCTCCGAAGGAAGCACACACGGCGCGCGCACGCGTAACATCCCCCTCTACCATATAGGTAATAACGCCACCGGCACCCAGAAAACACTGCGCACGGTTATGTTCCGAGAGAGAACTACACACATCTCCTATACGCGTTGCTTCCCCGTCTGTTTTTGGCGCAAGCCACTGACCAAGCTGGTAGTAACACGAGTCACTAAATTCTGCGGACACCGTAGTACACGGCTGGTACGGATCTGTCTCGTCAAACTCACGCACTGATGGCACCAGCCCATCCCCAACACCAGCAAGTGGTGAATAATATTCCATAAACACGCCACTGGTGCACCCAAGGAGCGGGACGAGCTGTGTAGTTTCCTTACAAAGCGCGAGCGCATCGTTCACGCGATTGTAGCCGACGTATTCCATAACACCGTGACCAATACCATGCTGACATCCAGTTCCCAGTTCCCCGTAGGCCGCAACGCATGCTTCATCGAGTTCCTTAATGCGTGTTTCACCCCCCTCGCTTATCGCTCGCCCAAAAAAACCGTGATAGCACCCGAACCCAAAGCTTGCGTCGCAGACCGTAATACCTTCCACACCGAGCGCGCTGTAGATAAGTTCTCCCATCACATGTGCTGAAAGATGTTGCGTTTTTGAGGACGCATGTCCATTACGTTCCTTAAATTCTTCATACACCGCCTTCGCTTCCTTAGTGTTAAATTCATTTGTCCAATACGTACGATTGTACCCAGGATCATTCTCATCGTACCCGCCAGAAGCGTTTGGGTGCCAGAGCAATGCAACGATAGCAACAATTGCAACAGTCAGTATGATAAACGGGATAGTGGTACGGAGCATTTTCATATCACGGTTGCGGACAAAGAGTTGGAAAAGATCCATACGAACAAAGTTTACGAGCGCCTGCGATATCACCTGTATTTGTTTTAAACGCCCATGCAGCGCGCAGAATACAGCGTTCGTACTGTGCCGCCGGAAGTAGTGCGCAGTATGATTCCGTCACCTTCACATCATACTCCGCACTCGAAGGAATCATTTTTGCAATACCATTTACACACGCATCCGACTCCAGCTCATTAGGAAGTGCCTCACAGAAGGAGCCGAACATTGCATAATCTTCAGGGTACACCTGTTTCCACCATTGCGGTAATTCCTGGAAACACGAACGACGAAAGGGTTCCGACGTAAGCGTGTCACAAGGTGCGTATGGATTAGTCGCATCAACTAAGGGTCGGGCGCTCACACTGTAATTTCCGTCATCTTGAGCAACGAGCGGGACGTTGTATTCCATAAATACTCCACTCGTACAGCCCGCAAGCGGGTCTGGTTGATCGGTACCTGCACAAGCATCAAGTGCATCAACTAAGTGGTCGTGTCCAAGAAATTCAAGGATTCCGTGCCCAATACCGTGCTGACACATAGATGCGGCACCAGGAACCGAAGACGCTCCGCACGCAGTATCCAATTCTGGAACGACCTCAAGTCCGAGTGCGCCAACCGTAGCCGTAAAAAAACCATGAAAACAACCGTAGTTAAAGGAAGCGTCACAAAAGGCGACACCCTTCACTCCTTCAACTTCGTACAACGATTCACCAAATATATGTGAGGCACTGTGTGCACGATCAAATGATTCCTGTTGATTTACTTCCCTGAAGAAAGCGTACGCGCGTTCTGGACCATGCCGACGTATATCCTCCTGGAACGTAGCACGCTGTGACGAAACGCTCGCACGTTCAGAACCCTTCGTCGGTGCCGTATCAGGTCGTAGTAGTAACCAACAGAAAGCGACGAGTACGAGCAAAACTCCTGCAATCGAACCACCTATCCGTAGATGTCTTTTACTCATCGCGTGGTCGCTGGTCGACATATACTTTGATACGATTCCGGCAACCGTTCACATAATTTCGAAGCCCCTCCCTTGTCGCCAAGATAGTAACTAATCATACCTCCCAGTTGTTGGTAACAGGCATCCTTATCCTTTTCTGAAGCTATTTCACAAAAGAGGAACGATGCATCTGGAGTATTTTCACCACCCCAAAACAAGGACGCATGTGCCGAGGCATTGCACTCATGTTCTCCAGGACCATCATTCGCGGACGCACACCACTCTCGCACCTTCTGTAAAGCAGGTGTTTGTATAGTCCCGATGTCGCGCACATCACGTGATTGTGCGAGCACCACGAATTCTTTTCCAAAACCTCCGTAACACGCGGCGCGATTTTCTTTATCGTCTACCGCAAGCGCATTGCAGAACGAAAACGATTTCGCATAAAGCGACGGGTTCGGGTTTCCCAAATCGATACCCGCAGCTTCAAATAAGTGTGGGGTTAAGTGTATGTAGCAGATAGGCTGAACTTCAGCCGGCATGAACGGAGCATCACAAGGATACAGCGGGTCGTCTTTCTTGAAGTAATTTCCTACTTCGCGTTGCCATACCTCAGGGTCATGTACGCCAGCAATCATTTCCATCGTCATACCACCAACACACTCAATGTATTCACGGTCATGGTATTCAGGCGTGCCGGTTTTTGCACACATTAAGAGTGCCTGGTCATACTTGTATTCATTGAAAGCAAGCACGCCGTGCCCCAGTCCATGAAAACACATGGTGTACGCACCCTTACCTCCCGGTGCTTTCCGGCATGTATCCGCAATTTCAGATAACGCACCTTCTCCATGTTCGTTCAACATACCAATGACAATGGAGTGCGAACACGCATTACGGAAATCAGGAGTGCACACGTATATTCCTTTTACGCCTTCCTGCTTATACAGCACATCGCCAATAACGTGTGCGACAAGGTGGATATCTGTTCCAGGAGCGAGCTCAGCGCGAAGTAAAACTTGGTACGCATACGCGCCACCTTTGTCTTCAGCAAGCTTACGAAAAAAAGTAGAATACTCCTGAAACGATAATTCTTTGCCTGATACTTCACTAACCTCAGAATAAGTTTTCACTTGGTTCACGCTTCCAGACGTAAGCAGGAACACGCCAATGCCAACAATAAGGACCGCAAGCCCGATGTACTGCACATGGCTTCGTATAAAGGCTTGCGTGGCAGACAGGTTCATAGTCCAGATATTCTACTAGAAAAGGTACGCAAACTCATCTTTTGAAACTCAGTATAAAAGGTGTGGTGTACTATAGTCACACATGAAAACTATGCCGTGGTCACAGATGTCTAACCTACTTACAAGCGTTCGAGCACGTAGCGAAAAAATTCCGCTTGGAGTAAGTACTCTCCTAGGAAGCCTGTTCGCCATGCTCGCCATAAGTTATCCAGCAACCTGGTTTCTCGCTCCTTTTGCTCTCGGGGCCTTTTTCTTTGACCTCTACCGTGCGCGAAGTGTACGCAGCGCGTTCTTGATGGCTCTCGTCTTCGGTCTCGCCTCAGGTGGTGCTGGTATTTGGTGGTTTTGGGGAACACTTCCCCTAAACTGGCTCGGTGTAGAAAATCCTATTGTTCAATTTTATTTAGTACTCGCAAGCTGGGGGCCAATTACACTCGTCTTTGCACTCGTTACTACTGTTGGATCGCTCGTGCTGTGGCGCGCCCGTCATACTCAGTTTCTTCCACTCATAGCCGCTCTGGTATGGACGGCTATTGAATATTTCCGTATGTGGGGATTCTCTCTCTATACCTACGAAGAACGCTCTCTTATGGGTGCACACTTTTCTTCGAGTGCGCTTGGCTACCCGCTTGCTGAACAATCATATCTACTCCAAATAGCGGAAGGTGGCGGTGTACATCTCCTTAACTTTACCGTTGCGCTCATGGGCGCACTCATCGCGTACCTACTCACCCGTCAAACAGATGCTGGAGTCCGACATCTGCGCGGTGCCTACGTAACACTCCTTATTCTTATGACGCTGTTAGCGTATCCGTTAGTGCAATCTCCTCGAACCTATTCTGGAGAACCGCTAGAAGTTGGCCTCCTCACTACAGACATACCGCTCGTTGCCAAAAACAGACAATCGACACAAGTCTATCTCGATAGTCTTACATCCGTAGTAACCACACTACCGACGGTTGATGTCGTTATTCTCCCTGAAGAAATAAGTCTTGAACCTTCCTTCAAGGATGCTGAGGAAAAACGCACGGCGCTTCAGAGCATATTTGGCGACCGCGATGTTCTTATACTAAGCAGTAACCACATCATCACCGACTCAGATTTCACCCTGACTCTCTCATATGACATGACGAGCGGTGAACATCTTGGCGCATACTCAAAAATGTTTTTGATGCCCGGAGGTGAATATATGCCCTACCTGATGACTCTTGGCTTTTCTCTTGCACCTGATGTTGCATTCGCACGTCACGAGAGCTCTCTCAAGCGCCGCGCACTTCCTGGGAAAGATGTAACCGCCGTACCCTATAAGGGATGGACTATTGGTGGACTTATTTGTTCGGACTTCCTTTCGCCAGAACTGTATTCACGTACCGCGACTGTTTATGGAGCCAATATCTTGGTGAACCTTGCAAATCCAGCCTGGTTCCATCATTCAACACTCTTATACGAAAAAACGCGACAAATAGCGAAAGTGCATGCGGTACAAAATCGTGCCTACTTCCTCCAAGCAAGTAATGGTTCGCCGTCATACGCTATAGATCCTGAGGGTGAAGTCATCGCCGAAACCTATGACGGCTTTGTTGGCACACTTCCAGTGACGATTACTCCGTAACGCTCTGGCAGAAGACGGACGTCACATAAAAATGCCTGGTCACATGACCAGGCATTTTTATGTGACGTCCGTAAGGAATTATTTCGCGTAATACAATCCCTGGGAGTAGTAATACGCTTGGTAGTATCCCTGTGCGTAATAGTACCCCTGAGTGTAATAGTATCCCTGTCCGTAGTAGTACGCTTGGTAGTATCCCTGTGCGTAATAGTACCCCTGAGTGTAATAGTATCCCTGTCCGTAGTAGTACGCTTGGTAGTATCCCTGTGCGTAATAGTACCCCTGAGTGTAATAGTAACCCTGAGTGTAGTAGTAACTCTGGTAGTATCCCTGACCGTAGTAGTAGCCTTGCGCGTAATAATAGCCTTGGCCGTAGTAGTACCCTTGGCCGTAGTAGTACCCTTGAGTGTACTGATTCACGCGTACGTACCCCGTCTCGCTCGCGTTTACACTAAAGACCATCGAAGCAGTATTTGCGGTTGCATTCGTTGAACCGGAATAGAACAGATAGCCTTTCCTAATGAGGCCTCCGGCCGCTTTTACAATCGCACCATCAACAGTAATGCTTGTTCCCGGATTAAACGCCCACGTTCCACCGTTGTTTATGGTAAGTGTTTTTCCGCTTGGTATCGTTGCATTACCACCATCAAGTCCACCCACCGTCGAAACCGTACAGTCAGCGGAAAGTGAACCATTACTTCCCTGCGTTATTCCTGAACACGGGTCGGACCACGCCATGGTGATATCATTCACACTTCCATTCTTACTTTTTGCCGAAAAGGTTGTGTGGTAAATCTGCGTATGCGTGTCGTACACAACCCATGACGCAGAGTACGTATCTCCTGATGCTTCTGTTTTCGTTTTTACCAAGTCGAGGTCAAGTGTCGAAGTATCGAGCTCGGTTGTAGTAGTCACTGAGTCAATACCGCTTCCTGAAGAAACTTTTACGGTAAACGTCTGCGTATCGCCTACGTACACATGGAGCGGACTAATTTCAACGGAAACAAATTTTGGATCAGCAGTAGATGCGTTTGAAACAGTGTATGCAACGGTTTGACCCGCAGGAGCGAGCGGATAACTAGGCTGTTGCTGACTTACGGGATATGAAGGTGGCGCTGTCACAGTAACCGTACGAACAACCTCGGTCGCTTTTAGACCAGATGAGTCAGTTACATTGTACGTAATGCTATAGCTCTTTGGAATATTGTAATTAATAGTGTCACCACCAACTTTTATTTTGCTCGTAATATCACCGTCTTTGTCGTCCTGCGCGGTAGCGCCTGGGTCAGTGTAAATACTTCCTGAACCCAAAGAGATTGAACTATTACCTAGAAGCGTAATAAAGGGTGCTGCATTTGTT